>Ga0209266_1002113_pt1 | contig 12728 bp, 13 predicted proteins | sample GraSoiAngelo_132_FD_185889 | JGI IMG/M metagenome (GOLD analysis project Ga0209266, IMG submission 185889) | Grasslands soil microbial communities from the Angelo Coastal Reserve, California, USA - 14_0929_02_40cm (SPAdes) (version 2) | ecosystem: Environmental > Terrestrial > Soil > Grasslands ...
GGCGGCGCCAACATCCGCGTGAACGCGATCGCGCCCGGCCTGATCGACACGCCGATGACCGCCGACATCCCGCCCCCGCTTCGCCAGATGGTGCTCCTGCGCACGCCCCTCGGCCGGACCGGCGTGCCCGAGGACGTCGCCGCCGTGGCGCTCTTCCTGGTCTCGGACGAGGCGAGCTTCGTGACCGGGCAGGTGGTGAGCCCGAACGGCGGCTTCTACACGTAGGGGACGATGCGGGGCTGGGTGGCGGCGGCGATCCTCGTCCTCCTCTCCGCCTGCGCGCGGCATCCGGAGACGCCGCTCTTCACGGGCGAGCCCTATCTCCTCGTGTGGGCCGGCGACGCCGACCGGCAGAGCAGCGACTTCCTCGCCGTGCTCGACGCCGACCCGACCTCGCCCTCCTACGGCAAGGTCCTCCGGACCTACCCGGTGCGCTCGCGCGGCAACGAGCCGCAGGCCCTCCTCGGGGCGCCGCGCGCCGACCGCCGCGTGTTCGCGAGCGGCGTCCTCACCAACCGGACCTTCGTGTTCGACGTGCGCCAGCCGCTCGCGGCCCGTCTCGTCCACATCGACGAGCCGGGGGCGGGCCGCCGCTTCGGCGCCCCGCACGACTACGTCACGCTCCCCAACGGACACGTGCTCGGCACCTGCACCGATGCGCTGCGCTATCGCGGCGAGCCGCGCGAGATCCTGGGTGCGCCCGGCGGCCTCGTCGAACTCGACGCCGACGGCGGCTTCGTGCGCGAGCTTCCCGCCGCCGACCCCGCGGCGCGGCACCTCATCATCGCGCCCTTCGGCGCCGCCGCGTCGCCGTCCCTCGGCCGCCTGGTCACGACCAACGCCGGGCACGGCTACGCCGCGACGACACGCGGCGAGCGCATGCCGGGCATCAGCGTGCAGGTCTGGAAGCTCGACGGCCCGAGCTTCCAGAAGACCACCATCCTGGACGCCGACAAGCGCGGCGAGGAGAACCTGGGGCCGATCACGGCGCGCTTCCTCCAACGCAAGCCCATGCTCTATGTCAGTACCGATCAGGGCGGCGGGCTCTACGCCTCCGACTCGATCGACACCCCCAACCCGACCTTCCAGCTCGTCTTCGACTTCGGTCCGGGCGCGCTCGGCGGCGGGACGGCGATCACGCCCGACGACCGCTTCCTGGTCGAGGCGCTCGCCGGCTCGAGCCGGGTCGTCTCGCTCGACCTGGCCGACCCATGGCACCCCAAGCTCGTGTCCGCGGTCCGGCTCGACCGCGATCCGCTCGACACGAGCAAGGCGCGCCGGGGCGGACCCCACGGCGTCGCCCTGAGCGCCGACGGCACGCATATCGCCGTCGCCGACTACACGGTGGACGTTCCCGGCTACCGGCAGGACGGCGACCATCGCGTCTACATGCTGCGGCTCGACCCGGCCACGGGGCGGCTCCGCATCGACGGCGCCTTCCAGGACGAGCTGACGGGCGAGGTCGGGGTGAGCTTCGAGCGCGCGAGTTGGCCGCACGGCGAGACCGGCCCCGCCCGGCCGGCGGGCCTCCTCTTCGTGACCGCCGAGCCGCCGCCCGCGAAGGGACGCCGCGAGGCGCAGTAGTGTCGGGGCTCGTGCTGCGCGCGGCCGAGTCGCGCGACGTCGAGCCCGCGGGCGACGTCAACTTCGTCGCCTTCTATCGCGCCGCGCTCGCGCACGGCCTCGTCCCGGCGGTCACCACGCCCGCCGACAGCCGCCGCTACATCCGCCACCTCCTCGAGTTCGATCCGCTGGGCGGCGTCGTGGCCGAGGAGGACGACCGGATCGTCGGCGTCGGCTGGGTCCATCCGCGCGGGGCGGTGGCGACCCTCGGGCCAATCGCGGTCGATCCCGGCGCGCAGGGCCGCGGCATCGGGCGGCGGCTCCTCGAGCGCGCCGTCGAGCTCGCCGGCAAGGGCCTGCCGCAGGTGCGGCTCGTGCAGGAGAGCTTCAACGCCGTGTCGCTCGGCCTCTACCTGCGCGCGGGCTTCCGCATCGTGGCACCCATCCTCGAGCTCGAGCTGGGTGCTGGCACGGCGCTCGTCCCCCCGCGCGCCCCGGCGGGCGCCGCCGTCCGTCCGGCCGCCCCCGCGGACGCGCCGCGTCTCGTCGCCCGTGACGCGCGCGCTTTCGGCGCGCCGCGCCTGCAGAGCATCGACCTCTACCTGCGCCGCGGGCGCGTGCTGGTGGCGGAGGACCGCGGCGCGCTCGCCGGCTACGCGATGGGGATCGGCTTCGAGGGCGTGGCCCACCTGGGCTCCGCGGCGGCCGACGACGCGGAGGTCCTGCTCTGCCTCGCCGGCACGGTCGCGAGCGAGCTCGCCGCGCAGGGCCACCGCGTGCGCACCATGGTGCCGGCCGCCGATCGCCGCCTGGTCGAGGGGCTCATGGGCTTCGGCTTCCGCGTCTTCCGCGCCTGCCATTACATGGTGCGCGGCGGGGGCACGGCGCCGCCGCCCAACTACCTGCTCATGAACGGCGACATGATGTAGCGGCCGGCCGCGTCGGGCGCCGCCGCGCGCTCGCGCCGGGCGGGAAGGCGATCGCCACCGGCACGCCGAGCGCGTGCGCGATGGCGAGCGCGGTCGCGACGGTGGGAAGCGCGCGCCCGTTCTTCACCTGGTTCAGGTGCGCGCGATCGACGCCCGCGCGAGCGGCGAGCTGGGCGTCGCTCCAGCCCCGGGCGGCGGCGAGACGGGCGACCGCGTTCCGCATCACGGCCGCCGGCGCACCCACACCGCCTCGACCGGCACGCCGAGGGCGGCCGCGATGCGCTCCGCGACCGCGAGGCGGGGGTTGGCGCCGGGCACGCGCAGGCGGGCGAGCAGGCGCGGCGGGAGGAGCGTGCGCCGCTCGAGCTCGCCCCAGGACTTGCCGTAGCGACCGAGCAGGGTCGGGAGCCGGTTCAGCACCGCGGCAGGCGGACGGCGCGCCATCGGCGCGAGCATGGGGCGACGGCGCGCGCGGCGCAAGGCCGGGCGATACCTAGGATCAGAACGTGAGCTGATCGTCGGGCTCGAGGTTCACCAGGCCGATCACGTTGCAGGCGGCCGAGCCTGCCGGCGACGTGACGGCGACCGTGCCCCGCACGCGGAGGCTGGAGGGGAGCGCGTCGCCCCCGCTGCCGGAGAAGAAGCTGAGCAGCACGGTGGCATCGCCGGAGCCCGGGGCGACCGGGCCGGCCGCGAAGGAGATGAGGGCCGTCAGACGGTTGGGGTTCGAGCCGCGGTTGTTCGGCACCTCGACCGTGGCGCAGGGCGTGAGATCGCTCACGTGCGGCGCGCCGTGGATCGCCTGGTCGACCGAGATCTTGTAGAGGCGCAGCAGACCCGTCGATCCGGTGTCGCCGGAGGTAGCGACCAGCACGCTGCCGTCGGGATGCACCTGGAAGGCGTCGGGCTCGTCCGGCGTCATCAGGAGCGGCGTCGGGCGGACGCGGAAGAGACCGGAGGGGAGCGCCACGAAGGCGGCGCTGCCGTCGCGCGCCACCTGGAGGTCGTCGGCGGGATCGAAGTCGTCGTTGCACAGGTCGAGGCCCTCGACGGCGTCGATGCGGGAGAGGAGGACGTCTTCGCTGCCGGTGCTCTTCTTCTTCGCGATGAGCGCCTCGCGCGTATCGCGGAAACAGTTTCCCTGCGTGAAGGCGATGTCCTCGGCGATGTAGAGCTGGCCGCCGGCGCTGGCGGGGATCTTGTCGCACGCGATCTGTTCCGTCCCATCGGTGGTGCGCTCGACGATCTCCGCGCCCACACGGTTGCCGTTGCCGTCGAAGCGCACGTGCATGAGCGTCCCGGTGAGCTCGGTGTCGGGGTTCGGGCGGGGGTCGGTGTAGGTCCCGGCATCGCTGATCAGGTAGAGGCCGCCCTCGCCGTCGCCGCACGTGTCGATCGGATCGAAGAGCGAGGACGTGGGACAGAAGCCGTTCGGACAATCGTCGGACGTGCTGCACGGCTGGCCGGCGCGGTCGCCGCGGACGCAGGTCCCGGTGAGCGCGCAGGTGCCGTTGTTGGCGGCGCAGTCGGCGTCGGTGAGGCAGTAGTCGCCGAAGCCGGGGCCGTTCTGCGGCGTGCGGCAGACGTGCACGTTGGTGTCGGCGACGAAGCGCGTGCCGTTCGGGAGGATGCCGACGGTGCCGCCCGCGAGGCCGCTGTAGAAGACGGCTTCGGCGACGGGGAGCGGCCCGGTGCCGGGCGCCGCGCCGCCGTAGCCGTGGCTCAGGAAGTGGACGGAAGTCTGGTTGGTGGCCGACGCGACCGCGGTGATCTCCGCCGCCTGGTGGCCGCTCGCCGTGGGCGCGAAGGTGAGCGTGACGGGCTCGCTCTCGCCCGGGCCCAGGTCGAGCCGCGTGGTGCCGAGCGTGAAGGCGGCGCCGTTCACGCCCAGGTGCACGATGAGGTCGCTGGTGGGTGTGTCGGTGTCGGTGTTGCTGACGGTGAAGCTCAGGCTGGCGCTCTGCCCGAGTGGCACGGCAGCGAACTCGAGCGGCGCCGGCGCGTCGATCTTGAGCTTGCCGGGGGTGCGGCCGGCAGGGACCAGAGGAACGGCGAGCATGGTCACCTGGTCGTGTCCTTCGAGTTGCCCGTCGCTCACCGTGAGGCGCACGGTCACGTCACCCGCGCTCGATTTGAATATGTGTACCGGCTTCGCGTCCTCGGAGGTGGTCCCGTCGCCGAAGTCCCAGTGGTAGTCGAGCGCGTCCCCTTCGGGGTCGGTGCTCCCCGTCCCGTCGAGCTGGAGCGGAACGTCGGGCAGCAGCACTTCGCCCTCGGCTAGCGCGCGCGCCACCGGCGCCTCGTCGGGGATGTCGGCCGCGCGGAAGCGCAGCACGTCCACGTCGCGGATCGGCCGGCCTTTGGGGTCCCGGCCGCGGACCTGAGCGCGCAGGCGGTTCGCGCGGCGCGAGCCGGGGACGAGGAGCGCCGGTCCGAGGGCGGCGCGCACGCCGACCAGCACGCCGTTTTCCGTGATCGGCGCGAAGAGGGGGGTCACGTTGACGCCGCCGAGCCGGGCGCGGAAGCTGGCCGGGTCGGCGGTGCCTTCTGTCCCGGCCCCGATGCCGAAGCGGAACTCGAGGTTGACGAAGGGGTGCGCCGAGGCGACGGTGCGCCCCGCCGGCTCGACCACGCGCAGGAGCTGGTTTGCCCTGCCGCGTGCGGCGGAGGCAGGCGCGGGCAGGAAGACCGCGCAGCAGAGCAGCAGGGTCACGGCGCGGTTCATTCCGGGGCCGGAGCCTACGCGAGCAAACGGCGCCTCCGCAACGAAGAAATTTCGCCTACTCGCAGGCAGCCGAAAGCATGGCAACCGCTACGTCGTTTGGGAAGGAGTTGGTCTGCTCGTCGGTACGACTGAAGGGCGCCGCGTCGACGGGCACCCCGTCGGACTCGAGGCGAAAGGCGACCACCCGATCGAGCTCGCCACCGGCCACGTACACGGCCCTGTCCGTGGCGGTGAGGCGGACCGGCGTCATGACCGGGTTGGCTGTGGAGATGAACGTCGGCTGCTTCGGCAGGTGGACCCTCGGCGCGTCGGGCAGACGCGGCTCGGGCTTCAAGCGATAGGCGTCCAGGCGTCCCTTGAAGTACTGCGTGCCGATGAGCGTCTCGCCGCCCGGGTGAAGCACGAGGTCCTCGTACTGGAGGACGTGCCCCGTCTTGCTGGCCGCGCACTGCTGGCGCTGCTCCTTCGCCTGACGGCGCGCGCACTTGGACGTGGGGAGGAAGTACGCGAGGTCGCCGCAGCTCTCGGCCACCACGTTCCCGTTCGCGTCCTTGCCCTTGTCGCAGAAGGTGCCGTCGGGCTGGAGGCGGAAAGCGGTGAGACGGTGGATCGAGCGCTCCTCGACGTAGACGAAGTCGCCGACGACGATGAACGCCTTCGGCCGCTGGAGGCTCTTGCGCGCCGAGTCCGCCCTCATGACCGCGGGCCTGTCCTTCTTCTTCAGGCCGCCGCAGCCGGTCTGTGGCAGGCTGCCGTCGGCGTTCAGGCGGTAGATTGCGATGCGGCCGGGGATGTCGTCCGCGCTCACATAGAGAAGCCCGCTGGTCGCCTGCGCGTCGAGGAAGTCGTTGGTATTCTCGCCCTGCACGCAGCTCGTGAACTGCTTGGGCAGTCCGCCTTCGGCGTCGAGCGCGAAGGCCTCGAGGAAGCCCAGGTGCGTGACGTAGAGCGTCTTCCCGTCGGGGTTGAGCGTCAGGTCTTGCGGGTTGAGGCTCTCGACCGGCTCCGAGCCGGCGAGGCGGCGGAGCCCGCCGCGCTGGCCGATCGCGAATGCCTCGATGCGGTCGGCCTCGGCGACGTAGAGGACGCCGTTGCCGACCAGCACGCGCCGCGGCAACCGGCCGAGCGTGGCGATCTGCAGCGTAGGGGTCGCGGCGAGCGCGCCGTCCGCCCCGAGGCAGAAGCCGTCGATCCGCTGCTGGCTGGCGGCGGTCGCGTAGAGGATCGAGCCGGCGAGCGCCGGCTCGGCGACGAGCAGCGCGACGAAGAGTCCACCGATCACGGAGCGCATGAGGCGGCGACTTATAGCAACCGCGCCGGGATGCGTGAAGCGATTGCGAGGGGCGCGGGGGCCGCGCATAATCGGCGCCCGCGACCGAGGAGGTGCCATGTCTGCGCTCGTCACCAGCCGCCGCGAAGGGGCGCTGCTCTACGTGGCGCTCGATCGACCCGAGAAACGCAACGCCATCCACCGCGAGCTCCTGCTTGCCCTGGTCGACGCGATCGCGGCGGCCGAGCGCGAGCCGGACGTACGTGCGGTCGTCGTCTACGGCGAGGGGCCGGTCTTCTCCGCGGGCGTCGACTTCGGGATGCTCACCGGCGACCTCGCCGGGGAACGTGCGCTCCCGTTCCGCACGCTCATCGGCGACATGCAGGCGGCGCTCTCCCGCCTGGAGGCGCTCGAGAAGCCGGTGGTCGGCGCGCTCCATCGCTACGTGCCGGGCCTCGCGCTCGAGCTGGCGCTGGCCTTCGACCTGCGCGTCGCGACCGCGGACGCGGAGCTCGGGCTGCCCGAGGTGCGCGTCGGCCTGGTGCCCGACGTGGGCGGCACGACCCGCCTCGTGCGCACCGTCGGCTATGCCAAAGCGAAGGAGCTCATCCTGACCGGCCGCATGATCGGGGCCGCCGAGGCGCTCGCGATCGGTCTCGTCAACCAGGTGGTGCCGCCGGGCGAGCACGTGACCGCCGCCGCGCGGCTCGCGGAGGAGATCGCGCAGAACGCCCCGCTCGCGGTCGGGCTCGCCAAGCGCCTCGTCGATCTCGGCAGCAACGTCGACAAGCACACCTTCCTCGCCATGGAGCTCCTCGCGCAGAGCGTCCTCCTGCGCAGCGAGGACGCGCGCGAAGGCGCCCGGGCGCTGGCCGAGCGCCGCCCGCCGCGCTTCACCGGCCGTTAGGGTCTTTGGAGCCGGCGCTGGCGTCCTGGAACGTCCTCGCCACCTCGCTCGAGGGCCGGCGGGACGCCCTCCTGATGGCTCTCCGGCGCCTGGGGAAGTTCCGTCGCGGCGGCTACCGCAACGTGGTGGTCGGCGCGGTCGAGAGCGTCGACGAGTTCCTCGCGCGCGTGCACGAGGCGCTCGACGCCGATCCGCTCCTCCCCACCGCGCTCGCCCGGGTGGTCCCCATCGAAGCGACGGTGCGCTTCGAGGCGCCGACCGCCGTCGCGACGCTCGCCGCCGCCGCCGAGCCGTTTGTCGATCGCCTCGCCGGCGGGTCCTTCTTCGTCCGCCTCGAGCGCCGCGGACTCAAGGGCCGCCTCCACACGCCCACTGTCGAGCGCGCGCTCGGCGACCACGTCTGGCGCGCCCTCGAAGCCCGCGGCCACACCCCGCGCGTCGAGTTCAAGGACCCGGACGCCGTCCTGGTCGTAGAGACGATCGGCGACGAGGCCGGAATCGTCGTCGTCACGCGCGCGCTGCGCGCGCAACACCCGTTCGTCAAGATCCGCTAGAGGCGCCGACGAGCCCCGCATCCCGGCGTGGGGACGGGGCCGCCCTCGGAGCGCCTCTGCGCCGGCAACAGTCGGTGACGGTGCGGGCGTCGGCGGGGGCGCCGCGCCCCGTCGGTCCGGCGCGTCCCCCCGCCAGCCGCAGGCGCGCGCGGGAGCTGCGGGGGTCGCCGGTCACGGCGCCCCCGCCGACGCCGGCCGCAGCGAATCGTCTCTCGGACCCGGCGCGGGGAGGGGATGCCCCCGCGGCGACCCCCGCAGCCTCCGCGCGCGCCTGCGGCCGGCGGGGGGACGTTGCGATTTGCGCGTCGGGCGTGAGGCGAGGATTGGGAGCCGCGGGGGCATCCCCTCCCCGCGCCGCGACTCGAACGCCCGCCCGGTCAGGCACGCCAGCCGGGCCGGCGTTGCGAAGCGGAGAGGGCGGTCCCGCCGCCACGCCGCGCACCCGCCGCCTCGCCGGCGCCTCAGCCCTCCACCTTCGTCGACCCGAGCAGGTTCCCCCCGAGCCGCGCGTGCCCCACGCGGGGATCGCCGATCACGTTGATCACCGACGGCTTCCCCGCGGCGAAGGCGCGCTCGAGCGCCGGCCGGATCTCCTCGGGGCGCGTCACGTGCTCGCCGTGGCAGCCGATCGCTTCGAACATGCGGTCGTAGCGGAGCTCGGGCAGCATGTCGAAGGGATCGACCCGGCCGCGCAGCATCGGCATCTCCTCGAAGCCGGGGCCCCACGAGCTGTTGTTCCAGAGGAGGGTCACGAGCGGCAGCCGGTGCTTGAGCGCGGTCTCGAGCTCCATGCCGCCGATGCCGAAGCCGCCGTCGCCGATGACGACGATCACCTGCTTGCCCGGGCGCGCGAGCTGGACCCCGATCCCCATGCCGATGCCGTGACCGACGGGCGCGAGCGGCCCCGCGTCCACGATCTGCCCGGGGAAGCGCGCCCCGAACCACTGCGAGAGCCAGCCCGAGAGCGTGAAGCTGTCGATCACGAGCGTCGCATCGCCGTCCATCAGCTCGAGCAGATCGCGCGTCAGGCGCGCGGGATGGATCGGCACGCGCTCGTGCACCTCCGCCTCCTGCGCGCGCAGCGCCTGCTCGAACTGCGCGCGCACGCGCGCCACCTCGGCCAGCCAGGCGCCGCCCTGGCGCGCAATCCGGCGCGTGGCGGCGAGGTCGCAGAGCTGCCGGAGCACGAGCTTCGGATCGCCGACGATCGGCACCTCGGCCGGCACGTGCCAGCCGACGCGCGCGGGCGCCGCATCGACCTGGATGTAGGTCGCCTCCCCGTTCCACGTCGGTGGCTGGCCGAAGTGCTCCCCGCTCCAGAACTTGAAGCCGACGGCGAGGATCACGTCGGCTCGCCCGGTGAACGGCTTCTTCCACGCCCCGCGCACGGCGAGCGGGTCGTCCTCGGAGAGCGCGCCCTGACCCGCGCGGCGGGTGTACACGGGAGCCGCGAGCCGCCGCGCGAGCTCGCCCAGCTCGGCCGCCGCGTCCGACCAGAAGAGGCCGTCGCCGGCGACGATGAGCGGGCGCTCGGCGCGCGCGAGCGCCTCCAGCGCGCGCTCGACCGCCGCGGGATCGCCGGCGCTGCGCAGCTCGGCGGGCGCGTAGACGCGCGCGCCGCGGTGCTGCTTCGCGGCGTCGTCGTGGTGGTAGAGGATGTTGGTCGGAATCTCGACCAGGGCCGGGCCGGGTGGGGGGGTCATGGCCTCGCGGAAGGCGAGGCGAACGTCGACGGCGATCGTCGACCAGTCGAGGACCCGCTTGGTGAACTTGGAGAACGTGCGGCAGATGTCCGCGCCGTACGCTTCCTGGAAGGAGCCGAGCTGGTCCTCGGTGGTGGGGTGCTGCCCGGCGAGGCAGACGACGGGGCTGCCGGTCAGGCCGGCGACGCAGAGGCCCGTCACGGCGTTGGTGAGCCCGCAGCCCGCCGTCACCGAGAGCACGCCCGGGCGGCCGGTCGTGCGCGCGTACGCGTCGGCCGCGTAGGCGCACGACTGCTCGTGGCGCATGTGGATCATCTGGATGCCGTGCTCGCGGAGATGCGAGAGGATCGGCCAGATGTGCCCGCCGTTGACGGTGAAGAGGTAGCGGACCTGCTGCTCCGCGAGCACCTGGCCGACGAGCGCCCCGCCGTCGACGCGCGCCGCGCCGGGCGCGGCGGCCGGTTTCGCGAGCGACTCACCCATCTTGCGCGTGCCGTCCATGCGTCGGCTGTAGCAAGCCGGGCGCGCCGCCCGCAAGCTACCGCCGGCGGACCGGGTGGCGGGTATCCTCGCGGCGCGCGGCCCGGTCGAGCGTGCGCTCGAGGCCCTCGATCGCCCGCTCCATGCGCGCCGCGGCCGCCTCCGCGCGCGCGGCCGCGGCCTCGGCCCGCGCCGCCGCCTCCTCGGCTCGGCGCGCCGCCGCATCGTCGCCGTGCGCACGCCCGGCCAGCACGACCAGCAGCGCCGCGGCGGCGGTCGGCCACCAGCGCATCGCGTGACGCTAGGCGGGGCACGCGAGGGAGTCAACCACGGCGCGGCGTGACAGACCGGCGGCACGTGGCTACACTTTGGTGAATGACTGGACGTGAAGCCCTCTTGCAAGCCTTCGATCGCCTCTTCGACGCGGCCGCGAAGAAGCTGAGCGTCGTGTGCACGCCCGAGGAGCGGGCCGAGGCCAAGGAACAGTTCGCGAGCCGCTTCGAGCACGCGCTCTCCCTTGCCCAGAAGGTGGAGATCGGGGAGCTTCCGAGCGACGTCCTCGCTGCGATGGAGGCCGCGATCGCCCAGCTCTCCCCCGCCGAGCTGGCCGGTGTGATCGCCTCGGTCCCGCTCGCGCAGCAGACGCAGGAGATGCTGCGCGCCATCGCCTTCCGGCAGGCCGAGCAGCGGCTCCTCGAGCATTTCGTGCTGCAAGCTGACGAACGCTACGGCGGAAACTAGGGAGGTTGCCTGGGGACTCCGGCCCCCGAGGTGCCCTTTTTTTCGTTCGTTTCGTTGACCGCGCTCCGGCGGCTCTGGTACGCTCCGCGCGCTTTGCAGGGGACGAGCGGCGGTAAGGTCATCGAGGTCGACTTCGCAGCCCGCCGCCGCGCGCAGGCCGCGGTGGGCGCACGCGTCAGCGTACCGCCCCCGCCCGCGCTGCCGGCCCAGCAAGCCCTCGGACGGTCGCCGGGGTTCCTCGTGTTCTGGCGACCACCCGCGCGCCGCGCGGCGGGCGAGTACCTGGGCGGCCGGTGGGAGTGGGGCCGCACGCTCTTCGTGTGGACGAGCGACGCCGCCGTGGGGCCCGTGTGGAGCGACCTGGTGAACACGCGTGGCTACGTGGTGCAGCGGCTCACGCGCCAGGGGTTCGTCTCGTTTCTGCGTCGCGCCGGCGACGTGCGCGGGCTCCTGCTCAACGGCGAGCTCGACGGCGACGGCCGCGTCATCCGGGCCGAGCCCGAGCAACTCATTCAGCGGCACGAGGCGCTCTCGGCGCTCGGCTCCTGAGCGGGGCGCCCGCGAGCGGGCGCCGGTTGAGCGGAGGAGGAAGGTGATGCGCAAGGTGGCGGCGGCCGCGGCGATGCTGGTCGGGACGACGGCGAGCGCGCTCCTCGCGCGCGAGACGGCGGCGCCGGTGGCCTACGTCGTCATGGATGCCGACAGCGGTACGATCCTCGCCGAGCACGACGCGCACAAGCGCTGGCCCCCCGCCTCGATGGCGAAGATGATGACGGTGCTCCTCGCCATGGAGCGGGTGCGCGACGGTGCGCTCGCACTCGACACGCCGGTGCGCACCTCGGCGTGGGCGAGCCGCATCGGCGGCTCGCAGGTCTACCTCGCGGAGGGCGAGACCTTCCCGCTCGGTGAGCTGCTGAAGGCGGTGATGATCGCGTCGGCCAACGATGCTGCGGTGGCGGTCGCCGAGCACATCGCGGGCTCGACCGCGGCCTTCGTCGAGCTCATGAACGCGCGCGCCAAGGCGCTCGGGCTCGCCGACACGACCTACCAGAGCCCGCATGGCCTCCCGCCCGGCAAGGGGCAGACGGCGGACCTGACCAGTGCGCACGACCTGGCCGTCCTCGCGCGCGAGCTCATGCGCTTGCCCGAGGTGATGCGCTGGGCCGGCACGGCGAGCGCCGGCTTCCGCGACGACACGCTCCAGATGGCGAACACGAACCACCTGCTCCGGACCTACGCCGGCGCCACCGGCTTGAAGACCGGCTACTATCGCGAGGCCGGCTTCTCGGTGACGGCGAGCGCCACCCGCAACGACCTCTCCCTGATCGCGGCCGTGCTCGGGCTCCCCACCAAGCAGGAGAGCTTCGCCGAGGCGGCGCGTCTGCTGAACGAGAGCTTCGCCACCTATCGGGTCGTGGCGCCCGCCCGCCGCGGGGCGCCGGTCGGGCAGGTGCCGGTCGCGGGCGGCAGCGAGGAGAGCGTCAAGGCGATGGCGCTGGGCGACCTCCGCGTGCTCGTCAAGCGCGGCGAGGACAAAGGCGTGGTCGTCGAGGCGCACATACCGCGCCTGGTGCAGGCGCCGGTCAAGCTCCGCCAGCCACTCGGCGACATCGTCGTCCGCCGCGGTGATCAGGAGCTCGGGCGGGTGCCCGTGGTAGCCGACCGAGACGTCCCCGCGACCGGCGGCTGGCTCTCCTGGCTCTGGAACCGCGGGCTGTCGAGCGCGACGACGCGCTAGCAGGGTGCTGAAAACGGGTCCCGTTCTTCGTGGAGCGGGTCGCGCGGGGCCGGGCTCCCCGCCGCGCCTTCGATTCGCCGCATTCCGCGCCGCGCGTTTCTTTGAAGGGCACGCTTGC
>Ga0209266_1002122_pt1 | contig 12682 bp, 11 predicted proteins | sample GraSoiAngelo_132_FD_185889 | JGI IMG/M metagenome (GOLD analysis project Ga0209266, IMG submission 185889) | Grasslands soil microbial communities from the Angelo Coastal Reserve, California, USA - 14_0929_02_40cm (SPAdes) (version 2) | ecosystem: Environmental > Terrestrial > Soil > Grasslands ...
TCGTGCGCAGGTCCATCACCGGGTGGTTCCCACCGTGGTGGCCGAACGAGAGTCGCGAGGTACGGGCGCCGGCCGCCTGGCCGATCAGCTGATGCCCCAGACAGATGCCGAGCACGGGCAAGCGCTGCATGAGCGCCCGGGTCATCGCCACCGCGGGCTGAAGTTGCGCTGGATCACCGGGTCCATTCGAAAGCACCACCGCATCCGGGCTGTGCTCGAGGACGGCCCGCAGGTCGCTGTCGTGGGGCAGCACCTCGACCTCGACCCCCCGGGAACGCAGCGACCGCAGGGTATTGCGTTTGACCCCGTAATCGATGACCACTACACGCAGCCCGGGCCACTGGCGCAAGCCGCCACCCTGACCTGTCTGGAACAACGAGGGTGAGCAAAGCGCAGGGTCGAGAGGCTCGACCACATCGCTGAACCCTTCCGACACCTGGCGCACCAGGTCCTGTTCTTCGAGCGATGGCACCCGCTGGACCCGTTCCCGAAGCGATGCGAGTTCCTGACCCGGTCCGATGACCGCGCGTTGAGCACCGGTTGCTCGGAGATGCCGCGCCAGCCGGCGCGTATCGCAACCCGTCAGAATCGGGATGCCGAAGCCGTCCAACCAGTCGACCAATGACTGATGGCTACGCCAGTGCTCTTCGAAGCGGCTGACTTGCCGGGTGACCAGCGCCCGAGCCCAGGGCCGCGCCGATTCCTGGAAGTCCACTGAGGCGCCGTAATTGCCCACCAGTGGATAGGTCATGACCACCATCTGGCCGGCATACGACGGGTCCGACAGGACCTCCTGGTATCCGGTCATGCAGGTATTGATGACCACCTCGCCGCTCGCGTGCGTTGCCCGGCCGCCGCGCTCGCCAACGAGCACGAATCCGTCCTCCAGCAGCAGGACCATTGACTCAGGCATGCTGCATCACCCGTTCCATCACGACCTGGCCGTGGCACAGGGTCATCACGATGCGTCCGCGTAATCGCCGCCCGGCAAACGGTGTGTTCTTTCCCCGACTCTTGAACGAGGAGCCGTCCACGATCCACTCTGCGGCGGGGTCGATCAGGATCCACTCGTCGTCGATTGACTGTCCGATGATCTCGCGCGGTCGCTCGACACAGGCTCGATAGAGGACGCGTTCGTCCAGTCCCAATCCCATCACCACCGGCAGGGCGGTCTCGAAGCCATGGAAGCCGTTCGCGCCGGCGGCCTTGGCGCCAACGTCGTGCGGAGCATGATCGGTCGCGATCGCATCGATCACACCTTCGGCCAGCGCCAGCCGGAGGGCGTCGCGATCGTCGACAGATCGCAGCGGTGGATTCACGGCTCCGTGCGGACCCAGGGCCGTCACGTCCTGCGCCGTCAACGCGAGGTGGTGCGGCGTCGCCTCGGCCGTCACCAATAGCCGGTGCCGCTTGGCAGTCCGGATCAGCTCGACGGCGGCATGAGTGCTGACGTGCTGGATGTGGAGGCGCGCACCGGGGACCGACTCCACCGCCTCCAGGGCCTGGGTCACCGCGGCCGCTTCCGATTCGGGACCCTTACCAAGCCGCTCAATCTGCGCGTGGATGAGCACCGGCAGCCCAGCTTCGGCCGCCGCGGTCAGCGCGCGGCGCAGCGTGGCCTGGTCCATCAGGTGGCGACCGTCGTCGGAGAGTGCGACCGCGCCCGCCCGCCGCAGCGCTGCGGCGTCCGTGAGCGATCGACCCTCGAGCCCCATCGTGACGGCGGCCACGAAGCTCACACCGATCGGAAGGGCCGCCGCCCGGGCCACCAGCTCGCGCAGCAGCTCGGGCCGGTCGATGACCGGATCGGTGTTCGCCATCGCCACGATGTGCGTGAATCCCCCAAAGGCGGCGCTTGTGGCGCCTGTCTGCAGCGTCTCCTTGTGCAGAAAGCCAGGATCGCGAAGATGCGCGTGCAGATCCAGCCAGCCCGGCGAAAGGATGAGCCCGCTGGCATCGCGATCCGCCGCGCCGGCCGCGTTGATCGCGACGCTTGTCGGCGGCGAGAGTCCGGCCGGCCCAAGCACCCGCACGTTCTGGAGCTGCATCAGCGCTCCGGTCGTTCGAGGATGCGGACGGCATCCTCGCCATCCCGTTCACGCAGGTGCACCTCCACCCATTCCTGTCGCGAGGTGGGTACGTTCTTGCCGATGTAGTCCGGTCGGATGGGCAGCTCGCGGTGACCACGATCGACCAGAACCGCCAGCTGGATCTGCGTTGGACGACCCGCCGCGATGACGGCGTCGATCGCCGCCCGAACGGTCCGCCCATTGAACAGCACGTCGTCGACCAGGAGGACCGGCCGGCCGTCGACAGCCGTCGCCGGCAGCACCGGGAGGGGGGCGGCCGCTGCCCGTGGCAGATCGTCGCGATAGGCCCGGACATCGAGAGGGAGCACGGGCGGACGCACGCCTTCGAGTTCGAAGAGGGTGGCGGCCAGCCGCTCGGCCAACGGCACCCCGCGCGTGACGATCCCCAGCAAGCTCAAGTGCGCGAGATCCGCCTGCCGCTCGATGACTTCGTGGGCGATCCGTCGCCAGGCGCGGCGCAGGCCCTGCGCATCAAGAATCACCGCCTTGACCGGTGGGCTGTGCAACATCAACCTGCCATCGCCCACTCGAGGACCGCCATCCGAACCCAGAGCCCGTTGCGGGCCTGCCGGAAATAGGCGGCCCTGGGATCTGCGTCGACCTGCGGATCGATTTCGCCAGCACGTGGGAGCGGGTGCATCAGGATGGCGTGTCCGGGCAGGCGGCGCATCAGCTCAGGACCCACCACGTAGACGCCGCGATACCGTTCGTACTCCGCTGCCGACTCGAAGCGCTCGGCCTGAATGCGGGTCTGATACAGCACGTCGAGCGTGGGCGCCGCCTCGGCCAGGTCCGTTGTCTCCGTTACCCGCAACTGCGGCCCCACCGAGCGCAAGACGTCCTCGCCCATGCGCAGGCCGGGTGGGGCGATCAGCACCAGCTCGTTCCCGGCGAATCGCGAAAGAAGGTCGGCCAGCGAGCGAGCCGTACGGCCGTTGCGGAGATCGCCGGCAAGCCCGACGCGCAAATGGTCGAGGCGGCCCAGCTCTTTCCTGATGGTGTACAGATCGAGCAACGCCTGGGTCGGGTGCTGGCCGGGGCCATCGCCGGCGCTGATGACGGGGACGTCGGCGACGTGAGCGGCCCGTTGGGCGGCTCCCACTTCAGGATGACGGAGCACGATGGCGTCGGCGTAGCCACTGATCACCCGAATCGCGTCCTCGAGCGACTCACCCTTGACCGCCGACGACGTCGTCCCGGCGCTTTCGGCACCGAGGACCTGTCCGCCGAGCCGGAGCATCGCCGCCTCGAATGAGAGGCGCGTCCGGGTGCTTGGCTCATAGAAGATGGTGGCCAGCAGCCGTCGCCGGAGCCGATCCGGGTCGCCGCTGCCGCTTTCGAAAATAGCCGCCCGTTCGAGCAACCGCGCGATCAGGGGATGATCGAGGTCCTGTGGGCCGGTCAGATGTCGGGGGGCGACCTGCGTCCGCGCGGGCGGAGCGGTCAGGGTGTCGGTCATCGATTCTCCTTTGGGCCTCACTGGGCCGGGTTAAAGGACGAAGGTCCCGGTAAGTCTACGGGCGGCAGCGGCGGCTGTCAAACCGAAAATAGAGCGTGATGATATCAACGTCGTCTATCGAACGCATCGGAGAAAAGAATTGGACAAATACCACCTCGCTTGATAGTGTTGATGTAGCGTTTGACAGGCGCGCTATCAAGTCATGTGTCACCCCGGGGCGAGCGGGAACACATCGGAGGCATAAGGCGACATGGAAGTTATCGTGTACACGCGGCCCGACTGCGAAAGCAGCCGGCGGATCAAGGAGATTCTGGAGAACCGGGGCGTCGAGTTCAAGGAACACATCTGCGCTGATGGCAAGCTCGACGGCAAAGATCTGCGCAACCTCGATATCGACGTCAAGGACGTTCCCCTCACCGTGATCGACGGCGTACCGATCGCGGGCCTGCAACAGGCGAAGATCGAGCAAGCGATCGGCTGGATCGGGTTCTAGTCCGCTAATTGCGCGTGGCGCCGGGGGGCCTCGCCCCACGCGAGCAGCGCTTCAGTGCCATGCGAGCGTTTGAGAGGTAGGTGCCATACGAGCGTTTGAGACGTAACATCACCGTATGCCCGAAATCGGCAAGCTGCTCATCATCGTCGGTGGCTTCATCGTGGTGGTCGGCCTCGTGCTCTTCTTCGGTGTGCGAATCCCATTTCTCGGCCGGCTGCCCGGGGACATCACGGTCGATCGCGGCAACGTCCATTTCTATTTTCCGATCGTCACCGGTCTGCTGTTGAGCCTGGTGCTGACCCTGCTGCTCAACCTCTTTTTCCGCCGCTGATCGGTCAGCTGCTCCGCGCTTTGCGGATTCCCTGGTAGAGCTCGCGCAGATCCGGGGTGATGGGTTCCGGCAGGCGAATCTCGAGCGTGGCGTACAGGTCGCCCGCCACGCCATCCTTGAGCGCGGGCAATCCCTTGCCCTTGAGTCGGAACACTTTACCCGCCTGGCTCCCGGCTGGTATGCGCAGCTGGAGCTGGGCGCCGGTCAAGGACTGGATGGTGACCTCGTCGCCGAGCGCGGCCTGGTCGTCGAGCACCGGCAGCGGAGTGTACAGGTCGCGTCCCTTGGCCGCGAAGCGCGAATGCGGCTGCAGCTGGACTCGCAGGTAGAGGTCACCGTGCTGGGCGGCACGCTGGCCCTCGCCCTTGACTCGGATGCGAGAACCCTCGATCACGCCCGCCGGAATCTTGACCAGGATCTGGCGCCGGGTTGCCCGAACGCCCGCACCGCCACAGGTCGGACAGGTGACACTTTCCATCACCGTCCGATTGCCGACCGTGCGACGTTCGCCGGTGAAGCCTGACCCGCCACAGGTCGGACACGTTTCGGGAACTTCGGTTTGGATGGTTCGCTCGCCGCCGCGGGCCGCCTCCTCGAGCGTGATCTCGATCGGGTGTTCGATGTCCTCACCGCGTTCGCGGGTGACGGTCCGTCCCCGTGGCCCTTCGAAATCGAAGCCGGAAAAGCCGCCGGCCTCGCCGGCGAAGAACGTGTTGAAGAAGTCGCTGAAGTCGCCGAATCCGGCGGCGCCGGTTCCTCGGCCTGCCTGCGACTGATACTGGCGGGCGAACTCCTGCTCCCGCGCAATGCGCTCCCAATCGGAGCCAAGCTGGTCGTATTTCGACCGCTTTTTCGGGTCACTCAACACTTCGTAGGCCTCGTTGATCAGCTTGAAGCGGTCGGTGGCCTTCGGGTCCTTGTTGACGTCCGGGTGGTACAGCCGGGCCAGGCGGCGATAGGCTGATTTGATCTCCTTCTCGCTGGCGGTCCGGGAAACGCCCAGGATCTGGTAGTAGTCCTTGTATTCAGGGGTGGCCATTCTTCAATACGGATAGATGCCCGAAACGCCGCTGGCCGAAACGGCCCGGGTTATCGTCGCCGCCCTACCGGGGCGTCCGAACCGTGGCGTACTCCCGGCAATGCTGGACGAACTTGTCGACCAGCAAGGGATTCTGGCCGAAATGGAGATGGACGTAGCTGGCCAGGAGGTTCGGCGCGACGAAGCCTTCGTAGCCGATCACCTCGCCCTCGGCGTTTAGCATCTGGTAGGCGGACTTGAGCCCGCCGTTGTGGCCGGTGATCCGGCTCCAGTGAAACTCGTGTCCGCGGTAGAACTGGCCGCGGGGCGAGAGAATGCTGTCCTCCAACGTCAGGAGTTGTCGATAGCCAAAGCGGTGGATTTCGCCGTCCATCTCGACATCAACCGGGATCACACCGACCATCTGAAGCGCGCCGCCGGATGTGCGCAGTGAGCGGCCCAGGTACATCAGCCCGCCACATTCCGCATAGATCGGCACCCCGCTGCGGTAGGCGCGCTCAATCGATTCGGCCATCGCGCGGTTGCGGGCGAGCGGCTCGACGAAGCTCTCGGGAAATCCTCCACCGAGGTAGACGCCGGCGGCATCCTGCGGGAGGTGCGTGTCTTCCAGCGGGCTGAAGGGAACCACCTGGGCGCCGTGCTCTTCGAGCAGCTCGAGGTTTTCCGGGTAATAGAAGTTGAACGCGTCATCGTAGGCGACCGCCAGCCGCACCGTCGGCCCGCCGGCCGGTTTGCCCTGAAAGATTTTTTTCGGCACCAGCGGCACCAGCTCAGCCTTGTTGGCGATCCTCAGCAGCAGGTCCAGATCGACAGCGCGATCGATGGTTTCGGAGAGCAGCCCGATCATCCGGTCCCACTCCTTGTTCTCCGTCACCGGCAGAAGCCCGCGCTGGCGTTGCGGAATGTCGAGCTCCGCCATCTTCGGCAGCGCGCCGAGGACGGGCAACTTGGCGATATCCCAGACCGCGTCTTCGACGCTGCGGCGGTGCGCATCCGACCTGACGTTGTTGAGCAAGACCCCCGCAATCCTCGGCGACTCGCCGTAACTCTTAAAGCCGAGTGCGACCGCGGCGGCGCTCTGTGCCATGTCGGCGACATCGACGACCAGCACAACCGGCGCCTTGACGATGCGCGCCACATCGGCCGTGCTGCCGTCGGGACTCCCGCCGCGGCCGTCGAACAGGCCGAGCATGCCTTCGATCAGTGCGAGATCGGCGCCCAGCGCACCCTGGGCGAGTATCTGGCGGAGCGCGCCCTCGCCCAGCATCCAGGAGTCGAGATTGCGGCACGGCCGGCCACTGACGTGGGCCAGGTAGGCAGGATCGATGTAGTCCGGACCAACCTTGAACGACTGCACCGTCAGGCCGCGAGCCTTGAAAGCGGCGATCAATCCGGCAGTCAGGATCGTCTTTCCGACGTTGCTTGCGGTCCCCGCGATGACCAGCCTGGGAGTGCGAACCTCGTCCAGCATCTTGCCTCGCTATCGCTTGCTAAACAAGGTGCCTCTTCCCCAAAGCACCTGCTTGACGGCTACCGTAGCACAGGGCCAGCGGTGTCGTAAAGGCGTTCGGTACGCAGGTCGCCGTTAGACGCTGGCGAGAACTAGGGCTGTTTGGGCGGCTGGACGGAGATCGCGCAGATGCAGGCGGAGACGGTCGAGCCCGTCCCACCGCTCAAACTGGAGGGCGTAGACGACGTCGAGGCGGCGGCCAGCAGGAAGGTGAGGGGCGGCCGCCGCTTTGTCGAAGGCAATCGCCTCCGCGGAAGCGGTCCGGTCACGCAGGTGTAGACGCAAGTGACGTCGATCCGCGCCAAACGTCTCGGTCCGGACGATCTCGGCCTCACGGCTGAGCAGCAAGGGCTCACGATTGCCGACGCCAAAGGGCGCCAGCATCTGGATCTCGTGGTGGAGGCTCGGTTTCAGGTCGGCGAAAGCCGCGGACGCCTCGATCCGTATGGGGCGCGAGAAGGCATCGCCATTCAGCCGGGCCGCCGCGTACGCCTCCAGACGCTGCTTCAGCTCCGCGAACCGGCTGGACAGCACGGTGAGCCCGGCGGCCATGGCATGCCCGCCGAACCGATCGAGCAACGGAGCACAGTCGCGAAGGCAATCGACGAGGTGGAAGCCCTCGATACTGCGCGCCGACCCGCGCCATTCGTCGCCGTCGGTGTTGAAGACAAACGTCGGTCGGTAGAACTCCTCCACCAGCCGGCTCGCCGCCAGACCCAGCACGCCCAGCGGCCAGCCGGTCGCACCCATCACAATGACCGCGGCGGCGTTGTCGAGCTCCACCACCTGGAGCTTCGCCTCACGAACAATCTCGGCGGTGAGCTGTTGACGCTGCGAATTCTGATCCTGCAGCCGCTGCGCCAGCGGATCGGCAGACTCGCGGTTATCGCTCATCAACAACTCGAGCGCGAGCATCGCGTCTTCCATCCTGCCGGCGGCATTAATGCGTGGCCCGAGTTGAAACGCGAGATGCTCGGCGGTTATGGGACCGCTGATGCCGGCGACTGCCAGCAGAGCCGCGCAGCCTGCGCCCGGCGCCTGATTCAAGCGCCGCAATCCGGCCCGGACGATGGCCCGATTCTCGCCGTGCAGCGGGACCACGTCGGCGACGGTGCCGAGGGCGACCGCGTCCAGCGACAGCGTGGGGTCGAGCCGACCGGGAAACGCCCGCCGCTCCAACGCGACCAACAATTTGTAGGCGACACCGCAGGCCGCCAGGCCATCGAAGGGATAGGGACAATCCGGTTGTTTGGGATTGATGAGCGCATCCACCGGTGGTCGCTCCCTGCCCACCTCGTGGTGATCGGTAACGATCACGCGCATGCCAGGGGGCCGGCCGCGAGCGACGTCGACGGAGTTGGTCCCGCAATCGCAGGTGATCACAAGGCGAGCGCCGCGCGCGTGCAGGTCCTTGAGTGCCTCGGCATTCAGGCCATAGCCTTCGGTGAACCGATTGGGAATGTAAGTGATGACCTCGGCACCAATCGATCGCAGGCCCCGCGCGAGGGTGACGCAAGCGGTAACCCCGTCGGCGTCGTAATCGCCGTAGACGGCGATCCGCTCGCCCCGATTGACGGCGTCGGCAATCAGGTCGCACGCGACCGCCATGTCCTTCAGTAAGAAAGGATCAGGTGCTCGCTCGAGGTCCGTTTGCAGCCACGGATCCAGCTGGCTCTGCCGGGTGACGCCCCGCCCATGGAGGATCTGACGGAAAACCGATGAGAAGGCCTCGAGTCCTGGTTGAGCCCGCAGCGGCTCGGGGAGGATCCAGTTCCGGCGTTCCTTCTTCAAAACCGGCCGCATTATGGCACCGCGTTGCGACAGCTGCGTGTCGACGTTTTCCACAGGTCGCCGCGGTCAGCGAATCGGCCGGCATTCGTCAAGAACGCGGCGAGCCGACTCGACGTCACCGGGTTGCACGACCAGGATCCGCACGATCGGAAGGTCCAGGCCGGTCGCCAGACGTTCGAATTCCTGGCGCGTCTGTTCCGGCGCGCCCGATGCGCCGATCGCGGAGACAAACGCCGGGTCGGGAGCGCCGTCTAAGGCCTCGATCCGCCGCAACTCCTCAGCAAAACCCATCCGCTCGAAGTGTCTGCGGTACGCCGGGATGCCCAGGGCGTATCGGAGCGCGGTCGCTGCCACTCGCCCTCGAGCGACGTCCGCGTCCGGATCGACGGCAGTCCTGACGTACTCGACCACCCGTGGGACGGACCGGCCGGCGGCGAGCGCCGCATCGTTAAGGGTCTGCCGAGACCATTCGACCCATTCGGCCGTACACCAGTTGAGCGCGACGCCGTCCGCCAGCTGGGCGGCAAGTCGCAACATCAAGGGGCCGAGCGCCGCCACATAGAGCGGCATCGCAGCCGGCAGCTGCTGTCGCAGGTCGGTCAGGTAGGGCCGCATCGTCTGAGCGGGCCGTGGGAGCCGCCCACTGCCGACGACCAGAGTGAATCGTCCATGTGTCGCATCCCAGAGCCGTCGCGCGTGTTCCGCGTAAAACGCGGTCGGGCGGCCTGACGCGGGGACCGCGGAGATGCCAACCGGCAGTCCACTCCCTTCGTGCCAACGCAGACAGCGGTCGAATGCCCCCGCGTCCGCCCCGGAGTTCGTCCAGGCCGAGTCGTAACCGAGCTCGGCGGCCAACCGAACGAGGCGCAGCTCGTCGGCCTGGCTCAGGCCCTGGTCTGGATCGATGCCGAAGCCCGTTGCCACCTCAGCTCGCGGCCAGCGTTACGCGGCGGCTTCGTGTTGGACGACCACGGGCGGCGTCCGCTCCTTCGTCCAGTTCAGGACGAAGATCACCGCGATCAGCAGCCCGGTGCCGATGAATTGCGGCAGATAGAGCGGCTGGTTGAAGCCATACGGCGGCGGCGCCGAGGCGATAAAGGTCGCGGCCACCGGGAAAGCCATTTCCGCGATCGTCGCCAGGGTGGCCGGGGTGCTCGCCAGTGCCCGGTAGTAGAGGAGCAGGGCGAGGAGCCCCGGAATCAGCGCGATCCCGAGAAAAGGAAAGATGTCTCCCGCGTGGTAATGGCTGAAGCCGGACAGGCCGTTCTGAACCAGCACAACAAGGACAAGGACCGGAAGTGCCAGCGTGAAGCGCAGCGCCGTCGTTGTCGGAAAGCTGAGCTTGCCAAGCACGAAGCGGCCCAGCACCGTGCCGCTGGCCCACAAGGCGGCGGCGCCGAGCGCATAGAGTCCGGCCTCGAGCCGGCCATGTTGAAGGTCGGAGAAGGGCGCCATCAGATTCTGGGAAAAGACGACCATGTACACCCCGACGATCGCCAGGGCGGCCGCCGGCCAGAACCACGGCCGCCGTCGTTCGCCCAGGATGATCCACGCCAGCAGGATCGCAATCAGTGGCTGGGTCTGCTGCAGGACAAAAGTCTCGGCGAAATGCCGGTACGAGAATGACGTCGTGAAGAGAATCGTCGCCACCGCCTGCGGGCCGACCGCGATGAACCCGATCGCCAGCCAGCCACGCCGATCCAACCGCCGCATTTCCGGAAGCCCGCGGAGAAGAAACGCGACCAGGAACAGGCTCACCAGCGCGTCTTCGATAACGACGATCTGGGACGGCGTCAGATGGCCGATCAGCTGGGCCCGAAAGTAGGTGTCGGACGCCCACATCGTGGCCGCCACGGCGACGAGCACCACCGAGAAGCGATCGATGAGACCGCCCCTCGCCGGCCGCGCGACGGGCTGAGCCTCGGTCTTTGGAACGGCCATCGTCATTACTCCCTGGCCGCCGGGGCAGTGATCGGGCGCACAGGGTGCGCTCCGAGGGCCTTCTTTCATCCCGACTGTACGGTCGGCCCCGGAGTGGGCTCTACGCCTTCACCGGGTCATGCGTCGTAGGACGCTCGCGGGCTTTACCGCCGATCGGGGATTCACACCCCTGCCCCGAAGACCAGCTACAACAATAGCAGCGGCCGCCAAGGACCGCAGCCGGGATCGACGGTTGGGTCGGACACCAGCCTAGTGCTTGAAGTGGCGTTCGCCGGTGAAGACCATGGCCACACCAGCCGCCTCGGCGGCCGCAATCGCCTCGCTGTCCTTCACCGAGCCGCCCGGCTGGACGATCGCCCGCACGCCGGCGCGGGCGGCCACCTCGACGCCATCGGGGTAAGGGAAGAAGCCATCACTGGCCAGCACCGCCCCCTCCGCACGCGGGCCGGCGCGGTGCACGGCAAGCTCAACGGCCTCGACCCGGCTCATCTGGCCGGCGCCCACGCCGACGGTCGCACCCTGGTGCGCCAGCACGATGGCGTTCGATCGCACGTGCTTGACCGTCGTCCAGGCGAACCGCAGGTCGTTCCAGGTCGCGTCATCGGGGGCCTTTGCGGTCACGAGACGGGCATCGCCCAGCGTATCACCGGTGTGATCCGCACTCTGGACCAGGAATCCGCCGGTGATCGGCCGAGCGTCGAGCGCCAACTGCGACGGCCCGGGTCCCGGCTGGAGTACCCGCAGTTTCGGTCTGGCTTTGAAGATCTCGAGCGCCGGCTGATCGAACGATTGCGCGACCACGACCTCGAGGAAAAGCTCGACGACGCTCCTGGCAACGGTTGCATCGACCGGGCGGTTGAAGGCGACGATGCCACCAAACGCCGACCGGCGGTCGCTGGCCAGCGCTCGGTCGAAGGCATCCGCAACATCGGTCCCAACCGCCACCCCGCAGGGGTTCGCGTGTTTGATGATGGCGACCGCCACCGCCGAGAAATCCCCGACCAGCGACCAGGCGGCCTGGGCATCGAGCAGGTTGTTGTACGAGAGTTCGAGTCCCTGCCACTGCTTGGCCTGCGCCATCCCTCCCCCCTCGGCCGTCCGATACAGTGCCGCCGACTGGTGCGGATTCTCTCCGTAGCGGAGGTCGCGCAGCTTGTGGCCGCCCAGCGTGAAATCCTCCGGTAGCGGTGCGCTGCCCTGGCCATCGCGGAGGTGCTCGCCGATCGCCGCGTCGTAGGCAGCTGTGTGTCCAAAGGCAACCGCCGCCAGGTGCCGGCGCAGCGATGGGGGGATCCCGGCAGGATCTTTGAGCGCGGCGAGCACCGTCGGGTAATCACTCGGGCGGACCACCGGCAGCACATGGTCGTGATTCTTGGCGGCCGCCCGCAGCAACGTCACCCCGCCGATGTCGATGGACTCGATGGTTTGGGCGTGGCCCGCGCCGGACGCCACGGTATCGACAAACGGATAGAGGTTGACGACCACGAGGTCGATCAGCTTCACTTCGCGGTCGGCCAGCTCCTGGAGGTGGCGCGGCTCGTCACGGCGCGCCAGGATCCCGGCGTGCACGTTGGGGTGCAACGTCTTGACCCGGCCATCCAGCATCTCGCTGAATCCGGTCAGCTCCTGAAGGGCGCGGACGGCAATGCCTGCATCACGCAGGGCGCGCTCGGTGCCTCCGGTCGCGTAAATCGTCACGCCAAGGCTGTCGAGACCACGCGCGAAATCGTTAAGTCCACTCTTGTCGGAGACGCTCAGAAGCGCGTTCACACCGTGATCGGGAGGGCCAGGCCGGCGAGCCGTTTGACGACCACCGGCAGCAGGGTGTGTTCCTCGGCCTGGATCCGCTCCCGAAGCGTCTCCACCGTGTCATCGGGCCGCACCTCGACGCGTCGCTGGGCAAGGACCGGACCCATGTCGACGTCTTTGGTCACCACGTGCACCGTGCAGCCGGTCTCTGTGACGCGTGCCTCCAGGGCCATGGCGACGGCATCCATCGTACCCGCGAACGCCGGCAGCAATGAGGGG
>Ga0209266_1002130_pt1 | contig 12666 bp, 6 predicted proteins | sample GraSoiAngelo_132_FD_185889 | JGI IMG/M metagenome (GOLD analysis project Ga0209266, IMG submission 185889) | Grasslands soil microbial communities from the Angelo Coastal Reserve, California, USA - 14_0929_02_40cm (SPAdes) (version 2) | ecosystem: Environmental > Terrestrial > Soil > Grasslands ...
TCGAAATAATCGTTCAGCAGCGAATCGTAGAATTGCTTTCTATATAAGATGTCGAGACCAAGCGTCGGCTCATCCAGCACCAGCAATTTCGCATCGATCGCCATGACTAGCGCGAGATGCAGTTGCGCCACCATCCCTTTCGATAATTGCCGCACCTTGCTCGTACGTTTGATCGTGGTCCTGGCCAGAAAAGCTTCCGCTTTCGCCCGATCGAATCGCGGATGCACCCCGGCGACGTAATCGAGCAGCTGCGTAACCCGGATCCAACGCGGCAACACCGCGACATCGGCAATGAAAGAGACATCACGCATGAGTTGATCGCGCGCGTTCCACGGATCGCGTCCGAGGACAGTTAACTGCCCTTCATACGAAGTGAGCCCGAGAATCGCATTGAGCGCGGTGGTTTTGCCCGCGCCGTTGGGACCGATCATTCCGAGAATGCGGCCCTCTTCAACACGCAGGTTTATCCCATCGAGCGCAATCGTCGTGCCAAAAACCTTGCGGAGCCCGCGCGCTTCTATCGTTGCCATAGTATCGGAGAGGTCTCACGCAAAGGCGCAAAGCCGCTAAGGTTTCGGGATGAAATCCGGTGTTTCGATTCGGATGCCTTCTTTGCGCCTTGGCGCCATAGCGTGAAAAACTCTTCTCTGCCTCGTCTTGCAGAAATCTCACGCAAAGACGCAAAGCCGCTAAGGTTCGGAGATGAAACCGGACTTTTCGATTCAAATGCCTTCTTTGCGCCTTCGCGCCTTAGCGTGAAAACCTCTTCCCTGCCTTGTGTCACAGAAGTCTCACGCAAAGACGCAAAGCCGCTAAGGCCCAGAGACGAAATCGGACCTTTGGATTCATATGCTTTCTTTGCGCCTTCGCGCCTTAGCGAGAAAAACTCTTCTTTGCCTTGTCTTGCAGAAATCTCACGCAAAGACGCAAAGGCGCCAAGGTCCAGAGATGGAACCAGACTCTTCGATTTAACTACTTCCTTTGCGTCTTCGCGAGTTGGCGTGAAAAACTTTTCTTGGGATTGCGTGGCAGAGTTCTCGCGCAAAGACAACACGGCGCTAAAATTTTTCGCTTCGCAGGCTGATAGGAGGAGCACAAGCTTCGCCGTATGAAAGAGAATGAAATCGCGACTGTGGTCGTTGACGCTGCCTATCGCTTGCACACTGGGCTCGGGCCAGGCATCTTCGAAATCGTATACGAAGTCTTGCTTGCGCATGAACTGCGCAAACACGGCTACTCCGTGGAAAGACAAGTACCTGTTCCGATCACGTGGGATGGGATCAGGTTCGACGAAGGCTTTCGCGCCGACCTGATCATCGACAATTGCGTGATCGTGGAAGTGAAATCGATCGCGGCACTCGATGCGGTTCACAGCAAACAGGTCCTGACCTATCTGCGGCTGACGGATAAACGACTCGGCCTCCTCATCAATTTCGGCGAGCACATGATCAAACACGGCATTAAGCGGATCGCCAATGGTATGCCCGAAGAACCTCTGGTGCTTTGATTGGTTCCTTCTCTTTGCGCCTTGGCGCCATGGCGTGAAAAACTCTTCGCTGCCTTGTATTGCAAAAGTCTCACGCAAAGCCGCAAAGCCGCTAAGGTCCAGAGATGAAACCGGACTCTCCGATTCAAATGCCTTCTTTGCGCCTTCGCGCCTTAGCGTGAGAAGCTCTTCCCTGCCTTGAATCGGAGAAGTCTCACGCAAAGACGCAAAGCCGCTAAGGTCCAGAGATGGAACCGGACTTTTGGATTGCCATGCCTTCTTTGCGCCTTGGCGCCTTAGCGTGAAAACCTCTTCCCTGCCTTGTATCGCAGAGGTCTCACGCAAAGACGCGGAGCCGCTAAGGCTTAAAATCAAAGCTGCATTCCTCAAATTGGGTGATCTCATTTTGCTTTCGTAGTCTTCGCCGCTTTGAGTAATTCTTTGGGTGTGATCCCGAGCCGCTGAATCGTTGCGGCGATTGCGGGCCATCGGTCGGTAAGAAACTTCTGTCGTTCGCCTTTGAGCAGAAGATCGTGCGCGCCGGCTTTGACGAACATGCCGAGTCCGCGCCTGGTCTCGACCAACTCCTCGGCGACCAGTTGTTGATAGGCCTTGAGAACGGTGAGGGGATTGACCCGGTATTCGGCCGCGACATTGCGCACCGACGGCAGCGGATCGCCTTCGTTGAGCACGCCGTCGAGAATCATAGCGACGACACGATCCCGGAGCTGTCGATAAATCGGCTGACTGTCGTTCCATTCACTGTCCATCCTGTATTCCACCGAACCCATTGGCGCGCCGTAGCCTCGGGACCTTGGTTGTTTGGCGTAGGCGGCTCATCTGGTGTTATACATAACTATAGCACAAATGCACTGGCAAGCACTTTTTTAAGATTTTTTTGGCCCGCCGTTCCGGCAAGCGCGACGACGCCGGAGGCTTTCGCGGGAGAAGCTTAGCGAGGCAACTGAATGCCTCGCATCAACACTTACGCAATCGAGCGCGGCTCAAAAATCGCCGTTTAGAACAGAAGTCAGGCTTAGGCGACGATGTCGGTGAAGATGATCGCGGCGAGCTTGCGATATTTGGTGCCGGCGCTCAAGGTCAAATCCCGATTTTTTTAAGCAAAGCCGGGAATCGTGGGTCGGCACGCAAGTCATCCAAACCCGCACACACGCAGTATTCTGCAATGAGCGCAACGCTGGCGTTTTCGTGTTCCATGCCCTGTGCAAAGCAAGCAAAGGCTTGGTCATGATTGCCTAAACTTGCATGAAGGAAGCCAAGATACGCCGGTTGGACATATCTCCGTGTTGCCATTTCCTTCAACTCTTCAAGGACGCGTTGAGCTTCGGCCTTCCGACCTACGCGGCCCAAAAGGCAGCCCAAATCGGCTAATTGAAGCGGGCCTCCTCCCAGCGTCACTGCTTTGCGCAAATCTGCGATAGCAGCTTCGTGCATCCCCTGAGACCAATGGGCCCATGCCAAGAGCCAATAGGTTCCAAAGAAGTTTGATTCCAGCTCAAACAATCTCTGGGCCTGTTCCAACAACAGATCGTAGCGGTGAATTATCCAATACACGAACCCCATGAGGAGATTAATCATGGAGGACAAGGGGTCGATTTGCAGCGTCAGGCGCGCTTGGGTTATGGCTTCGTCGGTCCGCTTGCTGCACCCCAGGAACAAAGCGTAATGCTCGTGAGCGGTGACGTAGTTCGGGTTGAGCTCGATCGCGCGTTTGAAGCAGTCTTCACCTCCCGACCAGTCTCTCAGGTTCCAACATCTTACTATCGCCAGGGCGGTTTGTGTTTCGGCCAGGTTCGGATCGAGTTCTACTGCCTTTTCTGCGAACAGATCATGAGGACCGATTGCGGCAAGCTTTTCTTCAAACGAGAGAAAGCCGTAGAACCAGCCGGTTTGATAAGAGAGGGATAAGGCAGCATAAGCCAGTGCGTAGCCGGGCTTAATTTCGAGAGCTTTTTTGCAACACTCGATGCACCGCTTGAAGCCCTCGCCGGTGAACTTGTTAAAGTGATACCTGGCCTGAAGATAAAGCTGATAGGCCTCAGTGTTGTAAGTGCCATGTTTCGCCAAGGGCTGATCACCTGCGCCAATCAATTGCATCTCAAGGGCCCGGACAATTTCACGCGTAATTTCATCCTGAATTGCAAAGACCTCCTGCATTTCGCGATCGAACGTTTGGGACCACAGATGATCGCCGTGAGCCGCATTAATCAGTTGGGCTGTGATACGCAGCCGGTTGCCAACTTTGCGCACACTGCCCTCCAAAATGGTGTTCACATTCAGTTGCTGGCCGATCCGGCGGATGTCCTCATTCTTCCCCTTGAACGCAAAGCTCGAAGTCCGGGCAGGCACGCGTAAACCCTTCAACTGTGAAAACGCCATTATCAGGTCTTCGGTCAGACCGTCGCTCAGGTACTCGTTCTCCGGATCTGAGCTCATGTTCAGGAAAGGCAAGACGGCAATCGATTTCTGAGTTCCAGAAGATTTGCTGTCTTGCGCGAGATCCGGTGGACCGGTCGCTGCGCCCTCGCATACCACGCCATAAACCTCCAGCGGTCGCATCATATTCTTCAGTTTCACCTGCCCCATCCTTTTCAGGGACTTGGCGACGCGATTCTCGACCTGGTCGAAGACCTGCTGGGAAATGCAAATGCCGCCCGCTTCGGCCAATGGTTCGATGCGGGCGGCGATATTGACGCCATCGCCAATCACGTCGTCATCACGATGGACAACATCGCCAGCATGAATTCCAATACGAACCTGGAAATTCCCTTGCGATGGATTGAGGGAATTTCTCTTCGCGATCATCTCTTGTATTTCAATCCCGCATTGCACCGCCGCCAGGGCGCTGGAAAATTCGGCTAGGAAACCATCTCCAATTGTCTTGATTTCAGAGCCCCGATGTTTTGGAAAAATTGAGCGCAGGAGTCGGCGGTGTTCCTCGAGCAATTCAAGTGCGAGCTCCTCGTTGCGTTCCGCGAGAGCGCTGTAGCCGACCATGTCCGTGAACATGATAGCGGCGAGCTTGCGATGTTCGGTGCCGTCTTGAGACATATTACAGCAACCTTGTGAACGAGCTTACCAGAACCGAGTTTGCAAGGCAAAGATTGTGGGGCAACGGGTTTGTCTTCTTGGTTAACCCCGAGTCAAGGTTTCACACCTTCACCTTGGTAGCAGCTCGCTATGGGACAGCCCAACTCAATCCAGGCAGCGCCGCGTAAAAGCACCGGTCAGCTGTGACACGGGAGAGATTCCTCTGTGGCCCAGAGCGGCTCCGCCGCAACCGAGATTTAACCACGAATGAACGCCAATGAACACGAATTACTCCTTAACAGAAGGAAACAGAGAGAACGAAGGTTGCCGATTTTTGGCAGGCAGCAGAATTCTTTCTTTTATTCGGTGTCTTCTGTTTGCGTCCTCTCGGCAAAGCAACAGTTCTCCTCCTTCGTGTGCATTAGTGGTTTTGACTTCGTAAATCTTTGCAGAAAAACAAGACTTCGCGGTATAGCAGCACGGAGACCTGCTTACCGAGGGAGTGAACAAATCTTAAATGTTAAGATTTCGACCCCAATTCTCCCGTACAACTTCTATGCGGCGATCTTGTAGCCCCTGTCGCTGACTGCGGCCGCAATTCTCAACCCTCAGCTATTGTATCCACGGCAACGCGTCGAGATCTACATTGCCGCCTGTAAGAATGATGCCGGCGCGTTTTCCGACAAGGTCGATCTTATTCTCAATGATCGCCGCGTAGGGAACGGCCGCTGATGGTTCGACGATTATTTTCATCGTCTCCCAAATTGTCCGCATCGCCCTGACAATGGCTTCCTCACTTACCGTTACGATATCGTTTACGTACTGCTGGATGATCGCAAAATTTGGCGCGCCGACGTTTGTCCGCAGTCCATCCGCGATCGTGAATTTCTTTTTGGAATGAATCAATCGGCCTGCGTGGAACGATTGGGCCGCATCATCAGCATTAACTGGTTCGGCTGCGACTACTTTGATCTCCGGTCGTATCGATTTCGCTCCCACCGCTGTGCCGCAGAGCAGCCCGCCACCGCCGACTGGACAAATCACGACATCGAGATCGGAAACATCCTCGAGCACTTCTATCGCCGCTGTACCTTGTCCCGCCATGACGTGTTCGTTTTCGAACGAGTGAATCAGGATCGCGCCTGTTTTTGCGATCACCTCTGCGCAGGCCGTTTCCCGCGCCGCTTGCGTCGGTTCACAAAAAACAATCTGCGCGCCGTAACTCTCCACCGCGCGCACTTTCACCTTGGCCGAGTTCGACGGCATCACAATGTGGGCTGGGATGCCGCGAAGTTTCGCCGCGCGCGCGACGGCACTACCATGATTGCCTGACGAATGCGTCGCAACACCGCGCCGCGCCGAGGTATCATCGAGCGAAAAGACGGCATTTGTTGCCCCGCGCGCTTTAAACGCACCACCTTTCTGAAAATTTTCGCACTTGAAGAAAAGACAGGCGCCGCTCGCGTCATTTAACCGCGAACTGGTCAACACAGGTGTGCGATGAATGTGCGGACGAATACGTCGGTGCGCCGCTCTAATGGCGGCGAAGTCCAGCATGGCTTCGGGTTTCCTCATTCCTGCGATGCTGTAGCCGCTGTCGTTGACTGCGGCAAATGCTGTCGCTGAGCGGAAACCTGTAGCCGCTGCCGTTGACTGCGGCAGACAACTTCTTGTCATGGTCAGCAAATTCGCCAGTCCTCTCCGAGCTGTAGGTTCTTACGAGCCAGACCGGCTCGAACCGAGACATCTCTGACTATTCCAACGGTCCTGTAGCGGCGGTCTACCGGTCGCGTCGTAGCGGCAAAGGCGGATGACCGTCGAAATCCATTATCCTTTCGGCGCGAGGGAGGCGACGATTTTCAAAGTCTCAAAAGAACCACGGATTACACGGATAGCACGGATAAGGCTCGGCCATGAAGATCAGATGATTTCGCCGCTCAACTCCTCCTGAATCACTTCTTCATCCGTGTTATCCGCGCCTGCCCGCCGTAGCATCGGCGAAGGCAGGTGATCCGTGGTTTAATTGTTCTTTGGAGCAAGCGAGGCGACGATTTTTTCGAAGCGCGGATCGCCGCGGAGCGGGTCCCAGACCGGGAGCAGTTTCAAGGCGCCGTAGCTCAGCATCTCCGATGCGAAGGGAGCACGCAGTCCAGCTTCCAGTTGCTGCAAGGCAAGCTCCTTCTCGCCCGCCCACGCTGCCGTAATGGCGAAATACTGAAGGACGCGACTGCCGTTGATGACATCTTTTTCCAGCGGCGTGAGCGCGATCGCCCGCCGGCCTTCGTCCAAGGCCAGGTCTTTCCGCCCAAGAGCAGCGTCGATTAAGCCGAGGACGCAGAGCGCCGGGCCATAGTCCGGCTGCGCCTGCACGATCTTCTCCTGCTGGACGCGAGCCGCTTCAAACGCAGTGCGCGCTCTTGCCTCATCTTTGGTCATCCGGGCCAGCAGCCCTTCACCAAAGCTGTGGCTCAGAATAATCGGGGATTCGTTGCTCAACCATGGATTGTCGCCCAGCGCGACGAGCGCTCGTTCGGCCGCAGCTGGATCGCGTTCGGCCAGAGCGCAAAAGAACCAGGTATCCGCGGCGCTGGCGATGGCGCCCGGTCCTTGCGCGAGGATTGCATCAATTGTCTGGCGCAGCGGCCGGGTGTCCGCTTTCCAGCACAGATAAAATAGTTCACGATTGGCCCGCGTTTCGGCGTTGTCGGGCACGATCGCTGACGCGCGATCCAGCGCAGCGATCGTCTCGGCATAGCGCCCCAATGCTTGGTAACTGAGCGCGATCTGTTGCAGAGTATTAAAGTTTCGCGGATCCAGCTCCGCCGCGCGCTCCAGATTGCGCAGACCTTCCTCCTGCTGGCCGCGCCGCCGCAGGATGTAGCCGGTGAGTTCGAAGAGACGCGGATCATTGGGTAACCCTCGCCGCGCAATCTCCAATTCGGCGAGGGCGCCGGCATAGTCGCGAAGCCCGTTGTAGAGATATTGTGCGCGCGCCAAATGCGTTTCGGCTGCATCCGGCCGCAGCCGTGTCGCGGCTTGCACCGCAGCTTCAGCCAGCGCAAGCCGGGCGGGAGTGTGATCAAACCCCGTTATTGCATAAAGTTGTTCGTGCGCATAGGCGAGCTGGCAGTAAGCGTCGAAAAATGAGGGATCGCGCTTCACCGCTTCATCCAGAAGTTCAATTGCCTTGCGCTCGTCTGGCTCGCCCGTCGCGCTGAGACCTGCCGTGAGGACAAGTGTCTTCGCGCGGCTGTAAAGGTCGAAAGCCGCCAGATCAGTGGTGGGCGGCTGTTCAATGGCTTTCTTCTCGTTAGGCGATAGCTTCGCCTGCAACTGGTCGGCAATGGCTTTGGCGATCTCGCTTTGAATGGCAAAGACATCGGCAAGATCGCGGTCATAAGTTTGCGCCCACAGATGCGCATCGTTTCGCGCGTCGATCAGCTGAGCATTCACCCGCAGCCGATTCGCCGCTCGCTGTACACTGCCTTCGAGTAAATGCGCCACGCCGAGTTGTTGCCCGATCTCGCGCAAGTTACGCGGCGCACCACTCCTATATTGCATCACCGAAGTTCGGCTGATCACTTTCAAATCCGCGATTTTGGCAAGGTCGGTCAAAATTTCATCCTGCACTCCATCGGTGAAAAACGCGTTCTGCTTTTCGTCGCTCAGATTTTCGAATGGGAGCACCGCGATGCTTTTTTCCGGAATACTTAACGCGGCGGCAGATGTCTTTGGTTGATGCCCTCGCCAGAAAAGAAAAGCAGCGACGGCCAATGCTGCTAGGGCTAGACATGCGGCGATGATGAAAATCGGTTTTCGCGATGGAGCGCGCTCTTTCCTAACTGGCTCGAGGTCGGTTTTCTGCGCAGGCATCGCCATGCGCTTCGGTCTCTCGGAATTACCAAGTTCAGCTGTGAAAAGATTTACGATCTCGATCTTGTCGCCGTGTTTTACCTCGCATTCGCCGATATGATAAAGATGCGGCCGCCAATGTTTGAATTGCTCGAGGTCTTCGGCCACCCGCGTTGAGAGCAGGATGTGGCCGGCATCGCCGCAATCCATCACCCGTTGCGCCGTGTTGATCCCTGCGCCCGCAACATTGGCGCGCCCGTTTACATCCACCATCCCGCTGATCGGCCCGCTATGCACACCCATGCGCAGTCGCAGGTTTGAGTGTTGCTCCTTGACCGCGCGACTGATCTCCAGCGCGCATTCCACCGGATCTTCCGGGCTATGATAAAAAATCAGCGCCATGCCATCACCGGTCGCGAGTTTCAGCAATCGGTTTTCCCTTTCCTCTTTACGGAATTCGTCCGTTGATTGGACAATTTGATTCAGCTCTTTAATGGCAGCGAGTTGATCGTCGCTCGCCATTTTGGAATAGGCGACGATGTCGATGAAGAGAACGTGCGCGATTTCCAGCGCGATCTCCTTTTTAACTTCGGCCGCCATAAGCTACTTTGATGAAGATTCGCCGCTCGCAAGTTTTTGGAAGCGCGGGTCGTTGCGCAGCGGATCGAACATGGGATCGAGCCGGAGCAGTGCGGGAGTGAGCGGTATACCCTCAGTAGCCAGCGGACCAGCGTACGATATCGAGAGTAGTTTCTGTAAAGCGGCGATAGCGCGCTCGGGGTCCCCCGTACGCGCCGCCACCCGGGCTAGGATCTCGATCGGAGTGGGACCAGACAAGGCGTCCTTCTCGATCGGCACCGCGGCCGTGGCGCGTTCCGCCAGGGTCAACGCGGCGGCCTTGTCACCAATGCCCATATTGGTCAATGCGAGATCGCCAAGAAGACCAAAATTTTCCGGCTGTTCTTTGAGGAAAGGTTCTAGTTCGCCGCGCGCTTGCCGCCAGGTTTCCTGCGCGGCGGCATGATCGCCGGCGACGTCCTGCGCCCAGCCTAACCAAAAACGCAGCTCGGCATTGAAGTAACCCAAGGCCGGATCAGGCTTGGCTAGTATTTCCTTTAGCCGAGGGATGATTTGTGCAGGGCGACGCTCCAGGATCGCTTGGTAAACTTGTGTTTCCAAAGCCTGGTTGTCGTCCGCGTTCGGATGCAGTGGAGCGAGTAACGCAGCAGCACGCGGCAGATCGCCTTCAGCTTGTGCGATACCCGCCTTTGTGGCGAGTGTGTCCAGGTCATCCGGTGTGATATTGAGAACCTGATCAAGCTTCCGCAGCGCTTCGGGGAAACGACGAAGTGCCATGTAGGAAAGCGCGTGCTGGGTGAGCACGCCGACATTGCGCGGATCAAGCCGCTCGACTTCGTTGAAATACGATTCGCTCCGGTCCCACCGACCTTGCCTGCGCGTGACATAGGCCAGCGACTCAGGAATCCGGCTGCTATTGGGCAGGAGCTGACGCGCATCCTCAAAGTAACGCACTGCGGTGTCGTAATCCTTCAGGCCGGCGTAGTAGTATTGGCCCTTGGCCAATACGGCCTCGCCGAGTTTGGGTTGAAGAGTGAGCGCGGTTTCAGCTGCCTGCCGTGCCTCTTCACGCAGAGCAACGGTTGGTTGAAGAGTCAGTGTGATGTAGCCGATCGCATCTGTGTATGACAGCAGCGCCCAGGCAAGCGCGAATTTCGGATCCAGGCGCACCGCTTCCTTGAGATATTTCTGTGCACCAAGAGCGTTGGCAGCTGTGTTTGCAGTTTTCAGACTGTATGCCAAGCCGCGCAGGTAGGCATCGTAAGCCTCAGGATTATCGGTCGGTTTGGCGGCGATCACTTGGTCTTCCTGGCCGGTGATCTTCGCTCGTAATTGTTCCGCGATGGCTTTAGCCACTTCGCTTTCCACCGAAAAAATGTCGGTCAATTTGCGATCGAAAGTATCGGCCCAAAGATGGGAATCATTGGCTGCTTTGATTAACTGCACGTTTACCCGCACAGATTCGCCGCTCTTTTGCACGCTGCCTTCCACGATGTGGGTCACGCCCAGTTGCCGGGCGATTTCGGAAAGATTACCCGGCTTACTCTGATATTGTTGCGTGGAAGTGCGTGAGATCACCTTCAAATCGGCGATCTTCGATAAGCGGGTCAGGATCTCGTCTTGGATACCGTCAGCGAAGTACGCGTTGGCTTTGTCTTCGCTCAAATTCTCAAACGGCATCACTGCGATGCTTTTTTCGGGAATAGCTGATGCGATGGCGGAACTTTTTGGTTTTTGTTGTTGCCAGAAAAGAAAGCTGCCGATCACCAATACTGCGATGAGGATCAAGACCGCTGCGCCAATCAACGGCCATTTTGAAATCGCCGACTTTGGACTCTTTTTCGCCGCGGCCGAGTCCGAGCCGGACTGGCGTTTGGCCGCCCCTACATCTGCCGGTCTGAATTTCTCCGGCATCTCGCGATTCCCAAGCTCGGCGGTAAAAAGATTTACGATCTCGATCTTGTCGCCGTGTTTCACTTCGCATTCGCCGAGGTGATAAAGATGAGGTCGCCAATGTTTAAACTGTTCCAGGTCTTCCGCGACCCGCTTTGAGAGCAAGATGTGGCCGGCATCGCCGCAATCCATCACCCGTTGCGCCGTATTGATACCCGCGCCCGCCACATTGGCGCGGCCGTTCACATCCACCACTCCGCTGACCGGCCCGCTATTGACGCCCATGCGCAAGCGCAGGTTTGAGTGTTGCTCTTTGATCGCGCGACTGATCTCCAGCGCGCATTCCACCGGATCTTCCGGGCTGTGATAGAAGATCAGCGCCATGCCATCACCGGTCGCGAGTTTCAGCAATCGGTTTTCGCTTTCCTCTTTACGGAATTCGTCCGTTGATTGGACAATTTGATTCAGCTTTTCAATGGCAGCGCGCTGATCGTCGCTCGCCATCTTGGAATAGGCGACGATGTCGATGAAGAGAACGTGCGCAATTTCCAGCGCGATCTCTTTTTTAACTTCGGCCGCCATTTGTTCGCACGAATAGTGCGCAGGTTCTGCTGTTACATCAAGCAAAGGAGCAGGGAGAACGGAGGTCAGAGGACAGATCAACCGTCCGTCCAGCTAGTGCTCCTGCTCCTGCTCATGCTCGTAATCGTAATCGTGATCGAGATTAATTTGGCAACAAACACCCAACCTGCCTACGCCGAAGCTTCGAACTCCTATCTCCGAGCTTCCATCTTCGAACTTCGATCTTAGCGGCTTGGCGTCTTTGCGTGAGACCTCTGTGATACAACGCAGGGAACAGATTTTCACGCGAAGGCGCAAAGGCGCAAAGAGGTCAGAGGTCAGAAGACAGAGAACAAAGGACAGAAGTCAGACGTTCGCAACGGCGAATCCGTCCGCTGGCGGATCAGAGGGCAGAGGCCGCAAAATTTCAAAAACGCCAAGCGCCAAACTTTAGAGAAACTCCAAACTCCAAATTCTGAGCTTCGAGCATCACGTCGGTGTGCATCTGTGACTGTCTGGCCTAACGGCTCGGTGAGTATCACGCCAAAGCGGTCTGATTTCGCCGCCTGCGAACCATTACTATTCCGCGCACCAGCACTGCGCCGAGGACGAGCGCACCACCAACAATCGCCCAGGGCCCTGGGCGCTCGCCCAGCGCGAGCATCACCCAGACCGGATTCAATACCGGCTCGATCATCGGAATTAACATGGCCTCCAGTGCAGTAACGTGTTTTATCGCTTCAGCGTACAGGGCGTAAGACAAACCGAGTTGCAGAACGCCCAGCACCAGCACAAGCCACAAAGCGCGTGCCTGATGTAACGGCGCGCGCAACAGAAACGGCGCACCGGCAATCCCAACGATGATGTTCCCCAGAATGACACTGTTGATCGGCGAACCGGTTCTCTCTTTTCGTAAAAAGATGACCAACGACGCGAAGGCAAGAGCACTCCCAAGCGCGACAATGTTTCCCCAAAATCCGGACGTCGTTAGCCGATCCAGAAAGAAGAGGGCGATTCCACCCAGCGCTACCGCGATGACCCACCAGTCGATCGGCAGCGGCCGTTCACCAAGATACCAGCGGCCGATGATCGCGACGTAGATTGGCGCCGTGTATTGCAGGAAAATGGCGTTGGCGGCGGTTGTCATCCGGGTGGCAAAAACGAACAACGCGACCGTGGCCGCGTAGGCGATTGCGCCACCAATCTGAGCAGGTGAAAATGTGAACCGCTGCCGGCCAGCGCAC
>Ga0209266_1002133_pt1 | contig 12649 bp, 10 predicted proteins | sample GraSoiAngelo_132_FD_185889 | JGI IMG/M metagenome (GOLD analysis project Ga0209266, IMG submission 185889) | Grasslands soil microbial communities from the Angelo Coastal Reserve, California, USA - 14_0929_02_40cm (SPAdes) (version 2) | ecosystem: Environmental > Terrestrial > Soil > Grasslands ...
CGATGCTGTTCACCAGTGCGCGCGGCAACGGGCTCTGCGTGAAGACCACCGCGTAGCTGGCGAGCGTGGGATGTGAAGGCCAGAGACGCGCGCCCTGCTGGAGTTCCTCGGACGGTGTGATCGACGCCAGGAGCTGCCAGGCGACGGGGCTCGCATAGACCGCCAGCGCGAGCAGCACCAGGAGCTCGCGCCGGTGACTCACGTCCGCGCCTCGGTGGCCTCGAGCGCACGCACGTGGGCCCACGCCACGAGGGCCACGATGACCAGCACGAGCACCGCCGCGGCCGCGCCGAGACCGAGCTGCAGTGTCTGGAAGAGGTGGCGATACGCATAGAGGGTCAGTGTCTCGGTGGTCGCCGCCGGCCCGCCGCCGGTGAGGACGTACATGAGATCGAATGCGCGCAGGGCGTCGAGCGTGCGGAAGAGCGCGGCCGTCAGTAACACTGGCGCCAGCAGCGGCAGCGTGATCGCCCGCAACGTGGCGAGCCGTCCGGCGCCGTCCACGGCGGCGGCTTCTCCGATCGCGGGCGGGATGCTGATCAGGCGGGCATACGCGAAGAGGGCCAGGAACGGCGTGGTGCGCCACACATCCGCGACGATGAGCGCCGGCAGCGCGCGGCCGGGGATCCCGAGCCAGCCCGTGGGCTCGTAGAGCCACTCGAAGATCCGCGCCGTGACGACGCCGGGCAGGCACCAGGGCAGTAGCAGGAGGCCAATGCCAGCCGCGCACCAGCGTCGCATCGTGGCCAGCGCGAGCGCTGCGGCCACACCGAGGACCACCTCGAGCGCGACGGAAGCGACGGTGAACACCACGGTTACGCGCAGCGCGTTGGCGAAGGCAGGATCGCGAAGGAGAAACGCGTAGTGGCGCAGGCCGACGAACTCGTCGATGCCGAACACCGGCACGCGGCGCTCGAGCGACAGGACGAGCGCCTGCGCCAGCGGGTAGAGGGTGACACTCGCCAGCACCGCGAGCGCTGGAGCCAGCAACACCGCCGCGAGGCGTCGTTCGGCCGGGGCTCTCATCGCTCGGGCCGCTCGGCTCCTACTATTGCCATCGGTCGGCAAGGAAGTATTCGAGCTGGAGCCGCGCGGTCGCGAGCGCATCGCGCGGCGGGGTCACGCCGGTGATCGCCGCCGAGAAGGCGGGCTGCATCGTGGCCGAGAGCGTCTGGTACCACGGCGTGATCGGCCGCGGCCGTGCGGCGGCGAAGATCGGTCGCAATGCCGGCTCGAGCAGTTTCGGCTTCGTCGGGTGGAGACCGACCGCTTCGGCGATCGCGAGCTGGGCCCGGTCGCTGGTCAGGAAGCGAACGAGCTGCCAGGCCAGCTCGGGATGATGCGTGGCCCGGTTGATCGCGAGATGGGCGCCTCCGAGCGCACCGCCGCCCGGCAGCGCCGTGACGCCGACACGGCCCCGCACCGCCGACGTCGGCCTCTCGAACAGCCTCCGCGCGTAGGGCCAGTTGCGAAGGAACACGGCGCGCCCGGCGCCGAATTCGCGGCGTGTCTGCTCCTCGTCGGCGCCCGTCACGAGCGACGGGGAGATCCCATCGGTCAGCAGCCGTCGCCGGAAGCCGAGCGCGGCGGCGGCGCCATCGAGATCGACCAGCACTCGCCCGTTCGTCGCGACGAGCTCGACACCGCGCGCCCAGAGCTCCTCGAGCACGTTGACGACGAGTCCCTCGTACTGACGGCCCTGCCAGACGAAGCCGCCGAGCCGGCGATCGGCGGCGCGCTCCATTACCACGCGAGCCTGGTGGGCGAGCTCCTCGTAGCTTCGTGGTGGCGCGAAGCCGCTCGCGTCGAGCAGATCGCTCCGGTAGTAGAGGAGGCCGACGTTCATGACCCAGGGCACCGCCCACACGCGCCCATCCAGCATGGCCGTCGCCACCGTCGCCTCGAAGTGCTCGCCGCGCTCGGCCGCCGGCCAGCGGTCGGTCAGGTCGAGCAGCCACCCCGCGCGGGCGAACTCGGCAGTCCAGATGACGTCGACCATCAACACGTCGAAGCCGGCGGCACGGCCCTCGAGATTGATCACGTAGAATTGATGCTGGACGTCGGCGGTCCACGGCAACGGCTCGTGAGTGACCCGCACGCCCGGGTGCTCACGCTCGAATCCGCGAAGCAGCCGGGGCAGAGGATCGTCCTGGCCTGGCATGCGCGAGTGGCGGAACACGAGCTCGACACCGGGAGGTGCACCGCCACCGCCACAGCCGGCGAAGAGCAGCACGACGAGCGCGAGACCGCCGAGGCGAGCCACCATGGAGTAGAATCCCACCAGAACCCGGCGCAGGCGAGGACAGATCATGGACTTTGCGCTCACCGAGCAGCAGGAGCTCATCCGCAAGGAAGTCGCGACGCTCGCCCGCTCGTTTCCCGCCGACTACTGGCTCGAGAAGGACAAGAGCGGCGACTATCCGTGGGAGTTCGTGAAGGCGTTCGGCGCCGGTGGCTGGCTGGGCATCGTGATCCCCGAAGAGTACGGCGGCTCCGGGCTCGGCGTCACCGAGGCGGCCATTCTCCTCCACGAGATCTGCGCGGCCGGCGCGGGAACCACCGGCGCCTCGCCGATCCACTTCTACGTCTTTCCGCCGATGCCGGTCGTCAAGCACGGCAGCGCGGCGCTCAAGGAGCGCTACCTGCCGGCGATCGCCCGCGGCGACTGTGTGATGTCGTTCGGCGTCACCGAGCCCAACGCCGGCACCGACACCTCGCGCATCGAGACGCGTGCCGAGCGTCAAGGTGATCGGTTCGTGGTGAACGGCCGCAAGGTCTGGAACACGAACGCGCGCCAGGCCACCCACATCCTGCTCCTCGCCCGCACGTCGCCACGCGACTCGGCCAAGCCGTTCGCCGGCCTGACGCTCTTCTTCACGCCGTTCGACCGGACGAAGATCACGGTGCGCGAGATCGACAAGATGGGCCGGCGGGCGGTGGATTCAAACGAGATCTTCATCGACGGCCTCGAGATTCCCACCTCTGACGTCGTCGGCGAGGTCGGGCGCGGTTTCTATCACCTGCTCGACTCCTTGAATCCCGAGCGCGTGCTCACGGCCATCGAGGCCGTCGGGATCGGGCGGGCCGCCATCGAGCGCGCATCTCAGTACGCCAAGGAGCGCGTGGTCTTCGGCCGACCGATCGGCCAGAACCAGGCGATCGCTCATCCGCTCGCCCACGCGTGGGCCAAGCTGGAGGCGGCCGAGCTCATCACGATGAAGGCGGCCTGGCTCTTCGACCACGGTCGTCCCTGCGGGGCCGAGGCGAACACGGCCAAGCTGCTGGCCGCCGACGCGGGCTTCGAGGCCTGCGACGTGGCCGTGCAGACGCACGGCGGCTACGGGTACGCGAAGGAGTTTCACGTCGAGCGACTGTTCCGCGAGGTGCGGCTCTACAAGATCGCACCGGTGTCCCAGCAGATGGTGCTGAACTACCTCTCTGAGCACGTGCTCGGCCTGCCCAAGAGTTATTAGGCGTTCGCCCCGGCGTCGTTCCCGTCGCCCAGAGAGGCGGTCGTTGTCTCGGTTGCCCATATATATGGTCGCGATCCGGACCCATGATCGCGATACGGGGCGCCCATCCCGAGCGTGAATCCTGGTTGCGCGGAACCGTCTGATACTGTGAGTCCATGAAGTCGCGGGCGCGCCGTATCGTGCAGATCGTCGCGGTGGCGGCGCTGCTGGGAGCCGTCATCGCCGGCGCCGGCGGCTGGTATCTTCTCGGTGAAGAGCGTAGAACGGGGCGGATCGTCGCCGGAGTCCTCAGCGGCCGCCTGGGAGTGCCCATCACCGTCGAGCGCGCCGTCACGCGCGGGACCAGTCTGCGGCTGAGCGGCGTGCGTGTCCCCGCCGTCAGCGGTTCGCCCGTCGAGATCGAGATCGGTCAGCTCGACATCGAGGGCGGCGTCTTGCCGCTCATTGTGCCGGCCGGCCGTCGCCTCACGATCGTGGCGGCGTCCACGTCGGTCACGGTGCGCGACGGCGTGGAGTCGAAGGACCCTACCGCTGCCATCGAAGCCCTGCGCAGCGCGGCCGCCACGCTGCTCCGGTGGCCGGGCGCGTTCTCACTCCGCGTCGACGGTGGCCAGCTCACCCGCGCCGGCCACACGTTTGCGCTCGAGCTGACCGGAGAGAAGACCACGAGCGTGACGCTGACGCTGGCCCTTCTCGACGCTGGCGCACGAGCCCTCCGACTCACGACGCAGAGCACGGGATCGGCCGACGACGTCGTGGCCACACGGATCGACTTCGCTGCGGACCCGTCACGTCTCACCGGGCTGTGGCCAGCCTCGCTGCCGAAGTCCACGGTGCTGACCGGGAGCGGTGAGGTGCGCCTGGCCCGTGGTGGCAGCATGACGGCGAGTGCGCGTCTCACCGCCGGCGACACGACGACGGCCCCCGTGATCGAATTGACGTCCCACTGGGATCCGGCAAAGGTCGAGCTCGTCGTCACCCGCTACGCGTTCGACTCGGGACACGATGTCCATCTCGAGGGCGCGGCCACGCTCCCGGCCGATGGCCGTCCGCTGAGCGGTCGCGCCGAAGGCACCATCGACGGCAGCGCCGTCCGCGGGCGCGCCGCGTATGGAATCTCGGACGGCGCGTTCAACGGTGAGGTCACGATCGAGCCGTTCGACGCCCGAAGACTGGCGCAACGGTTGGGAGCGGCGATGTCGACCGAGATCGCCGCGCGTACGCTCGTCTCACGCTTCACCGGTACGGCCCGAGGCCCTCGTCCGGTGGCCAGCTTCGATTTCACGGGCCAGGTGGTCACGACGCCGGCGCTGGCGCATCTTCCGTTCGACGTCGCCGGCACCGCGACGATCGAGCTTGCCTCGGATCGCGCGGCCGCGATCGGCATCGGCGCCTCGACGCTGACGCTCAGCCGCGAGGGCCGCACCATCGGCCAGGTCACGGCGGCGTCACGTCGCGGCGGCCTGTGGCCGATCGAGATCCGCGGCACCGTCGATGACGCATCAGGACTGGCGCCGTTGCTGCCGTTACCGGTGCGCTTGACGGGACGAGCCACCGTCGCCGGAGAGCTCGGCAGCACCAGCCCGCTGGTGTTTCGCGGGACCGTGGAGGCGCAGCTCAGCGAGGCCGACGTCACGGCCGGCGGCCACGTGACGCTCACCGGAATCCGGGCCACCGTGCCCGTCTCATTCGGCGCCGAAGCTGCCGCGGCGGGTACGATGACGGCCGAACGCGTCAGAGCCTACGGCTTCACGGCCACCGGCGTGACCAGCAGCGCGAGGCTGAGCGGTGGGCGCCTGCTGCTGCCCGACATCCGCTACGGCCATTACGGCGGTCAAGGCGGCGGCTGGATGGAAGCCTCCGTGGACGGCCGGCCGACGCCCATGCGCGCGCGGCTCGAAGGCTCGCGCGTCGATCTCGCCGCGCTCGTTCGCGACGTCGGCACGAGCGCCGGCCAGATCACCGGTCACGCCCACTACGTCCTGACCGCTCAGTACACGACCGACAAGGGCTTGGCCGCCGTGGTGCAGCTCACCTCCGAGGGCGGCGGCGAGGTGAGCATCGAGCCGATCCAGCAGTTGCTCGACTCCGCGGCCGTTCAAGCCGAAACCACCGGGGTCCTGCACCAGACGCTGCAGAACCTGCGCGTCTTCAACTACGAGTCGCTGGAAGGCTCGCTCACCTGGAACCAGGGGGCCGGCCACATCGATTTGTCACTGAAGGGCAAGAAGCGGTTCGGGATCTTCCCGGGGCCGGTGGACGCCATCAACTTCCGGAACGTGCCGCTGACGGTGCTGGCGCGCACACTGACGAGAGGGACGTCGCCATGACTCGCTCGCACTCGATTCCGTGGCTCGCGGTGCTGCTCGCCGGCTGCGTGGCCGTGACGATCAACGTGCAGTTCCCCCAGGAGAAGATCGACAGCGCGGCCTCGAACATCGAGGACCTCGTGCGCACGCCCAAGGACGCGCCGATCGAGCCCGCCCCGACGTCTCCTCGTTCGGAGGGCGGCGCGCGCCTCATCAGCCTGTTCGGGCCCACGGTCGTCGAAGCGCAGGCCGTCCCCGACCTCAAAACGCGCACGCCAGAGGTCGTCGCGGTGATCGAGTCGCGCCGCGCCCGGTTCCCCGAGCTGGCCGCGGCGATGACCAAGGGATGCGTCGGCGAGAACACTCTGGGACTGCTGGAGGCGCGGCCCGGCACCGGCTGCCCGGCCACCGTCCCGGCGCTCGTCAGCGCCGAGAACCGTGATCGCATGGTGCTCTACCGCACGCTGGTCGAGCAGAACCAGATGCCGCCCGGTGATATTGCCCGCGTGCAGGCTGCGTTTGCGAAGGCGCATCGCGACAAGGCTTCGCCCGGCGCGTGGGTGCAAGACGACGCGGGGCAGTGGTCGCGGAAATGAGGCCGCCCGAGCCCGGGAGACGAGCGCGACCGCCCAAAATCTTGTCGTTGACAGGGTTTACCGGGCTTTGATACGTCTGAGTTGCTTCGTGTCTCGCGAAGCGGAAAGGTCTATTTGCCCCAGGGGCAGTGGCGGTACCTGAGCGTCCCGCAAGCGCTCGGGGGCCCTTGGCTCGTTTCTAGTCCCTTTTCACTAGGTTCCTCACCCCCCTCCGATTCATCCTCGTATCTACCGATCACCACCCAAGGGGAGCAACTGTGTGCTCCGTGGAATGGCGGCCGATGACCCAGGAAAACGAAAAAGGCAAGGTTCTCATCGTCGATGATGCGGGCGAGGTCGTGGTGCTGTGCGTCAATATGCTCCAGACGCTCGGGTACATCGTGAAGGGCGCGCATCGCGGCGCGGCCGCGCTCGACCTGCTTCGTAAGGAGCCCTTCGATCTCTTGATCGTCGATTACAAGATGCCCGACATGAACGGGTTCGAGGTCTTCGAGCAGGCGCACGATCTCCGTCCCGACATGGCGTTCATGCTGCTCACCGGGCACGGGACGTCCGACGTCATGGACGACGCGACCGCGATGGGCTTCCACTCGATTCTCCTCAAGCCGTTCACGCGCGAGCAGTTGCGGAAAGCGGTGGAGGAAGCCCTGGTGGAGCGCGGATGAGCGCGGTCCACGGCGTGCACGGCGTGCGCTCGGCCATGGCGGGCGGCGCGGACTGGAGTCTCCAGCGCGCGCTGACGGTCGGCTACGGCGTCGTGTACGACTACATCTTCGACCGCTTCGCGCCCTACCAGTCGCTGAGCGGCGAAGTGCTGGCCTGTGTCAAGGCGGGCACGCCCGCCGACACGCCACGCCGCGACGTGCGGGTGCTCGACATCGGATGCGGTCCCGGCAACATCACGCTGCTCCTGGCCGAGGCCGGCTTCTCGGCTCTGGGTGTCGATCCGTACGAGCCGCTCATCGAGCTGGCGCGCGAGAAGCGCCGGGCCAAGCAGCTCGCCAACGTGGCCTTCCAGCACGCCGACGTCGCTACCGGCGACCCGCGTTGGGACGGCGCGTTCGATCAGGTGGTCAACGTCCACTCGCTCTACGCCCACCCCCGGCCGGTCGAGGTGCTGCAGCTGGCCTGGCGGGCGCTCAAGCCGGGTGGCCGCGGAGTGTTCGTCAATTTCACGCGCCGGGTGCCGCTGGCCGCGACGTTTCAGGCGATCCGCCGGCGCGACGGTCTCGGCAGCGCGATGCGCTGCCTGCGCTGGGTGCTCCCCAACGCGATTTTCGAAGCGATCCGGCGACCGATCGGGCCGCACTACTGGCCGGAAGCGGAGTTCGAGGCGCGGCTGCGCAACGCCGGCTTCACGGTGCTCGATCTCCGAAGAACGTTCTTCGACGACGTGAGTCTGCTGGCCTGGGTACGCAAGGATTCCGATCAGGAAGGTGGGTGACGACGGCGGTTGGCTACAGGTGAGGTGATTTCTGGAGAAATCTCTCATGTCATCTTTGGAGAGCAGTGACTTGGTGCTCGCCGCACATTCCGGCGAGAGGTGAGGGGATGACGCATGTTCAGTGAACATTGGCGAAGTCGATTGTTCAGCGTGTGGTTGGCCCTGGTGGCCGTTCTGATGGTTCTGGTTCTGCCGTTGCCGGCGCGGGCCGAGACTCCGGTGGCGCGGGTGACGCTCTACGAGGTGAACGAGGCGCTCCGCTTGAAGGCCGTGCGCCACGACGACACGTCCGAGCTGAAGCGCCGGTTGGCGCAGGCCTCGCTGCTGGGCACCGACGTGGTGGCGGTCGGCCCGAAGTCGGTGTTCGTGACGGGGGCCTTCGTGAAGGCCGACGCGTCGTCGGCCGTGGACCTCGGCACCGGGCACGGCCCCGTGAAAGGCACGATCCAGCTCCTGACCGACATCGATCCGAATCGGAATTCACTCGATACGCTCCTGGTCACGGGTGAGATCGACATCCGGGGCGACCTCGATTTGACCACGGCGAGCGTCACGGCCACCGCGCCCATCACGGGCACCTGGCGGGGCGAGTACCGCCGCGAGCGCGGCAGCTACCGGGGGGTGTTCCTGATCCCGTTCAACATGGGCGGGACGTACTACTACCAGAATCCGGCCGATGTCCTCCCCGGCTTCGCGTGCAAGGGCCTGGTGGACGACTTCGGGCCGTGGGGCAAATTCTGTCGGGTCGACAGCACCGAGTTCGTGCTGGGGATCCCGTTGACGAAGGCGTTGTTGTTGTTCTCGAAGTGATCGAGGAGCCGGGGAGGCGTGATCACGCCTTCCCGGCGTTCCTCGTGGGCGGCCCTCACGGGCTGCCTGACGACCTCAACCGTTGAGAAGGGAATGACGATGATCGGCGGTGTTCATGTTGGTCTGGTCGATCCGTGCCGGCAGTGAGCGCGCCAGCGCTGGCCCGCGCGTACGCACCGGCGGCCCCGTGGCCGCGACGTGTGGGCGTCGTCGATCGGGGCCGAACGCCCTTCGGAGGGATGATCGCCATGGCCGAGGCTGAGCCGGCGCGCGGCAGCGCGCCCGCCACCGAGCCGCTCGTCGTCATGCGCGGCAAGTGGATCTCGCTGCGCACGCTCGTGCCCGGCGACCTCGAGCATCTGTCCGAATGGGCCGACGATCCCCACGTCGAGAAGATGGTGGGGAGCGAGTTCCTGCACGCCTACAAGCACCAGTACGACAAGGACCCGTCGTTCTACGAGGCCGTGCTGAACGACCCGACCCAGGTGGTGTTCATGATCGAGGCCCACCAGGGATGGGATACGCCCGTGGGCCTGATCCGCCTGTTCAACGTCCACGTCGTGGAGGGCTACGCCTACATCGAAGCGATCGTGGCCGACCAGAAGGCCCTCAAGCGCGGATTTGGCGTACATGCCTGCCGGCTCATCTCCTATTATGGAATGGATGTCCTCGGGCTTCGGCGGATCGAGGCCAAGGTCTACGAGTACAACGCGTTGAGCATCAACACCCTGAAGCGCAACAACTGCGTGCAGGAAGGCGTGCTCCGCAAGGCGGCCTACCACGACGGCCGCTACTGGGACGTGTTCGTCTTCGGGATTCTCAAGGAGGAGTTGGAAGAGCTGAGGCGCCGGGACAAGTATCTGTGAGTCTTCATCAGCTCCTCCCGCTCGCCGCCTTTCTCCTCAACGTCTCCCTGCTCGGGATCGCGTTCTTGCGCAACTCCCGCAGCCGGCTCAACCGCCTGTTCGCCTATTTCGTGGCGGGTTTCGCGCTGTGGAACCTCGGCGTGTTCCTGCTGCGCCGGGCGCCCGACGAGCCGAGCGCGTTCCTGGCCGAGATCATCGTCCACGTCGGTATCATCGCGTTGCCGGCCTTCTACTATCACTTCGTCCTGATCTTCCTCGACAGCACCGTGGAGCGACGCAGGTCGCTGCTGACCGCCTACGGCATCGCCGGCGCCTTCATGGCGCTCAACCTCAGCGGCTCGGCCCTCTTCATGAAGGGCGTCAAGACGACGACGTGGGGATGGGCGCCCGTCCCCGGCATCCTCTACAACGTCTTCATCCTCTCCTTCTACACGTTCTTCGTGATGGGCCTGGTCCATCTCGGGCGTGCCTACCGGCGGACGGCGTCGAGCTTCCGCCGCAACCGCGCCATGCTCATCCTGATCGGCACGAGCCTGACGATCGGCGCCGGCTTCATCGACATCATGCGCTTCGCGCTGGCCAAGTCGCTGCCGGCGCTCGACAAGGTCTACCCGCCCGGCATCCCGGCCAACATGATCTGCGCGCTGCTGCTCGGGATGGCGATCATCCGCTACCGGATGTTCGACGTCAGCGTCGCGGTCAAGAAGTACTCGATGTACGCGCTGGCCGGCGGCCTCATCACCGGCGTGCTGGCCGTGGTGACGCGAGTGGCCGAGCGCGCCTTCGACCTCGAGGCCAAGAGCGCGCTCTGGATCGTCATTCCGCTCGGTCTCATCGTCACCGTGCTCATGGGCCCGCTCGGCCAGGCCATCGAGGACCGCGTGCAGCGCCTGATGTTCAGCCGCCGGCGCGGATCCCACGACACGCTGATCGCGCTCAGCACGCGGATGGGACGCATCCTCGACATGGACGCGCTGATGCACGCGCTCGTCCACGGCGTGCTGCGCGGCGTGCCGCTCACCCACTGCGCGCTGCTGCTGCAGGCAGAGGAAGGCCGCCACTTCGCGGTGGCCCTGGAAGAGGCCGCCATCGAGCAGGCGCCGAAGGCCTCCCCCGTCCGCGGCAACAGCCGGCTGCTCGAGTGGCTGCGGCAGACGGACGACGTCCTGGTGAAGGACGAGTTGAAGCTCAACCCCCGGCTGGTCGACTTCTTCGACGGCGCCGAGGACGAGCTGGAGGAGCTGCACGCGTCGCTGGTCGTGGCCCTGAAGACCGAGAACAAGATGATCGGGATCCTGCTGCTCGGCGAGAAGCTTTCGGGCGAGATCTTCGACGACCGCGAGCTGCAGGTGCTCCGGCTGCTGGCCAGTCAGGCGGCCATCTCACTCGAGAACGCCCGGCTGTACGAGGAGCTGGGCGAGTCCAACGCCCAGCTGCTCCAGGCCAGCCGCTTGAAGTCGCAGTTCCTGGCCGGCGTGTCGCACGAGCTGCGGACGCCGCTGAACTCCATCATCGGGTTCTCCAAGGTCCTGCTGAACCGCATCGACGGTGACCTCAACGAGCGCCAGGAGAAATACGTCCGCTCCGTCCACACCTCGAGCCAGCACCTGCTCGGGCTCATCAACTCGATCCTCGACATCTCCTCGATCGAGGCCGGGCGGCTGGCCCTCGACCAGGCGGAGTTCGAGCTGGCGGCCCTGATCGACGAGTGCGTGGAGGTCTCGCTGCCGCTGGCGCGGGGCAAGCCCATCAAGCTCGACAAGGCCGTCGCGTTCGATCTGCCGACCATGTCGGGCGACCGCGCGAAGATCCGCCAGGTTCTCCTGAACCTGCTCTCGAACGCCATCAAGTTCACGCCGGGCGGCCGCGTCTCCGTCGGCGTCAAGCTTGGCGGTGACGGCATTCACGTGGCGGTCAGCGACACCGGGGTCGGGATCCGCAAGGAAGACCTCGGCCGTCTCTTCGAGCCGTTCGAGCGGCTCGAGAACCCCGTGTCCCGCGACGTCGGCGGCACCGGTCTCGGTCTCGCCATCAGTAAGAAATTCGTCGAGCTCCACGGCGGAAAGATGTGGGCGGAGAGCCGAGAGAATGCGGGCTCCACCTTCCACTTCACGCTGCCGTGCGCGCCGGTCCCGGCCCACTGAGGTTCGTGCGCTGATGTCGATCGGCCGCCGCGAGCGGAACGGTGTCAAGATCCTCTACATCGAGGACAACCCCGAGAACCGCATGCTCGTGCGGGCGCTCCTCGAGGCGGAAGGCTACACGCTGGTCGACGCCGAGGAAGGCCTCGCCGGCATCGAGGCGGCGCTTCGCGAGCAACCCGCGCTGATCCTGCTCGACATGAACCTGCCCGGCGTGGACGGCTACGAAGTCGGGGTGATCCTCAAGTCGTTTCCGAGCCTCAAGCAGGTGCCGATCGTGGCCGTCACCGCCTACGCGATGGAGGGCGATCGCCAGCGCACGCTGGTGGCCGGGTGCGACGGATACATCGCCAAGCCGATCGACGCCGACGCGTTCCCGCGGCAGGTCGCCGACTTCCTGCGGGGCAAGCGGGAATGGGTCGAGGAGCAGGAAGCGCCCGCCTACCTGCGCGAGCTCAACCAGCGCCTGGTCTACCGTCTCGTCAACCAGGTCGAGGAGCTCAAGCGGCTCAACCAGCACTTCGTGCGCCGCGCGGTCCAGCTCGAAGATCTTCATGGCGTCGTCCAGGACATCACGTCCGAGCTGCGCGTCACCGCGCTGCTCGAGCGTTTGCTGCCCGCGCTGCTGAAGGCGCTCGGCGCCCAGAGCCTGATCGTCGAGCTCTCCGATCCCGCCGGCGTTCGGGTCTCCGCCACCGGCCCCACCCCCGAGGCGCGGGCGCCGGGCGTGCTGCCGGGTGCGGCCGACGAGTCGACCGAGGTGGAGCTGAGCCTGCCGCTGGCCGTTCGCGGCCGTCCGCTCGGCGTCATGACCGTGAAGCACATCGTCCCGGCCGGCGCGCGCTCCGACGAAGAACAGCTCGTGAAGATCGTCGCCAACCAGGTCGCCATCGCGGTCGAGAACTCGCGGCTGTACGAGGGGACGGTGCGCCGGGCGGCCGAGGCTCAGAGCATGGTCGAGGCCGGTCGTCTGCTCGCCAGCACGCTCGACCTCGGCGAGGTCCTGCACC
>Ga0209266_1002134_pt1 | contig 12644 bp, 9 predicted proteins | sample GraSoiAngelo_132_FD_185889 | JGI IMG/M metagenome (GOLD analysis project Ga0209266, IMG submission 185889) | Grasslands soil microbial communities from the Angelo Coastal Reserve, California, USA - 14_0929_02_40cm (SPAdes) (version 2) | ecosystem: Environmental > Terrestrial > Soil > Grasslands ...
AGCCACTTCGCGTGATGATCATTGTCTGCGAACCTTGCGTTAATTCGGCGGTGGCCTCCTCTGGGCGGGCGGATGGCGAACCGAGCACGAAAAGCGACCCTGCCGCTGCCGTGAGGAGTTTCATGCGGGCTCCTCGAGCGAGGCCATGTCGAAGGCGAGAGAGGTCGAGAGGTCGCGGTAGGCCGCGATCTGCGCCTGGAGGTCAGCGATCTTCTGCTCAGCGAGGCCGATGGCATCGGCGCCGCCGATGAAGCGGCGCGGCGGCGGCTCCTCGCTGGCGATCGCGACCAGCGCCCGCGCGAGCTTGGCCGGATCGCCCCCTTGCCGGCCGCTCTGTGCCTGCCACCACTTCAGCTGCTCCGCCGTGCGGTCGGCGTAGTCCTCGATGGACGGCTCGGCGTATGTCACCGACGCCGGCTCCAGGAGCTCGGTGCGGAAGAACCCCGGGTTGACGATGGTGGTGGTGATGCCGAGCGGCGCGACCTCCTGCTGCAGCGACTCCATCCAGCCTTCGAGGCCAAACTTCGCCGCGGCGTATGCCGAACAAAACGCAAAGCCGACCAGCCCCGCGGTCGAGGAGATCGAGATAATGTGCCCAGAGCGCTGCTTGCGCATGACCGGCAGGACGGCGCGGGTGACATTCATCGGGCCGATGAGGAGCGTCCCCAACTGCCGGTCTATCTGCTCCGGCGTCAGCTCCTCGAAGTAGCCGGCAAAGAAGTTGCCGGCATTGTTGACCAGCACGTCGATGCGGCCGAACCGGTTGACAGCCGCCTTCACGGCCGCCTCGGCATCGGTGCGGCTGGTGACGTCCAGCGTGACGACCAGCAGGTTGTCCGACCTTCCCACGGCCTTGGCCACGGCGTTGCTGTCCCGGCCGGTGGCCACGACTGCGTGGCCGGCGGCCAGGGCGGCTTTGGCGAAATCGACGCCCATGCCACGGGCGGCTCCAGTAATGAACCAGATCTTCTTGCCAGTCTTGTCAGTCATGGTACCTCCTGGTCGCTGACTTTTTCCATCCAGTCCACGACCTTGCCCTTGAGGTGTTCCTGAATGGCGATGTGCGTCATGGCGGTGGTTGCCGCGGCGCCGTGCCAATGCTTCTCACCCGGCGGTATCCAGATCACGTCACCGGGCCGAATCTCCTCGATCGGCCCTCCCCAGCGCTGCGCGCGGCCCGAGCCAGCCGTCACGATCAGGGTCTGGCCCAGCGGGTGCGTGTGCCAGGCCGTCCGGGCGCCGGGCTCGAACGTGACGCTGGCACCGGAGACGCGTGCGGGATCGGGGGCCTGGAACAGCGGGTCGACACGTACTGTGCCGGTGAACCACTCGGCGGGTCCAATGCCGGAGGGTTGCGAGCCGCTGCGCTTGATGTCCATGCGGCCAATCGTAACGCGACCGTGCGCGCCGGAGTAGCCGGAAAAATCGAGAAGGGTTTGTGAGTATTATTCACAAATGGTGCGAGACGAGCTGAGCGTCCTATCCGCGTTTCTCACGGTGGCCGAGGAACGGAGCTTTACGCGGGCCGCGAAACGTCTGGGTGTGTCGACCTCTGCGGTCAGCCACGCGATGCGGGGGCTGGAAGAGCGGTTTGGCGTACGCCTGCTGGCGCGCACGACGCGCAGCGTCGCCCCGACCCCTGCGGGAGAGCAGCTCATCGCGCGTCTGCGCCCGGCGCTCGGCGACATTCGGGGCGCGGTGGACGTGATTACCGGGCTGCGGGACCGGCCGGCGGGACGCGTGCGTCTGGTAGTTTCGCCCATTGCCGCGACCACGGTGCTCGCACCCAAGCTGGGACAATTTGCGCGCGCGTATCCGGACGTCGTGCTCGATGTGACGACGGACGAAGCCCGAGTCGACATCGTCGCCGCGGGTTTCGACGCTGGGATTCATTTCGGGGAATTCATCGAACGGGACATGATCACGTTCCGCGTCTCCAAGGACCACCGGCCGGCCATCGTGGGTTCGCCCCGCTATTTCGAGGCGCACCCCAAACCGGTACACCCGCGTGACCTGACAAGCCACCGCTGCATCAACTTTCGACACGGATCCGCCGGCGTGTACCGGTGGGAGTTCGACAAGGGCAAGCAGTCCCTCACCGTCGCGGTGAACGGATCGCTGATCGTCGATGACGTGGAGATCATGGTCCGTGCGGCGATCGATGGGGTGGGTCTGGCGTTCATGTCGGAGGACCGCGCCGCGCCGCACCTCGCGAGTGGGGAGCTCGTGCGGGTGCTCGAGGATTGGTGCCCGCCGTTCCCCGGCTTCTTCCTTTACTATCCCCGGCAACGGCAGCTACCAGCGGCACTCGCGGCGCTGATCGAAACCCTGCGGCTGCAGCCGGATCGCAGTGGAGTACTGGATCGAGGAGCACGCCGCTAAGTAGAGCTCTCGATTCGTAATCCCGCACGGCCAGCGCACGCCAGCGCTGGCCGTTGTGTGTCCAACGACTTGTACGTTGTGACGGCGACCGACGGCGCGTCGCGCCGGGCTAACGGCGGCGGTTCAGAATGCCGTTCACTTGCGCCCGCGCCCGCGCCTGCCGTTGCACGTCTGCCCAGACCTGCGGCGCGTTCCGCGCGCTCGCGACCGAGCTGGCTGCTGTCGCTGCCGGGGTGCTGTTGGGCGGATTACTCGCTCCGCCCCACGTGTAGCTGGGCAAGTTCAGCGCGGCCAGCTGTTTCGCCGGCACCGGCATCTCGTGCGGCGTGAGCGGCTCCAGGTTGTCGATCCGCCGCTGGTTGAAATAGGGCGCAATGTTCGAGCCCGGCAGCTCGACATCCTGCTCGTACTGCAGGTCAGCGAGGGTGCCGGTGGAGGGCGGGAGGCCGCCTCGCGGACGCCCCAGGCGATCCGGGCCAACGCGCGTATAGTTGATGAGTGTGGCCGCCGTCGCGGGATCGGGAGCTGCCTGGCGGATCAGCGCTTCCGCCCAAATCAGGTCGTTTTCGGCCGCGAGCACGACCGGGCCGTCCCCCACCCCCGCGGCCGAGCCCTGTGGATTGTCGCCGCAGGTGGCAAGGCTGTCATAACGGACCTGTCCGACGGCGCTCTGGTGCCACAACCCGCGGGTCCTGGGCCCGAACTCCTGGTGGTAACTCCAGGCATAGTCGTAGCCGCCGTTGCCGGTCACGTCCGGGTTCACCGCGTACAGATCCGCAAGCGTCGCTCCGCCCCGCTCCGGCCGTAAGGTGCCGTCGCCCAGGCGGTGGTCCGCCGAATTGGGCGTGGAGTTGGCGGCGAGATTCCAGGGGTCGGGCTGGGTCGCGGGATCCATGAGATGCGCGACGCGGCTATGGATCCGCATCGTGGTCATGTCGTTGGTCCAGGCCTTGTAGAAGTCGCACCAGTCGATACAGCCGTCCTGATGGAAGACCCAATCGAACGGCGCACCGGCCGTCGGGGAGCTGATGCCCTTGGACGCGTAGCTCGCCACCTTGGTCCAGGCTACCTGCCCACCTGCCGAGACATCCGCGTTCTCTGCCGCGTCACGAGGGAAATACGCCAGCAGCCGCGCCGCCATTGTGTTCGCGATCTGTGCGATCTTCACGTTGTCGTAGGTTACGCCCGGACCTCCGAAGAAGCTCCCCGGGACCGTGAATGTGTTCGCGGTCGCCTTCGCAATCACCGCGTTGAACTTTGCGAGCGCCGTGTCGCGGACCCGCGTGCGGGGGAATAAGCTCAGCGCGCTGGTCTGGTCGCTGTTCTCGTCGACGATGAAGCCCTTGTCGTAGTGCAGCGCGATGTCGCTCAGGGACAACGCTTGCACCAGCGACACCATGGTCTCCACCATCTGGGTCGTCCTCGGGTTCGTGATAACCACGCCATTCGTCCCAATGGCTCTGAGAAGGTCGTTGGCCGAGGAGAGGGCCGCGTAGTACCCGTACCAGAACCATTCGATCTGGGCGTGTTGCGGCAACGACAGGTCGTTCTGCCACTCGATCCGCGGATAGGGCGTCCCCTCACTCGAGCCGCCGCATGAACCATCGGGGTAGCCGGGAAACGCATGGTCGGTGCACCCGGTATAGAACCGGATGTTGAAGTTGTTCCACGACGCGACGTGGCTCTTGGCCATGACGCTCAGCGTGAGACCGGCGTACGCGTCAGTCACGCCGGCCCCCCCCTGCGACGTGTTATACCAGGTCCGCATCGCCCCGAGCGCGAGGGCGAGGATTGCCCCATCCTCAATGCGAAACGTGATCGGCAGCGTTTGCCCATTGATGACAGGGACGAACTCCGCGGTGTTGACGCTCTTGCGCTCACGCCCGGTAGCGACGACGTCGACGTCCGCGTGTCCCAGCTCGGTGCTGCCGAACAGCACCCGTATGCGGTACGTCTTCGCCGTATCGAGGCCGAATTGACTTGTCTTCCAGTTGACGACGTACTGCTCATTTTCGGGGTCGACCCGCACGGTCGCAGACCCAGTGCCCGGGTTGGTGCTGAAGGTGGCGATCAACGAATCGCACGCAGTGCCGGTCCACCCACAGATCTCGACTTCCAGTGTCAGTCCGCTGACGAACGTCCCCGTGAAGGTCGGCGCCGCGACCATGGGTGGCAGGAAGTAGAACCCCGGCGTGCCGCTGATGTGGGCGGCATCGGAGATCTCAAACCGAGGCCTCCCGGCTGCCGGGGTGGTGGGGGGCTCGTCCGTGCAGCCCAGGGCGAAGATGCCCGCCACGAGCGAGGTACGTACCGTCAACGGTCTCATGGGACCCTTCTCTCTTCGATGCGTGAGCGGCCGCAGGGGGCGGCTGTGAGTGAGAGTGGCGGAACAGGCGGTTATCGTCGACGAGGAAGAGGCCCGAGACGCGCTGCGGCGGCCGTCCCTGAGGAAGCTGGACCGAGGTTCCCATCCGGCAAACTTGGAATCACGCGCTGCGGCCCGACATTTACTGTCCTCCCTAAACTGCCGTCTCTCGACCTGGCTGTCCATACTAGGACGGGACGCGCCGGGTTGCTGGAGTACCGCGTGGAGGAGCACGCCGTTTTCAAGGAGTTAGGTGAAGCGCGCGACGGGCAGCGCTCGTCAGAACGTCCCCGTTGGCACCACCATTGGCACCACGGTTACAATCCGGCATGCCCGTCCTCAGGGCCACGCTGACCTGCCCCCACTGCGGGCACGAGAAGACCGAAACGATGCCGACGAATGCTTGCGTGCACTTCTACGAGTGCACGGGGTGCGGCACGATCCTCCGGCCCAAGCCTGGCGATTGCTGCGTCTTCTGCTCGTACGGGTCGAGCCGATGCCCACCCCGGCAGACTGAGGACGCGTGACTCTCGCGACGGTTCCCCTCATCGTGCGAGAAGGGCTGCGGCGTCATCGATTGTCTTGAAGACCCAGTCGACACCGCCTCCCGTGTGGGGCCTCTTCCTATCAGTGAGTCCGCTGCGCCACAAAGCCAAACGTCTGGCTCGCGGATACATAGCTGCCCACAACGTCGCCGCGCGCGTTGATCCCGAACGCGCGGGTGGCTGTCGCTCCGGGGAAGTCGATGGAGACGTAGTCTCCGTCCACGGTCTGGACAAAACCGTGGAACCCGGTCGCGTTATGTTGTACGCCGGCGATCTCGTGCGCGGGGTTCACGTCCCACGCAGCCGTGAAATCGCTGCCCGGGACGATGAATGATGTGAACACGCCATTATCGATAGTGTAGCCTTCGCCGCGAGTCCCGTTGGTCCACAGTCCCACGATCCGCCGGCGATCCGGTGTGGCGCCGTTGTTCATCGAGGCAAACGCAGCGATCTCTCTCGGCCCACTTCTATCAAACGCGACGCCCCGCATGCTTCCCATGGTGTCGTTATCGTGCCGGCAACCCAGAATCGTCCCGTCGGGGAGAATCCGCTGCGGGATGGTGTTGGTGTGCCCCGGGAAGGCGATGAGCGTCGTGTCGCCCTGTCGCGACAGCAGAAAGCCGTGGGCGTTCACTGCCGGCTCGCTCGCCCCACGATAGATCCCGACGATATTCCCTCCCGGGCTGATGGCCCGGGCTGACGTCAACGCGTTCGGAACGTCGATCGTCGTGAATTCCCCGTTTCGCAGGAGGAATCCATGCCGGACCCCTGCGGGATCGACGTAATCCCCGACGACATCACCACCGGCGTTGATGCCCCATGCAGTCGTCGCCGTCGCGGCTGGGTACGCGATTCTCGTGTACGTGTAGACGGGGGCCGAGTGCGCCGCCGCATGGACGAGGAGCGCGTCTCGCGACTCGAAGGAGGGTCCCTGAACGTTCTCCGCGCCACAGCCGGCAAGCAGTGGGGCGGAGACTACCATCCCGCAGAGCACTAGTCGTCGCATGGTTGCCTCCTTGGAATTCAGTGACGTGTCAATTCTACGGCGGGCGCTGCATCCCCGCGAATCGCGCGGGGGGCGCATTTCATGCTCCGTCACACTTGTGGCTGACAACTGGAGGCAGGGGGGATAGCGTGGCGGGGATTTTATGCGTTACTCCACTCAGCCGTCGAGCGCCAGCTTGACGAGTCCGCTCCTCAAACCGCCCCCGTTGGCACCACCATTGGCACAGGTAGTATATTCGGGGGCGCGCATGAAATTCTCATTCGTCAGGTTAGTCGCTACCATGCTGCTGAGCGGCCAGATGTTGCCGCTTGGCTTGCCGCTGTTGTGTGACCAAGTCCAACGAGCAAAGTCGGCGAGCTGCGAGCAACAAATGGCCTCCCACCCGTCTGGGCCGGCCGTCGATGCGAGGACCCACGCTACCCCGTGCGCTAATCCAGCGTTCTGCGCGATCACGGCGCCCGCTGTGGTCACGCTTGGTGGACCGGTTTCCGCCTCCGCACGAGAGTCCCACATTGTCGGTCTCGGGGTCTCGACCCTCGCCCCGGCCGATCCACAAGCACCGCTCCCTCCACCTCCCCAAGCCTAGCCTCTCCCGGGCGTATTGCGCCCTGAAGCGACGCGCGCACCCGCGCGTTGCGCACTGTTTTTCATCGACGTTCAGTGAGGAGAGGTATGCGTATCTTGTCGCTCGTTTTCTGCGCGGCGGTCACGGCTGCCGGTACCACGCCCTTGATCGCCCAGGATACACTGGGCCGAGAGCCTGTGTCGCTGCTCCAGGTGCTCGACAGCGTCGCTGCGCGATACCCGTCACTCGAAGCGGCGCGCGCAAGAGTTCGTGCGGCTCGCGGTTCGCGCTCGACCGCCGGCACGCTGGGCAATCCGATCCTCATGTACCAGGTGGATAATCAACCGTTGCCTGGGCGCGCAGCTCCGCCGATGGACCGCGAAATAATGCTGACGGCCATGCTCCCGCTCGAGCCACTGTACCAGCGCTGGTCCCGCGTGAGTGGCGCAAACGCCGAAGTCCGAGCTGCCGAGGCTGATGCACAGGCGGATCGGCAGCGGATCGAACTGGATGCCACGCGCGCGTTTTATCGAATGGCGCGTGCGCAGGTTGCCCTGGCAGCGGCGCGCGATCTCACTGCCTGGCTCGATTCAGTAGTCGCGTACAACCGCAGTCGCGTGCAGGAGGGCGTCGCGGCCGAAGCCGACTTGATTCGCTCCGAGCTCGAACGCGACCGCGCCGAGGCCGACGCAACCATGCAGGAGGCCGATCTCGCCCGAGCCCGAGCCGACTTGAGTGTGTTTCTTGGTGAGCCGACGGCGGCGTCGTTTCTCGTTGCGGCACTCGACGCCCCGCTCACACTTCCCGATGTATCACCGACGAGCCGAGCCGGCACGACGCGGCCGGACATTCGCGCCGCCCGCGAACGCGTCGCCGCGGCGGGCGCGGGAGTGATTACCGAACGCACCAACCTTATCCGGCAGCTCGGACTCACCGTCGGCACGAAACGCACCTCCGGAACGACTTCGTTGATCGCGGGAGTCAGCATACCGTTCCCCCTGTTCGATCAGAACCGGGGCGCCATCGCACGCGCCGCGGCGGAACGCGAAGCGGCGACGTTCGACCTCGCAGCCCAGGAGCGCATTGGGCGCGCGGAGATCGTCGGTGCTTCCGAATCCGCTCGGCTGCTGACAGAACGTGCTGGTTTGCTCGCCGGTGCTGCGCGGGGCCAAGGGTACCTTGCACGCGCTGACGAAGCTCGGCGCATTGCCCTGGGGGCCTATCGGGAGGGTGCCGTCCCACTCATCCAGGTCATCGATGCGGCGCGCGCCTGGGGGGAGGCACAGCTCGTCTACCACCAAATCCTTTACGCCCAACACGAGAGCGTGGTGCAACTGCTTGTCGCCGAGGGACAGGACGTCGCCTCGACGTTGCCAACCCTCACAATCCGCGCTGAGGCCCGGCCATGAAGGCGCTAGCCTGGCTCAGCCTCCTCGTGGTTGCCTGTTCTAAGGGTGGCGAACGCCCTGCCGCGCAATCCCAATCGGCGGATACCGGAATGGCCGATATGCCGGGAATGACGGCGACAACGGCAGTTACCCTCACCGCCGCGCAGGTGACCCACGGTGGCGTGCACTGGGAACCAGTGGCGCTGAGTACCGTGGCTTCGATAGCGACGGTGCCGGGGCAGGTGATACCGAACGAGGATCGCACTGCGAGGCTCGGCGCAACGGTGCGGGGGCGGGTCATTGCGGTCCGGGTTCGCCCGGGGGATCGCGTCAGCGTCGGCCGCGTCCTCGTGACGCTGCAAAGCCCCGAGGCGGGGATGGCGCAGTCCGACGTCGACAAAGCCCGCGCTCAAGCGAGCTACGCGCGCAGTGCGCGCGAGCGAGCGGAGCGACTACTCGCCCTCAAGGCGATTCCCCAGCAGGACTACGATCGCGCCATCGCCGATGATGAGCTGGCAAGCGCCGAGCTGCGACGGGCAACGAGCGTCGCCGAGCAGATCGGTGCTGCGGCTTCAGCAACCGGTGAGATTGCGATCCGATCGCCGCTGAACGGCGTGGTTCTCGCGCGCACCGCGGTGCCGGGAGCCGTGGTCGAGGCGGGCGCGCCGCTCGTCGTCGTCACTGACCCTTCCACGCTGTGGCTCTCGATCGACGCTCCCGAAAATCTTGCGTCCCTGTTCCGTGTGGGTGCGCAGCTGCGCTTCACCGTACCGGCGTACCCCGCCGATACATTCGCGGCGCGGATCGAGGCGGTCGGCGCTGGTCTCGATGCCTCCACGCGCACCCTCCCGATTCGCGCCGTCATTCGGAACCGAGGCGATCGGCTCAAACCGGCGATGTTGGCGAGTGTCTCGGCGCAAGGTGGAGGCGCAATTTCAGCGCCTTCGGTCCCTGAGGACGCGGTGCAGCTGCTCGATGGCAAGTCAGTCGTGTTCGTGGCCCACCCGGATAGCATGGGCGGTGCGAAGTTCGCGCCGCGCGAGGTCCAGCTCGGCTCGAGATCAGGCGGCCGGATCGCGATCACACAGGGGCTATCTGCGGGTGACGTCGTCGTGACGCGCGGCGCGCTGGCGATCAAGGCGCAGATCAAGAAGGGCGCCATGCCCGCGATGGAGATGTGAGATGGGTGCGCTCATTGATCGTTTGATCGCCGCGTCGCTGCGTCACCGCGCTGTCGTCGTTGGCGCCACGATTCTCCTCGCCGCTGCCGGCCTTTGGTCGTTCGCGACCCTCAATACTGACGCGTTCCCCGATCTCACCCCGAATCAGGTGCTGGTGATGATCGAGGTTCCGGGGCTCTCGCCCGCGGAAGTCGAGCAGCAGGTGACGTATCCAATGGAGGTTGCCATGCTGGGCCTCCCGCGCACGACCGATGTCCGCTCGATCTCCAAGGTCGGCCTCTCCGTTGTCACGGTCACCTTCGAGGATGCCGTCGACTTGTACTTCGCGCGGGCGCAGGTGCAGCAGCGGATGCAGGATGCCCTGCACGCGTTGCCACCCAACGCGGAGGCCATGCTCGGGCCGCCGGCGACGGCCATGGGTGAGGCGTTCCAGTACCTGGTTGAGCGCACCGATTCTGCGGCGGACACGCTTTCGCTCATCGAGCTGACGAATGTGCAGGAGTACATCGTCAAGCCACTCCTCAAGACGGTGCCGGGCGTTGCCGAGGTCAATACGTGGGGTGGGATGCTGCAGCAGTTCGACGTGTTCGCCGACCCGAGCAAGCTCTCGGGGTACGGTCTCACGCTGCAGGATCTGGAAGCGGCGCTCGCCAACAACAACGCAAACTTTGGTGCGGGATATGTGGAGGACAGAGGAGAGCGCCTTACGGTCCGCGGCATCGGACGCGTGACCGGCGTGAGTGACATCGCGAACGTCGTGGTGGCAACGCGGGGCGCGACGCCCGTTTATGTGCGGGACGTAGCGCGCGTGGACGTGGGGCCGCAGCCTCGCTTCGGCGCGGTGACACGGGACGGCCGTGGGGAAGCGGTATCCGCAGCGGTGATCATTCTGAAGGGCTCAAATGGTCGGGAGGTTGTGAAGCGCGTCCAAGCCCGCCTCGCGGAAATTGAGTCCGTCCTGCCGGCCGGCGTTCGAATCCGGCCCTTCTACAGCCAGGGTGAAGTTGTCCGGCGCACAACTCAGACGATGTTCACGAATCTCACCGAGGGCGCACTGCTGGTCATCGCGATCCTCTTCCTCTTTCTCCGGAATATTCGGGCGTCGCTCCTGACGGCTTCGGTAATCCCGCTGTCGCTGCTGTTGGCCTTTCTCGCGATGAAGCGTTTCGGCTTCACGGCCAATCTCATGAGTCTAGGTGCGTTGGACTTCGGCCTCATCGTGGATGCATCGGTCGTGATGGTGGAAAACTTCGTGCGTCGACTCGCTGGAGTAGGGTCGCAGTCGGTCACTGAGCGACAAGACGTGATCCGCGCCGCCGCGTTCGAGGTGGGACGACCGATCGTATTCGGAATCGCGATCATTGTCGCGGTTTACATCCCGATCTTCGCGCTGCAAGGGTTGGAGGGCCGCATGTTCCGACCGATGGCCTTCACGGTTTGCGCGGCGGTATTAGGGTCGCTGCTGTTGGCGCTCAGCTATGTGCCTGCCGTCGCATCGTATGTGTTCGCGCGGGGCGGCGGATCTTCCAAGGAGCACGATGACCCCGTGTGGTTCACTAGACTCCGCACCAGATACCAGCGCGCACTCGAGTGGTCCCTCCTGCATCGGAGGCGGGTCGTGGGGGCGACCGTCGGCCTCTTCGCTGTGGCAATCATCTCGGTCGCGTTCCTGGGCACGGAATTCATGCCCAAGCTGGACGAGGGCTATCTCCTCATCGAGACACGACGCATCCAGAGCGCGTCACTGCCGCACGGCATCGCCGTCTCGGATGATGTCGAGCGCACGTTACGGAAATTCCCCGAGGTTCAGAACGTGGTGACAAACCTTGGTCGCCCGCACGAGGCTACCGAGACAATGGCGCTGCACCAGGCGGACGTCTATGTCGTCTTGAATCCAAAACGTCAATGGCGGGTGGGATCGTTGGACGAGCTGATCGTCCGAATGGACTCCGCGCTTTCGGAGATACCGGGCCTCGTCTTTGAGTTCAGCGCCCCCATGCGGATGCGGCTTGATGAAGTGATTTCCGGTGTGCGTACGGAGCTGGGAGTTAAAGTCTATGGCGACAGCCTGCCGCTTTTACAGGGGAAGGCAGACGAGATCGAAGGTGTCGTGCGGTCTGTACGCGGTGCGGAGGACGTCTCCGTGGGCGTGAGTGCCGGAGCCATGCAGCTCGAGGTGGACCTCGATCGCGCGGCAATCGCCCGTTACGGCCTGAACGTCGCTGACGTCAGAGAAGCCATAGAGACAGGTGTGGGTGGCATGCAGGCGACCGAGGTGATCGACGGGCGCAGGCGCTTCCCGATCGTGGTCCGCCTGGCGGCCTCCTTCCGATCCACGCCGGAGGCGGTGGAGCAAACGCTGATTCGCACTCCGGCTGGGGGGACGGTCACGCTGTCTCAAGTCGCGCGGGTCCGGACGGTCGAGGGTCCGGAGGTGATCAACCACGAGGGCGGGCAGCGTTACGTTGTCGTGCAAAGCAACGTCCGCGGGCGCGACCTCGGCGGGTTCGCGGCAGAAGTGAAAACCGCGGTCCGTCAACGGGTGACGTTTCCGCCTGGCTACTACGTCACCTACGGCGGTCAATTCGAGAATCAGTCCCGCGCCGCGCGCCGACTGGCAATCATCGTCCCGCTCGTACTTCTGGCTATCGCCGGGCTGTTGTATGCGACTTTCGACACGCTACGCCACGCCGTGCTCGTGATGCTGACGGTGCCGTTCGCCCTCGTCGGAGGGATCGCGGCCCTGTGGCTCCGAGGTCTGCACCTCAACCTCAGTGCGTCAGTGGGGTTCATCGCGCTCTTCGGCGTTGCGGTGCTCAACGGCGTCGTGCTCGTGACATACATCAATCAGCTGCGCGCGGCTGGTCGGCAGCTGCACGAGGCCGTACGCGAGGGCGCTACCATCCGACTGCGCCCCGTTCTGATGACGGCGCTCGTCGCGAGTGTGGGATTCATTCCGATGGCGATCTCGACTGGCGCTGGCGCCGAGGTGCAACGACCGCTCGCTACGGTAGTGATTGGAGGTCTGGTAACCTCGACGTTGCTTACACTGCTGGTCTTGCCAACACTCTACAGTTGGGTAGAAACGATGGCAAAGCGGTCCGCGGCGTCACCGGTCAGCACGTAACGGCGCCCCTCGGACCGACAGCCGCAGCGTTCCGCGACCTACTGCTCGAGTCTCGGGCTTAGCCGTTCTGCCGGAGGACCCGCCT
>Ga0209266_1002141_pt1 | contig 12599 bp, 14 predicted proteins | sample GraSoiAngelo_132_FD_185889 | JGI IMG/M metagenome (GOLD analysis project Ga0209266, IMG submission 185889) | Grasslands soil microbial communities from the Angelo Coastal Reserve, California, USA - 14_0929_02_40cm (SPAdes) (version 2) | ecosystem: Environmental > Terrestrial > Soil > Grasslands ...
ATGGCGTCCCGCTCGCCGTGAACGTCGGCGACGCGCTCACGCTCCTCGGGCTCCGCGCCCTCATGGACAACCGCCTGCGGCTCGGCCCCTGGCTCACCATGCGCATCCTCGAGGAGGCCGAGCGCATGGCGCGGGAGACGGTCGAAGGCCAGGCGGTCGAGCTCGGCTGGCGGCGGGACAACGCGACCGAGCTCACCGAGGCGGATTACCTCCAGATGGTCCTCAAGAAGACGTGCTGGTACACCACCATCTGGCCGAGCCGCGTCGGCGCGCTCATCGGCACGCGCAGCGACCGCGACCTCGACCGCTTCCTCCGCTTCGGCTTCTTCCTCGGCGCCGCGTTCCAGATCCAGGACGACCTCCTCAACCTGCTCGGCGACCGGGCCCGCTACGGCAAGGAGATCGACGGCGACGTCTGGGAGGGGAAGCGCACGGTCATGCTGATCCACCTGCTCGGCGCCGCGAGCCCGGAGGAGCACGCGCGGCTCGCCGACTTCCTCGTCCGCCCGCGCGCAGCGCACGAAGCGAACGAGGTGCAGTGGATCCGCGAGCGCATGGACGCCCACGGCTCGATCGAGTATGCGCGCCAGATGGCGCACGGGCTGGCGGGCGCCGCGCTGCACGAGTACGGCCTCCTCTACGCGGGGCTTCCCGACACGCGTGACAAACGGTTCATCGACGCGCTCGTCACCTGGGTGCTGGAGCGGGCGTGAGCATGACGGACGAGCAGGAGCGGATGCGCCAGGCGGTGTGGAGCGTGTACTACAAGGCCCGCGGCCTGCGCCGCTCGGTGCTGCCGCCCAGTGTGCGCCCGATCCGAGCCGAGCGCGCACTCGACATCCTGCTCGAGCACAAGGACCAGAACCGCGGCGCGCGTCGCCGCCGCGCGCTGCTCGAGGCCGGCGCGGGCAAGCTCCACCGGCGCGAGCGCGACGAGGTCACCACGCGGGTGCTGAGGCTCGCCGAGGACCTGAACGTTCACCCGCGCGTGCTCCACGGGGTCGGGACGGACCAGGCGGACGACGCCGCCGACGAGCTGCTCGCCGAGGCTACGCGCGGGGGGCTCGACTGCGTCGCGGTGAAGACGCTCGACAACAAAGTGGTCTACGATCCGCGGACCCACGACAGCACGCTGGAGGTGGTCTCGCGCGTCAACCGGCGGATCGAGGAGATGGCCCCGTTCGTCGATCCCCGCCGGTGGAAGGAGTGCAGCGACTTCTTCGAGAAGTCCGACCCCGTCGACCCGCACACCCTCGAGCCCATCGCGGTCAAGGACCCCCGGCAGCGATGGCAGCTCCACGAGATATTCAACGTGCCGACCGCGACCTTCGACAACATCCTCAACATCACCTTCGAGGTGGACCCGCGCAAGATCGAGGTGACGTACTCGCTCTACGAGAGCCGCCTCTTCACCTTCCTTGGCCTGGAGCTGCCGGGCGTCCTCGAGCGGGACAGCGGCTTCGTGCGCACGGTCCCCGACCCCAGGTACCCGCATCACACGAAGATGACCACGAGGAAGACGATCCGCTTCCGTGACCTGACGCCGGACTACCCGGTGGAGGGCGGGATCGACCAGGGGCAGTGGTTCAACTATTGTGCGCCCGCCATGCTCGGTCTCTGGATCGACGACATGAGCCAGGGCCGCCTCTGCTGCACGCACCCTTTAGGAGGGTGAAGCGATGGCAGGCGCCAGCACCTACCTCGAGGACTGGATCCAATACTGGGGCAGCATCGGCCGAGTCTTCACGACGCGCCTCCAGACGGCCTCGCGCGCCGCCCGCAAGGGCGACTACGGCGTCGACCGGCTGCTCTCCGACGCGGTGGCGCTGTGGGCCGAGGGTTTCGATGCCTGGTACACGGCGTGGCTCGGCCGGGGCGCCGTCGCACCGGCGATCGTCTTCCTCCGCGTCTCGGCGGGCACGGAGTTCAAGCTCCGTCCGATCTCGGTACCGATTCCCGGCGACGCGCCGCCCGATCGCACTGACCTGGTCCGCGTGAGTGCGCCCAACGCGAGGATCCCCAAGGAGCACGTCAAGGTCAAGGTGAGCCCCCTACGGGACGAGCTCACGGTCGAGCTGACCGACCTCACGAATCTCAAGCCCGCCGACGGCCACTACGAGGAGCTCAAGCCCGCCGAGGGCCACTACCTGGGCCTGGTGTACGTCGACGAGCGGCCGATCGCCGTCATCCACGCCCTAGTCACTCGCTGAGCCGCCTCAGCCTCCCTGCGGGAACCAGCCCTGCATCGCCGTCGCGATCATCATGTCGCCCGACAGCTTGAGCTTGCCGCTCATGAAGGCCTGAACCGGAGGCAGCTTACCGGCAACGACGCGAAGGAAGTCGGGGAGGGCGAGCGTGAGAGTGACGCGCGGCGTGTCGGCGCGGCCCTTCACGATCTCGCACTTCCCGCCCCCGATCTTCAGCTGGTACCTGTGGGGCTGGCCCGCCACGGTCACATCGTACTGGACGATCGCACTCTGACCGGCGGCCTTGTCGGGCAGGAACGCGTCGGCCATGCCCTGGAAGACGCCGTCGAGAACGCTCTCGACGCCGCGCTCCTCGACCCCGCGCGTGATCTCCTCGTCCGAGCGCCCCTCGATCAACGTGGCGAGCTCGGCCCGGCGTGCCTCGATCGACTGCTCCGACATGACACGCTCCCTGACCTACTTGTGCGCGCGCGTCAAGACAGGATCCCGGGGAAAGCGCCGGAGGAGGTCACCCGCGCCGCAGGAGACGTCCGACGCCGGGCACGAATCGCCCGACACGCGTCGCGTAGCGGACGTACTCTTCACCGTACGTCCGTGCGAGATAAGCCTCTTCATCCCGCACGTGGCGCCGGATGCCGAGCCCCGCCCCGACCAGCAGCGCGAGCGAGATCCAGTTCGGAAGGAGGAGCGTGAAGCCCACGAGCGCCGCCAGCATGGCGACGAAGATCGGGTTCCGCGACCAGCGATACAGGCCGCCCGTCACGAGCCCCGGGCGGGCGCCCTGGTCGATGCCGACGCGCCACGAGGCGCCCAGGTCCAGCTGCGCCGCGAGCATCAGCGCCGTCGCCCCGAGGACCAGCACGCTTCCCGTCACGCGCAGCACGGCGGCCAGGGCGGGCGTGAGCCGCACGAGGTCCGGAAGCCGGCGCGGCGCAACCGCGGCCACCGCGGCCTCGGTGAGCAGCGCGACGGCGAGCACGAGGAAGAGCGCTTCGCGGAGGTGCTGACCGAGCCGGCCGGAACGGAAGAGCACGATGCCGGAGGAGCCGTAGCGGCGGAGCTGCACCCAGGTGCGCCAGCCGAACCCGAGCCCGTAGAAGACGAGCACCGCGACGAGCGGCAGCGCACTGGCGACCACGCCCCCGAGCGATACACGCGAAGCTTCGCGGCGCGCAACCGGTCGCCGCGACTATATCCGCCCCGTCAGCGGGATGACGATGGTGCCCTGCTGCGGCTCGTTCGTCTTCACCGTGATGCGCGAAGTGACGAGACCGCGGCCCGGCTTCCCGGTGTAGCGGACCGTGAGGTCGTACTCGTGCCCCTTCACGACCGGGGCCGTGGTTGCGCTGAACTCCGGATCGCTCGACTCGACGCCGAGGATCCTGAGCGCGCCCCCCCGGGGCTTACTGATCTTCACGTGCAGCACGGGGCCCTCGGGCGCGGGCTGCACGACGAGCTGCGGCGGCACGACCTGCACCCGCCCCGCCACGAACAGGAGCACGCGGATCGGGACCGTCTCCGCCCTCGGGCGGTTCGTGGTGAGGGTCACGTTCGCGACCGACTGTCCCAGGGGCGCCTTCTGCGTGGGGGTGATCTTCACCAGGTAGCGGTCGCTCCCAGCGGCGATCCGGCCGGGCGCGCGCCGCACCTTGCGGCCGGCCGTGGGCGTCACCGGATCGGGCCGAACCGTTACCGCCACCGCGACCGACGGGTCTGCCTGCACGGCGAGGATGTCGAAGGCCTTGCCGTCGCTCGCCGACACGGAGACCTCAGTTGGCCCGGGCTCCCCGACCGTCGTCCGGAGCACCGGCGTGTCGCTCGGCGCGACGTCGATCGGGGTCACGACCTCGGCCTTCACCAGCAGCACGACCGGGCGCATGCCGGCACCGCTCGTGGTCACCTGCACGCTCTTCGTGATGACGCCCTTGTAGTGGGACGTGTCGAGGCTCGCCGTCACCTGTCCCACCCCGCCGGGGGGGATGACCTTGTCGAACTCGGTCACGGTGCAGCCTCAGCCAGGCTTCGCGTCGATGCTCAGCTCGGCCGTGCCGATGTTCTTGAGGACGAACGAGTGGCGGACGGTTGCGCCCCGCTCGACCTTGCCCGCGTCGTACACGAGCTCGGGGACCTCGAGGCCTCCCGCCGGCGGCGCCGGTGCCGGACCGCCCTCGGCGTGCGCGGCCCAGGCGAAGCCGACGAGCACCAGCGTCGCGAGCGCGCTCTTCATTGCGGCTTGTTGTACGCGCTACTGCGGAGGCGCGTCAAACCGACGCCCGCCGCCGCACGGCGGATCGGTCCCAGGGGCGGCGCGCGGCCGCTACCTCACCGCCGGGCGCTCGGCCCACGAGCGACCCCCGCGGCTCCACTCGGGCCCGTCGCCCCAGTTCCACCGCGTCCGCTTGCGGGGGTGGTCGGGATCGTGACGGCGGCACGCCTCCTCGTACTCGCGCATCGCCACCTCGCGCTGCTTGACCGCCCAGTAGTCCTCTTCGCTCTTCCACCGGCCGTCGCCGGCATACTCGAGGATCGAGACCCCGGGAAAGTCGAGGGTGCCCTGCCCGCTCGGATGGTCGCGCCGGTTCTGCATGTAGAACACGACGCGCCCGCGGTCCTCGTCGATCACATGCCACTCGTAGGCGGTGTAGATCTCCCCGTGCTTCTCCATCACCGGCTTGATCCAGGCGCGCACCGCCTCGCGGCCACGCATGCGGCCGTAGAAGTGCTCGAAGTACCGGCAGTCCTCGGTGAAGAGGTCGGCCCAGGCGTCCCAGTCCTCTCCCACGGCGCCGGTGCGCCAGTAGGTGCGGAAGGCCTGCTCCAGCTCCGCGCGGTCGAACTTCGGCATGATCCGTCCTTTACTCGACGAAGAGGCCGGAGCCGACCCCGAGGGTCTGCTTTCCGAGCTGGACTCTCCGCACGTAGAGATCCTTGTTCCCGGGAGCGCCGCCGCCCGGCCTTGCCCACAGGTACCCCGTGCGCCAGCCGGCCTCGTCGCTCTCGACGAGCTGGATCAGCTCGCGCTGCACGGGCCGGCCGGCGGCGTCCTTGAGGTCGATCTGGTTCTTCCGCTCGAGCTCCGGGTAGAACGGGTCGGCGAGGACGTTCCCTTTGGTGTCGATCACGAACACCTGCGTGTCGCGGTAGACGAAGGGCCCCTTCGGATCGCGGACGAGCGCCAGCGCGGCCCGCCCGTCACGCGCGATGCGCTCGGCGGCCATGTCGACGAGCTCGACCACGAAGCGGCGATCCGGCACGAGGTCGTACACGCCGCTGCCCACGATGTAGCGCTCGTCCGACGGGCCCTGCACGCGGCGCAGGAACGACGCCTTCCAGGTGGGCGCGCCGCCACCGGGACGCTTGCGCTTGTAGAAGATCCAGGCGCGATCACCCTTGCCGGCGAGGGCCTGGACGCCCCAGCGGCCGAAGGCACGGCCCTCGGCGCCCCGGATCGTGCTCAGGTCCCGTCCGACGCGCGTCGGGTCGTGGCCGTGGAAGAGGACCCGGTGCGTGTCGGCATCGACGACGAACACGTACGTGTCGCCGTGCTTCCACACGCTTCCCTCGCGGTCGAACTCGCCGAACGCCGCGTTGCCCTTCGCCCCGAGCTCGGCGGCCGCCCGATCGACGAAGGCGATCAGCTCCTCGGTGGTGGTCGGCCCGGCCGGCGGCTCGGGCGCGTGGCGCGCGGCGCGCAGCCATTGGCAGCCGAGGAGGAGCGCGAGCGACGCGAGCAGGTAACGCGCTCCACGCTGGGGCGCTGTAGTGCGCATGCGGGGAACCTCGGGAAGGGTCCGCTTACGACCGCCACGGAGAGCTTGTCAAGGTCCAGCGCAACGGCTGCCCTGCCGGCGAAGCGCTCGCCGCCGCGACCGCCTGAGCGGCGTGATCCTTGGTCGGGCCACGCCGCTCCGGCGCGGGCTGGCTCTGCGGCCGGGTCAGGCGGCTGGCCGTGCGGGAAGGGTGGACTCGGTGAGCCCGGCCCCCCCCCGCCGCTTCGGGCGTTCGGGATCGCCGCTCCTCGGAGGAGGAGAGCCGTGCGATGCGCCGACCGCCACACCGTGACCATGAGGCCGTCCTTCTGGCGCAGGGTGGATCGGCCCAGCCGGATCGGCCCAGCCGGTTGACCCTTCGACCGCTTTTCTGGAATCAATCGCCCGGATGGGGCGGAGTCGGAGGCGGGAGCAGACCCGAGCTCGCGGCGGGCCGGCGCCCGCGCCACCTGCCGCGCCGCGCGGGCCCGGACGTCCCGCCCGCACCTGGCTCTGCGCGGGTCTGCTGCTCGCCGTAACGACCCTTGCCTTCGCGCCGACCTTCGGCGCGGAGTTCGTCAAGTGGGACGACCAGTTCTACGTCGAGGAGAATCCGCTCCTCCTCGACACCGCCGGTCTGCAGAAGATCTGGGACCCGATCGCCCGCGAGGCGCCCCAGTACTACCCGATCCTCTTCAGCGCCTATTGGATCGAGTACCGGCTCTGGGGGCTGCGGGCGTCCGGCTACCATGCCGTGACGCTGCTGTGGCACCTGGCCAACGTCGTCCTCGTGCTGGCCCTGATGCGCAGCTTCGGCACCTCACCGTGGGTGGCCACCGTGACGGCCGGGCTCTTCGCGGTGCATCCGGTGCAGGCCGCATCGGTCGCGTGGATCTCCGAGCAGAAGAACACGCTCTCGGGCCTGTTCTATCTCGTCGCGTTCCTCCTGTACCTGCGGCACCGGCGCACCGCCGGCTGGCCCGCCTACGTCGGCTGCCTCGCGAGCTTCGTCTTCGCGCTGCTGAGCAAGAACCAGACGGCCACGCTGCCCGTCTCCCTCCTGCTCGCCGATTGGCTGCTGCAGCGGAGCGGTCGGCTTCCGCGCATGAGCTGGTCCGCCGTGACCGCACGTCTCGCCCCCATGGTGCTCCTGGCCGGGCTCGGCGCGGCGGTGACGGTCTACTTCGAAGCGACCTACTTCCAGCACCAGCCGTACGCGCACTTCTTCTCGGCCGGGGAGCGGCTCCTGATCGCGGCCAACGCGGCGTCGTTCTACGTGCACACGTTCCTCGCGCCAGTGCGGCTCGCGCCCATCTATCCCGAGTGGCCACCCATCTCGGCCGATCCGTCCTGGTGGGCGGCGGTTGCGTTGTGTGTCGCGGCGGCGGCGACGCTGCTCGCGGGGTGGCGGCGCATCGCGCCGCTCACGCTGTGGGGGATCCTGCACTTCTTCGCCGCGCTGCTGCCGGTGCTCCGTCTCGTGTCCTTCAACTACCAGACGTACACGACGGTGGCCGATCACTTCCTCTATCTTCCCTGCATCGGGGGCGGCTTGGCCCTAGCAACCGCGGCGGAGGTGCTGGTGAGCCGCATCCCTGCGGCGCCGGCCCAGCGGCGGAGCCTCGCGCTCCTCGGGGTGCTCGTTCTCTGCGCGTCCGCCGGGCAGACCTACCGGGGGGCGACCCATTGGCGGAGCAACCTCGCCTTCTGGACGCGCGTGCTCGAGCGCGACCCGGAGGGGTTCCTCGGCAACATCAACCTGGGGAACCACTATCGGTATCGCGGCGAGTGGGCGCACGCCGCTCCGTACTACCGCCGTGCGGCCGAGATCCGACCGAGGGTCGACTATCCGTTCCGCCGCTACGTGCAGGCGCTTCGCAACAGCGAAGGTCCGGAAGGCGCTCTGGCCGCGTGCAACGAGAAGCTCCAACGCGCGCCCAGCTTCGCCCCCGCCTACCTGGAGCGCGCGATCACCTACGAGCAGATGGGCCGGGACACCGAAGCCGCGCGTGACTATGAGGAGGCGCGGCGCCTGGACGGCGAGCGCGGTGGACCTCGCTGAGAAGACCCCTGCGCCGCTCGTCGCGGCCGGCTTCATCGAGCGCGCCGCCCTGCCCGGGCCCCTGCCGCGATCTACCCACGCGCCGCTACAGCCACCAGGCGGACGCGGCGCAGCCCCTTCCCCTCGCCCGCCGCTCGCCGTGGGCTACGGCCGGCGTGCTGGGCGGTCGCCGCCCGCGTGCTCCATCTTTTTCCACCCCTATTTGCGCTCCGGATCAGTAGGGGCGTAGCGTTTCCGCACTCCCTGCTACGCCCGCGTACGGCTCCCACGTGCGTAACCCCGAGCGGCGCACCCGGCGCCCTCCCGGCCCTCCGAGCCAGAGCGAGAGCGGGTCATGATCGATGGCTCGGGGCGCATGGAGTTTGATGATGTGGAGGTCATCAGGGACGCGAGCCTGATCCTGTTGTGCCGGGTGGGGACGAAGGTCGTCGCGGTGCCGCCCCTGCGGATGCTGCCGGGCACGACCATCGCACGGATGGGCGACCGCGGACGGCTCGGGGCGTAGGCGTCGGCGGGCGCTCCGTCGCGCGGATCGCCAACCTGGCCTTGATCGAGAAGCGAACAGACAAGAATATCCGGAAGGGGCAGGTATCGGTTCGCTGCGGGAACATCGTAAAGGCCACGATCGCGACGCTCCGGCAGACGATCGCGACCATCGACTGATGCTTGGTGAAGGGCCCAAGCGCACGAGAGATTCCCAGAAGTGCGTGAAACCGGGCGCGCGAAGGTCGTCGCGTCCCGCGTGCCGGGGTACACCGTCGACCCGTGGTTTCCGTTCGAGCATCGCGATAGTCTGAAGGTCTCCCGTGCGAGCGGTTCCACCTCCCGGTCCCGAGAGCTGAAGCGCCTGCACGATGTCTCCGCCGAGCTTCAGCATCATCGTGCCCTGCTACCGGCAGGCGCACTTCCTTCCGCAGGCGCTCGAATCGGCGCTCGCGCAACACGGGGCCGCCTACGAGGTCATCGTCGTCGACGATGGCTCGCCGGACGATACCGCCGCCGTAGCGGGGCACTTCGTCGCCTCCCACCCGGAGCGCGTGCGCCTCGTGCGACAGGAGAACCGCGGCCTCGCCCTGGCGCGCGCCGCGGGACTCGCGGTTGCGGCGGGTGACTTCCTGGTCTTCCTCGACGCGGACGACATTCTCGAGCCGGACATGCTCGGCGCTTGCGTGCGCGGCCTCGCGCGAGAGCCCGAAGCGGACGTCGTGGTCGGGAACGCGTGGTTGGTGGGACCCGATGGTCGGCAGCCCGCCTACCCGTACGATCAAGCATGCGTCCCCACTTGGCCCGCCATGCTCGACGACAATCCCTGGGGGTCGGTGGTCGCCGTCGTCCCGCGCACCGCCGCGGTCCACCGCGTCGGGGGGCTCGCCGTGGAGGGACTCCGCGCCTGCGAGGACTGGGATCTATGGATTCGCATGATCCGGAGCCGCGCCCGAGTGGTGACCGTGCCCGAGCGTCTGGGACGGACCAGGATGGTCGCCGGCTCACTCAGCCGTGATCCGTCGCTCATGCTCGACACCCGCATCAAGGTTCTCGAATGGTGCACCGCCGTGGATCCACGGCTCGCCCGCGTCGACGCCGTCGAGCCGCCGATCGATAGGTCTGCATACGCACGGCTGCGAAACGGCGCCGTATTCAACGCCCTCGGGCTCGCCCTCGGGGTGGACGTCGCGCCGCAGGTGACGGACGCCATCCTCCAAAGCCTCATCGACGGCGCTCTCGATGCGGACTACTGCCTACATGAGTTCACGTTGGGCCTCAGCCACGTGCGCGGTCCGGGGCCTCGCCGCCGACGCCGTACGCGCCCACTGCCGCAGTGGGCGATCGCCGCCGCGCTTCGCGCCGCCGGCCTGCCGGCGCTCGGGCGGCCGGTCATGCGCCGGCTCGACCGCGTGCTGAACCCGCACCACGATCCACGCATCTTGTGGGGAACGATTCGGTGGCGGTTCGGACGACTGCTCACGGGTATCGCCGGCGGTCGCGATTGACGCATCCGAAGTATCGCGGTTCGTTGCCCTACGAGCAGCACCGCGATATCGTCTCGCGGGCTGATTTCCGCGAGCATAGTCGTCTGTACGCACAACCGCGCCGACTGCCTCGGGCCGGCGGACGCGACCAGTCTCCGCCATGGGCGTATTGCTCTGACGGCTGTGGTACGGCCAAAGACGTCGGGCGACGCGGGCGGGGGTTCCGCTATGCTTGGGTCGGGTCGTAGATCGCCTCAAGCGCCCGCTCGCAATTCGTCCTGAGCGTGGCGTCCGAGGCCAGCCGATTCAGGTAGCCGTCCGGCCTTTCGACCGAAGTGCTGACGTCGTGCACGAGTTGGGCGATGCTCAGCACAAACTCGTGGTCGCATGGCACTTCCCATCCCGGCCATGGCTCGACCCCACTACCCGGAGGAAGTGGCTTGATCGAGAGGTGGTCGGCGTTCGGTGCGTTGACGTACCGCCATGCGATAACACGCCCGTTATCTTCGATCGTCGCCGGCGGCGCGGCGAGGTGGACCAGCTTGTGGCGGAACACCTTCTGCAGGATGCGGCTCTGCTCATCGGCGTAGCCCATGAACCAGTAGAGGTAAGCCGCATCGTTGTCGATGGTCTTAGCGTGCCGGTCGGCCCGCCCGGCGACGAGGGCTTCGAGGAGATCGATCGTCGCCATCGCATAGAGGATCGCCGGAAAGGGCGCGTATGGTTCAGCATAGATGCAGTGCCACACGTCTGCATGAAGAGAGTGCACACGCTCGCGGACGAATCTTGTCACGCAAGCCAGCAGAGCGGCGTCATCGCTGAAGCGGCCCGCCATGGGAGCCACGTAGTATACCGTACCGACGCGAGCGACGCCGCCGCCTCGCCGAAGCGCGAGCACACGCCATCCTCGACGAGGCGTTTCGCGCGGGGATCGCGCCCGATCCCGTCGAGGGTGCGCGGCCTACGGCCTCCTGACCGGACGTGGTGCGTGAGGAGGCGGAGCGTCGGCCGGGCGCCGGCCGGTGAGGGCCCGCCACGGAGGACGGCACGGGACACTTCTCTGTCGTTCTCACAACGCAACGACGGTCCCACAGCGTGATCCTTAGGTCGTCAGAGCCTTGACGCTCTCGTCCTAGGGGCAGGCGAACTTCTGGACACGATTGTTTCCGTAGTCCACGACGTAGACGTTTCCGCTCGCATCGGTCGCCACACCAACGTGTTTGGAATTGAACCCCCCACTCCACGCTGTCAGGAAGGTGCCGCTCCCGTCGAACTTCTCGATGCCGGCGTGGAATTCCGATACGTACACGTCCCCGGTCGAATTGGTCGGGCCGGCACTTAGACGCTCGCGGCGCGACGCGCGCCGGCCCTCGCGCTCCCCGACGCGGCGTTGCTTCGCGCGCTACCCGCAGTAGATGCCGAACTCCCCGAGCTCGACGCAACACACGCCGAAGAAACAAAATGCGCCAGGACAGTCCGCGTCCGAGGAGCAGATCGGCGTGCGGCACTCCCCGAAAAAGCAGAAGTCACCGGCGTTGCAGTCCCCGTCGACCTGGCAGGCCTTGCGGCAGAAGGTGACTTGGGAGGAGCCAATGCGCAAGGGACAGACGTAGCCCGGGCAGCACGGGACCTCGAAGAAACTGGCGCTGCACGCGAGGAGAGCGCAGCAGTGGCAATCGGCCGTGCAGGCGGGCTCGGCTTCCCCTGGCAACATCGTGCAGGCAAGCACCGACGGGTCGAACGACGTGCCGTCGCACTCCTCGGGGGGCTCGATAAACCCATCCCCGCAGACCGGCGCCGTCGTGCCGCACTGGTTCGGGACGCCACCCCCGCCGCACGTCTGCCCCGCCGGGCACACGCCGCACGAGCCGCCGCAGCCGTCATCGCCGCAGGTCTTGTTCGCGCAGTTGGGCGTGCAGCCACACACATTGGGCGTTCCGCCGCCGCCGCAAGTCTGAGGTGGCGTGCAAGCGCCGCAGTTGAGCAGGTCCCCGCAGTCTCCGTCGGGAATCATCCCACAATTCTTCCCTGCCGCCGTGCAGGTTGTAGGGGTACAGCACATACCAAACACGGCTCTTCCGTGCCGGACCGTCGGTTTCATGCAGTGTGCACTGCAACAACTGACGTTCGTCGCGCACTGCCTGCCGTTGGGTTTGCAGCGGTCGTCGGACGTCACCTCGCGGGGAGCGCCCAGCGTCAGCGCGAGCGCCGCCAGCATGGCGCCAAGCCCACCTCGCGCGAGGGGCGACATATGTTAGCTCCCGTGGTGTGAGGGAGGAACGCGCTCTCGTCCCTCCTTCAGGCTGCGCGGGAGCGTCCCACCGTCAGTGGGTCGGCGTCAAGAGGGCGGGGCAACAACACCCTCGGCACGACGCGGTGCCATCTTGGTGCCCTCCGCATCGGCTAGCTAGGACCCGTCGCAACGGGTCTCTACGGGTTCCTATCTGCGCCCTGGGAATCCGGGACTAAAGAGCGGGTGATCGGGGTCGAACCGACGACCTTGTGCTTGGCAAGCACACGCTCTAGCCAACTGAGCTACACCCGCAAGAGCGAGGTAGACCTTGTACCGCCTCGTCTTTCGGGCGTCAACCAGTTGTCCAAAGTCGTCCGT
>Ga0209266_1002146_pt1 | contig 12591 bp, 10 predicted proteins | sample GraSoiAngelo_132_FD_185889 | JGI IMG/M metagenome (GOLD analysis project Ga0209266, IMG submission 185889) | Grasslands soil microbial communities from the Angelo Coastal Reserve, California, USA - 14_0929_02_40cm (SPAdes) (version 2) | ecosystem: Environmental > Terrestrial > Soil > Grasslands ...
TTTCTTGGGTGAGCGAACGATACGAACAGCCGGCTACAAAGTTGATATCACAGGCACGCTGGAGAGAATCCTGGAAGCTGGGCTTTGGCCCATTGAACCACCCCCAAAACCCATCCCGGAACGCCGTGAAATCGGGCCGGCCGTCATTGAAGTACTGGCCCTCGAATCGGTGCGTATAACCGATAGTTTGCTGGACCCCATCATTAGGAGACATAGCAAAGAAGAGCCCGTATCCGCCGCGCAGCACTGTCTGATCATTGAGCCTAAAGTTCATGCCTAAACGCGGAGCCAGGTTGTCCTTCTCATGGGGCTGATTACCCGACAACCACGGCAGGAAGCGGAGTTTCTCCGAATGCGCATTGGTATCGAAGTCGTAACGGACCCCGAGATTCAATGTTACTTTTTTGCTCGCCTTCCAATCATCCTGCAGCCAACCCGCAAAAAGGTGGCGGACCACGTTGTACCGATGTTCCGTATCCGAGGTCGAATGAAAAACAAAACGGGTGATGGAGGCGAGCGGCGCCAGATTCCAAGTGGAGGCGTCGTTCCAAACCGGGAAGAGCGACTCGAGATTCGCCGGCGGGGCTGCAGTATTGGCCCAGATCTCGCCGTTACATCGCAGACACCAGCGAAACTCGTTGTGGTATCGCATGTACTCCCCGCCCAATTTCAAGTCATGCTTCCCAAGTGAGGTGGTGAGGTCATCGCGAATAGACCGTGTGTCCTGCAGGATGTTGATTGGGCTGGAGCCGATGGTATAGCCGCGCAATACCACGATAACCGGACCCCCACGCAGCACGGGATGATATGGGAAGTCACCGCCCTTCCATCGGACGCCAGGCTGGTCCTGCCTTTCGTAATCCGTCAGGCCGCCTCTGATCTGGTTCACCGTACGGTTGCTGATGACGTGAGTCAATGTCGCGAAATACTGGGGAGCCACCCGCTTCCGGGTGCCGCCGGCAGAGGGATGGTCGGTGGCTGAATTCCCGCCGGCATAGAACAAATTGTTGAATTGCGAAGCGCGCACCGACAAGCGGGTAGCGGACGAAAATTCATAGTCCAGTCGTCCCAGGAACTTGTGTATCCGGGTCGGAAAGTGCACGTCGACATTGAACGCAGGATACGGACTGTTATACGTATAGGTCTTCGGCTCGTGCTCATATTCATAACTGCCGAAGAAGTGAACGCGATCCTTGACGATCGGGCCTCCCAAGGTTCCGCTCAACTGCTGATTTGAATACGGAAGGACGCGCTTGCTGACAAAATCCGCGGCGTTGAACGTGTCGTCCCGGAAGTACCCGGCGAATGTACCGGCGAAGACGTTCGTCCCCGACTTCGTGACGGCATTCACCAGCATGCCCGCCGAGCGCCCCTGGCTGACATCAAACCGATTCGCGATCACCTCAAATTCGGCGATCGCATCCCGGCTGTAGCCGGGCTGCTCACTATCAACTGAGGAATGATAGTTCACCGTCACGTCCTGGCCGTCAACCTTCGTCTGCGAATAGCCCTGCCGGTTCTCCACGAGCCCACCCGCCTCATTCCGGCGTGCTCCCGGTGCGAGCAGGCTCAGGTCCATCCAGTTCCGGCCGTTGAGGGGTAGTTCCTGCATCTGCTTCGGGTCGATGTTGGCGCTGACCTTGGAAGTTTCCGTATCGACCAGGGGCACTTCGCCTGTGACGGTAACTGTTTCGGCGATAGTCGAAGGCATCATCTCGATGTTCACGACGGCCGTTTGCCCCACGAGCACCTGAATAATCCGATTCACTGTCCCGAACCCGGCCAACTCCGCCGTGATTCGGTAATTGCCGACGCGCACCTCCATTCGATAACCGCCGCGCTCGTCGGTGATTGCTACAAATTTGTTGCCGGTTTCGGTATGCGTCGCCGTCACCATCACTCCCGGTATGACAGCGCCGGTAGGATCCGTTACGGTCCCGCTCACTGTGGAGTCTTGAGCATGCCCGCAAACGGGCAGCATCAGGATTGCGCCGATCGCCACCAGCGCTGTGAAAACGTAGCCACCCCTCACACTCCTCACACTCCTCACACTCCTCATAAAGCACCTCCATAGGGAAATGACGGCGGGTGTCAGAATGAACCTCAGGCGGACAATATTCCCGTTAAACGACATCCTTCGATATTCCGAGATTGCTTCGCTTTTCTATTGCGTGGCTTTATAAAGCGGCAAAGGGTGCGTGTATATCCGGTATTGGGGGTATTTCTGGCGAAAATTCGGGGTAAAGGAACGATTAGCTCTCTGCTCTGCGACACTACGAAATACTTTGCGGAGATGCGGGGACGCACGGCGAATTCTAATGCAAGAATTCGGGGTGCGTCCCCACATCTTCCCGCCTCAGAACAAGAGCTTCAGCGCGAACTGCATTTGCCGCGAGGTCGCCGTAGGCGCTACGAAATAACCCTTTTTCTTACTGCATAGAGGATAATGTCCGCGGTGCTGTGCAGGCCAAGTTTTTGCATGAGATTGGCACGATGGGTTTCAACAGTCTGAGGTCTAAGGTCCAACAGGCCGGCAACATCTTTGTTCGTCTTGCCCTCAGCAAGGAGCTGCAACACTTCCTTTTCTCGCTCAGTAAGCAGGTCATAAGAGTCCGGGACATGCTTGTGCTTAAGCTGGCGCATGTAGTCTGCCAGCAGTACTTCGCCAATCGCCGAACTAAAAAAATGGCGCTGCTTGCTGACCGCTTCCAAGGCAAGGGGCAAATCGCGTTCGACAGATTCTTTAAGGATGTACCCTTTCACTCCAGCATTCAGTCCTCGAATCACATAGTCTTCATCCGCGTGCATGCTGAGCAGGATGACAGAGGTTTCCGGACGTCGCTTCAAAATCTGCGCAGCAGCATCGATGCCGTTGACTTGACGGCGTCTGCAAGCGAATTCGCGCTGGCCTGAAGCGACATGAGAACGACCGAAGTACCCATTATAACCATCGTATCTGATCCGAACTGGGATCCTGCTACACCTCCTGGGAGACCCTTCTCGCTCTTGAAGTGCCCCAATCCGATTGAGAAAACTACCGAAACTTCGCCGAGCAAAAAACGGCCGATCCGTTACAGGTGTAACCTTTTGGGGACTCATGACTCTGTAACTTGCGGTCGGGCTAAGTCATAGGGCGAAGCTGGAGGATAGAACCGCAAATGAGCAATAATGAGCGGCATGGCAGCCAATGAACGATCACCGGAGGAACAGAGGTTTGACCGCGTGATCCGTTCGTTGCTGCAATCGGCTTTAGACTCACTTCCTGAACACTACCGCACTGTCCTGATATTGCGGGATATCGAAGGTCTCAGCGCATCCGAAACCGCGGAGTGCCTCAATCTTAGGAAAGAGAGCGTCGAAGTGCGCGTCTTCCGTGCGCGGGCGATGCTACGGAGACAGCTCTTCGATCGCGTTATTCAAAGCGCGCCCGAAGCGTTTCAATTTCTGGATGCGCGGTGCGATCGGGTTGTCGAGAATGTCCTCAATCGTATTGGGGGCTGAGGCCGACGGATCTACCCATCCAAAGTTCTACCTCGATTCCTCGGCAGGATTCGCTCAAGAACTCGTGCAACGATTCGGTCGCAGCGCTCTCCAAGGAACTGGAAAGCCGCATTGTCGTTTGCCCCGGCGAGCGAATACAGTTCCCGCTGGAGCAGTGAGCGGGCCCGATGGAGGCGAGTCTTCGCGTTTTCTTCGCTGATCTCCAGGCATTCTGCAGTTTCGGCTGTGCTCAATCCCTCGATTTCCCGAAGCATGAAGACGGACCTATAGTCATTCGGCAACGCGTCAAAGGCTCTTTCGAGCACCATCTTCAGTTCACCGTCATATATCTGCTGCTCAGGATTACGTTCTTTAGATTTCATATCCAGGCCCTGGTCCTCCAGCAAAGAAATACTATCGACTTTTTGATAACCGATGCGGCGCACGCGAGCGTAAGCCTCGTAAATCGCGATCTTTGTTAACCATGTCGAAAATCGCGCCCGGCCTTCGAATTGATTCAGGTGTTCGTAAGCTCTAACGTAAGCATCCTGAACGATGTCCTCGGCTTCCAGGTCATTCGTGACAATCGAACGCGTCACTCGGAACAACCTGCGGTTGTAGCGCCTCATGAGAATTTCAAAGAGCGCCGTTTCGCCTTCGATGACCCTCCTGACGACTTCGTCGTCACTTAGCTCGGAGTTTGCGATTTCGACCCCAATTCCTTCGCCCATAGTCTGAAGAGCCTCCGTAATACAGAGTCCCAAGCTTTAAGAAGGTTACACCTGTTCTAAAAGTTTTTCTCCGGCTGAAACCGTAACCGAGCTCGCACTCGCCACTCCGTATCAACGGACATAAGGAAGGAGCATTCATGAAAGACTTGAAGGGCTTTTCGAAAATATTTTTGATTGCGGCAATCGCCAGCATCTGTGGACTGCCATTGGCGATCATGAGCCAGAATACGAATTCGGGTGGAGACGCCCGCAATTTCGATGGCGTCATTCAAAGGAATGTACGCCAGTTCATGGACAAGGGACAACAAATATTCCGCTTCGATACATTCGGAGACGAAGCTTTCTGGGGAGACAACCTGAAGCTTCATCAGGCAATTGCGGGATCCAAATTCGGCGGAGTTGGCGCAGGTGTTAGTCCACGGACGGCCCTGGGGGTCGGGCTGAAGGTGGATTCGGAGGCATTACCTTCCGACCTTATTGAAGCTATCCAAAAAGGACGTGTCAACCTCGATGACCCCGCGAACACGCTAGCTTTGCTGCGATTGAACGCTGTCGTCGGCGTCACTGGATTTTTCGATCAACGTGGTGGGATACGGTCGATCGGAATTCAGTGTGCATTGTGTCATTCGACAGTTGATGACTCCTTTGCCCCCGGAATCGGCCGTCGATTAGACGGATGGGCAAACCGGGATCTCAATGTCGGCGCGATTGTGGGACTAGCCCCCGATTTGTCTCCGGTGATCAACCTGTTGGGGGTGGATGACGCCACGGTTCGCAAAGTCCTCACGAGTTGGGGGCCGGGTAAATTCGATGCGGAAGTTTTTCTCGACGGGAAAGCCTTTCGCGATGATGGTAAATCCTCTGCCACTCTAATTCCTCCTGCTTTTGGGCTGGCTGGCGTGAACCTTCACACGTGGACGGGTTGGGGTTCGGTGACGCATTGGAATGCCTTCGTTGCGAACCTGGAAATGCACGGGAAGGGCACGTTCTATGATCCTCGGCTCAATGACCCGGCACAGTTCCCGATAGCTGCGCGCGCCGGTTTGGGCAATGTACGAAGCGATCCGGATTTGATCACCTCAAAGCTTGCAGCGCTCCATTTCTATCAGCTGGCGATACCGGCGCCTGCGGCTCCAGCACGACCGGTTTCTCGTGAGCCGCATTCAATTCTTGAAATGTTCGGAAGCAGGCCTGCAGTGGAGAGTGGGAAAGCGGTATTCGATGGCAAGGCGAAATGCGCAACGTGTCATGTGGCGCCGCTCTTCACCGAGCCAGGTTGGAACATGCATACGCCCGCCGAGATCGGTATCGACGATTTTCAGGCGAATCGCGCTCCGGACAGGCGGTACCGTACCGCACCATTAAAAGGTCTGTGGACGCACCTGAAAGGCGGTTTCTATCATGACGGCCGGTTCGCGACACTGCGAGATGTGGTCGACCACTACGATGGATTTTTCAAACTGGGTCTCACTGAACAGGAAAAAAGCGACCTCGTAGAATATTTGCTGTCCCTCTAAGCGGCAACCCTAGCAAAAAAACCCCGCGAGTCGCCCCGCGGGGAAAGGTGTTATGGTAAGGAGATAAAGGTTATAAAGCGGCAAAGAAGTCCTGTATATCCGGTGTAGGGGGGATTCCCGGCTGAAATTCGGGATAAAGGACGATCCGCTTTATGCCCTGGCGCTACGAAATACTCTGCGTGCTTCAACCTTGCCCTCCCATGCCAGGAAAACCAGGTTGAAACTAGTCACGCTTGACAAGTTCGCTTCATGGTTAATTATAAGTAGCCTCAGTTATGCAAAAGAGCCGTCTGTCGCCGGCTCTTTTGCTCGGTGCGCACTCAGAACAGCAGCTTCAGCGCGAACTGGATTTGCCGCGAGGTCGTGGCGGTCGCTGTAATGACTCCGCCCAAGGGGCTGTACTCGGCGCCCTGGAAGACAACCTCATTCGGATACGACAAATTGGGATGATTCAAAACATTGAACGCCTCGGCGCGGAACTGCAAATTCAAACCCTCACTGATTCTCACTCTCTTTAACAGCGAGGAGTCCAGCATGAACAGGCGCGGACCACGCAGCGCTCCGCGCGACACGTTCCCGAAGGTTCCCTGTAGCGGCAGCACGAAGGCTCTCGGATCGAACCATTGATCGGGTTTCCCCACAATCACTTTGCCCTTAAAGTTCGGATTCCAGTTGGGTATATCGGAATTACTGGGGTCGCCGGTGCCCGAAGTATTCGATCCGGTCAGCGGCGTGAAGGGGAATCCGCCCGCAATCCGGAGGCTCGAATTCCACTGCCAGCCGCCGATCAGCTTGTCCACGACTCCGGTGGCGCCGCTTCCGAAGCGCTGCCCGTTCCCAAACGGCAACAGATAGCTGGTGTACCCGTTGAACTGGTGGTTGAGGTTGTAGGAGGCGACCCCGCGGTTCAACTCCCTCCTATAATATGGACTGGGGATATACGGTGGCTCGTTACCAGCGGAAGGGGTGAGGATAGCGGAATTCAAGTCCATCGCTTTCCCCCAGGTGTAATTCGCTTTAAAAGCAAACCCGCGGCTGATGCGCTTCGTCAGCGAGACATCCATCGCATGGTAGCTCGAGGTACCTTGATCGATCCATTGAACGCCGCTACCCACGTAGGGGTTCGGGCGCGAGGCCGGCGGGTGGTACAACGTCCCTTTTGACACCAGGACTCTTCGACCGACAGGAACAGGGTCGCCATTGGTCGTCGTGCCGCCGCTGATGCATCCCTGCGGATTCTCGCACACCTGTGGATAGGCGGCATTGGTATTTAAAGAAAGCGGCGTGTGGTAGGATTCACTCCCCACATAACCCACCGAGAGCATGAGGTCTCTCGCGATCCCGCGTTCGATCGTGAAGCTCCACTGCTGGCTGGTGGGGGTGAACATGACTGGATCAAAACCGCCGGGACTATAGATCCCGCAGGCTGGAGGTGGAGGTGCCCCTGGAGTGCCGCACGTACGTGGAAGCGGGACGTTCTTCTGAAGCGGAATCAGGGAGAGCAACGGACCGGCCAACTGCTCACGTGCATTAGACGGGGGATTGGCATAGGCCCGGTTCCCGACGTTATCCTGAAGGTCGTTGTGGATTCCAAAGCCGGCCCGCACCGCCCATGTTCCCTTGCCGGTCGGGTCCCAAGCCAGGCCGACGCGGGGCTGCAGCAGCAGTTTGGCGTGATTCTCCGTCAGGCACGAATGGCCGATGCGCGGTTCGGTCGACATGACAAAGTTTTTGTCGAACACGTAGTTCGAACAGCGGTCCGCCACTTCATTCCACCCGTCGGTCATTTCGTGCCTCAACCCCAGGCGGAGGGTGAGATTCGACCGGAGTTTCATTTCATCCTGGAAGTACCAGGCCCCTTCGGTGGACCGGTATCCAACCGTCGCCGGATTCCGGACTATGTTGAACTGGCTCGGGATGTCCTGGAGAAATGTCAGCATGCTCGAATAGGCGGCGCTTCCTGCCGAAAACGCTGCTGACCCGAAGTGGTTTTCGTGTATCCGCTGCACCCAAACGCCTGCGCTAAACCGAAGTTCCCGCCAGTGTTAGGTAGTTAATAACGACGGATCAGGTGGATGCGGGCGTTTTTGGTAGAGTGCTTGCCTTTGGTGAAGCGCAGGTCATCACCCAGGCTGTAGTATTCTCGGATACCAAAAAGGGGGTTGTTGCCGGGCACCGGCGTTTGGGAAGTCAGGGAGGCGGCGGTCGTGCCGCCCCCGATGACAATCGCGCCAGGATTACCCCCCGCAAGATACACCAGGCTCGCGGGGATTGCCGGCCCAGTGCCGTTGGGCTTGGTGACCGAGGCTCCAAACGGACGAACCCACCCCAACGTTGCGGAATTGACGACAGTGGGGGAGAAAACATGCGTTTCCTGCAAGCCGAACGTTTGGTTGCGTAGTGGAACGTACATGGTGTAATACGTGTCCGGCTGCGGCTGATCCCTTTCCCCATCGCTGAAGGTGTAGTTTGCAAAGAGAGAGTCTTTGGCGGACATGACGTAGTCCATGCGGGTCATCACAAAATTTTCATAAATCTTCTGCACTCCATTGTTGTAGTTGTAGGCCGTTCCGGTGGGTAAGCCGTTGCTGTATACCTCTGAACCATTGGGCACCGGCCAGAACGTATTGGCAAACGGCAGCATGCCCCGCTGCAGATTGGGAACAGGAACGAACGCAGCCCGCGCAGCCGGGTCCGCAGTGGGGGGACAAGCGCTCGGAGTTGCGAGGTAGCAAGGCAGCAGACCCTGGCGGGATTGCACGTCCGGATAAACCGTGCGAGTGCTCTGCGCCAGCCGCTGCTGGAACCCCTCGTAGTTTCCGAACACGAACAGCTTGTCCTTCTTCAGGGGACCTCCGATGGTCCCGCCGAACTGATGCCGTTTGAACGGACCCTTGGTGGCCTCGAAGTAGTTCTTGGCATCCAGAGCGCTGTTACGGTGATACTCGAAGAGGCTGCCATGCCAGTCGTTCGTTCCCGACGAGGTCACAATGCTGACCTGCCCTCCGGCCCGCTTCCCATACTCGGCGCCATAGGTGTGCTCGAGGACGTTGTATTCCCGCACCGCCTCCACCCCGAGCAACTGGGAGCTGGCCCCGGAGGGCGTAATGAACTGGCCGGTGGCGTTCCCTCCGACCCAGTCGACGCCGTTGAGCAGAAACCGGTTGGTTTCCTGCCGATGGCCCGCCACCGAGAAGGCGGGAAACGCGCCACCGGCCCCTCCTGCCATATTCGAAGTATTATTGACAACTCCGGCATTGAGAGCCAAAAGCTGATCGAAGCTTCGCCCATTCAGCGGCAGCTCTTTGATCTGCTGCTGGCTGATCAATCCTGAAGTCGAGCTCAGTGTGGTGTTCACCAGCGGCGCTTCTTCCGTTACTGTGACTTGCTCTGCCGCGGCTCCGACTTCCAGCGTCAGGTTGATGACGGCTTGCTGGCCGACCACGAGATCGATGCCGCTCCTCACCTGCTGCTTGAAGCCCGGCATTGTTGTCGTGATCTCATATGCGCCCACCGGAAGCAACGGCACATTGTAGTCGCCGGTCTCGCTGCTGATTGCGGTTCGCGTGGCCAGTCTCAGTATGCTTGACGGTGATACTTGCTCCCGGTATCAACGCTCCCGTGGTGTCCTTCACTACACCCAAGATGGTCGCTGTAGAACTCTGAGCAAAAACCAGGCAGGTGGGCAACGCGATCAATACAACGATCGCTGTTGCGAACCCTCCAAACGAACGCAGACGGATACCCACTCCCCTCAACATATTCTCCTCCCTTTCGAATTCCAATCGCTGAGCCAACCCGAATGACGAGCAAGTCATCAGTATGAAGATGAAGCGGACAAGAATCTGGTTAAACGACCCACTTCGATATCCGCATTGGTTCGCGTTTCTATTGCGCAGTTTTATAAACTGGCCAAGAGTGCCTGTAAATCCGGTGTGCCGGGTATTCCTCGCTGAAATTCGGGGAACGACGATCGGTTTTTTGCCCTAGATGCGACGAAATACTTTGGGTGGTCGCGGATCACATTGATGCGGGATGGTGACAAATGGTCCAGGTGACCATGCGGTTGACCAAGTCACTCCAGTTCGTGAACCCGAGACGGCCGAACGCGCGGATCCTAAACTGTATGTCGTACCCGGCGTCAGACCCTCGATGATCGCGGGCTTGGTACTGGGAGACCGGCTAGCCGAAGGATCACTGGAGATCCAAGGCGAATAGCAAAGCTGTCTGGGCGGCTTTCATTCTGTCATCACCTTATGATAACGACAGTGACGTTGGACAAGGATGTTGAGAAGATGCTCCGTGATGCAATGCATAGTTCGCGCCGGTCATGAAGCGAACCCATTTCAAGTCAAGGCCAAACCTATGGGCCTGCGGGACGGTATTGATCCGACGGCGCTGAACAAAATCGCCGGCGAGCTGGAAGCGGATGCTATCGTTTCGGCCGCTCGGCACAAGTGATCGTGCCGGATATAAACGTGCGGCTTTACGCCTATGATGCCGCTTCGCCGTTCCATGCCAAAGCTGTCTCCTATGAGCATTACCCTTGGGTTCACCCCGCGAGCAATATCTCCAAATATCACAGCCTGGCGCACGAAAGCGCTAGAGTCTCTTACAAAATCTCTCGAAAATCGAACTGGAAGCCTGGGAGAACCGGATCGCCGTGAACGACGGTTGGGTTTTCAATTCGCTCGGGCAGCTGTCCAGGCCGGTAAATGGTGACGCCGTTGTCGAAAGGATCGAACAGCCATCCGAGGCGCGCACCGTTCGCGATGTACTCTTCCATTTTCGCCTGCACATCGGAAAGGCGGTCTGAAGCTGATCGCAATTCGATCACGAAATCAGGACAAACCGGCGCAAGCTTTTCCCGCTGCTCTTCGGGAATCCCGTTCCAACGCTCCCGAGACATCCAGGCGGCGTCGGGCCCGCGCTTTGCGCCATTCGGCAGTGTGAATCCCGTGTCCGCGCCGAAACCGACTCCGGTTCCATCTTGTTCGCTCCAAATCGCCAATCGATGAACAATGAGGAAATTTCTCCGACCTGTCATCGATCCCGGCGGCGGCATGATAAGCAACTCTCCCTGCGCGCTCATTTCAATTCGAAAGTCGCGATTGTCGCTACAAAGGCGGAGAAATTGATCATCCGTCAGGCCGAGAGATTGCACATTTAAAACGGCCCGAACTGGTGCATCTAGTTCGATTGCCGGTGGCCGCGCCATATTTGTCCTCACCCTCAGCATAGCTTCCGGAACACAGCGGTGCAATTGCGGTCGGGTAAGGATAGGTAAGCTACAATCCGAACACGATGACTACCGGATTGCCTTTGGCTTCGAGAATGTTGTCTTCGAGGCCTGCGGCGACGCCGATGCGCTGCGTGCACCAGCCTCAAAGATGATTCAACAGTACTCCGGTCGTCTGGCGTAATCGCTGGCTGACGACCTTCGCAATCTTGAGAAGGATTTTGATTGCAAGCCGTGGCACATCAGATGAGAGGCGCCCGAAATCATCGCCGGTAAGCACCAGTAAAGTGGCGGCTTCTTCGGCAATAATCGAGGCCGAGCGCGGCTCGCCGTCGATCAGCGACATCTCACCGAACGTTTTTCCGGGGCCAATCGGGCCGAGTGATTCAGCCGCGTGACGAACGCCTTCCTTTGTGACCTGCACTTTGCCATCTAGGAGCAGGCACAAATAGACATCGCGGCTACCCTCGCGCACGATCACGCTTCCCTTTTCGGCCGTGTAAAGCCGAAAATAGCCGGCCAGAACTTCAACTTCTTTTCGCGACAAATCGTCGGCCCATTTCGCTGTCTCCAACAGCTCAATTGTCCGGGGCACGTTGCGCGGTTGCGGCTTCATGTCGGGCGGCAAACCATGTCTCATAGCGTATAACTGTAGCGGCGGTCGATGAAGATGTGAACTAATTACGCGGTGCGTTATTCCCCTTGCATCACCGCCGCGGAGCGCAAGCGCGGCAGCGCGCAGCCTCAAGAAAGGACGGGAATGTGCACGATTGCACTTCGTTCACACCACCTATGACCGACGCTACAGTTGGATGTAAACTAGTGCGCGTTATGCGAAATCGAGTTAAAAATACGATATTTCTGAGTGCGGCTCTTGCCGTATTTGTTAGTACATCATTCGGAGTGATACCGGCGGCTGCTCAAGCCCGAACCACGGAGGGCAAGCCCGACTTCAGCGGGATATGGCAGGCCAATACGACGGCGAATTGGGACCTGCAAACGCACGGAGCGCGCCCGATGGTGGCGCAACCCGGCGTCTATCCCAATGTTCCCGTGCTGGGGGCCCCAGTCGTGGCACTCGGAACGGTGGGCTGGGTGCCACCTGGTATGGGAGTCGTCGAGGGCGACGAGATTCCCTATCAACCCTGGGCGGCTCAGCGAAGGCGCGAGAACGCTCAGAACTGGTTGGATCGTGACCCGGAGCTCAAATGCTACATGCCGGGCGTCCCGCGCGCGATGTATCTGCCATACCCGTTCCAGATCGTTCAAGGCACGAACAAGGTCATGATGGTCTTCGAATTCGCAAATGCTCAAAGGACCATCCATCTCGACGATGTCGCGCCGTATCCCGCCGACGCATACATGGGCCACTCGGTCGGCCATTGGGAGGGCGACACACTTGTCGTTGATGTCTCCAGCTTCACCCCATATACCTGGTTTGATCGATCCGGCAATTTCCATAGCGACGCCCTGCATGTTGTCGAGCGATACACACCGATTTCGCGAGATGCGATCAAGTACGAAGCCACGATCGAAGATTCCAAAGTATTCACGCGGCCTTGGAAAATCAGCTTTCCGCTCTACCGCCGGCTCGAACCCAATGCGCAGCTCATGGACTTCAGGT
>Ga0209266_1002150_pt1 | contig 12586 bp, 12 predicted proteins | sample GraSoiAngelo_132_FD_185889 | JGI IMG/M metagenome (GOLD analysis project Ga0209266, IMG submission 185889) | Grasslands soil microbial communities from the Angelo Coastal Reserve, California, USA - 14_0929_02_40cm (SPAdes) (version 2) | ecosystem: Environmental > Terrestrial > Soil > Grasslands ...
CTCCCCGACGGACCCGGACGTGCGCGTCTAGCACGACGGGAGCCAGGGAGCCAGGGGCGCCGCTCCGACAGGGGCGCCGCTACTCGGACAGCCTCCTACGACACCGAGCGCTGCGCCGCCAGCGCGGCCGCAGCCGGGCGCGGCCGCGCCCCGGCCTTCGGGCAGGCGAGGCCGATCTGCCGCGCCATGTCCCACAGGTAGTACAGCTCCGGATAGACGAGCGGCTTCCCGCTGGTGAGGAGCGCCGCCGTCACCTGCCGCTCGGGGTCGGCCCAGGTGAGGACGTTCGTGAAGCCGATGTGGCCGAACGCGTACTGCGTGTCGGGCCCATAGGGGCTGAACCGCTCCCCGCCCAGCATGAAGCCCATCCCGTAGCGGAAGGGGAGGAGGAGCGTGAAGTCGAACTCGAGGTACGACTGCTCCGAGGTGGCGCGCCGGATCGTGCGCGGGTCGAAGACACGCACGCCGTCGAGCTCGCCGCCCTGGAGGAGGAGCTGGTAGAAGCGGCTCATCTCGTTCGCCGTCGCCACCAGGTTGGCCGAGGGCACGATGGCCGCGAGGAAGCGGGGCTCGTTCGACATCGCGATCGCCCGGCGGAACTCGACGCCGAGGGCGCGGCCGAAGACCGTGGAGAGTGGCGGCAGGGGCGGGGGCCCGGTGAAGTAGTTGACGGCCACCTGGCCGACGTCGGCGGGCGGGACGCCGTAGGAGAGCCAGCGGAAGCCGAGCGGGCGGCGGATCTCCTCGTCGAGGACAGTCCGGATCGTCTTGCCGGTCACCCGGCGCACGACCTCGCCGAGGATGAAGCCGCCGGTCACCGCGTGGTAGGCGAGCTGCCGCCCGGGCCGCCCGGTGAGCTTCATCTCGCTCAGGATGCGGACGATGCCCTCGGGGTCGTCGAGGCGGGCCAGGTCCATCGCCTCGGGCGGCGGGTTGGGGAGGCCGGCGCGGTGGATCAGCACGTGCCGGATGGTGATCCACTGCTTGGGACGCACCGCGAACTCGGGGATGTACTCGCACACCGGGTCGTCGAGGCGGATCACGTCGCCCTGGTCGAGGAGGTGGATCACCATCGCGGTCACCGCCTTGGCGGCGGAGAAGATGTTGAATGGCGTGGCGGGCGTGGCGCGCACCTTCGGGGCGTCGGGCGGATCGTCGGGACCGTTGCCGCGCGCGTGGCCGATGGCACGGTCGATCAGGACCTGCCCGTGCCGTCGGACGCAGAGCTGGATCGCAGGGTGGAGGCCGCTTGCGTAGAGGCGCCGGGCGGCGTCCCAGGTCCGCGCCACGGCTTCCGGGGCCACGCCGAGCTCGCGGGGCGCCACCTCCGCGCCGACCGCGGTCACCTCCTCGAGCGAGGGCGGCACGCGGCAGCGGGTGAACCATGGACAGCGCACCGCGCCGATCGTACAGTGCACCCTCGTGAGAGGAAAGGCGTGAGCGAGCGCGCGCTTGCGTGGCTCTTCCTCGGCGCGAGCCTGTGGGGTGCGTGGTTCACCTGGAACGCGCTCCGACCGATGGCTGCCGCGTCGCGACGCGGGGTGGTGAGCTTCTTCGCGGGATGGCTCACGGGCGAGCTCGCGCTCCATCACCTCGCCTGGCAGCTCGTCATGACGGTCGTGTTCGCCTGGGCAGGCGCGCTCCGCGCCTGGCCCGGGTGGATGGGGTTGGCGGTCACGCTCCTCTCCTGGTCGGGCCTCGTGCGCTGCCTCGTCGTGGCAGGGCGTGCCGAGGCGGTCGTCGAGCAGGCGCTGGTCGCAGGGCTCGGCCCGCGCTACGCGGAGGAGATCCGAACCGAGCCCCGCGGACCGCTCGCCCCCGCGATCGACTGGCGCCGCGTCCTGGTGCCCTTCCCCATCCGGCATCCCGAGGTCGAGCGCGTGCGCGACATCGTCTACGCACGGGTGGCGGGGCGGGTGCTCAGGCTCGACGTCTACCGCCACCGCGACCATCCGACCGGCTGCCCGACGCTGCTCCAGATCCACGGCGGCGCGTGGGTCCTCGGCAGCAAGAACGAGCAGGGCCTCCCGCTCATGTACCATCTCGCCGCACGCGGCTGGGTGTGCGTCGCCGCCGACTACCGGCTGAGTCCGCGCGCCACGTTCCCGGATCACCTGATCGATCTGAAGCGTGCCCTCGCCTGGATCCGCGCGCACGGCACGCTCTACGGCGCCGCCCCCGACTTCCTGGTCGTCACCGGCGGCTCGGCGGGCGGGCACCTGGCCGCGCTCGTCGCCCTCACGCCGAACGCCCCCGAGTACCAGCCCGGCTTCGAAGGCGTCGACACGGCGGTCGACGGCTGCGTGGCGTTCTACGGCGTCTACGACTTCACCGACCGCCACGGCCTCTGGCGCGACGACGGGCTGCGCCGGCTCCTCGAGCGCCGGGTACTGAAGGTGCCCTTCGCGCGCGCGCCCGAGGCGTACGAGAAGGCGTCACCGCTCTCCCGCCTCCGGCCCGACGCGCCGCCCTTCCTCGTCCTGCACGGGACTCACGACACGCTCGTGCCGGTCGAGAGCGCGCGCCGCTTCGCGGCCGCCTTCCGCAGCGTGGCGCGCGCGCCGCTCGTCTACGCGGAGCTCCCGGGCGCGCAGCACGCCTTCGAGATCTTCCCCTCGGTGCGTAGCACACTGGTGATCCAGGGCGTGGAACGGTTCCTCGCCTGGGTCTACAGCGGCCGTCTCCGCGCGGCGCGTGACGCAGCATCCGGCGCGGTGTAGCGTCGGGCACGTATCGTGACCGGTGAGCGCCTGGGAGGCTGTCCGAGTAGTCATGGCGGCTGCGGCGAACGATCCGGGGGCTGCGAGCGGCGTGCTCGCTCCTCCCTCCTGCGGCGTGCCTTCAGGCACGCCTCGTCGGTCGTTGCTGCGCTAGCCGCTCTCGCTCTCCGGCTCGTTCGCCTCGCTCACCATGACTACTCGGACAGACTCCTAGCGGGCGGCAGTGCCCGGCGGGAGCGGTTTCGTGCCGAGCCCGCACGCTGCGCGGGACCGCGCGCCGAGCCGTCGGCGCCGCCCGGGACCGAGTACACCTGTCCGATGCACCCGGAGGTCGTCCGCTCCGAGCCGGGTGCCTGCCCCCTCTGCGGCATGGCGCTCGAGCCGCGCGCCCCAACCGCCGCGGAGGAGGCGAGCCCCGAGCTCGTCGACATGAGCCGGCGCTTCTGGCTGAGCCTCGTCCTCACCCTGCCGCTCTTCCTGGCCGCCATGGCGGAGATGCTGCCCGGCGAGCCGCTGCGGCAGGCGCTCGCGGGCCGCGCGCTCGCCTGGGTGGAGCTCGCGCTCGCGACGCCCGTCGTCGCCTGGGGTGGATGGCCGCTCCTCCAGCGCGGCGCGGCCTCGGTCGTGGCGGCGCGTCCCAACATGTTCACGCTGATCGCGATGGGGATCGGCACCGCCTATGCCTACAGCGTGGTGGCCGCGTTGGCCCCGGCGATCTTCCCGCCCTCCTTCCGCGGCCACAGCGGCGAGGTGGCGCTCTACTTCGAGGCGGCGGCGGTCATCACGACGCTGGTCCTCCTGGGACAGGTGCTCGAGCTTCGCGCCCGCCACCGGACGGGCGATGCGATCCGCGCCCTCCTCGGGCTCGCGCCGAAAACCGCACGCCGCATCGGGCCCGACGGGCGCGAGGAGGACGTGCCGCTCGCGCACGTGCACGTGGGCGACCGCCTGCGCGTGCGGCCGGGCGAGAAGGTGCCGGTCGACGGCGTCGTCGTCGAGGGCCGGAGCGCCGTCGACGAGTCGATGCTGACCGGCGAGCCCATCCCGGCCGAGAAGACGGCGGGGGCGCGGGTGACGGGCGGCACACTCAACACGACCGGCAGCTTCGTCATGCGGGCGGAGCGGGTGGGGAGTGAGACCCTGCTCGCGCAGATCGTCCGCATGGTGGGCGAGGCGCAGCGGAGCCGCGCGCCCATCCAGCGCCTCGCCGACGTCGTCTCCGCGTACTTCGTTCCCGCCGTGCTCGTGGTGGCGGCCGTCACCTTCGTCGCGTGGCTCGCGCTCGGTCCCGCGCCGCGCGTGGCCTACGCGGTGGCCAACGTGCGCGCTCGGGCTCGCGACTCCGATGTCGATCATGGTGGGCGTGGGGCGAGGCGCGAGCGCGGGCGTGCTGGTGAAGCAGGCCGAGGCGCTCGAGGTGCTCGAGCGGGTCGACACGCTGGTGGTCGACAAGACGGGCACGCTCACCGAGGGCAAGCCGCGGCTGGTGTCGCTGGAGGTGGTCGCGGGGCTCGACGAGCACCAGGTGCTCGCCCTCGCCGCCGGCCTCGAGCAGGCGAGCGAGCATCCGCTCGCCGCGGCGATCGTCGAGGGCGCGCGGGCGCGCGGCATCGCGCCGGCGGGCGCCACGGAGTTCCGCGCCCGGCCCGGGAAGGGGGTGACGGGCACCGTCGGCGGGCGCGCGGTCGCACTCGGCAACCGGGCGCTGCTGGCCGAGCTCGGGATCGACGCGGGCGCGCTCGGCGCGCGCGCCGAGGTGCTCGGCGCCGACGGAGAGACGGTGATGCTGCTCGCCGTCGACGGGCGAGCGGCGGGTCTCGTCGGCGTGGCGGATCCGGTGAAGCCGTCCACCCCGGGCGCCCTCCGGGCGCTCCGCGACGACGGCGTCCGCGTCGTCATGCTGACCGGAGACAGTCGCACCACCGCCGCCGCCGTCGCGCGCCGGCTCGGCATCGACGAGGTGCACGCCGAGGTGCTGCCCGAGGAGAAGGGCGAGGTGGTGCGGCGCCTCGCGGCCGCCGGGCGCGTGGTCGCGATGGCGGGCGACGGCGTGAACGACGCCCCCGCGCTCGCCGCGGCGCACGTCGGGATCGCGATGGGCACGGGCGCCGACGTGGCGCTCGAGGCGGCGGGCGTGACCCTCGTGCGCGGCGACCTGCAGGCGATCGTGCGCGCACGGCGACTCAGCCGGGCCACGATGCGCAACATCCGCGAGAACCTCTTCTTCGCCTTCGTCTACAACGCGCTCGGCGTGCCGGTCGCGGCGGGCGTCCTCTACCCGGCCTGCGAGCTCCTCCTCTCCCCGATGATCGCGAGCGCCGCCATGAGCCTCAGCTCGGTGTCGGTGATCGGCAACGCGCTCCGGCTCCGGCGGCTTGCGCTCTGAGACCCCGCGAGCGCTGGACCGCGCGCGCGGCGCGTGATAGCGGGCGCGCCGGAGGTCGAGATGGGGGAAGGACGACGCAAGCCACGCCCTCGCCGCCGCCGCGCGCCGCGGCCGGCGCCGATCGCCCTCGAGCCGGTCGACCTGCTCGCCGGGCTCGCGCCCGGCGTCGTGCTCCGCGCCGATGACCTGCCGCCCGGCATCGATGCGGAGAGCTCCGCACGCACGCCGCAATCAGCCACCCTGACCGTCGCCGAGGCGGGCCGACTCATCCGCTCGGGCGACGGCACGATCCGCCGCCTCATCCGGACGACGGTGCTCGGTCCCGAGAAACGCCCGGCGCGTGAGGGCGCCGACACCGATCGCGCCGGCGTCCCGCCCCGCACGGCGCGGAAGCCCGGCGAGTAGCGCCTCCCCCCGGCTGCGCAGCGTTGTACGGCACGCGAACGGATCCGTTCGCGCGTGTGCGGCCCCAGTCGCCTCCGGCGGCCAGAAAGCTCGCAACCGCGGGGCTTCCGCGCCCGTCCCGCCCGCGGCACGGATATCGCTCCCGGTGCCCCCGGGGAGGGCATGCGATGACACGGACGAACACGACCCGCCGCGAGAAGACGCCGCCACGCCGGCGCGTGGTCGCAGTCGGTAAGCGCGTGGACGGCCGCTGGCAGGTGCGGACGAGCCTCTGGCGCTACCTCGCTACGACCGCCCTGTCGCAGCAGTAGGGCGCTCGAGGCGCACGGCGCGCGCCTCGACCCAGTCGAGCACGCGCGCCTCGAGGCAGGTGCCGTCCAGGCGATCGATCTCCTGCACGCCGGTCGGGCTCGTGACGTTCACCTCGGTCACCAGCCCGCCGATGACATCGAGGCCGACGAAGTAGAGCCCGTCGGCCTCCAGGCGCGGCGCCATGCGCCGGCAGATCTCCCGGTCGCGCGCGTCCACCGCCGCGCGCTCGACCCGCCCGCCGACGTGGATGTTGCCGCGCGTCTCGTCCTCCCGCGGCACGCGCCGGATGGCGCCGAGGGGCTCGCCCGCGAGCACGATGAGCCGCTTGTCGCCCTCGCTGCGGACGGCGGGCAGGTAGCGCTGCGCCATCACCATGCGGGTGCCGTTCAGGGTCGAGAGCTCGAGGATCGCGTTCAGGTTGCGGTCGCCGCGGTGGAGGTGGAACACGCCCGCCCCGCCGCAGCCGTCGAGCGGCTTCACGATCATCTCGCCGCCGAGCCCGTCCATGAAGGCCTTCAGACGGGCCGGGTCGGCGCTCACCAGGCTCTCGGGGATGAGATCCGGGAAGTGGAGCGCGTAGAGCTTCTCGTTCGCCTCGCGCAGCCCGCGCGGGTCGTTCACCACCAGCGTGGCCGCGGGGTCGGCCAGCCCGAGGACCTGGGTCGCGAAGTAGTAGGCCAGGTCGAAGGGCGGATCCTTGCGCATGAAGACCACGTCGAAGGCGGTGAGCGGCAGGGCGCGCTCGTCGCCGAGCCGGTAGTGGACCGCGGCGCGGTGGACGTGCACGCGCCGCGCGCGCGCGTGCGGCACGCTCTGCTCGATGAATAGATCCTCGACGCCGCACTGCTGCTGCTCGTGCCCGCGCCGCTCGCCCTCGAGGAGGAAGGCGAAGGTGGTGTCCTTGTCGACCAGGACGCGGGCGAGCGGGTCCATCACGTAGAGGAGGCGGAGCGGCATCGGTCCCGAATGCTAGCGCACCGCGGGCGCAGTTGACAGGTCGCCCCAGCGGTGCTGGCAGAGCGCCGCGGCGGCGATGGCGGCGGTCTCGGCGCGGAGCACGCGGGGGGCGAGTCGCACGCTCCGAAAGCCGTGTGCGCGCGCCGCCGCGACCTCCTCCGCGGCGAAGCCGCCCTCGGGGCCGATCAGGATCACGACGGCGTCGGTCCGGGCCGGCAGCGCGGCGAGCGGCACGTCGCGCTCGCCCTCCCATGCGATCAGCCTGAGCCCGGACCACGGCGCGCGGACCAGCTCGGCCAGCGGGAGCGGCGCGTCGACCGGCGGCACGCTCGTGCGCCCGCACTGCTCGGCGGCCGCGACGGCGATGCGCCGCCAGCGCTCGAGCCGCACTCCCAGGCCGACGGCATGGCGCGACACGACCGGCGCGACGCGGCGGACGCCCAGCTCGATCGCCTTCTCGATCACCAGGTCCATCTTCGCGCCCTTGAGCAGCGCGGGCGCGAGCACGAGGTCGAGCGGCGACTCGCGCAGGGGGCGGTGCGTGGCGAGGATCGTCGCCTCGGCCAGGCGCCCGCCCAGGCGTTCCAGGCGCGCCTCGTGCTCCGCGCCCCTGTCGTCGAAGACGAGGAAACGCTCGCCTGGACACACTCGGTGCGCGCGCAGATGGCGCAGGTGGGTGCCGGTCAAGCGGAGCCGAGGCCCCTCGGCCCCGGCGCCGGGCACGAAGAGACGGAGCACCTCAAGGCTCCCAAACCAGGGTGAGCGTGCGCCAGCCGGCCCCGGCGCGCGTCTCGGCGACGCGCCACCCGGGAAAAGCAGCGGCCACGGCGGGGAGCTGCTGGGCGAGGAGCCCCGAGACGACGAGCCGCCCGTGCGCGCCGACCGCGCCCGCGAGCGCGCCCGCCTCGGCCACGATGGTCTCGGCGAGCAGGTTCGCCACCACCAGGTCGAAGCGCCCGCGCACGGCGGCGAGGGGTCCGGCGAGGAGAGCCACGCGCCCGGCTCCGTTGCGCGCGAGGTTCGCCCGCGCGAGCGGCACGACGACCGGATCGGTGTCGAGCGCAACCACGCGCCCCACCCCGAGGCGCGCGAGCGCCAGCGCCAGCACGCCCGAGCCGGTGCCGACGTCGAGCGCGGAGCGGACCTCGCCCGTCTCGACCGCGCCCTCGATCGCCTCCAGGCAGGCGCGCGTGGTCGCGTGCTGCCCGGTGCCGAACGCCATGCCCGGCTCGATGACGAGCACCTCGCGGCCCGCCGCGTGCGGCACGTCCCACGGGGGGGCCACGAGGAGCCGGCGGCCGACCGCCACCGGCCGGTGATGCCGCCGCCAGAGCGCGTCCCAGTCGGTCTCGGGAACCGGCACTGCGGCGAGCGTCGCCCCGCGCGCGGCGGGCGCGATCTCGCCGAGGCTCGCGAGATAGCGCTCCACCGCCGCGACGACCTGCCCCTCGGCCGCGGCAGGGACGGGCGCCTCCAGACGGGTGCGCGCCGCGTCCGCGCCGTCTGCTTCGGTGAGCACCCCCGGGGTCCCCGCCTCGAGGAGGAAGTTCGCGACCGCATCGGCGACCTCGGGCGCGACCTCGACGCGGATGGTGACCCAGGCGGGCGACGGCGCCGGCACGGGCACGGTGTCGGAGTTTGCAGCTTCGCTGTCAACTCGCCTTGACCCAAGAATGCGGCGGGCCTAAGGCGGTCCCCGTGCCGCCGCTCATCATCGCGCACCGCGGCGCCAGCGGGACGTGCCCGGAGAACACGCTCGTCGCGTTCGCGCGGGCGGCCGCGCTCGGCGCGCACATGGTCGAGCTCGACGCGCAGCTCACGCGCGACGGCGAGGTGGTGGTCATGCACGACTGGACGCTCGAGCGGACGACCGACGGGGCGGGCAGGGTCTGCGAGCGCCCCCTCGGGGAGATCCGCCGGCTCGACGCGGGCGCCTGGTTCGGCCCCGCCTTCCGCGGGACGCGGGTGCCGACTCTCGCCGAGGTGCTGGCCGCCGTCGGTCTGCCGGTCAATGTCGAGCTGAAGCCGGTCGGCGACGACGGGCTCGAGGCGCGGGCGCTCGCCGTGGTCGAGTCGGCGGGAGCGCTCGCGCGCGTCGTCTTCTCTTCGTTCGACGCGGGCGCCCTCGAGCGGCTGCGCGCGCGCGCGGCGGACGCGTCGCTCGCCGTTCTGTGGGACAGCGGCCCCGTGGCGGATGCCGTGGCGCGTGCAGAGCGCGTCGCTGCGAGAGCCTTGCACCTCCGCAAGGATTACGTCACCCCCGGCGCGCTCGCCGCGGCGGCCGCCGCCCGCCTCCCCGTGCGGGCCTGGACCGTGAATGAGCGCGGGGAAATCGACCGGCTCGTGGCCGCGGGCGTGGAAGGCATCTTCACCGACTTCCCGGAGCGATTCTTGCAGTCTCCGGGCGGCCAGTGAGGGGCGGCGCATGCCGCGTGTTTCACGCCCGGGGGAATTCCGCAGCTTCACCTTGACTGCCTACCACTTTTGTCTAATGGTGCCACGGTTCGAGCGACGGGACCGAGACGCGAGCGCTCGGCTCGCCCAGGGAGGGGGTGAATCCACCGCATGGCTGGGGTTCGGGTCAAGGAGAACGAGCCCATCGAGAGCGCGATCCGCCGCTTCAAGAAGCAGTGCGAGAAAGCCGGCATCCTGGCTGAGCTGCGCAAGCGCGAGCACTACGAGAAGCCGAGCGTGCGACGGAAGAAGAAGGCGATGGCCGCGCGCAAGCGTGCGCTGCGTCGCGCGTCCCGCACCACCGTCTAGCCCGCCCACTGCTGGCCGGGCGGCGCCCGGGGGCAGCGCATGAACCAGCTCGACGCGCTGCTCCTCGTCCTCTTGGTGCCGTTCGCCTTCCGCGGCTACACGCGCGGCCTCTGCCGCGAGACCTTCGGGCTCGCGGGGGCCATCGCCGGCGTGCTCGCGGCGGGCGCGAGGGGTCAGGCGGTGGCGCAAGTCCTGCTCGAGCAGCACCTCGTGCGGCCGGCGCTTGCGCCGGTAGTCGGCTGGGCCGCGGTCTTCGTCGCGATCTGGGTGGTCGCGGCCCTCCTCGGCCGAATCGCCGAGCGGCTCGCGCGCGCGCTCCTGCTGGGCGGTCTCAACCGCGTCGCGGGCATCCTCTTCGGCTCCGCGAAGGGTGCGGCGCTCCTGGGCTTCACGCTCCTCTTGATCGAGCAGACGGCCCCCGCGTCCAGGCTCAGCCGGATGATCGCCGAGTCCGAGCTCGGGCGCCCGCTCGAGCACATGGCAGGGACGGTCGCCGAGACCGGGCGCGAGCTGGGCATCGCGCCGGGGGCGCGGCGCACGTGACGGGCCGCATCCGCGACGAGGCGATCCGCGCCGTCCGCGAGCGCGCCAGCCTGAGCGAGGTGGTCTCCGACGTGGTCGCGCTCCGTCGCCGCGGCCGCAGCGCGGTCGGCCTGTGCCCGTTCCACTCCGAGAAGACGCCCTCCTTCACGGTGAGCGAGGAGCGCGGGTTCTTTCACTGCTTCGGCTGCGGCGAGCACGGCGACGTGTTCGCCTTCGTGATGAAGACCCAGGCGCTCACCTTCCCCGAGGCGGTGCGGCGGGTCGCCGAGCGCTTCGGCGTGCCGCTGCCGGAGGAGGCGGGAGTGCCCGCTCAGCGCCGCGAGCCGCTCGCCGCGGTGAACGCGGTGGCGGCGGCGTTCTTCCAGGGCGAGCTCGGGGGACCCGGCGGCGGCCGCGCGCGCGCCTACCTCCGCGAGCGCGGCCTCTCCGAGGAGATGATCGAGCGCTTCGGCCTCGGCTGGGCGCCGGGCGCGGGCGAAGCGCTCGCGCGCCATCTGCGCACCAGAGGCCTGCCGCTCGAGGACGCGCTCGCCGCCGGGCTCGTCATGCGGCGCGATCGGCCCGACGGCCGCGCCGGGGTGCTCGACCGCTTCCGCGAGCGGGTGATGTTCCCGATCACGGACTGGAGCGGTCGGGTGATCGCCTTCGGCGGCCGCATCCTACCCGAGCGATCGGCGAGCGGCGATCCGCCGCCCAAGTATCTCAACTCCGCCGAGTCGCCCGTCTTCCGCAAGGGCCACACGCTCTACGGCCTCGCGCTCGCGCGCGACGCGATCCGCAGGGCCGACCGCGCCGTCGTGGTCGAGGGTTACCTCGACGTGATCGCACTCGCACAGGCCGGGATCGGTGAGGTCGTGGCCCCGCTCGGCACGGCTCTCGGCGCCGAGCAGCTGCGCCTGCTCCGGCGCTTCACGGAGACCGTGATCGCCTGCTTCGACGGGGACCTGGCTGGGCGCCGGGCCGCGGCGCGCAGCTTCCCCGTCTTCCTCGAGGCCGGGCTCTGGGGCCGCGGGGCCTTCCTTCCCGCTGGCGAGGATCCCGACACGTTCGTGCGCGCGCGCGGGCGCGCGGCGCTGGAGGGCCTCCTCGCGGCCGCGGAGCCGCTGGTGGAGCCCTTCCTCGGCGAGCTGGCCGGTCCCAAGCGCGACGCCGTCGGGCGCCACGCGGAGGCGGCCCGCGAGGTGGCACGTCTCTTGAGAAGGGTGCGGGAGCCCCATGAGTTCGACGTCCTCGTGCGGCTCGCCGCCCAGCGGCTCGGCGTGCGCGAGGAGACGCTGCGCAGCGAGGGGGCCCCGGGGACGGCGCCCGTTGCAGCGCCGGATGAGGCGCACGCGCCGGGCGCGGAGGCGATGCTCGTCGAGCTCATGGCGGAGGACGCGACGCTGGCCGAGCGCGTGGCCGCGTGCGGCATCATCGCCGAGTTCCAGCATCCCGAATGGCGCCGGACCGCCGAGGCGCTGGCGCGCGGTGAGGAAGAGGACCGCGTGGCCGTCGTACGATCTCTGCCGCGCGACATGCGCGACCGGGTGGCGCGCCGCCTCCTCGAGGAGGGGCCGGACGCGGCCGCGGCGCGCCAGCGCGCGTTCGCCGACTGCATCGCCCGCATCCGCCAGCGGAGCCAGCGCGGGCTCGTACGCCTCGCGCAAGAGGAGCTGCGCGCCGCCGAGGCGCGCGGCGATGCGGAGGCGGTGGAAGCCGCCATGCGCCGCTTACAACAGCTCATGGAGGAGACTCGCACGGAGAAAGCTCGCACATAGGAGTCCACCATGAGCATGAACCCAGCCATCAGAGAGTCGAAGGATCGGGGGGCCGCCGTCGCGCGGCCCGACCGGGCGCCCGCGGCGGGCGAGCTGCCGGTCGAGGTCGACGACGAGGAGCTCGACGATGCGGAGCCGACGGCTGTGGAGGACGGCGACGGCACCCCGACGCCGGAGTCCGCCGAGGAGAACGGGGGCCCCCCACGTACCACCGACCCGGTGCGCCTCTATCTCCGCGAGGCGGGGGCGATCCAGCTCCTCACGCGCGAAGGCGAGGTGGAGATCGCCAAGCGCATAGAGGAGAGCAACCGCCTGCTCGTGCGCGCCGTGCTGGGAACGCCACACGCGCTCCGCTACGTGCTCGCGCTCGCCGAGCCGCTGCGGGCGGGCGAGTTCCGGGTCCGCGACCTCGTCGCCGACGAGGGCGAGGAGGACGCGGAGACGGAACCGGGCGCCGAGGACGTCCGCCTGCGGCGGCGCTTCCTGGCGCAGCTCGGGCGGGTGCGGCGGCTCGTCGCGGCGCGCGACGCGCTGGCGCGCGGGCTCGTGGATCGGCGCCGCGAGCACGCGCGGCTCGCTCAGGGTCGCGCCCGCCTCGAGGCGCGACTCCTCGGCGCGCTCTGCGGGCTCGGGCTCTCGCGGCGGCAGATCGAGCGAGTGGCGAGCGGGCTCTATGCCGGCGTCGAGCACGTGGGGAGGCGCCGGGCGCAGCTGCAGGCGGTGGAACGCCGCACGGGCCGCTC
>Ga0209266_1002151_pt1 | contig 12586 bp, 9 predicted proteins | sample GraSoiAngelo_132_FD_185889 | JGI IMG/M metagenome (GOLD analysis project Ga0209266, IMG submission 185889) | Grasslands soil microbial communities from the Angelo Coastal Reserve, California, USA - 14_0929_02_40cm (SPAdes) (version 2) | ecosystem: Environmental > Terrestrial > Soil > Grasslands ...
TGGTGTGTGGTTCGATGTCGGAAATGGACGCAATGGACATTTGCGGTGGGACATCGCCGAGCGCGTGCTCAAGGCAGGCTTCCTGCCCGATACGCTCTCGACCGACTGGAGTGTGGAAGGGCGCACCTCTCAGGTGATCGACTTCCCGAACGTCATGTCGAAGTTCCTGATGCTCGGCATGAGGCTTGACCAGGTGATCGGGTGCGCAACCGTTAATCCCGCTCGCACGTTTCAGGTGTTCCGCGGGCACGGGACGTTGAAGGTGGGTGTGCCCGCCGACGTTGCAGTGCTGGAGCTACGGGAAGGCACGTTCGAGTTCGTCGATAATTACGAAAACAAGCGGACCGGCCGGCAGAGACTCTTTCCAGCCGGGACCGTGCTCGGCGGCAAACGCATCGCAGCGCGCTCGTAGCTCAATATCCGAAGTAGGTCCACTTGATGCGTTCGTTACCGCAGCGGGTCCGCGAACGGGTCCGCGTCGGGCCCCTCGTCGGCAAAGCCGCCGCGGACAAATCCTCCGCATCCGGCGATCACGATACACAGTGTCGCCGGATCAGGGCCTCGTCCTTCCGCGAACGCCTGCTCTGCAACGCGCGCCCCCCGCAGTAACGCCGGCAGGCCGAAATTCCCCTCGTGGCACCGCGGCTCATAGTAAATTCGATTGGCCGCATCGCTTTGCTTCTTGAACTCTTGCTTTACAGTCCACGGTCTCGTCCACGTCGTCGGGTCGTCAATGGTGACGACATACTCGATCGTGTCCGCGTCGAGACGCGTCCACCGTTCCACGAGATGCAGATTTTCGTGAGCTCCCTGAAAATCCGATTTCGGCGAGAAATTCGTGACGTCAACGACCAGCGTGTTGCCCTCCCAACGGCCTCGTGAATCCCCCCACCATTGACGGAGATTCGCTGGGAGGTGTAGGGCTGTCGTGATCGGGATCTGGCGAACCGGCCATGCCCGCCGCCTATATCGTAGAAGATCGACACCTCGCCGGGAGCCTGCACGGGCCTGTGACAAGATGGATCGCCGGCACCAGGAGCGCAATCGTAATGGCTGCACTCGCCACCAGCGATCTTCGCCGCTCCTTTTCATTCATCAACATGATTTGTGGCACCCTCCTCGCTTATTAAATTCGGTTGATCCTACCATCGCCGGCCGAGCGCGAACAACGTGTACACTGACCCGCCGTGACGGCGCGCGAAACCACCTGCGCGCGGTTTCATTCTCTGACTCAAAGTCACTCTCCGATGCCCCGTACGCGAGAGGGCGTGCCTGATCAGCGCGGAATGTTCGCGACATTCCCGCGCTTTTGCCGAGGTGACACTCGTCTATCGCAAAGGGCACAGGTCTAGCCTAAATAGATCAGCTATTTACAATCGGCACGCCGTTTGCCTAAAGGACGCAGGAGGATACGTTATGCGGAACAAGCTGCTGTTTTTCTGCATGCTTTTGGCTGCAATGGCCGTGCTACTGGTAGGAGTCGCCGCCGTTTCATCCGAGAGGCGAGATCGTATCGGCGATGTCATTGGCTATAACGTGCTGGCCGAGCGGGTATTTGAAGGCTCGGTCGAAAGCAAGCCCTACATGATCGAACAGATCGTGTACTTCCCTCTCAGGACGGCGAACTCGGTGGTGCAAGTTCAAGTTGGTCCAAAGGATTTCATCGAACGCAGCAATTTCAAGATCAAAGCGAACGACAGGGTGACTGTGACAGGAATGCCCATCGTGATGAACGGCCGAGATGTTGTGCTTGTGCGGGAAATCAGGAGTGCGAATGGCGTGCTCGTCCTTCGCGATCCTATGGGTCTACCTCTTTGGGAAAATAACAGACCGATTCAAATGGATCCCGAACGCCAGAAGGCGTTTTTCCAACTCTGCGAAGTAGTCAACTAGAGGCACGTGGCGAGATCAGCCGAGTTCAGTCTTGTTGTCCGAAAGGCATTGCATTGGACGAAAGGAGTCAAAAGAAAAACGCGACATTTCGTCAGCCTGGGCATGAGGGTGCAAATTTTCTTGTGTCGATGCCCATCCTTATATAAATAGGAGCCATGAAACACACCTTTACTTTACTTGCTTTTGTTTTCGCGGTGGCTGCTGCAGCGCAGACGCGCAACCTTGAAGTCTATTGGATCGACGTCGAAGGCGGGGCATCGACTTTGTTTGTTTCGCCCACGGGGGAATCGCTGCTGTTCGATACGGGTTTTCCCGGAAATGGTGATCGGGACGCGAAACGAATTTACGCGGCGGCGCAAAATGCCGGCTTGCGGCAAATCGATCATGTCGTGATCAGCCACTGGCACGCCGATCATGAAGGCGGGCTTAACGCACTCTCGAAGATGATCCCGCTCGGAAAGTTCTACGATCACGGCAACGGAGTCGAACAATCCGACCGTCAAAGGCTGGAAGACTACAAAACCATCGCAGGAAACAAGCGGAACATCGTCAAGCCCGGCGACACGATTCCTTTTGGCCCGGTTCAGGTTCGGGTTCTGGTTTCAGAGGGTCCGGTGATCGCGAATCCGATTAACGGCGGCGGCCCCAATCCCCTTTGCGCCAATCACCAGCAAATGGAAAATGCTCCTCCTGAGAACCAACGCATGGTGGGGCTCTCGCTCACATTCGGCAACTTCAAGCTTGCGAGCCTGGGCGATCTCGACTGGCAGCGGGAACTCGAACTCGTTTGTCCGGTCAACAAGATCGGCTCGGTCACAGTCTATACAATCAATCGCCATGGCGCGCTCGACAACTCGGGCACTCCGGCGCTTCTCGGCGCGATCCGGCCGCAAGTGATCGTCGTCAATAACGGACCGCGAAAGGGTCTCGGTGTGCCGAACGATCAGGTGAAGCCAATTAGCGCTCCCGGCGTAACGCCCGGTCCATACGAAAAGAACCACTACCTGAGACTGGCGAAGACGGCGGGGGTTGTTGACGTGTGGCAGGGCCACCTTTCTCTCACGGACAGCGTTCCCGCGCACAACACCGCGCGTGACATGATCGCCAATCTCGAAGAGGGCCCTGGCGACCAGGGAAATTTCATCCATGGTTCGGTGCGCGCCGACGGCACCTACACCATCGTGAACGGCCGAAACGGATTCACCAAGACCTACAAGGCAACCGACGTCAAAAAGTAAATTTCGGGGACAGACACCGAATTCGTGTACTCCGAATTCAGTGTCTGTCCCCGAATCATCTCCCTATATCTTTTCTTTCTGTCATCTCCTGATCGATTCGAACAATTGGCGCGGATCAAGTTTGGGATCGTCTACAAGGACGCCCACGTATCCGATCATCATTTCTTCCCAGGTCTGTTCGCCGTAATAGACATCCCGGTTCGGATTGGGATTGTATTTGTTGTTGGCAGAGTTGTCGTAGTGCGCATCGACCCGCAGTTTCGACCCCTTAGGCACTTTGACGGACGTGTCGTACTTCAACTGCCAGTTAAAGTCGTAATGCGGCACATCCAGAATTTTTTCCACTTTGCCGTCGGGATAGGTAAGCGTATAGGTCATCGACTTTCCGCGAACGTGCATATGGGGCATCATCGAGATGATCTCTACGTCTCGGACGAAGGTTGCTTCGCCGACCGGGGCCGCCCAGTTTTCATCATTGGCCGGAATGCGGAAATGCTCCCGATCTGTAGCGCCCGAGACCATGACCATTAGGATTTGGTGCTTTGGGGGATCCTTCGCAACTGTAAAACCGATCTTCACATGAGTGCGGATGGGAGCGCCGTTGGGCGTGTAATGCAGGTTGAGGTAAATGTCCGTGTTGGCGGGAATCAGCCTGGCTGCGTTGTACGGCCGATAGTCCGAAATAGTGTGGCCTGGCACGTAGGTATCCTGTTCGCGGCCACCCAGGCCCAGCCGGGTAACCACGGTCTGTTGAAATCGTTGGCCTGGAACGGTGATCAAGTCTGCGTCGCGCTGTATTCTCTCCCAAATCGGCTCGTTATATTTCACATCGGGTGTGTGAGGTACGAACGTAATGCCGATGTGATGCACCACAGCGGGATCCACGGGCTGGAATTGCATCGACGTAATCCAGGTGTCCCGGGTGAAGTGGCTGGGTATCGCCACCCAAAACCAGTCAACTACGCCGGTGGCGGGCACATCGAAGTCCGGCCCGTCGAGGATAATATCGGGTTCAACCTCCCAGTCTCCCGACGGCCATTGCTTGGGGGCAGGTGCATCATTCGGGTCGCCCTCGGGCGCGCCGGCGTCCACCCATTTAGTCAACGTGTCGATCGCACTCTGCTTCAAGGAACGATCGTTTGTGTAGTGGCCGTACCTGGGGTCCGCATTCCACGGCGGCATTTTGCGCGCGACGGTCGCAGCCTTAATGGCTTTCGCCCAAGGACGCACATCCTTATAGGTCAGCAACGACATAGGAGCAACCTGGCCAGGACGATGACAACTCTGGCAGTTGTTCTGTAAAATTGGAAGCACATCCTTATTAAATGTAACCGTAGACTGAGCAGAAACCTCAGTAGCCATTGCGGCTGAGGTAATCATTAATCCCACAACCCAGAGTCGAACCATACACCCTCCTGTCGTCCAAATCAGCATACCCTAGCGATCGTCTGTCCGAAGTAGCTTCAAAAAACGTATTTCAACGCCAACTGCATGATTCTCGGACCGCCGCCCGTCGCGCCAAGGAAAAGGCTCGCGGCGCTGGTGGTGATCTTGCCAAACGTAGCGGGATTGCTCAAAGCCTGGCCCGGGTTATTGAACCTCACGGAATTGGTGACGTTGAACGCTTCCGCCCGAATCTCCACACGGCGACCCTCACCAATCGAGAATTCTCTCGAGACGGCTTCATCCCATTCCCAATATCCGGGTCCTAAAACGTTGTTCGCGCCAAGATTTCCATAGCTGCCCGGCGCCGGCTGCGCGAACGCGGCCGGATTCAGCCAGGCCACGCACGGGGCGGGCGCGCACGATTTTCCTTTGTTGGGTGCGTCTGTGTTTGCGAGGACCTGGTTCGGGCGCTGTGTGCCGGTATTCCCAAAAAAACCGCTCAACGCGTTGTCGAGGCCCGTGAATATGGTCAAAGGCTGGCCCGTGCGTGCGGTGTAAATCGTGGAGAGTGTCCAGCCTGTGCCTGCCGCGCGCAGTACGCGCCCGGCAAACTTCGGCGTCTGGTACACCAAGGTCAAGTTGACGATGTTCCGGCGGTCGAGCGCGCCGGCCGCCAGCCCGCCTGCCTGCGCCGCGCTCCCGCAATCGCCCACGTCCAGGTTCCGGTTGACAGGGCCGTTGTTCTGGTACGCCTGATGAACGTAATTAGCGCCTGGATTCAGCAGGGTGATGACCGGCAGGCCGATGCAGTGGGACCAGGTGTAATTCGCCGCCAGGTTTACGGTTTGACCGAGCCGCCAGCTTGTGTTCAACAGAAGACCGTGGTAGTTCTGGGTCCCCCCGTCATCGTATTGCGTCAGATATCCGAGCGCGCCTGCTTTCGCGGGATTCGCCAAATACAACGCCCGCCGCTGGTTTACATTCGAGGGACAGTTGGCCGCCAACGCGGCACATTGCGCAAGCTGAGCCGGCGTAGGGGAAAGATAACTTGGTACGCCCGGGAGCAATTGCGCCGGATTGAGTTCTATCGCATTCCAAACGTGGTTCAGTTCAGTTCCGACGTAGGTAGCCGATGCGAACAGATTGGGCGTGAATTGCCGTTGGATACCGAAATTCCAACTGTACTGCTTGGTCGTTTTCATATCGGCTGGAAGAGGAAGATAGGACGAAAAGGGTACGTTCGGAAACACAGGGTGAGCCGAATCGTAGGAATAGGGGAACGGATCTCCGCCAGGAAAACCGGCCCAGGGGTCGTCCAGCTTGATGCCGGGCCGAACCACCGCTAAGCGGAATGGCGCGGCCGACGAGGTGTTGATGTGAACATCCTGCCGGATGAAGTCGTAGGCGATGCCTGCGCCGGCGCGAATTACCGTCTTACCGTCGCCCAACGGATCCCACGCAATGCCCAGGCGCGGCTCGAGATTTCCCCAGTGGGCGGCCATTCCCGACTTGCCCGCGAAGCCGGGATCGCCGGGATAGGTGAACCCGGGAGGAGCAGTGGGGATCACCTTGCTCACGGCACCTGCGTAAAATCGCGCCAGGCTGAAATTGTAAACATCGCCTTGTTTGAACGACATCGGAAAGAAGGGATTCCAGCGAAGACCGTAGGTAAGCGTCAGCTTGGACGTCGCTTTCCAGGTGTCCTGGGCGTAAGCCCCGAAGAAGTTCTGCGTCAGGTTGTCCGGATTCGGATTTTGTTGCCGCAGCTGCGCCACGTTTCCGGTGAGGAAATCGCCCAGGCTCGCGCCGGTAACGGCAGCGTTCACCGTAAAATAACCCGGGGAAAAGGCGTTTGCCGCGCCGTTCAAAAGCGAGCGCATCATGTTGACGCCGAACGCGAGCTGGTGCGGGCCGCGAACCATGGTCACGTCGTCGTTGGCGCCGAAGTTGGTGACAAAGGCGTAGAGGTTCGAGGAAAAACCGGCGCCGACGGCGAACGCGCCCTGGACGGATAAGGTCATGTACTTGGGAAAGTAGTCGAAGGAATTTATGCCGACGTCCTGAGTATTAAAAAAACGCGCTCCCGGATTCCTGATGGCAACACGATTCCCCGACACGCGGAACGCGTTAATCGTGCTGGAGCTGATCAAATAAGTGTGGCCGACGGCGAGCGACTGCGCCAGGTCGTCGGTCCCGACCCCGTTGGGCTGGGTGGCGGCGCTCGAGCCGCCCGTGGTCAGGATATCGTTAGGAGCCAGAGTGTAGGGGACCTTGGTGTCCACCCGGCTTGCGATATAGCGCCCAAAAATGCTTTGTTTTTCGCTCAGTTGATAATCCAACCGGATGGGAACTTGCAACCGGTCCTCATGCAGAGGGGCGCCCGTTGTCACTCGTCCGCAGGGATCGGTGGTCTGGGGAAGTCTTTTGGCGATATTGATGGCTGCCGGACTTAAAAGGCTCTGACTCACCTGGTTATTGATAAACGGCCCTCTTAGGTTGGCGCCATTAGTGCACCCGGCGGCGACATATTGAGTAAAGTCCCCGGTCAACATCGGCGGAGTAGGTACAAATTCGGTCTGGGCGCTGGGAGTTTGACGTGTCGTCGTACCTTGGTAACCGACGAAGAAGAACAGTTTGTCCTTCCTGATTGGGCCGCCCAAGACCCCGCCAAACTGGTTGCGCTTGAGTTGATCGTCCCGCGTGGCAAAAAAGTCGCGGCCGTTCAAAGCGCCGTTGCGGATAAACTCGAACAGATCGCCATGAAACGCGTTGCTGCCGGATTTGGTGACGGAGTTGACCGACGCTGCCGAGTGCCCGCCGTTAGAAGCATCCTGGCTGCTGGTGACGAGTTTGAACTCCTGAAGCGCATCCGGAAACGGAAGGGGCATGTTCGTGCCGTCATAGGTATCCAGGTGTGGGGCCCCGTCCAGATTGTACTGGATGCTGTAGCTCATACCGCCGGCAACCGAAATGCTCACGCCCCCGGGCATGCTGTACTGCGGCGAGGCCCCGGTCTGGACGGCCAACCCGGAGAGCGTGATCAGGTCGGTCGCTTGCCGCCCATTGAGAGGCAGATCGAGGATCCTCTGGGTCTCGATTACGGTTCCTACACCCGCGCTTCGCGTTTCGACCGAGGTCGCGCTCGCCTGCACCTGGATCGATTCCGAAACTTGGCCAACGCCGAGCACCACCGGAATCACCTGATTGCCTCCAACTTGCAACTCAATTCCAGTCTGCACGTAGCTGCGGAATCCAGCCTTGGATGCTTCCAATCGATAGGGGCCTAGCGGCAAATTCGGCAGGATATAGAAACCGGTTTCATCCGTCATCGCGGTGCGCCTGGCTCCAGTTTCTGTTTGCGTCACGGTGATTTCGACGCCCGGCACCACGGCTCCGGAGTCGTCTTTCACTGTGCCGCTGACCTGTGACACGGCCTGTCCAAAGACAAGCACGCCAGCAATGAGATAAATACCGGCTAACGCTTTCATTTGATACCTCCAATGGCGCGAGGGTGCCTCGAAGTGCCTGGATGTTTTTGATTAATGGACGCTAATTATTAGTACGTGAAATCAGAATGTCAACCTCAAGCACCCGCCTCGATGAACGCTAGCGACGATTGGCGGTAACCTGCATCACACCAACCTGCCATAAGTCGCCAAGGTTTTACGTATGTGTGGACGCGTGATGGATCAACACTGACGGCGTTTTCGATCAGTGAGAATCCAAACCAGCCGGACCATGCGGCGCATGAAAGTGCCACAGCCCACTTGCTGGAGGAAGCGATCCAGCAACGCTGGTACTCCATGATGCACGCGAGCGAGAGGTTAGCTTGCCATATAGCCGGTTCCAAATGGGAACACTGCGCCGGATCGAAACGAGATTGGATGGGCGTCATCGATCTTTATAAAAATCGACCGGCGTATCAGCGGAATCGAAAGAGCAAGGAGCCGCTTACCTGCTCTCTCTTCGAGAATGCCCGTCACGCCGCTTAATGGACCGTCTTCGACCATCACGATCCTTCCTTGTTGTATGAACGGGCATGGCTGAACGCGTAATCCAGCCGCGAGGATGCGCCGCAGATCGGTGATCTGCTGCTCAGGCACCACGTCGATTCCGTCATTCCCTCGTACGCTTGCGAGCACACCTGGGATGTCCCATAAAGAAGACGCTCTCGCTCGATCGCACTTACAAAATACGTACTCTGGGAACAACGGTAATTCGATGGAACACACGTTAGATTTTTGCCGACCCACTCGCTGGAGCGGGAGATAGGGTTCGACCGCGCGTTGATGCAGGCGTAAAGCAACAATGCGTTCGAAACGCGGTCTCACCTGAAGCGCGTACCATTGAGGGTTTCCCATCCTTAGGTTGCCTCCGTATTCTCATTTTCCAATTTTTAAAATCCACGGTAAAGTGCATATCGTGCGTTTTGCAAGAACGCAATTAGCATAGCTTTTTGGTGGCATGCAAGTACCATGACCAACGCTTTCACACCGTCTTGAAAAACCGGAATCTGCCGCGCCGAGTCCTTCTGCGAATCACATCCCGGCGTCTCATAGACGGCAAGTTCTATGCGCCTTTGACCACAAGAGCTATAATGAGAGACCACGAATTGTGAAAGGAGCCGGTTATGACGAACTCCATCTTCCGGGGATGGCGAGTCAACGTGCTCGTGATTGCTGCCGCGCTATCGCTGTTGGGAATAGCAGTGGATGCGCGCGGTGCCACGCAGGTGACCTTTTCTAAGGATGTCGCTCCCATCTTTCAGGCGAAATGTCAGGAGTGCCATCAGCCGAATTCGATCGCGCCGATGTCGCTCATCACCTATCAGGACGCGAGACCCTGGGCCAAGGCGATCCGCGAGCGCGTCATCGCGCGGCAAATGCCGCCGTGGCACATTGACCGCAGCGTCGGCGTGCAGAAGTTCAAAAACGACATGTCGCTGACAGACGAGCAGGTCGACACCATTGTCCGTTGGGTGGACGATGGCGCATTGCAGGGCGATCCGAAGGATCTTCCTCCTCCGAAGCCTCTCGTCACCGATAACGAATGGCAAGCGGTGAGAGACGGCTTAGGGCCGCCGGACCTCATTATCAGATCGCCGGAATACACAATGCCGGCTCAACATCAGGACGTTTGGTTCCGGCCGATGTCGGATATCCCGCTCGCCGAACCTCGCTGGGCCAGGATGGTTGAGATTCGTCCGACGAACCTGAAGGGCCGCAGAATCATTCATCACTCGATCGCGTATCTCGTGTTGAACAACGATCCCGAAGCTATCAACACCGGTACTGCGAATGGCGCCGGCCGCTTCCGCGATGACGACGATCTGGTCAACCGCCGTCCTCAGTTGATGGAATGGGCTATCGGCAAAGGCTATGATTTGTTCCGTCCAGGCACGGGAAAGTTGATTGTGCCGGGCGAGAAGATCGCGTGGGACCAGCACATTCACGCGGTTGGCGAACAGATCACAGCCGGCTCCGAGATCGGCATCTGGCTCTACAAGAAAGGTGAAGAGCCGAAAAAGCGCAGTTATCTGGTCGGGTTCACCGGCATCCGAGGCAATCGATTCCTCGATATTCCGCCGAATTCGTATGCGCAGACAGAAGGCTTCACGGTGCTGAAGGAGAACGCGGTTCTCGAAAACTTCCAGCCCCATTTCCACCTGCGCGGCAAATCGATGCAGGTCGAAGCCATTCTGCCGGACGGCAGCTCTCAAATCGTGAGCTATGTCGGCAACTTCAACTTCAACTGGATGACGAACTACATCTTCGCCGATGACGCCGCCCCCGTGTTCCCGAAGGGAACCGTCATCCACGTGTCGGCGTGGTACGACAACACCCGAAACAACAAGAACAATCCCGATCCGGATCAGTGGGTGGGCTACGGCGACCGTACAGTCGATGAAATGGCTCACGCCTGGATCAACGTCGTCTATCTGACCGACGACGAATACAAGTCTCTCCTCGAAGCACGCAAGAGTAAAACCACGAAAGCGACGACTGACGGGAACTAGCAGTGAAGAAACTCGTAAGTCTGTGCGCCGCCGGCGCCCTCGCCGGCGGCGTGCTCCTCTTGGGCCAGCAAATTCCGGAACCGCGGAAGCAATTTGGCGCGAGCGCGACGGGCGCATTCGAAGGCTGGTTCAATCAAGAGGACGGAAGCCGCGGTTTTCTGGTTGGATACTTCAATCGCAACTCTCAGCAGGAACTCGACATCCCCATCGGGCCGAATAATCAGATCGAACCGGGCGGGCCGGACATGGGCCAGCCGACGCACTTCCTTTCGGGCCGTCAGTGGGGAATGTTCATGGTTCCTGTACCAAAGGATTTCACCCCACAAGATAAATTCACCTGGACGATCATCGCCAACGGACAGCCGACGAACATTCCTCTCCGCCTGAATCCAGATTACGTCATCAGCCCTTTCAGCGAAATCTCAGTCAACAACACGCCGCCCGTGCTTCGGTTCGAGCCGAACGGGCAAAAGATCCAGGGTCCGCTGGCTATGTTGAACAAGGCTCCGCTCCGGACTGCCTCATTAGCGGCGCCTCTCGCCATAACTGTTTGGGTGGAAGACGACATGAAATTCACGAGCGGAACGAGCGCGCCGCTGACAAGTCCGCGTCCGCCTGTGACGCTCACCTGGTCGAAATACCGGGGTCCCGGCGCAGTAACCTTCGACAAAGCCAAACCCGAAGTCGAGAAGTTGCCGGCTGGAACCAATGACGCAGCCTTCAGCGGGAAAGCCACAACCAACGTGAAGTTCAGCGAACCCGGCGACTATGTTGTGCACCTCACCGTCAATGACTACTCCGGTGACGGCGGCGGCGGATTCCAATGCTGCTGGACGACCGGTCTGGTTAAGGTTTCCGTTAAACCCTGATCTGACGCGTCAGCGGGTGGGGCGCTTCTCCAGTGCGCGAGCACCAGCGAGAATATTCTTGAGGGCAAAATTCCCCTCGTGACAGGCGTATTCGTAGATCAGCTCCGAACTCTTCCTCATGGGAATCACTGCGGTCCAGGGTTTCGTCCAAATCGTCGGATCGTCGACCGTGAATTCGTATTGAAGCGTGTCCGGGGCGACGCGTGTGAAGCGTTCGACCACATGCAAGCTCGGGCCGGCCCCCCTGAAGTCGAATTTGGGGGAGAAGTTTGTGGTGTCGATAACAAGCGTATCGCCTTCCCAATGCCCGCGGGAGTCACCGAGCCACTGGCGGACGTTCGGGGCGAGATGTGGGCGTCTGTCGAGCGGAATGATGCGATGTTCGTGGATCATCTCGTTGAGAATCGTCACATATCCGGCACCCTGGATAACTTGAATATTGTTGTTGTAGGGGCCCGGAAGTATGGGCAAGGTGCCGGCAGACAGAATGCAGCGCTCCGAAAGCGGCCGGTCTTCGTAAGAGTCCGCACGGGGACGTCCAAGCTGGGTTTCACGGTCCTCCGCCGCGCCGGCCTCAGCACGTTTCTTCCCCTCCGGAGTTAGGGGAGGAAGCCGGCCGTCGGGTGGATCCACAATCAGCGACGTGCGCCTGGATCCGACCACCGTGTTTCCGCGGTCGTACCAGAACTCGTTGTAGGGAACAACGCCGCCGGGCGGGTACTGCAGCCCTCCCTTCTCTGGATCGATGAGATCACGATTCTGGCGTCGATTTTCTTCCCGTTCAAAGGTTGCCGCTTCGTCATCCGTCAAAAATTGTTTCCCTGAGAGCGCGCTCGGCCGTTCCAACGGAGTAATGGTGCGGTAATCCCACACGCCCTGCAGATCCGGATGGCCCCACGGTGTCCGGGGGAATGTCCACGGTTTCGCCGCGATCTTTGATTTCGCATCAGATGACGAGACCTGGGCACTCTGAGGGCCGGCGGATTGCGCACTTGCAACGAGGCGCAGGAACACAAACCCAAGCATCATCGCGACTGCGGCTGGTAGGGCAAGAACTCGACCGGTCATGAATACCTCCAGTTTTCTGAGTTGGTTTTCAGCCCATTGAAGACCATACGCCGGCGTCCGCTCAGCGTCAACTGGGCCTACGTTATCTGTGAGCGACCCCTCGCTCGCCTTCGCTC
>Ga0209266_1002152_pt1 | contig 12585 bp, 9 predicted proteins | sample GraSoiAngelo_132_FD_185889 | JGI IMG/M metagenome (GOLD analysis project Ga0209266, IMG submission 185889) | Grasslands soil microbial communities from the Angelo Coastal Reserve, California, USA - 14_0929_02_40cm (SPAdes) (version 2) | ecosystem: Environmental > Terrestrial > Soil > Grasslands ...
ACGGTTTTCTTCGCCTCGGCCAGTGCGGTCTGCAGTGCCTCGATCTGCCGCGGCAGCCGAGCCGCCTCCGACTCGAGGCCGGCGATCTTCGCGTCGAACCCCTGTAAATCGATCAGCGTCTGAAGCTGCGCGTCCACGTTGTCTCCCATTAATAGCACCGGAACGATATTAGCGCCGCCCCACTCGCCCCCGCCGCACCAGCTGAGCGCATCGAACCGGTTGCGAGCACCGAACCGGTTGAGAGCGCCGAACCGGTTGAGAGCGCCGAACCGGTTGCCCGCGGAACGCAGCCCCGGCCTTCTACGGCAGGCCACCCACGGTGCGACCCGTCCTCGCGCTCCAATACAGTGGGCCCACCTGGATTCGAACCAAGACCTGTCCGGTTATGAGCCGGGCGCTCTGCCGTTGAGCTATGGGCCCGCAGGAGCGACGACGTCATGACTCGAGAAAGCTCCGCAGCTTCTTGGACCGCGACGGGTGGCGCAGCTTGCGCAGCGCCTTGGCCTCGATCTGTCGGATGCGCTCGCGCGTGACCGCGAAGTCCTGGCCGACTTCCTCGAGCGTGTGCTCGCAGCCGTCGGACAGCCCGAAACGCAGCCGTAGCACCTTCTCCTCGCGCGGCGTCAGCGTGTTGAGCACCTTGTTGGTCTGCTCGCGCAGGCTCAGACCGATGATCGAGTCCACCGGCGACACGACCTGCTTGTCCTCGATGAAATCGCCGAGGTGGCTGTCTTCCTCCTCGCCGATGGGCGTCTCGAGCGAGATCGGCTCCTGGGCGATCTTGAGGACCTTGCGCACTTTGTCGACCGGCACTTCCATCTTCGTCGCGATCTCTTCCGGCGTCGGCTCGCGGCCGAGTTCCTGGACCAGCTGGCGCGAGGTCCGGATGAGCTTGTTGATCGTCTCGATCATGTGCACCGGGATGCGGATGGTGCGCGCCTGGTCGGCGATGGCGCGCGTGATCGCCTGACGAATCCACCAGGTCGCGTAGGTCGAGAACTTGTATCCGCGACGATATTCGAACTTGTCGACCGCTTTCATGAGGCCGATGTTGCCTTCCTGGATGAGGTCCAGGAACTGCAGGCCGCGGTTGGTGTACTTCTTGGCGATCGAGATGACCAATCTCAGGTTGGCCTCGACCATTTCCTTCTTGGCGATGGCCGCCTTGTGCTGGCCTTGCTTGATGACGGTCATCACGCGCTTGATCTCGTCGGCCTTGGCGTTGGCGCGCGCTTCCGCCGCCTTGATCTCCTGCTGGGCGACCCAGATCTGCTGCTGCTTGGGACTCTGGAACTTCTTGGCCGCCTTCAGGTGCAGATCGGACGTGCCGTTCGCGGCGGGCGCGGTGGCCGGGTCACGGAACGACACGTAGATGAGGTTCTGCACCTCCTCCGGCGACGGCCGGCGGCCGTTGGTCCAGAGGTGGATCACCCGCTCGGCCCGTTCGACGTCGTCGAGGAGATCGCGCAGCCGCTGCACGAGTCCGCGACGCGCGGGGTCGCTGTCCTCGCGGTCGATGATCTGGTTGCCGATGTTCAGCGCGCGCAGCTTCTCGAGGACCTTGCGGTTGCGGTCCATCACCTGCGTCTCGAGCTTCTTCCAGGCCGGCTCCTTGACCTTGCCCTTCGTCTTCTGTCGCGGCGGCTTGCCGCCGCCGGTCTTGGCCTTCAGCTTGCGGGCGTTGTCCGCGATCACGTCGCGATCGCGCAGCATCCGCTCGACGGCGCCGAACGCGTTCACGACGGTGCGCGTGAGCTCGGCCTCTTTCTCCTCGGTGAACTCTTCCTCGTTGACGTCGACGACCTCCTTGATGGAGATCTCGTTGGTGCGCAGCAGCTCGCGCAGCTCGCGGAAGCGCTCGAGGGCGAGGTTCGTGCTGAGGATGGCGACGGTCGCCTGGTTCTTGCCCTCCTCGATGCGCTTGGCCAGCGCGATTTCACCCTCGCGCGTCAGCAGCGCCACCCGTCCCATCTCGCGCAGATAGAGCCGCACGGGATCCTCGGTGCGGCCCACCGGTCCGGGGGTGAGATCGATCGGCTCTGCGGGGCCGTCGTCGTCGTCATCCACCGTGGCGGTGGCCTGGCGGTCGCGACCCACTTCGGACGGCAGACGGCCGGCCTTGGCGGAGTCCACCACCTCGATGTCCATGGCGCCGAACATCATCATGATGTCGTCGAGCTGGTCGAGCGACACGATGTCCGACGGAAGGGCGTCGTTCACCTCATCGTAGGTGAGGAAGCCCTTCTGCTTGCCCATCGAGATGAGCCGGTCGAGCTCCTCCAGCTTCGGTTCTTCACTCATGCGCTTGAACTCCTTGTGAGCCTTCGGGGCCCATGGGATGCGGAAGGCCAACGGCGCGCGTGTAGCCGTAGACCGTCTTGCTTTCTCGCTCGAGGTCGCGCAGGGCGTCCACGAGCGTGTCGTCCGTACCCGTCGAGGCCTGCTGGCGCTCGGCGATGTCGCGGGCGGCGGCGCGCAGGCGCCGCAGGCGCTGCGCGCGGTCGAGGCGACGGCGGAACTGCTCGATCGCCTCCGTGTCGGACGGCGGTGGGTCGGCGACGAGCAGCGCCGACAGTGTGTGACGGGCCGCCTCGCTCGGCAGCTCGGCGAGCAGCGCGGCGCCTTCGGCGTCGGGGCGCGCGCGCAGCGCCATCGCCACCTCGCGCAGGGCCGCGTGGGCGAGGTCCTCGCCCTCCAGCAGCGGCAGCAGCACGCCGCGGGCGACGGCCGAGGTGAGCAGCAGCGTGAGGAGATCGCGTTCCCACGCGGGCGGCGCCGCGGCGCTGGTCGCCACGCCCACCGGTGCCGGCGGCTTGCGCCGCAGCGAGGTCTGCAGCCGCTGGGCCTCGATCCAGAGCTGTGTGGCGTCGACGCCGAGGCGTACCGCGGCCTCGCGCGACAGCACGGCGGCCTCCTCCGCGTCGGTCACCTTCGACAGCATCAGCGCAACGCGCGCGAACGCATTGGCGCGCCCGCGCTGCCCCGTAGCCTCGGAGCTCCGGATCGTCCGCTCGAGCACGTACGAGAGCAAGCTGCGCGCGCCGGCTACACGTTCCGCGAACGCCGCCGCGCCCTCGGCGCGCAGGAAGGTGTCCGGATCGTGCCCCGCCGGCAGCAGCGCGACCTTCACCCGGAGCGCGCCGCCGCCGTCGAAACCGCCTGATCGGTTGACGGCCCATGCAACGCCGCCGGTCGTCGGATCCAGAAGCTCCTCGGCACGCTCGGCGGCCTTCTGACCGGCCGCGTCGGCGTCGAAGAAGGTCACGACCTCGTCGCAGTAGCGGCGGAGCAGCGCCAGCTGGGCGGGCGTGAACGCCGTGCCGAGCGCGGCCACCGTCTCCGTGAAGCCGTGCTGATGCGCCATGAGACAGTCGACGTAACCCTCGACGATCAGCGCGCGGTTCTTCGCGCGCATCGTCTCGCGCGCGGTGTCCGCCGCGTAGAGGAGGTTGCCCTTGGTGTACAGCGGCGTCTCGGGGGAGTTCAGATACTTCGGCTGCTCGTCGCCGAAGGCGCGGCCGCCGAAGGCGACGACGCGCGACTGGAGGTCGCGGATGCTGAATAGCAGCCGGTTGCGGAAGCGATCGTAGCAGCCGCTGCGATTCTCGCGCTGGATCGCGAGCCCGGCCGCGACGAGCGTGTCCTCGGCGACCTTCTCGGCTTTCATGAAGTCGAGCAGTCGGTCCCAGGCGTCCTGTGCTGCGCCGAGGCCGAAGCGCTTGGCAAGGTCAGGATCGATGCCGCGCTCGTCGAGGTACTTCCGCGCCCGCTCGCCGGCCGGCTTCCACAGCGCCTCCGCATAAAAGCGCGCGGCGAGATCCATCACGCGGAACAGCTCTTCGCGCCCGGAGTCGCCCGGCTGTCCGCCGCGCTCCTCGGGCAGCGTCACGCCGGCGGTCTTCGCCAGCGCGCGCACGGCCTCGGGAAACGACAGACGATCCTGACGCATGAGGAAGCCGAATATGTCGCCGCCGACGCCGCAGCCGAAGCAGTGGAAGATGCCTTTCTTCGGATTGACCATGAACGAGGGCGTCTTCTCGCCGTGGAAGGGGCAGAGGCCCTTCCAGTTCGCGCCTGCCTTACGCAGGTTCACGAACGGCCCGATGAAGTCCACGATGTCCACACCCGCCCGGATGTCGTCGAGCACGGCCGCCGAGTAGGTGGCCATCGTCAGCTGACCTTCAACGCGGCGACGGTTGCGCCGGCGCCTCCCTCGGACGGCTCGCCGTCCCGGAACGTCTCGACGAGCGGATGGCTCGACAAAAGCGTGCGGACCGCCTTGCGCAGGGCCCCCGTGCCCTTGCCGTGGACGAGCCGAACGCTGGGCAGCCCGGCCATGAACGCGTCGTCGAGATACTGCTCGACGAGATCGCGTGCCTCGTCGGTGGTCTTGCCGAGTAACAGGAGCTCGGCGCCGATGGACCGAAGATTGTTTGCTGTGCCGTCGGGGTTTCTTGATTTGCCGTCGGGGCCCCTGCGCAGGGCCTCCGGGGCCCGACGGTCGGGCTGAGAACCGTTTGTCTGAACCCCGGCGTCGCTGTGGCGGAGCGCGGCGACGGGCACGCGGACGGTGACGGAGCCGGCGCGCACGGTCGCGGTTTCGCCCTGGATCTCGAGCAGCTCACCCTTGAGACCCAGGTGAGTGGCGACGACCGCGGTGCCGGGCACGAGCGGTCGGTCACTCGGCGCCGCGTCGGGGATCGACGGTGTGACGCGCGCCGCCGCTTCCTGCAGACGCCTGCGGCTGTCTTGCAGCGCAGGGCGGCTGCGCTCGGTCCGCTTGAGCCGCTCCCACTCCGAGGAGACGGCGCGTCGGATATCGGTGAGCAGGGCGCCGGCCTCCGCCTTGGCCCGGTCGAGCAGCGTCCGCGCTTGGTCGGACGCGAGCCGCTCGGCCTCTCGAGCAGCGGCCAGCCGCGCCGCCGTCTCGGTCTCGCGGCGCTCGAGCTCGCGGACGCGGTCGGCCTCCGAGCGGTTGCGGGCGTCGAGCTGCGCAAGGAGCTCGCTGAGCCGTCGCGCGTCGGCGGTGCGGAGTCCCTCGGCGCGCAGGATCAGCGTCCGCGGCAGTCCGAGCCGGGCGGCGATCGCCAGCGCCCACGATTGACCGGGGCGGTCGTAGACCAGCCGGAACGTCGGAGCGAGCGTGGCGGCGTCGAACTCGACCGAGGCATTGCGCGCGCGCGGCTCCGCGGCGGCGAACGCGCGGAGGGGCTCGAGGTGCGTGGTGGCGACGACCAGCGCGCCGCGATCCGCGAGCATTTCGAGGATCGCCCGCGCCAACGCCGCTCCCTCGTCAGGATCGGTGCCCGCGCCGAGCTCATCGAGCAGGACGAGCGAGCGCTCATCGGCCTCGGCGAGCACCTCGCGGATCTGCTTGATGAACGCGGAGAACGTCGAGAGGTTCTCGGCGACCGACTGATCGTCGCCGATGACGGCGAAGATCCGTTCGAACACCGGCACGCGCGAGCCCTCCGCCGCGGGGACGTGGCAGCCGGCTTGCGTCATCAGCGAGAGCAGCGCGAGCGTCTTGAGCGCGATCGTCTTGCCGCCGGCGTTCGGGCCGGTGATGAGCAGCAGCGGTCGATCGGGCGCCAGCTCGAGATCCACCGGCACGACCTCGCGGGTCGGATCGCGCCACTGCTGCGCGAGCAGCAGCGGGTGGCGCGCGGCCTTGAGATCCACGCGACCGTCACGATCGATGGCAGGCCGCGAGGCCTCCATGCGCTCGGCCAGATGCGCACGCGCGAAGACCCAGTCGAGCGCACCCAGCGTCTCGACGAGCGTCGCCAGCGGCTCGCGCTGAGCGCGCACGGCGTCGGTCAGCTCGGCGAGGATGCGGGCCGTTTCCTGCTGCTCGTCGCGCTCGAGGGCGACGAGGTCGTTGTTCGCCTCGACCATCGTTTCCGGCTCGACGAACAGCGTCTGGCCGCTTTGCGAGCGGTCGTGCACGATGCCGCGCAGTCGGCCGCGGGATTCCGCGCGCAGCGGGAGCACGTAGCGCCCGTGGCGCACCGTCACGAAGCGATCGGCGAACACGCGGTCGCCCTCCGCCTGCAGCAGTCGCTCGAGATCTGCGACGAGACGCCGGCGTCGCTCACGGAGCTCCCGACGCAACTGGCCGAGCCGCGCGCTGGCGCGATCGGTCAGCGCGCCGTCGTCGTCGAGCGCCTTGCGCAGGCGCTCGCGCAGCTCGTGCACACGCGGGAGCGCTTCGGCGCCGGCGGCCAGCGTGGGGGCGACGGGGCGGATCGCGCGTCCATAGGCGCTCACGCGCGGCGCCGCGTCGAGTAGCGGAAGCAGCGCGAGCAGCTCGCCACCATCGAGCACGCTGCCTTCGGCGCGCGCTAGCTCGAGGATGGGACGCGGGTCGCCGAGGCCGTCGAGTGGGGGAGCGCCTTGCTCGGCGAGCGCGCGACGCGCCTCGGCCGTGCTGTCGAGGGTGTGATCGACCTCGGTGGGGTCGGTGAGGGGCTCCGCCGTCAGTGCGCGCTCACGACCCATCGCGGTGCGCGCATCGGAAGCGACCAGGGCGCGGACGGCATCCCATTCGATCCCGCGCCCCCAGAGTCGGCCTGCCTCCACCCTTCGCCTCATTCGCTCCCGCCCCGGCTGGACGGAAGTGCTGGCGGTACCGTCCGGAGTGCTGCCGCTGCTAATCGGCCATCCGCTCCCGCCGCTTGGCCTTCTTGCGCGCGGCGAGGGCCTTCCGCTTGCGCCGAACGCTGGGCTTCTCGTAATGTTGGCGCTTCTTGAACTCCGACAGGAGCCCCGCCTTCTCGCACTGCTTCTTGAAGCGCTTGAGCGCGCTTTCGAAGGACTCGTCGGGCTCAACGATGACCTTGGTCACTCGGCTCCCCCCTCCGCGAAATCACAGGCCTGGTGGATAAATGTCAACTATATACCATGTGCCCCTACCCCCAGCAATCAGAGGTTGAGCCCAAACCGTGATCTGGAGCCCAGCGCCCCCCATCTACACCGTTGTTCCGTTCGTCGTCATGCTCCTCGCGATCGCCGTCGGACCGCTGTGGGTCCCGCTCTGGTGGGAGCGGAACAGTCACAAGCTGCTCGTGGGGGCGGTGCTCGGAGCGCCGGTAGTGGTCCTTTACCTCTTCCGTCGGCCCGCCGCGCTCGGCGTGATGGCCGAGGACTATGTGTCGTTCATCGTCTTGTTGGCCGGTCTCTACGCGATCTCGGCAGGCATCCGGCTGACGGGCGACCTGGAGGCGACGCCGCTCACCAACACGAGCTTCCTCGCGATCGGCTCGGCCCTGGCCTCCTTCATTGGCACCACCGGCGCCTCGATGCTGCTCATCCGTCCGCTACTGCAGACCAATCGCGAGCGCCGACGCGTCAAGCACACGGTGATCTTCTTCACTTTCCTCGTGGGCAACGTCGGCGGCATGTTGACGCCGCTGGGTGATCCGCCGCTCTTCCTCGGCTATCTGCAGGGCGTGCCGTTCACGTGGACCTTCCGTCTCTGGCCTCAATGGCTCCTGCTGACCGTCGCCCTGTTGATCGTCTATGTGCTCTGGGATGCGTGGGAGTACGCGCACGAGTCGCGGGCGGCGCGGCGGCGGGACCGCGCCGAGATCGAGCCGCTGCGGTTGCAGGGCGGGCTCAACGCCGTGTGGCTCGCGGCGGTCGTCCTGGCCGTGGCGTTCCTGCATGCGCCGTGGCGTGAGCTCGCCATCGTCGCGCTCGCGGCGATCTCGCTCTGGCGCACCCCGGCCGCGATCCGGCGCGCCAACGGCGTCACCGCCCATCCGATCATCGAGGTCGCCGTCCTCTTCTTCGGCATCTTCGTCACGATGATCCCCGCGCTCGAGCTGCTGCGCGTGCGCGGGGGCGAGCTCGGCGTGCGCGAGCCGTGGCAGTTCTTCTGGGTGACCGGGGCGCTTTCGTCGTTCCTCGACAATGCGCCGACCTACCTGACCTTCCTCGCGCTGGCGCAGGGCCTGCGCATGACGGACGAAGTCGTCGGCGTCACCCACGTCGTGCTCGGCGCAATCAGCGTCGGCGCCGTCGCGATGGGCGCGAATTCGTATATCGGCAACGCGCCCAACTTCATGGTGAAGTCGATCGCCGAGGCGGCGAAGGTGCCGATGCCGTCGTTCTTCGGCTACATGCTCTACAGCGCCGGCGTGCTCGTCCCGCTGTTCGTCGTCGTCACGCTGCTGTTCTTCCGATGAGCGCACGACACGCGCGATGAGCGTGCCGCCGACGCCGGTCCTCGTGCTGCCCGGCTACGGCGACTCCGGCCCCGGGCACTGGCAGAGCCGCTGGCAAGCCGCCGATCCGACGCACCGGCGCGTGGTCCAGCGAGACTGGCTCAACCCGACGCTCGACGAATGGCGCGAGACCCTCGAGCACGCCGTCGCGGGGTGTGACCGGCCGCCGGTCCTCGTCGCGCACAGCCTCGCCTGCGCGCTGGTGGCCCACTGGGCGCGCGGCACACGGCGCCGCGTCGCCGGCGCACTGCTCGTCGCGCCCGCCGACGCCGACATGGTGGCGCTGGCGCTCGACGCCGTCGCCAGCTTCGCGCCGGTGCCGCTCGAGCGGCTGCCTTTTCCGAGCATCGTCGTGGCGAGCAGCGACGATCCCTACGTGAGCCTGGAGCGCGCGGAGGCGTTCGCACGAGGCTGGGGCAGCCGCCTCGTGACGATCGGCGCCGCCGGCCACATCAACACCGACGCGGGCTACGGCGAGTGGCCTGAGGGTCGTCGGCTGCTGGACGAGCTGCGCGGCCCCTGACGCTCACGCCTTGCTGAGCAGGCCGAGCACGCGCTCGGCCGCCGTCGCGACCGCGGCGGCCACGATCTCTTCCTCGTCCGGCTCGAACGTCGTCAGGACGTGGTCCGGCACGTGCGCCTTGTGCTCAGGTCTGCCGATGCCGATCTTCACGCGGCGGATCGCATCGGTGCCGAGCGTCTCGATGATGGACTTCACGCCGTTGTGACCGCCGGCGCTGCCCTTGAGCCGCGTGCGGACCTTGCCCAGCTCCATGTCGATGTCGTCGTAGACGAGGATGAGATCCTCGGGCCCCGCGTCGAGCGCGCCGCACACGCGTCGCACGGCGGGCCCGCTGACATTCATGAACGACTGGGGCTTGACGAGATAGAGCGCGTCGCCGCGCCACGTGCCGCGTGCGATCAGCGCGCGGCCCTCGGGGTGCCACGCCTTCTTGAGCTGGTGCGCGAGCTGATCGACGACGCGCTGGCCGACGTTGTGGCGGGTGCCCCGGTACTCCGGGCCGGGATTTCCCAGCCCCACCACGACGTGGGCCAACGCGTCGCCTCCGGCTTACTTTTCCTTTTCCGCCTTCTTGGGAGCGGGCGCCTTCTTGCCCTCGGCCTCGGCGGGCGCCGCCTCTTCCTTCGGCTTGCGCTCGGTGAGGACTTCGGGCTCCGCCGGCGTGACCGCCGCGGCGGCCGCGTCGGGCGTCGGCGCGACTTCCTCGGCCATCGGCGGCGACACGGTCGCCACGGCCTGGCCGGGATCGTTGACGATACGCACGCCCTCCGGTGGGCGGAGGTCGCGCACGGTGAGCACGTCGCCGATCGCGAGGTTGGAGACGTCGGCGTCGATGCGTTGCGGGATATTCATCGGCAGGCACGACACCTCGACCTCGTGCATGACGAGGTTGAGGATGCCCTTGGTGTCCCGCACGCCGATCGCTTCACCCACCGGATGCACCGCCACGCGCACGGTGATGGCGCGGTCGGCGCGGACCTCCTGGATGTCGACGTGCACCAGCTTCTCGGTCACGGGATCGAACTGCATGTCGCGAATGATCGCCATGCGCGCGCCCCCGTCGCCGTCTAACTTGAGCGACAGCAGCTGTGTGGTCCCCGCGTGGCCGCTGATGATCCGCAGCACGTCGCGCGGGTTGACGGTGATGGTCTGCGGCGCGCTTCCACCATAGAGGATGGCGGGCACGGCGCCCTCGCGGCGCAGGCGACGCGCGATGCCCTTGCCCGTGCCCTCGCGTCGCTTGACGGTGATCTCCGGCGTGTTCATCTGGGACTCCTTGCTCCTCGTGTCTACACGAACAGGGTCGAGACGGATTCCTCGTCGTGGATCCGTCGAATGGCCTCGCCGAGCAGCGGCGCCACGGTCAGAACGGTGATGCGGCCGGCCGCGCGCTTGTCCGCCGCGATCGGGATCGAGTTGGTGACGACGATCTCCTCGATGGGGGAGGCCTTGATGCGATCGATGGCCGGGCCCGACAGCACCGGGTGGATGCCGCAGGCGAGGATGCGCCGCGCGCCCTCGCGCTGCACGGCGGTCACGGCCTGCACGAGCGTGCCCGCGGTGTCGATCATGTCGTCGATCACGACGGCGTCGTGCCCCTCGACGTCGCCGATGAGGTTCATGGCGACGGCAGCGCCCGGCTTGTCGCGCCGCTTGTCGATGATGGCCAGGCCCGCGTTCAGCCGCTTGGCGATCGCGCGCGCGCGCTCGACGCCACCGGCGTCGGGCGAGACGAGCACAGGATCTTGAAGATCCTTCTTCTTCAGATAGTCGATCATCACCACCGGGCCCGCGAACAGATGGTCGACCGGGATGTTGAAGAATCCCTGAATCTGGCCGGCGTGCAGATCCAGCGCGAGGACGCGATCGACGCCCGCGGCCTCCATGAGATCCGCGACGAGCTTCGCCGAGATCGGCACGCGCGGCTGCACCTTGCGGTCCTGGCGCGCATAGCCGTAGTACGGCAGCACGGCCGTGATGCGATGGGCCGACGCGCGCTTGAGCGCGTCGATCATGATCAACAGCTCCATCAGCGTGTCGTTCACGGGCGGACAGGTGGGCTGGATCACGAAGACGTCCGCGCCGCGGACGTTCTCGTTGACCTGCACATAGACCTCGCCGTCGGAGAAGCGCGAGACCTCCGCGTCGGAGAGCGGCACGCGCAGGTACTGGGCGATCTCTTCCGCGAGCGGACGGTTGGCGTTGCCGCTGAACAGCTTCAGATCGTAGGACATCGGCGCCTCGCCCTGGGGGTGGTTGGGGCGGGAGGATTCGAACCTCCGAATACGGGATCCAAAGTCCCGCGCCTTGCCGCTTGGCCACGCCCCAGCATGTGTGTCTCCGTCAACCTACTATCCTGATTGCGGGTCCGTTCAACGTCCGTACCGCCCAGCAGTCCCAGGCGCCGCGCGTCAGCCGCCGGCGGATCTGCCGCGCGTGTTCGAACGAGCGCGCCACACCGAACACCGTCGGCCCGCTGCCCGACATCAACGCGCCAAGCGCGCCGGCAGCCAGCAGCGCGGCGCGAATCCTGCCGATCGGTGCATACGCCGCCACCGCCGGCTCCTGTAGCCCATTGTAGAGGCTCGCCGCCACACGGGCCGGGCTTCGTCCGCCGAGGCCGGCGCACAGCGTCTTGGCGTGGCCGCCGTCGGTGTACATCTCCGGGGTGAGCCGCGCGTACATCTGCGCCGTGCTCACCGCGAAGCGTGGATTCACCAGCACCAGCCCGAGCGAACGGCCGCGCAGCGGCTCGATCCGCTCGCCGCGTCCGGTTGCCAGCGCGGTTCCGCCGCGCAGGAAGAACGGCACGTCCATGCCGAGTCCCGTCGCCACCGTGTCGAGCCGCGCGACGGGCCACCGCAACCGCCACAACCGATTCAATCCGAGCAGCACCGCCGCAGCATCGGCCGATCCGCCGCCGAGGCCCGCCGCCACCGGAATTCGCTTGTCGAGTGTGATGCGGGCGCCGCGGTCCACCCCGGCCGCCTCGCGCAGCGCTCGCGCCGCTCGCAGCGCGAGATTGCGGTCATCGGTGGGTACTCCCGCTGCACGCCCGTCGAGCTCCAGGTCCTCGGCGTCTTCGAGCGTGAGCCGATCGGAGAGGTCCACGGCCTGCATCACCGTGACGAGTTCGTGATAGCCGTCGTCACGCTTGCCCAGCACCTCGAGGACCAGATTCACCTTGGCCGACGCGTTGAGCACCAGGCGACGGGCGCGCCCGATCCCCTTCGACAAAGCACGGAAGGCTACCACGCCGACGCGCGGGCGGTCAACGGATGCTCTGTATTTTCGCGTCCTTCGGTGGCGTCAACTCGAAGCGCTCGGGCTCGACGCCGGCGTTGAGCGCAAGCGATCGATAGCGCACGGCGCCCGTCACGTAGCCGTTGCCCGCGGTGACGTCCAGTCCGCCGAGGGCGCCGTCCGTTGCGCGCTGGAAGGTGACGGTGGCCTCCGTGCGGCCGCCGGTGATCGTGATCTGCCGCGCGATGCCGGTCTCGAAGTCGAGCCAGACGCGCTGGCGGTTATAGCGACCGACGAGGTTGATGGACGGGCCCATCTCGTCGGGCGGCAAGATCTCGGCCGTGCGCAGGTCCCTCGGCGGCGCCGCGCGACCCGACAGGAGCGCAACCAGATCCTCGGGCTCGACGGGGAGGCTGATCAGTTCGGCGGCGCTTTCGACGCTGGCCGTCCCGACGCGCGCCTCGTTCGTGGCGGCGTTGTACGCGGTGATGCGCCCCTCGTGCATCGCGACGAACAGGAACGGCTGACCGAAGGGAGATAGCGCCTCGAAGCGCACCGAGGCGGGCGCCCGCGCGAGCAGGACACCGCTCA
>Ga0209266_1002154_pt1 | contig 12580 bp, 11 predicted proteins | sample GraSoiAngelo_132_FD_185889 | JGI IMG/M metagenome (GOLD analysis project Ga0209266, IMG submission 185889) | Grasslands soil microbial communities from the Angelo Coastal Reserve, California, USA - 14_0929_02_40cm (SPAdes) (version 2) | ecosystem: Environmental > Terrestrial > Soil > Grasslands ...
CGGCGTGCAGGGCAACGGTTCCCCCCACGCCGTACGTGTCGTCGTCTGGATGGGCGAAGACGGCGGCCAGGCGCCGGGTCACTTCGCCGGGAGGTCGAGGAGCGGCTCCAGGCCCACCGTCAGGCCCGGCCGCGTCGACACAGCGCGGATGGCCATCAGCACGCCGGGCATGAACGAGCTTCGGTCGGTGGAGTCATGGCGGATGGTCAGGGTCTGGCCCTGGCCGCCCAGGATGACCTCCTGGTGGGCGACGAGGCCGGGGAGTCGAACCGAGTGGACGCGCACGCCGTCGACCTCGCCGCCCCGAACACCCTCGATCGATTCGGCCGAGGGGCCGCGCCACTCGCCGCCGCGCTCCTCGACCAGCCGCCGCGCCGTGGACAGCGCGGTCCCCGACGGAGCGTCGGCCTTCCCCTCGTGATGGAGCTCGATGATCTCCGCGGCGGGGAAGAACCGGGCAGCCTCGGCGGCGAACCGCTGCATCAGCACCGCGCCGAGGGCGAAGTTCGGCGCGACGATCACGTTCGGCTCGCCGCCCTCGTCCTCGATCAGCTTGCGGATCTCCTCCAGCTCGTCCTCCTCCAGGCCGGTGGTGCCCACCACGAGGTTGATGCCGTGCTCGATGCACCACCGGACGTCGTCCATCACCACCTCGGGGTGTGTGAAGTCCACGGCCACCTCCACCTCCGCCTCGAGCAGGCGGTCCAGCTCGTCGGAGATGGGGACGTCCAGCTTGGGCTGGCCGATCAGCGACCCGATGGACTGGCCCACCTTCGACCGGTCGATCGCGGCGACCAGCGCGAGGTCGGGCTCGCCGGCCACGGTTCGGGACACCATCTGGCCCATGCGCCCCGCGGCGCCGATGACGCCGACCCGGATCACGCCAGCGGTTCCTTGCCCTTGAACGGACCGAGCATCGCGAGCGCCAGCGGCTGCGACAGGACCCGCTTGGCCACCCGGCGGGCGTCGTCGAGCGTGACGGCCTCGATCCGCTGGAGGATCTGGTTCACGGTCAGGATCTCTCCGTGGGAGATCTCGGACTTGCCGAGGCGCGACATGCGGCCGCTCGGTTCCTCCAGCGACAGGACGAGCGACCCCTTCATGTGGCCCTTGGCCCGCTCGAACTCCTCCTCGGACAGCGCGCCGTCCGCCACGTCGGCGAGCTGCTCCCGCAGGATGTCGAGCACCTCCTTCGCCCGGGCCGGCGTCGTCCCCGCGTACGCGGCGAACAGGCCGGCCTCCGCATATTGCGAGTGGTAGCTGTACACGGAGTAGGCCAGGCCACGCTTCTCCCGGATCTCCTGGAACAGGCGCGAAGACATCCCTCCACCGATCGCCGCGTTCACGATGCCGAACGCGAACCGCTCCGGATCGTTGCGAGCCAGTCCGTTGGTTCCCAGGCAGATATGGGCCTGCTCGGTCTTCCGCCGCTTCACCAGGGTCTGTCCCGAGGGGGCCGGCGGGTTGCCTGCCTGACGCCGGTTCCACGAGCTCGGGCCCTCCGAGCGGACGGGGCCGATCGGCATGCCGGAGCCGAGCAGGTCGAGGAGCGGGTCGTGCTGGACGTTACCGGCGGCCACGACCACCAGGCTCCCCGGCACGTAGTGGCGCTTGTAGAACCGCCGCACCTGGTCACGGGTGGCGGCGGTGATGCTCTCCACCGTCCCCAGGATGGGCCGGCCGAGTGGGTGGTCGGGCCACAGCGTCTGGTTCAGCAGGTCGTGGATCAGGTCGTCGGGCGTGTCCTCGTGCATGTGGATCTCTTCCAGGATCACCTGGCGCTCGGCCTCGAGGTCCGAAGTGCGGATCACCGAGTGCTGGAGCATGTCGGAGAGGTGGTCGACGGCCATGGGGAGGTCGCGGTCCCGCACCCGGGAGTAGAAGCACGTGTACTCCTTGGCGGTGAACGCGTTGACGTCGCCGCCCACCGCGTCGAAGGCCTCGGCGATGTCGCGGGCGGTTCGGGTCTTCGTCCCCTTGAACAGCAGGTGCTCCAGGAAATGGGACGAGCCGCTGATCGGCGGCGGCTCGTCCCGCGATCCCGCCAGCACCCAGAACCCCAGGGCCACCGACCGGACGCCGGGGATGCGTTCGGTCACGACTCGCAAGCCCGACTCGAACTCGGTCCGGCGGATGGGCATGGGCGAGAGCCTAGTGCGAGGGCCGGTCCCGGCGCTCGCGGTCCCTGGGCCGCCGGTCGCGGTCGCGACCGCCCCGCGAGTCGCCGTCCCGCCGCTCCCGGCGGGGATGCTCCTCGACTTCCATGCCCTCGGGGATCGCCCACTCCTCCCCCACCGGCTTCAGGCTGACCTTGCCCATCTGGTCGATCTCCTGGATCTCGACCTCCAGGGTGTCGCCTTCCTTCACCGCTTCCTCCACGGAGGACAGGCGCTTTCCCTTTCCGAGCTTGGAGATGTGCACGAGACCGTCCCTGCCGGGCACGAGGTTCACGAACGCGCCGAACGTCGTGGTCTTCACCACCTTGCCGGTGAACCGCTCCCCCACCGAAAGTGGCCGGGGGTTGACGATCTCGTCGATCATCTTGGCCGCCTGGTCCGCCCCGGCGCCTTCGCGTGAGCCGATGAACACGGTGCCGTCGTCCTGGATGTCGATGTCGGCGCCGGTCACCGCGATGATCTCGTTGATCCGCTTGCCCTTGGGCCCGATGACCTCTCCGATCTTGTCCACCGGGATCTGGATGGTGAGGATGCGCGGCGCCTTGGCGTTCACCTCGCTCCGCGGCTCGGAGATCGTGCGGAGCATCTTGTCCAGGATGAACAGGCGGGCTTCCCTGGCCTGCTTGAGCGCCTGGGTCAGGGCCTCGGCGGGCAGGCCGGTGACCTTCATGTCGAGCTGGATCGCGGTGATCCAGTCCTTGGTCCCGGCCACCTTGAAGTCCATGTCGCCCAGCGCGTCCTCCGCCCCCAGGATGTCGGTGAGCGTGACGAACCGGTCGAACTCGGCGATCAGGCCCATGGCGATGCCGGCCACCGGCGCCTTGATCGGCACACCGGCATCCATCAGCGAGAGCGTCGAGGCGCACACGCTGGCCATCGACGTCGAGCCGTTCGACGAGAGGACGTCGGACACGAGGCGGATGGCGTAGGGAAACTCCTCCTCCGGGGGCACCACCGGCACCAGCGCACGCTCGGCGAGCGCGCCGTGGCCGATCTCCCGCCGCCGGGGTGAGCCGATCCGGCCGACCTCACCGGTGGAGAACGGCGGGAAGTTGTAGTGATGGATGTACCGCTTGGACTCCTCCGGATCGAGCGTGTCGATCATCTGGGTCATCCGAAGCATCCCGAGCGTCGTCACGTTCAGGACCTGGGTCTCGCCCCGCTGGAACAGGGATGACCCGTGGGCCCGGGGGACCAGTCCGACCTCGGAGGAGAGGGTCCGGATCTCGTCGGCCTTGCGGCCGTCGAGGCGAACGCCGTCCTCCAGGATCCGGCGTCGCATGACCCGCTTCTGGAGCTCCTTGAACGCCGGCGAGATCTCGGCGGCCTGCAGGGCGAACCCCTCCTCGCCCCATCGCGCGAGGAGGTGGGCCTTCAACTCGTCCTTGATCTGGTCGATCGCCTCGTCCCTGTCCCGCTTCTCCGGCACCAAGGCGGCCTCGATCCGGCTCTCGGCGAAGTCCGCCACGGCCTGGTAGGTCTCCTCGGAGAACAGGACCTTCGGCTCGAACGGCTTCGGCGTGGCCTTCGCCTCCGACAGGAAGTCGAGCTGGAAGTCGATCATCTCGCCGATGGCTCGCTTGGCGGCCTCGAGACCCTCGGCCACGCTCTCCTCGGTCGGGGCCACCGCGGCGCCGCCCCCAGCGAGCAGGCTCCACGTGTTGTCGGGGGACTCGCCCTCGATCATCAGCAGGTCGATGCCGCCGGACTCGTTCCGCCGACCGGCCACGACCACGTCGAACGTGGCCATGTCCAGGTCCTGGTACGTCGGGTTGATGCGCCACTCCCCACCGATCAGGCCCAACCGGACGGCGCCCACCGGGCCGTCGAAAGGGAGCCCGGCGATCATCGTCGACAGGCTGGCCCCGTTGATCCCCGGGACGTCGTAGGGGTTGGCCAGGTCCGCCGAGAGGACCGTGACGACGACCTGGACCTCGTCGTTGTAGCCACCCTTGAACGTGGGGCGAAGCGGCCGGTCGATCAACCGGGCGGTGAGGATGGCGGTCTCCGAGGGCCGGCCCTCCCGACGGAAGAAACCGCCGGGGATCTTCCCCGCCGCGTACATCCGCTCCTCGACGTCCACGGTGAGGGGGAAGAAGTCGATGCCCTCACGTGGTGCTGCGGTGGTGGTGGTGGCGAGGATCTGCGTCTCGCCGTAGGTGACGACGACGGATCCCTCCGCCTGCATCGCGAGCTTGCCGGACTCGAGGGTCATGTCCTGCGAGCCCACGGACTTCGTGCGCTTGATGACGGCCACTGGCCTTCCTCCTTGGGTGCGTCCTGTGCGGGTTCTCCGCGAGGACCGACGGGTGGTGTCGGGAGGCGGGGAGGTTCGGCCAGTTGTCAGTGGTGAGCCTCCGGGGGTCCGGGGACTCGCTACTGATAACCGACCCCCTCCTACGCCGATCTCATCTGCTCGTGCGCATCACTCCTTCGGAACGGGCGGCCTCGGCCGCCGCCTCGTCGGCTATCGCCTCAATCCCAGGCGGGCGATGAGCGTCCGGTACCGCTCGATGTCCTTGCGCCGAAGGTATTCGAGCAGCCGGCGGCGCCGCCCGACCATCTGGAGCAGGCCGCGCCGGGAGTGGTGGTCCTCCTTGTGCGTCTTCAGGTGCTCGGTGAGTTCGTTGATTCGTGTGGACAGCACCGCGATCTGGACCTCGGCCGAGCCGGTGTCGTTCTCGGCACGCCGATATTCAGCGATGATCTTCGATCGGGATTCCGTCGTCAGTGCCATGACCAGGGAAAAGGCTACCAGACCCCGTCAGCGGAGCACCGGGTGGCCGTCGGAGATGACGTAGGCCGGCAGCAGCCGGGCGGTGAACCGGCCCTTCGGCGTGACCCGGACCTCCGCGATGCCGGTCGTGGAACCCTCCTCGGACAGGTGGGGCCAGACGAAGTTCCCCAAGCTGTAGAAGATCGGCCGGCCCCGGTAGGTGTCGAGCGGCTGAAGGCGGTGCGAGTGGCCCCCGAAGATGACGTCGGCCCCCGCGTCGATCATCCGGTGGGCCTCCTCCACCTGGTACGCGCGGGGCTGCGTGTCGAGCTCCACTCCCCAGTGGATCATCGCTACGACGATGTCGGCCCGCTCGGCGGCCTGCCGGACGGCCCGAAGGGCCAAGTCGAAATCGTGTCCGGCCGCCGTGCCCGGCCGGTCCGGGCCCGCCACCATGTACGTCGGGTCCAGAACCTCGTCGATCCCCACGACGGCCACCCTCCAGCCCCGCAGGTCGAAGGTGGCGGCCCGCAGAGCTCGCGACTGGTCCGTCCCCGCGCCCACGGGAGCGATGCCTGCCCGGCGGATCCGCTGCAACGAGTCGAGCAGGCCGTCCGGACCCTGGTCGTACGTGTGGTTGTTCGCCTGGTTCGCCACCTCGACGCCGAAGCGCCGGGCCACCGGGAGCGAGGCGGGATCGCACCGGAACACGAACTGCTTCGATTCCGGGTCGACGACGTCGGTCGCCGGACACTCCAGGTTGATCACTGTGAGGTCGTCCCGCTGGAACAGTCCCGAGAGGCCAGACCACGCCCATCCGTAGCCCTGGGTCCGAAAGGCCGGGATGTAGCTCGGGTCCAGGCTCACGTCGCCCGTGCCGTGGATCAGCAGTTTGCCCCGCTTGGGCTGGTGCTCCTTCGTCGGAGCTGCGGAGGGAGAGCCGGTCGCGACGCTTCCCCCGGGCGCCTTGGGAAGGGCGCCGTTCGCGTCGGACTCAGCCGGCGAGCCGCCGGTGAGGGCCCGCACCGCGACCGCGACCGCCACCACGATGAGCAGCGCGGCCACAATGGCGGCGAAGCCGGCCGAACCTGGATGGCGGTGGCGGCCCTTCACGCCGGCCGAGCCTCCGGCACCGGAACGAGCTCGCGGGTGCGGCGGACGTCCTCGGCCATGGCCCGGGCGAGCGCCTCGGGCGAGTCGAACCGCTCCTCGTTGCGGAGCCTGGCCCAGAACTCGACCGTGAGGGCCCGGCCGTGGAGCTCGCCGGCGAAGTCGAGCAGGAAGGCCTCGACGTGGACCGGTTCCCGGCCGAACGTCGGATTGGTCCCCACGCTGATGGCCGCGACGAGGTGGCGATCCTCGATCGACGCGCGTCCCGCATAGATCCCGGTCTTGGGCAACAACACACGGGGGTCGGTCTCGAGGTTCGCCGTGGGGAAGCCGAGGTCCACCCCTCGACCCGCGCCGGTGACGACATTCCCCTCGACCGAGTACCTGCGGCCGAGCGCCCTCGTCGGCCATTCCAGGTCCCCCTCGGCGAGCGCCTCGCGGATCGAGGACGAGGAGACGGGACGGCCATCGAGCTCGAGGATGGGGATCTCTTCGGCGGTGAACCCATGGGCCGGCCCGAGCGCGCGGAGGGTCTCCACGGTCCCCCGGGCCTGGTGCCCGAACGTGAAGTTCGCTCCCACGACCACGTGCTCCGCGTGCAGGCCATCCGCCAGCACCCGGCGGACGAACTCCTCCGCCGGGACGAGGGAGAAGGCTCGGTCGAACCGCAGGACGAGGACCACGTCCACACCGGCGGCCTCGATGAGCCGGGCCTTGCCGTCCGGCGGCGTGAGGAGCTTCGGCTCCCTCCCCGGGGTCAAGGTCTCCCGGGGGTGCCGGTCGAACGTGACGACCACGGAACGAAGACCGCCCTCCCGGGCAACCTCGACGGTTCGTCGGAAGACCGCCTGATGGCCCAGGTGCACGCCGTCGAAGAACCCGACGGTGACGACGGTACCGCCCGCACCGAGCGGAAGCGACTCCAGTCCGATCCGCAGCTCCACGCGCGGCAGCCTATCGAACAATCCTCACAGCCCCGGAACACACGGGTTTCGAATAGCCTGGGCCGATCCACGACCGGAAGGAGGGCGTCGTGCTTCGATGGCGAACCGCGATGCTCCTTCCGTTCGTGCTGCTCGGGGCGTGCGGGTCAGCCCCTGCTCCCCGGACGACGGCCCTGGACGATGGCGCGATCACGGTCGCGTCGTTCAACTTCCCTGAGAGCGTGCTGCTCGCGGAGCTCTACGGACAAGCCCTCCGATCGGCCGGCTTCCGGGTCGACCTGGCGCTCGACCTCGGCGCGCGCGAGCTCGTTCAGCCGGCGCTCCAGAAGGGATTGGTCGAGCTCGTCCCGGAGTACGCGGGCAGCGCGCTCGAGTTCGTGGCCGGGGGTGGAGCGGCATCCGCGGACGAGCGCGCGACGCATCGCGCGCTGGCGCGCGCGATGGTGTCGCGCGGCCTCACCGCCCTCGCCGCGGCGCCGGCGCAGGACCAGAACGGGGTCGTGGTCACGAAGGAGACCGCGAGCAAGTTCGGCCTGCACGCCATCAGCGATCTCGGCCCCGTCGCACCGCAGATGGCCTTCGGCGGGCCGCCCGAGTGCCGTGAGCGACCCCTGTGCCTCGAGGGACTCATGTCCGCGTATGGCCTGCGGTTCGATTCGTTCGTGCCGCTCGACGAAGGGGGCACCCTTACCGTCGCGGCCCTCCAGGCGGGACAGGTGCAGGCGGCCCTGCTGTTCACGAGCGACGGACAGATCGACGCCCACGGCTTCGTCCTGTTGGACGACGACCGCCACCTTCAGCCGGCCGAGAACGTCACGCCGATCGTGCGGACCGACGCGCTGGCCAGGTTCGGTCCCGGGCTGGCGGAGGTCACGAACGCCGTGTCCACCGCCCTCACCACCGAGGACCTGCAGCGCATGAACCGCGACGTCGCCGCGGGCGAAGCATCCGCCGCGGTGGCCGCCGGATGGCTCGCCGAGCACGGGATCCCGGACGCCACGGAGTAGAGTCGGGCTTTCGAGGAGCGGGTGATCTTTGGACGTCACCAACGAGACCGTCAGCGGGACAACGGAAGAGCGACGCAGTGAGCCCGGCCGAAGCGGCCGGCGACACCGGCGACCCTCCGGGGAAGCACCGCCGCTCCCGCACGTTCTCGGTCGGAGCGGCAAGTTCTGGATCGTCATGGTGCTGTACTTCCTCAGCCTCCTGATCGGCGTGACGTTCTTCCAGCCGCTCGGCGGGATCTTCGACCGGTTCGACACCCTGCGGCTGCGTTGGATCGCGAACCTGCGGACCGACTCGCTCACGGACGTCATGCTGTTCGTCAACCTGTTGGCGTCGAGGTGGACGATCCGCGCGCTCCGGTGGGGCACGATCGCGGCCCTCGTCGGCTTCCGGCACTGGCGGCACCTCTTCGTGTACCTCGGGAGCATCCTGGTGGTGGAGATCGTCGCCTACCAGATCTCGACCCTGCTCGGACGGAGCCGGCCGCAGGGCATCACGATCATCGCGCCGTGGGAGGGGTACTCGATGCCCTCCCGGCCGTTGGTGGGATTGGCCGCCTCACTCGTCGGCATCACGTACGCGCTCGTCGTTCCCGGTCGTCCGCGCGAGATGGCGAAATGGATCGTCGGCGGCGTGATCCTCGCGCTCGTATTCGCCCGCCTGTACCTCGCGGTGGACCATCCCACCGATGCCGTGTTCGGCGCCATCATGGGCATCGCCATCCCCCTCGTGGCGTTCCGGTGGTACACGCCGAACGACGCGTTCCCGGTGACCTATCGGAGGGGGAAAGCCGCGCACCTCGATGTCGGTGGCCGGCGGGGCGAGGCTATCCGCCGGGCCGTCCAGGACCAGCTGGGCTACGAGATCCTCCAGATCAAGCCGGTCGGTCTGGAAGGGTCGGGCGGATCCACGCCGCTTCGCCTACGGGTCGCGGCCACGGAGGAGGAACCCGAGCGGTACCTGTTCGCCAAGCTCTACGCGAAGAGCCACGTCCGGGCGGACCGCTCGTACAAGTTCGGCCGCTCCATCCTGTACGGGGCGCTGGAGGACGAGACCCCCTTCCAGTCCGTCCGCCGGTTCGTGGAGTACGAGGACTACACGCTTCGCCTCCTCTACGACGTGGGGCTCGCCACTCCCCGGCCGTTTGGCGTGGTGGAGATCACGCCGGAGCGCGAATACATGATCGTGATGGAGTTCTTCGACGGGGCGGTCGAGATCGGTGATGCCGAGATCGACGACGCGGGCATCGACGAGGGCCTCCAGATCGTCCGGAAGATGTGGGACGAGGGCCTGGCCCACCGGGACATCAAGCCGGCGAACCTCATGGTCCGGGACGGCAAGGTGCTGGTGATCGACGTGTTCTTCGTCCAGGTCCGGCCGTCGCCGTGGCGGCAGGCGGTGGATCTGGCCAACATGATGCTGGTGCTCGCCGTGAAGAGCGACGCCAAGCGGGTTTACGACCACGCGCTCGAGTGGTTCACCGAGGACGACATCGCCGAGGCCTTCGCCGCCGCCCGAGGCGTGGCCAGCCCCACGCAACTGCGGAGCATGCTCAAGCAGGATGGACGGGACCTCGTTGGCGAGTTCCGAGCCCTGGCGCCGGACCGGGACCCCGTCTCCATCCAACGATGGAGCGTGCGGCGCGTGGGCAGGACGGCCGGGGTGCTCCTCGTGGCGCTCGTCGCGCTCCTCGTGATCGTCAACAACTGGACGGTGTTCGCGTGAGGCGGCGGGGACGGCTCGCAGGCGCGATGGTCTCCCTGGGCGCGGCCGCCGTGCTCGCGCCGGCGTGCGGGGGCCTCTACCCACAGGAGCCCACGTGCGGTGCCAAGAACACGAGCGCGCTGATCCTGACGGCCCAAGCCGTGCCGTCGGCCACCCTCGTCCCCTGCATCGCGGAGTTCCCCTCCGGCTGGTCCTACGACGGCTCGCGGATCGGAAGCGGCTCCGCCCAGTTCTTCCTGAACTCGGACCGGGCCGGGTTCCACGCGCTCGAGATCACGTTGACCGAGGCCTGCGACGTGTCGAACGCGATCGAGGTGACCGCGGCGGGGGGTGTCCCCGGCGTCCGCGTCTACGAGGAGCCCATCAGCCTGCCGCCGACCTTCCGGGTCAACCGGTACCTCCGGTTCCCCGGCGGGTGTGTCACCAACCAGTTCCGGTTCGCCACCGGCGCGTCGGCGACGCTCGCGCTCGAGGCTGAGCAGGCCCTGTCGTTCGTCTCCCGCTCCGTGCTGGTGAAACAGGCCAAGGAGGAGACCGGGCTCATCCTGTGCGGAGCGGAGGCCCCGCCCTGCCCGGGATAGGCGAAGCCACGTGCTGAGCAACCACCGACGGACCTTCCTGTATTCGCTGTGCTTGCTCCTGTTCCTGGTCCTGCTGTTCATCGGCGTCGGGCGCCATCCTCCCGGGGCCGCGCCGGCGACGACGTTCGCCCCCATCGGCCGCCTCGACCAGTCCACGTACCGGGCCATGGACGACATCCGAAGCGTGGTCCTGTCGGGGGTGGCCCGAGCCCTGAACGTGATCGGCGGGGGCTACGTGACGATCCCCATCCGAGCGGTGGTCTCGTTGTGGCTGGCCTTCCGCCGAAGGTGGCGGGCCCTCGGGGCGTGGGTACTCACCTGGGTCGCGGCCGAGGTGCTCCTGACCGGGGCCAAGGCCTTCTTCCACCGCGGCCGCCCACCCAACGAGCTCGTGGCCACCACGGGCTACTCGTTCCCCTCCGGCCACGCGGTGGCCGCCGCCGCCACGGCGGTCGCGCTGGTGCTCGTGCTCATGGCCCCGGGAGCGCGCCGGCGGAAGTGGGAGGCCCTCGCCGTGCTGTTCGCGTTCGTGATGGCTTTCTCGCGCGTGTACCTGAACGCGCATTGGCTGTCGGACGTCGTGGCCGGCGTGCTGCTGGGGACCGGCGTGGCGCTCGGCTCGGCGGCGCTGGCTACCGAGGTCCGCGACGTGGCCATGCGGATGCGCGGCTCCCCCGTCCGAGCCGGGACACCACCCCAGGCCCGGGCGGGGACGCCCCCCTAGGACCCTGCGACGGGCGCGGCGGGCTGCGGCTCGGGCTCCCCCACCACGGGCCTGCGCCAGCTCTTGTTGAACCGCCAGATCAGATAGGTGAACGCTCCCAGCGGGATCTGGATCCCGTAGGTGAGCGTGCGGAACACGAGGACGGCCGCCGCCACCTGGGCGTGGAAGACATCGGTCGGCACATTGGCGTGCGCCCTGCCGGCCAGGATCAGACCGCCGATGTAGCTCAGCTCGACCAGTCCCAGACCACCGGGCGTGAGGGGGAGCGCCGTCACCAATCGCCCGAACGCGAACACGCCCAGGACCTGGGCCGTGCTGATCTCGCTCTCGGAGACGCCGACGTGGCGGACCGCCAGCAGCAGGACCAGGAACAGCGCCAGGTGGCTCACGATGGTGGTGACGGTGAGCGCGATCCCCCGCTTGGACACGAGGTCGATGGTCTGCCGGCGGAACCGGACCGCCGCCTCTCCCCACTGCTCCACGGACGGCCTTCGGATCAGTCGCAAGACTACCGACACGGCCCGTCCCAACCCGTCGCCGATCCGATGGGCGAGTTCCTTCTTCCACAGCACCAGCGCGAAAAGCACGACCCCGCCGGCCAGGACGAGGACTCCTACCAGCGAGGCCAGGACGAGACCCCCACTCGCCTGCCCCTGGACGGCGAGGATCGCGAGGGCGATCACCGGCAGCCCGAGCTTCATGAACACGTTCCAGATCCCGGTGACCAGCGCCGAGAGCGCGATGGCCGAGGCCGGGAACCCCCACGACCGGTACATCGTGTACCCGACCCCCACGGCGATGTAGCCCCCTCCCGGGATCGTGTCGGCGATCGAGGTGGTGGTCTGGTTGTTGACGGCCGCCTGCCACAGCCCGAGTCCGGGGATCGATGCCATGTTCTGCCACCAGTAGGTGAACAGGTTGAACACCGTGGCCACGACGAGCGACGTGAGCTCGAGCCAGGTCATGTTGGTGAAGGCCTGCCAGACGGACCGGTAGTCGGCGATCTTGGGGATCGCGTACGCGAAGATGGCCACGACGAGCACGACGGAGATGAGGATCTGCACGACGCGCCAGATGAGTTTCTTGCGCGCGGCTCGGGCGTCCCGACAGGCCATGAGACCGAAGCCTACGACAGGATGACCTCGGGGCGGGCCTTCGCTCCATCGTCGCGATACACGCCGATGAGACCACGCTCCGGACCGAACACGGCATACGGCCCCTCGATCCCCGCCGGACCCAGGATCCGCCCGTGGCTCGCCGCGGTGGCCTCCTCGGCCTCGAGGTCGATCCGAGGAAGGTGGCCGACGGCTGCTTCGAGCGGGAGCGGGTCCCCAGCCTCGCCCATCGCAACGGCATCACGCAGGCGGAACGGCCCGATCGCCGTGCGGGCCAGACGGATGAGATGGGCACCGCAGCCGAGGTCGGTCCCCACGTCGGCCACGAGGACCCGGACGTACGTCCCACCGGAGGTGATGGCGCGGAAGTCGAACCGCGGAGCCTCGAACGCCAGCAGGTCGAAGGCGTCCACCCGGACGGGGCGAGCCGCCGCCTCCGCCGGTTCGCCGCTCCGGGCCGCCTCGTACAGCTTGCGTCCGCCG
>Ga0209266_1002156_pt1 | contig 12566 bp, 14 predicted proteins | sample GraSoiAngelo_132_FD_185889 | JGI IMG/M metagenome (GOLD analysis project Ga0209266, IMG submission 185889) | Grasslands soil microbial communities from the Angelo Coastal Reserve, California, USA - 14_0929_02_40cm (SPAdes) (version 2) | ecosystem: Environmental > Terrestrial > Soil > Grasslands ...
CTCGAGGCGGTCCAGCACGCCGACGATCCGCTCGGGAAAGTAGCGGATGCAGGAGTTCGCGGTTTTGGAAGTGAGGGGGCCGAACTGGCCGTCGGCGATGATGAGGAAGCGGTGGGTCGTGGGCGTCGTCATCCGGACGTTTGGGTTTTGGGCACGCGGAACTGGCCGCTCACCTTGAGCACGGCCGGTTCGAGGTGGCCGGTGTCGCCGTAAATCTCGCCGTGGAGGATGTGGCGCAGGAAGACCATCGTGACGGCGAGCACCGGCACCGCCACGATCAGGCCGATGACGCCGAGCAGCGCCCCCATCACGAGCACGCTGGCGATGGTGAGGACCGGCGGCAGCGACACCTTGCGCTGCATGATGAGCGGGGCCACGAGGTTCGCCTCGGCGACGTGCACGAGCACGCCCAGTCCGATCACCGCCACGACCTTGATCCAGTCGCCGGTGCCCACCACGAACAGGGCGGGCAGCAGGGTCGAGACGATGGTACCGAAGAACGGGACGATGGCGACGAGCCCCGTGAAGGCGCCGAAGGCGAGCCAGTACGGCACGCCGAGCACGAGCAGCCCCAGCGCCGTGAGGATGCCGAGCACGAACATCGCGAGGATCTGCCCGGCGATCCACGCGCGCAGCGTGGCGCCGGTGTCGTCGAGAATGCGGACCGCCACCCCGCGGTGCCTGGGGGGCACGAGCGACACCACGCCGTCGCTGTAGATCCCCGGCGTGCGTGCGAGGTACGTCGCCATTACCAGCACGCTCACGCCCTCGATGAACAGTTTGCCGCCGGCGCGCAGGTACGGAAGCAATGAGCTGGAGAGGTAGGCCGTCGCGTCGTTGATGAGCTTGGCGACGAGGCCGGATTGCGGATCGGCGAGCTCGGTGCGCCGCAGGAACGGATAGCGCCGCGCCCACTCCGCCATCACGTTCTGCACGTCGGTGAGCGTCTGGGGCAGTCCCGACACCAGCCCTTGCGTCTGATCGACGACCGGCGGGAAAATCAGCGCGCCCAACCCCACCACGACGACGAGCGTGCCGGCCCCGGCGAGGGTGAGCCCCACCCAGCGGCGCAGCCGCAGCCGCCGCTCCAGGATGTCGGTCAGCGACGACAGGTAGACGGAGAGCAGCACCGCCAGGAACAGCAGCAGCAGGATGTCGACGACCCGGATGAGGAACCAGGTGGCGAGGGCCGCAACGAAGAGCGCCACGAACGTGGCGCTCGTGCTTCGCGACGACGGCGTCTCAGCGGTCAGGGGGTGTGCCCGGCGTCGTCATCCTCGACCAGCTCGGCCTCCTTCGCCCCCTTGCCGAGCTGCTTCGATTCGGGCGCGGCGTCGCCGGCGCCGAGCAGGCCCATCTTCTGTTTCAGCGCGGCGAGCTGCTGGTCCGCGTCGTAGCGGTGCTCGAGGCCCTGGAACTGCTTGACCAGCGAATCGCCCGAGAGGTCCTCGTTCACCTCGGCCGCGGCCAGGAGCTTGCGCTCCTCGTGCTCGATCTGCTCGGCCATGCGCTCGAACGTCTCGAAGGCGCTCTTGTCCGACATCGAGGACATCGTTTCCTGAATGCGCTTGTGCGCCTCGGCGCGCTTCTGGCGGGCGATGAGAATGTTCTTTTTGCGCTTCGCCTCTTCGATGCGGTCGTTGAGCTGGCGCAGCGACAGCTTCAGCCGCTCGGTCTCCTCCCGGTGCTTGACCCAGGTCTCGTGGAGCCCGACGTAGTTCTGCGCATGCTCGTTGTGCCGCAGTAGCGCCTGCTTGGCGAGGTCGTCGCGCCCTTCCTGGACGGCGAGCACGGCGCGCTTTTCCCAGTCTTCGGCAAGTTTCTTTTCCTGTTCGGCCTGCGCCGAGAGCCGCTTCTCATCCGCGATCGCCGACGCCACCTGTTGCTTGGCTTTCGCCAGCTGGGTGCGCATGTCGACGATCAGCTGGTTGAGCATTTTTTCAGGGTTCTCGGCGCGCGAAATCAGGTCGTTGATGTTCGACCGGATCAGCGTCGAGAGACGGTCAAAGATCCCCATACGGCCTCTCGGAGTGATGGACCTAATCTAAGCGTTGCCCGCTCCCCTACGCCCGCACCGGCAACGGCGTTTCACGCTTCGACTTACGTCGTCGGCGGCCGCAGCCGCTCCGGCTCCCGGGATTGCGCCAGCAGCCGCTCGGCGAAATCTACGCGCTCGGCCAGCTCCGCGAGCTGACCCCGCAGCGCCTGCATCTCGGTTTCGAGCTCCGCCACTCGCTGCTCGCCGGTCTCGGACACGTCCGCCCCGTAGCGGCGCCGCCGGCGCATCCGGATGCCCTCCGCGATCGCCTCGCCGATGGGGCTGCGGAACAGCCAGCGCACGGCGAGCGCTCCGACGATCAGGACCGCCAGGACGCCGATCAGTGGGATGATCTGGTCGAGGAGGTTATTGAGATCGATCCCCGGTGGCATCGGGGGCGGCGTGGGCCCCTGCATCACGACGGCAACCCCTGGCGCTGGTCCCGCCCCTTGGCGAGCAACCGCTCGGCGAAATCCATGCGCTCGGACAGCTCGGCCACCTCGTGACGCAGCTGCTCGATGGCCTCGAGCACTTCCTCGTTGTCACCGGCACCGGGGGCCCGCGGGGTTTGCCCGCGCAGTTTTTCTGCGTACGCCTTCCCGACCGGCGACAAGGAGATCATCCAGGCGAAGAAGCCCCCGACCGCGACGATGGGAATCAGCAGCGCGAAGACAGGAACCATCCGATGCACTCCTAATGCGGCGCGATGCGATCCGCACCGCGCTGCTTGGCCAGGAGCCGTTCGGCAAAGTCCAAGCGCTCCTGCATCTCGGCCATCTCTTGACGGAGTTGCTGCACCTCGGCGGCCATCACGTCGCGCTCTTGCGGATCAGGGAGCGGCGGCCGGTGCTCACCGGCGATCCGCTTGGCGATCGCCGCGGCCAGGGGACGCAGCACCCAAAAGCCACCGCCGAAGACAAAGAAGAGAGCGAAGAGCTTTACGACGTCATTATCCATCGGCTCACTCCCCCGGCCCGATTCTCTGAACGTCGCGCTGTCTGGCGAGCAGGCGCTCCGCAAAATCCACGCGCTCCTGCAGCTCGGTCATGTCCTGACGGAGCTGCTCCACCTCCGTGGCGATCGCGTCGCGCTGCTGCGGATCGGGGACCGGTCGCCGATGCTCGCCGGCGATGCGCTTGGCCAGCGCAGCAGCCACGGGGCGGAGCACCCAGAAGCCGCCGGCAAACACGAAGAACGCGAACACGGCACCGACCACCCAATCCTTGTCCACGGCTCGTCTCCCTCGGGGTCCAAGTTACGGGGCTAGTCGCCCGCCGCCAGCGTCTTGCGCAGAAACGCGCCGGTGTGAGAGGTCTTGTGGCGCGCCACCTGCTCGGGCGTGCCGGCCACCACCACGTCGCCCCCCGCCTCACCGCCCTCGGGCCCCAGGTCGATCACCCAGTCCGCGGTCTTCACAACGTCGAGGTTGTGCTCGATCACGACCACGGTGTTGCCCTTGTCCACGAGGCGGTGCAACACCTCCAGGAGCAGCCGCACGTCCTCGAAGTGCAGGCCGGTGGTCGGCTCGTCGAGGATGTAGAGAGTGCGCCCAGTGTCGCGCTTGGCGAGCTCGGTGGCGAGCTTGACGCGCTGGGCTTCGCCGCCCGACAGGGTCGTCGCCGACTGACCCAGATGGATGTACCCGAGCCCTACGTCGTTGAGCAGCTCCAGTTTCGCACGGATGCGCGGCTGGCTCTCGAAGAATTCCAGGGCGTCGGCGACGCTCAGGTCGAGCACGTCCGCGATGGACTTTCCTTTATATCGGACCTCGAGCGTCTCGCGGTTGTAGCGGCGACCCTTGCACACCTCGCAGGGCACGTAGACGTCGGGGAGGAAGTGCATCTCGACCTTGACGAGCCCGTCCCCCTGGCAGGCCTCGCAGCGGCCCCCCTTCACGTTGAACGAGAACCGGCCCGGTCCGTAGCCGCGGATCTTGGATTCCGGCAGGAAGGTGAAGAGCTCGCGGATGGGCGTGAACAGGCCCGTGTACGTCGCTGGGTTCGAGCGCGGCGTGCGGCCGATCGGGCTTTGATCGATGTCGATGACTTTGTCGATGCGCTCGAGGCCCTCGATGCGGTCGTGGGCCCCGGGCACGACCTTCGCCCGGAAAAAGTGCCGGGCGAGGGCATGATAAAGGATGTCGCTCACGAGCGAAGACTTCCCCGACCCCGACACCCCCGTGACGGCGATGAACAAGCCGAGCGGCAGCTCGACGGTGAGGTCGCGCAGGTTGTGCTCGCGCGCGCCGACGATGCGCAACACGCGCTCGCCATCGGGTACGCGGCGCCGCGGCGGGACGGGGATGCGCAGCTCGCCGCGCAGGTAGCGGGCGGTGAGCGAGTCGGGGTGGCGGAGCACGTCCGCGAGCGGGCCCGCGGCGACGACCTCGCCGCCGTGGCGGCCGGCGCGCGGGCCCAGGTCCACCACATGGTCGGCGGCGCGGATCGTCTCTTCGTCGTGCTCGACGACGAGCACGGTGTTGCCGAGGTCGCGCAGCTCGCGCAGTGTGTCGAGCAGCCGGGCGTTGTCGCGCTGATGCAGGCCGATGGAGGGCTCGTCGAGGATGTAGAGCACGCCGACCAGGCGGCTGCCGATCTGGGTCGCGAGCCGGATGCGCTGCGCCTCGCCGCCCGACAGCGACTCCGCGGCGCGGCCGAGCGTCAGGTAGTCGAGTCCCACGTTGTTGAGGAAGCGCAACCGGTCCTTCACTTCCTTGAGAATCGGCCCCGCGATCTCGGGGTCGAGCCCCCCCCCCCGGCCGTTGCCGCGCAGGGGCAGGCCCTCGAAGAACGCCAGCGCCTTGGTCACCGCGAGGTCCACCACGTCGCCCAGGCTCTTGCCGCCGACCAGCACCGCAAGGCTCTCGGGGCGCAGACGCTTGCCCCCGCACGTGGGGCACGGCTGCTCGACCATGTACGCCTCAAGCTGCTCGCGCACGCTGTCCGAGGCGGTCTCGCGGTAGCGCTTCTCGACGTACTTGAGCACGCCGCTCCAGCTCGACTCGTACGAGCCGTGCCAGCGCTCGCTGTCGTACTGGTAGGTGAAGGTGCGGCCCGGCGCGCCGTGAAGGAGTCCCTTCTTCACGGCGGCGGGGAGATCCTGCCACGGCGTGTTGAGGTCGATCTTGTAGACCCGGGCCAACGTCGGCAGCACCACCTTCCGCAGATACCCGCTCGGCTCGCCCCACGGAAGGATCACGCCCTCGAGGATCGACAGGCTCGGGTCGCCGAGCACCAGGTCGGCGTTGACCTCGCGCCGGGTGCCGAGTCCCGAGCACTCCGGGCACGCCCCGAACGGCGAATTGAACGAAAACTGGCGGGGCTCGAGCTCCGGGAGGGACAGCCCGCACTTGGGGCACGCGTAGCGCTCGGAGAACATCGTAGACTTCGAGCCCGCCACCACCTCCACGACGCCTTCGGCCGCCTTCAGGGCGGTCTCGATCGAGTCCGCGAGGCGGCGGCGATCCGCCGCCCGCACCACGAGCCGATCGACGACCACCGCGATGTCGTGATTCTGGCGGCGATTCAACTTGGGGACCTGGGCGAGGTCGTACGTCTGCCCGTCCACGTGCACGCGGACGAATCCCTGCTTGCGCGCGCCCTCGAACAGGTCGCGGAATTCGCCCTTGCGGCCCCGCACCAGCGGCGCCCGCACCTCGATCTTGGTGCCGTCCGGCCACTGCAGCACGAGATCGGTGATCTGGGACGCGCTCTGGCGCTCGATCGGCGACCCGTCGTTAGGACAGTGCGGCGTGCCGACGCGCGCCCACAGCAGGCGCAGGTAGTCGTAGATTTCGGTGATGGTGCCGACCGTCGAACGCGGGTTGCTGCCGGCGGTCTTCTGCTCAATCGAGATCGCGGGCGACAGCCCTTCGATCGCATCGACGTCGGGCTTCTCCATCAACCCCAGGAACTGGCGCGCGTACGCGGACAACGATTCGACGTAGCGGCGCTGGCCCTCGGCGTAGATCGTGTCGAAGGCGAGCGACGACTTCCCCGATCCCGACAACCCCGTGATCACCGCGAGGGCGTTCCGGGGAATCTCGACCGTGATGTTCTTGAGGTTGTGCTCGCGGGCGCCGCGGACGACGAGCAAATCGCTCGGCATAGACCTGTAGGCTAGACGCAGCGTGGTCCGACGGTCAACTCCCGGGGGTAGAGGACGGTAGAGGTGCACTCCGCAACCACCCTCTACCGTCTTCTACCGCCCTCTACCGTCCTCTCTCGCCCGTTTCCCTTGCCCAAGCCCCGGCATTTCCCTACGTTAGCCCTCCCATGCCCCCACAGCCGCTCGTCGTGCTGACGACCCTCGGTGATGCCGACGAGGCCCGGGCGTTCGTGCGGCGTCTGGTGGACGAGCGGCTGGTCGCCTGCGGCACCCTGCTCCCCGGCGGGGTGTCCATCTACCGTTGGGAGGGGGCCGTAACCGAAGAGTCGGAGGTCGTCGTGCTGCTCAAAACGGACAGCGGGAAGTGGGACGCGCTGTGCGCCGCCGTGCGCGAGCGGCACCCGTACGAGGTGCCAGAGCTGCTGGCGCTGACGGTAGGGCGCGGGTTGCAACCGTACCTCGCGTGGCTGGCCGGCGAGGTGGTGGGATGAACCGCAAGCGCCGCTGGCAGTCCGCCGCGGACCGCGCGCGCGTCGCCGCGGACCTCATCGCCGAAGCCGAATCGCTGACCGACGAGGCGGCGCTCGCCACGCCCGCAGAAATCGCCCGCGAGCGGCTGCCGCCCCCCGTGCCGCTGGCCCGGCCACTCGATGCGGCGCCGGCCGCCGCGCCCCCTCCCCCCGCGCCCCCACCACCAGCACCGCCCCGACGCGGCGACGATCCCGAGGCCGCCCTGGCGGAGTTGGACGCCGCGCTCGACGAGCAACCGAACGACACGACGCTACTGCTGCAGCGCGCCCGGTTACACGTCGGGGTGGGCAATTTCGTCGGGGCGCAACACGACCTCGAGCACATCCTGCGCGTCACGCCCGACGACGTGGACGCGCTGTGCGCGCTCGGCGTGGTGCTGGCGCGCAAGGGGCTGTGGGGAGAGGCGGCCGGACGGCTGCGCGTCTGTGTCGAGCGCGATCCCGGCCGGGGGATGACCTGGTACTACCTCGGCGAAGCGCTCAACAAGCTCGACGACCTCCCCGGCGCGCTGACGGCGTTCGAGCGCGCGGTGGAGCTGCAGCCCCAGCACGCTCGCACGCTGCATGCGCTCGGCGTCGTGCTGGACCGCCTGCGCCGCCCCGAGGACGCGACCCGCATGTACCGCCGGGCGCGGGAGGCCGCCGGCCGGTGATTCAGGTCGTGGTGGACGACCTCGCGTTCCTGGCTTCGGATGCGGTCGTCCGCCCGGTCACCAGCCGGCTCGATGCCACCACCCCCGCCGTCCGCCGCCTGGAGACGGTCGGCGGAGCTCGGTTCGTCGACCGCCTGCACGTCCACAAGGAGCTCGGCATCGGGTCCGCGGTCGTGACGGGCGGCGGGGACCTTCCCGCGGAATTCGTCATCCACGCTGTGATCCGCAGCGAGACCGAGCCGGTGTCGAAGGAAGGCGTGCGCCAGGCCTGGATGTCGGCGTTGCGGCGCGCCCAGGAATGGGAGTTCGCCCGCCTCACGGCGCCGCCGTTGGGGATCGGCGCCGGCAATTTGGCGGTGGAGGACGCGGCGGAGATCATGACGACCGTGCTGCGCGTCCATCTGACGCAGGCAGCCTTCCCCGCGGACGTATCGTTCGTCGTGGAGACGCCGGAAGATCGCGAAGTGTTCGAGGCGGCGCTGAAGCGCAGCGCGGTCGGCCTGTCGTGAGCCGCCGCGGCTGGGCGCTGGCGATTCTGGCGGCGTGGATCCTGTCGCTGGGATGGCTCATCAAGCGCACCTACTTCCGCTCCACCGGCCAGCGGCTCGCGGAAGCCGCGCTCGCCGTGCCGCCCGGTGCGGTGTTCTACCGCATCACCGTCGGAGCCCAGCAGATCGGCTTCGCCTCCACGACCATCGACACCCTCCAGGACACGGTCCGGGTCGAGGATGTATTGGTGGTGGACGTCCCGGCCCTGGGCCGCCTGCACCGCACCACGGCGCGCAGCCAGGCGTTGCTCAATCGCGCGCTGCGCCTGCGGCAGATGACCGCCCTCGTGGACGGCGACGACAGCCGCTTCACCGCGCGCGGCGAGATGGTCGGCGACAGCAGCCTGCGCCTGATCCTCTCCGCCGGGGAGGATTCCCAGCTCACCTGGGCGCGGTTCACGCGGCCGGTGGTGCTGCCGTCGCTGCTGCCGCTGCGTCTCGCGTTCGGCGGCGAGCTCAAGACCGGCCGCACCTCGGCCCTGCGCGTGTTCGACCCCGCGCTCCTGGCGGAGCGGGACGTGGCGGTGACCATCGCCGCCGAGTCCACGCTGGTCGTGCCCGACAGCGCCGACTACGACTCGACCGCGATGGGGTGGGTGGCCGTGCACTTCGACACGGTGCGCGCGTTCCGCCTCGACCAGCGCAGCGAAGGGCTGGCGGCGAGCATGTGGGTGGACGCGCAGGGACACATCGTGCGCGCCACGAGCCCGACCGGCGTGACGCTCGACCGGACGGCGTTCGAGCTCGCGTACGAAAACTTCAGGCGCCGCGACACCGCGCGCGTGGCGCGCAGCTCGGCGCGTCGGGATGCGGGCGAGATCGTGCCCATCACCGCGATCGCCGCCGGCGTGCGGGTCCGCCCCACCGCGGCCGATTCTTTCCGCGTCCGCCTCGTGGACATCGCGCCGACCGGGTTGGATCTCGTGTCGGACCGGCAACGGCTCACCGGAGACACGCTTACGGTGCGACCGGACCGGCCCGCCGCCCTGATGGCCGCCTACCGGCTGCCGTCGCCGGACACGGCGCTCACGGACTACCTGCGACCGGAGCCGCTGCTGCAGAGCACCAACCCGCGGATCGAGGCGCAGGCCCGGCTGCTGACGGGACGGGGCCGTGACCCCACCGCGACGGCGACGGCGCTCGTCCACTGGGTCGCGACCACGGTGCGCGACGAGGCCGGGGCGGTGCTGCCGAGCGCCCTGGCGGTGTTCGAGGGGCGGCGCGGCGACTGCACGGAGCACACGACGCTGTTCATTGCCCTGGCGCGCGCGGCGGGCCTCCCGGCGCGGCCCGTGGCGGGGCTCTTGCTCGTCGACGGGCGGCTGTACTACCACGATTGGGCCGAGGTGTACTTGCACGGCTGGGTGGCGGTCGATCCCACGCTCGACCAGCTTCCGGCGGACGCCGGGCACCTGCGGCTCGTGGTCGGGGGATTGGCGCGCCAGATGGAGCTGACGCGCCTCATCGGGAAGCTCAGGCTCGAGGTTCTATGATCCGGCTGGAAAACCTGACCAAGCACTACGGCAGCTTCGTCGCGGTGGACGACATCTCGATGAGCGTGCCCCGCGGCCTGCTGCACGGCTTCCTGGGTCCCAACGGCGCCGGGAAGACGACGACGCTGCGGATGATCGCCGGCATCCTGCGGCCCACCGACGGCCGCGTGCTGATCGGCGGCGACGACGTCCACAAGCAGCCGCTCGCCGCGAAGATGCGGCTGGGGTTCATCCCCGACCGCCCATTCGTGTACGACAAACTGACGGGCGCGGAGTTTCTGCGCTTCGTGGCGGGCCTGTACGGGCAGGAAGGCGAGGCGATCGACCGGCGCATCGCGGAGCTGCTCGAGGTGTTCGAGTTGACGAGCTGGAAGGACGAGCTGGTGGAGGCGTATAGCCACGGCATGCGCCAGAAGCTGATCATCTCCAGCGCGCTGATCCACCGGCCCGAGGTGATCGTGGTGGACGAGCCGATGGTGGGCCTCGACCCCAAAGCGGCGCGATTGCTCAAGGACATCTTCCGTCAGTTCGTCGGCAAGGGCGGCACGGTACTGATGAGCACGCACACGCTGGAGGTGGCGGAGGCGATGTGCGACCGCATCGCGATCATTCAGCACGGCAAGATCGTCGCCGAGGGGACCGTGCCCGACTTGCGGCGCCAGCACCAGGCCGGCGACGCCAGCCTCGAGGAGCTGTTCTTGAAGCTGACGGGCGGCGCGCACGCGCGCGAGCTGGCCGAGGTGCTGGGCCGGTGACGGGAACGACCGTGCAGCCCTCGCTGTGGCACGTGCTGCAGCCGAAGTGGCGCACCGTGCGGCAGAGGCTGCGCGAGGCGCGCGAGCGCGGTGGCTGGGGGCGGCTCACAATTCTCGTGACGGTCGGCGGGCTGTTCTGGCTGGGGGTGTACGGCGTCCTGTTCCGGATCCTCAAGTACTTCCGGGGCGTCGAGGAGCTGGGCCCGCTGCTCGCCGGCAAGCTGCTGGGACTGGTGCTGCTGGCGTTCGTGTCGATCCTCATTCTTTCCAACGTCATCACGGCGCTGTCGAGCTTCTTCCTCGCCAAGGACCTGGACCTCCTGGTCTCGGCGCCGGTGGACTGGCTGCGGCTGTACCTGGCCAAGCTCTGGGAGACGGTCATCCACTCGTCGTGGATGGTGGCGCTGATGATCGTCCCGATCCTCGCCGCCTTCGGCGTGAGCTACCGCGGTGGCCTGCTGTTCATTCCCTACGCCGTGCTCACCATCGCGCCGATGCTGCTCTTGCCGGCGGTCGTGGGGGCGGCGCTGACGCTGATCCTCGTCAACGTCTTCCCGGCCCGGCGCACGCGCGACCTGCTGTCGATCATCGCGCTGGGCGCCGCGGGGGGCGTGATCCTCGTCTTTCGCCTGATCCGGCCCGAGCAGCTGGCGCGGCCCGAGGGGTTCCGCAACCTGCTCGACTTCATCACGGTGCTGCGGACGCCGACCTCGCCGTTCCTGCCGAGCGAGTGGGCGACCAAGGCGATCATGAGCTTCCTGCGGGGGTCCGTGGACCCGATGCCGCTGCTGCTCTTGTGGACGACGGCGGCGGCGTTCGTCACGTTCGGGGCGCTCCTGCATCGCGAGCTGTTCGCCACGGGCTTCACCAAGGCGCAGGAGGGGGCGGAGCGGTTCGTGCGCGGGACACTGTGGCGGTGGACGGTCGGCTCGCTGCTCAGGCCGCTGCCCGTCGCCAAGCGGGAGTTCGTGCTCAAGGACATCAAGCTGTTCTTCCGGGACACAACCCAGTGGAGCCAGCTGATTCTGCTGGCGGTGCTGGTGGTGGTGTACGTCTTCAACATCAAGGCGCTGCCGCTGCATCGCGGCGAGCCGGTAGGGTTCTTCTATGTCAACCTGGTGTCGTTCCTGAATCTGGGACTTGCCGGCTTCGTGCTCGCGTCGATCGCGGCGCGGTTCATTTTCCCGGCGGTGTCGCTCGAGGGGCGACAGATGTGGCTGCTGCGCTCCAGCCCGCTCGATCTGAAAGCGTTGCTGTGGTCGAAGTACTGGGTGGGGACGGTGCCGTTGCTGGTGATGGCGCTGCTGCTCACCGGCATCACGAATGTGCTGCTCGAGGTCTCCTCGTTCATGATGGTGGTGAGCCTGGCGACGATCTGCGCGCTGACGTTCGCGATCTCGGCGCTGGCGCTGGGCTACGGCGCGCTGTACCCGCAGTTCGAGACCGAGAACGCGGCGCAGATCCCGACGTCGTTCGGCGGACTGGTATTCATGATGACGACGGTCGCGCTGCTCGGCGCGGTCATTCTCGCGCTGTCACAGGCCGTGTATACGTACGTGCGCGCGGTCTACGAGGGCCGGCCGGTGGTGATCGATGCGCGGATGATCGGCTGGTTCGCCGTCGCCGCCCTGGTGTGCGCGGCGGCGACGGCGATCCCGCTGAAGGTCGGCCTGAAGCGGATGGAGCAGTTCGAGTTCTGAGCTAATGCCAGCTCAACCCACCCACGATTTGGAACGCACTGCCGTTGCCGACAATGAGTTTCGCCTCCCCATACGGCACGGGGTTGCGCCAGCGCCGCCCTTCCAGTCCCACGAGCAGGTTGAGGTTCGTGTCCGTGTTACTGACTCCGCCCGCGCTGGCGTGCATGATGTTGAGCCCGCCGCCGAAGTAGAAATAGCCCGCCCGTGTCGGCGGGTGGAACTTCACGTCCCCGTTCAGCGCCCAGAGACTCCCGCCGCTCTGGAAGTAGTAGTCGAAGGTGGGATAGAGCGCGAGCCGCGGCGTAATCGGGTATGTGAGCTGCGCGCCGAGCAGTAGGTCGCTGGCGTCGAAGTTGTATCCCAGGTGAGCGCCATAGCTGGGCCGTTCCACGGCGGCTGCCGCGCTGGCCCGCCCGCGCCGCTGCGCGGACGCGGGAGCGACGACGAGCGCCGCGGCCGTCACCGCAACGAGCACCTGCAGGGTGATCCGGCTCACCGTGCCACTCCTGGTTGAGGGTCGGAGACTGATAGGGGAGGAGGCTCCAAAAATCAAGAGTGCGGGCGTGACCCGCGTCACCGTCCCTTGAACTCAGGCGGCGACGCGGGCGCCGCAGGCGTTGCAGAAGTGCGCGCCGGACTCGAGCGCCGCGCCGCAGCGGCCGCAGAAGCCGTGGGCGGCGGAGAGCCGGCGGCCGCATTCGGGGCAGAACCGCGCCCCGATCTCCGAACTGGGACCGTGGAT
>Ga0209266_1002168_pt1 | contig 12550 bp, 12 predicted proteins | sample GraSoiAngelo_132_FD_185889 | JGI IMG/M metagenome (GOLD analysis project Ga0209266, IMG submission 185889) | Grasslands soil microbial communities from the Angelo Coastal Reserve, California, USA - 14_0929_02_40cm (SPAdes) (version 2) | ecosystem: Environmental > Terrestrial > Soil > Grasslands ...
ACCAAGGCGCGCGGGCTCGTCGAGAGCCAGGGGGTGCACCTGCTGACCGGTCCGCTGAGCGCGGCGGTGGGGTACGCCGTCTCGCCCTACATCGAGTCGAAGAAGATCCCGGCGATCTATCCTATCGTCTCCGCCGACGATCTCACCCAGCGCAAGCGCAATCCCTATCTCGTTCGCACCGGGTGGGCGTCGAGCCAGCCGTCACATCCGTTCGGCAAGTGGGTCGTCGACAATCTCAAGTACAAGAAGATCGCGATGATCGGCTACGACTTCGCGTTCGGCTGGGAGGTGGCGGCGGGATTCCAGCGCACGTTCGAGGAGGCGGGTGGCCAGGTCGTGCAGAAGGTATGGCCGCCACTGGGGACCAGCGACTTCGCGCCGTACCTCTCACAGCTGCGCCGCGACGTGGACGCGATCTACGCCGTCTTCTCGGGCGCCGACGCGCTGCGCTTCGGCAAGCAGTTCGCGGAAGCGGGACTGAAGGAGAAGCTGCCGCTGATCGGCGGCGGCACGTTCACCGACGAGCACGTGCTCCGCGTGCAGGGCGACGAGGTGTTAGGCGTGGTGACGGCGCTGCACTACTCGGCGGCGCTCGCGACGCCGGCCAACAAGAAGTTCGTCGCCGCCTACGAGGCCAAGTTCAAGCAGGTGCCCTCGTACTATTCCGAGGGAACGTACGTCGCCGGCATCGCGCTCAAGGCGGCGCTCGACGCCACCGGCGGCGACATCGAGAACGTCGAGAAATTCCTGGGCGCGCTCCGGCGCGTGGATCTCTCGGATGCGCCCCGCGGGCCGATCAAGCTCGACGACTTCGGCAACCCGGTGCAGAACGTGTACGTGCGCCGCGTCGACAAGGTCAACGGACGGCTGCAGAACACGGTCGTGCATACCTTTCCGAACGTGTCGCAGTTCTGGACCTACAAACCGGACGAGTTCCTGAAGGCGCCCGCGTACTCGCGCGACTACCCGCCGTGTAAGGCCTGCTGAATGGCGGGCGTCGGCGTCGTCGGTCTTGGTCTGCTCGGCTCCGCGGTGGCCGGGCGCCTGCGCGCGGCCGGCCGCGAGGTGATCGGCTATGACGTCGTGGCCGAGCGCAATCGCGCACTGGAGGCCATCGGCGGCCGCGCCGCGGCTTCGGTCGCGGCGGTGGCCGAGGCGGCGGATCCGATCTGCGTCGTGTTGCCGTCGCTGTCGGCGGTCGAAGACGTGGTGCACGCGCTGGCGGCGACGGCACGCGGCCGCACCGTGGTGCAGATGAGCACGATCTCTCCGGCGCTGACCGAGCGCCTGGCTCGCGAGTGCGCCCAGCGCGGCGTCGATTTCCTCGACTGTCCGATCAGCGGCACGAGCGGGATGGTCGCACGCGGCGACGGCATCATCTTCGTCGGCGGGGAGCACGCCGTCTACGAGCGCTGGCGGCCGCTGTTCGAGACGATCTTGCCGCGCGCCGTGCACGTGGGCGCGGCGGGCCAGGCGATGGTCCTCAAGCTCGTGGCCAACCTGCTCGTCGCCCTGCACAGCGCCGCCGCGGCGGAGGCGCTGGCGATGGTGGAGCGCGCGGGACTCGACGCGGCCCAGGCCCTCGAGCTGCTCGAGGCCAGCGCGGCCACGTCACGGATGCTCCAAGTGCGCGGACCGCTGATCGTGAAGCGCGACTTCCCGGCTCAGATGAAGCTCGACCTCTTCATGAAGGACCTGCACCTGATCCAGGACGCGGCCCGCGCGCTCGAGACGCCCGTGCCCCTGACCGACGTGGCCGAGCGCTTATATGCCGCGGCGCAAACGGCCGGCCACGGCGGCGAGGATCTCGCCGTCGTGGTCACCGCGTTCGCGCGGCGTTAAGCGGCCGACGGCCAGAGCACGAGCGTCGGAACGCTCGTCTTTCGCGCCAGGCGCTGCGCCACACCGGGGGTGATCAGGCCGCGCAGGCGACCGCGCGGCGGCTCGGCCAGCGCGATCACGTCGGCGCCGAACGCCTCCGCCTCCAGCGCGATCTCGTCGGCCGGCTCGCCGAACCGCACGACCGTCTCGACGGGCACGCCCGCGAGCCGTGCCTCGTCACGGGCGAACTCGTCGCGCGCCTCGCCGGTCAGGCGGCTCATCGCCTGGTCCACGTATTCGATCGTGCGGCCGTGCGGCCCTTCGCGCCGCTCGGGCACCGGATAGACGCGGAGCAGGCGAACCGTCGCCCCACTGTCGCGCGCCACGGCCGCGACCACGGGCAGGATGGCCTCGCTGCCCTCGTCGCCGTCCAGCGGCACCAGAATTCGCTTCGCTGTCATCGTCGTTTGTCTCCTTCACAATTTTGGATGTCAGGGAGCCGCCGCCGGATTCGCGCGATTCCGGAATCTCGGCGCGCCCCGACCGCGTCCAAACGTCTATGCGACTGATATACGCAGTCATGCTCATGCTGTTGGTTCTTGCGCTCGGTGTGCTCGAGGTTGCGTCGTCTCGCGCGACGGCGCGGATCGCCGACTATCCCTACACTCCCGCTCTGTCCGCCTCGCCCGCGATGCCCCGCCGGTAAGGCGCGGCGACCACCCTCAGCGACCGCGCCGCACCGCCGGTAGCACCTCGGCGCCGAAGAGCTCGACCGTCCGCACGGGGTCGGCGGCGAGACTCACCGTGAACATCAGCCGCGTGGCGCCCGCCGCGAGCGCGGCGCGCGTCTGCTCCACGCAGTCGTCCGGCGTGCCGGCGATGGCCAGACGCCGACGGAGGTGATCGAAGAGCCCGAGTCGGCGCACGAGGCCGGCGTCCATCTCCGCGCGTCGGGTCGTGTACGTCGCGCGCAGCTCGTGCACGGCGGGAACGAGGTCCGCGGGCACGCCGCGCGCGGCCGGCGCGGGCCCGAGGATGTAGGCGCCGACGAAGCCGAGGATGTTGCCGAGCGTGGCGTACGCGGCCTCGCGCGTCGGCGCGCAGTCGAGACACGCGATCCACCACGTGTCGACCTCCGCCGCGTCGCGGCCGGCCTGCGCCGCGCCCTCCGCGAGCCGCGTGAGCGCGTGAGCGACGTGTTCGCGCTGCAGGCCATAATTCACGAAGACGCCGTCGGCGACGGCGCCGGCGATGTGCAGCGCGCCCGGTCCCGACGCGGCGGCATACACGGGAACGCGGCGGCGGCCCGACGGCAGCTGCACCGCGGACGTGCCGTTCAACGACGCGCGCTCGCCGGCGAGCAGCGCGCGCGTGAACACGAGGCCGTCGCGGAACGCGGGACCGGCGGACGCGGCGGCGCCGAGGTTGGCCACGCCGCTGTGGCCGCGGCCGATGCCGAGTCGCACGCGGCCGCCGGCCACGGCGTCCACGGACGCCGCAGCGCCGGCGGTGATCGCCGGGTGACGCGTGGTGAGGTTGGTGACGCACGCGGCCAGCTCGACGCGCGTCGTGCAGGTCGCCGCCAGCGTGAGGGCGACCCAGAGGTCCATCGCGTTGCCGGGTGTGTCGGCGACGCCAAGGAGATCCCAGCCGTCGCGCTCGGCCAGCCCGGCCATGCGCGCCGTGTACTCCGGTGACCACGGCCAGAAGAAAAAACCGAACCGCGGCGCGCTCACCTCACGGCTTGACGGGCGGGTACGCGCGATCGTACGGCGGTGTTTTCAAGAATTCGTCCGGCTTGTAGGTCCAGAACTGCGACACCATCGGGTAGGTGTGGATGACGGTGTTCTGCAGTCGCCCGGCGACCTTGTCGACGCGGACGATGTAGACGTTCTCCGTCGGGTTGCCGTACTCGTCGAGCTTGATCGGCCCGCGCGGGTCCTCGGTGGTCTCGCTCGCCCGGCGTAGGGCGGCCAGGAAGCGGTCGCGATCCTCCACGTTGCCCTGAAGCGAACGCGCCGCCTCGACGATCCAGCGCCCCGAGCTGTACATCACGGCGTGGAAGTACGATGGCGTGCGCTTCAGCTTGGCCTCGGCGATCTTCATGAACGTGCGATTGGCCGCGTTGTCGAGCGTCGGCGCCCAGATCATCGTCCCGATGTGACCGATGACCTCGTCGCCCATGCCGGAGAGCGCCGACTGATCGGTGAACACGCCGGTACCGATCAGCGGCACCCGCCCGCCGAGGGCTTCGCCGTATTGCTTGGCGAATCGCACCGCCTGACCGGCGACGAACACTTGCACGACGGCGTCCACGTCGCGCGGCACCTGCGTGAGATACGGCGCGAAGTCCATCGCGTTCAGAGGCACCCACGTCCTCTGCACGACGCGCCCGCCCGCGTCCTCGAACACGCGCTGGAAGCCGCCGATGCCCTCGTGGCCGAAGTTGTTGTCCATCGCGATGGCCGCGACGCGCCGGTACTTGAGCGTCTTGGCCGCGTAGTCGCCGAGCGCGTGCATGGGTTGGCTCGCCGCGAAGTTGGAGCGCAACAGATATTTCGCGGGCCGGCGCTTGGTGAGCTCGTCCGGCGTGGTGAGATACAGGGACGGCAGCCGGTCTCGCTCGATGTTGGGAACGAGCGCATACCCGATGTTGCTCAGCAGCACGCCCGTCAGCACATGAATGTGATCCTGGGCGACCAGCTTGCGGTACTTCGCCTGCGCGGTGGCGGGATTGCCCTCGTCGTCTTCCTCGATCAGCTCGATCTTGCGCCCGGCGACCTCGTAGTTCATCTGCTCGAAGGCCATCTTCAGCCCATCCAGCATGTCCTTGCCCGCCGCGGCGAAGATGCCGGTGAGTGGCCCGAGATAGCCGACGCGGATCGAGTCGGCGCCACCGGCCTGACTCGTGAGCAAGAGCAAAACCAGGACGACGACGGCGACGGCACGGATCATGGTGGCTCCGAGTATATCGAGAGGTGCCACGGCTCCGCCGGGGCACCCCGAACGTTGCCGGGGAGACCGAGGGGGCGTAGCCCCTTCGCTTAAAGGGCATCGGGGGGCCATGTCGGGGCCCTCCATGTTTACCGAAAGCGCGGCATCACTTCGCGGGCGAACAGCTCCATCGAGCGGCGGATCCTCTCCTGCGCGAGGCCGCCGAAATTCATCCAGCAGAGGATCTGGCCCACGCCGATCGAGCGCATGGATTCGATGTGGCGGGCGACGGTGTCCGGCGAGCCGAACGCCAGCGTCTCTCTCACCAATCCCTCCCACGTCACGCTCTTGAGGCGATCGGCCATCGCGCGAAAGCCGGGCTGCAGCGTCGGGTGCGCGTCCTCGATGCGCTCGGGAATCACGAAGCGCCGGAACGACTCCTGGTACCAGAGCTCGGCCGCCTTGGCCTCTTCCCGCGCGCGCGCGTCGGTGTCGGCCACGTAGATCTGCCGCGACACGCCCCAGCGCGCGAGCAGCGCGGCGATCTCCGGCGGCGTGCGGCCCGCCTTCTCCAGCGTGTTCACGTACGTGTCGCGGTTGGTGAGCAGCTGATCGACCGGTCCGAACAGCACGGAGTTCAGCATCGGCCACCCGCGTAGCGCGGTGTTCTCGATGCCGTCCTTGGTCACACAGACCTGATAGAGCGGCGGGTGCGGGCGCTGCACGGGCTTGGGAATCACCCGCACGTCGTCGAAGGTGAAGAACCGTCCGCGATACGAGAAGCGCTCCTCGGTCCACGCGCGCTGCACGACGTCGACGGTCTCGTCGAAGCGCTCGCGGCTCTCCTGCTGGGGCACGCGGTAGCCCGCGAATTCTGCCGGGCGGTTGCCACGGCCCACGCCGACGTCGAGACGACCTTCGGAGATGATGTCCACGAGCGCCATCTGCTCGGCGAGTCGCAGCGGATGATGGAAGGGCAGAATGGCCGCCGCCAGGCCGATGCGCACGCGCCGTGTGCGCGCCGCCGCCGCCGAGGCGAGCGTGGCCGGATCGACGGAAAGGCCGTAATCGATGAAGTGGTGCTCGGTGAACCAGACCTCGTCGAATCCCAGCTCCTCGGACCACTCCACCTGCGTCAGCTCGTTGCGGATGATGTCGTCGTGGCGCTGACCGGGCGCGGCCTGGAAGAAGAAAAACGTGCCGAAGCGGAGCCGGGTCATACCCCAAGATACCTCGATTTCACGGCCTCGTTCGCCATGAGCGCCGCCGGCGCGCTGCTGTGCACGATCTGGCCGCGCGAGAGCACGTGCACGGTGTCGGCGACGGACAGCGCGAGCGGCAGGTTCTGCTCGACGAGCAGAATCGACAACCCTTCGCGCCTGAGCTCGGCGACGATGCGCCCCACCTCGCGCACGATCAGCGGCGCGAGCCCCTCCGTCGGCTCGTCCATCAGCAGCAGATCGGGATTGCCCATGAGCGCGCGGCCGATGGCGAGCATCTGCTGCTCGCCGCCCGACAGCCGGCCCGCCCGGCTCTTCGCCCGCTCGGCGAGCCGCGGAAACAGCTCGAGCACGCGCGCGAGCGTGAAGCGGCCGCCATCGCGCCGGGCCACCACGAGGTTCTCCACGACGCTGAGCGAGGGAAAGACGCGACGGCCCTGCGGCACCAGCCCCATGCCGCGCTCGACGGCGCGATACGGCGGCCAGCGCGTGATGTCCGCATCCTTGAAGCGGATGGCGCCGCGGCGCGGCGGCGAGAAGCCGATCACCGAGCGGATCAGCGTCGTCTTGCCGGCGCCGTTGCGGCCGAGGATCGCGACCACCTCGCTGCGGCGGACGCCGAGTGACACGCCCTGCAGCACGTGGCTCTCACCGTAATAGGTGTGGACGTCGGCCAGCTCAAGCACCGAGATAGATCTCGCGCACGGTGGGATCGGCGCGCACGGCGTCGCGTGTGCCGTCGGCGATGACGCGGCCGTAGTGCAGCACGGTGACGTGGCGCGCCAGCTCGAGCGCGATGTCCATGTCGTGCTCGATGATCAGCACGGTGATGGCGGGATCGAGGCGGCCGAGCAGCCGCGCCATCGCCGCCGACTCCGCCGGCGACAGCCCGGCCGTCGGCTCGTCGAGCAGCAGCACCCGAGGCCGGCCCGCGAGGGCGAGGCCGATCTCGAGCTGGCGCTGCTCGCCGTGCGAAAGGTTGCGCACGATGGCGGTCGCGCGGTCGGCGAGGCCGACGGCGGCCAGCGTGTCCTCGGCGCGCGCGCGCAGCGCGAGGTCACGCGCCAGCGGCCGGTGCATCGCGAACTTCGCGGTCGTCGGCGCCTGCACCGCGAGCAGACAGTTGTCGAGGACGGTGAGGCTCGGGAACAGGTTGGAGACCTGGAAGGTGCGCGTGAGACCGAGCGCCGCGCGCCGATGCGACGGCATGCGGGTGACGTCGCGGCCGAAGAGCTCGATGCGCCCGGTCGTCACGGGCAGCGCGCCGGCCACCAGGTTGAACAGCGTCGTCTTGCCGGCGCCGTTGGGTCCGATCAGCGCGCGGCGCTCGCCCGGACGCACCGCCAGCTCGACGCCGTCCACGGCGCGCAGCCCGCCGAACGCCTTGGAGACACGCTCGAGGCGCAGCGCGAGCGGTTCGCTCAGACACACCTCACTGGCAGGACTTGCAGGGCGGATAGTCGCGGCTGTAGAGGGGCCGCTTCATGTACTCGTCCGGCTTGTACTTCCAGAACTGGCTCACGGCGGGATACGTGGCGATGACGGTGTTCTGCAACCGCCCGCCGACCCGCTCGACCTTGCGGATATAGATGTTCTGGATGGGATTGCCGAAATCGTCGACCTTCAGCGGCCCGCGCGCCGTCTCTTTGAGGTCGACTCTCCGCAGCGCCGCGAGCATCGCGTCGCGATCCTCCACTTTGCCACCGGCGGCCTTGATCGCCTCGACGATCCACCGCGCATTCGTATAGGTCGCTTCCGAGTAGTAGGACGCGATCTTCCCGGCCGAGGCCTCGAATGCCTTGTTGAACTTCACGTTGGTGGGATTGTCGAGCGCCTGCGAGTAGTGCAGCGCCGTGATGACGCCCATCGCCTCGTCGCCCATCTGCGGCAACACCGTCTCGTCCGTGAGCGTGCCGCCGCCGAGCAGCGGCAGCTTCTCTTTCAGGCCCGCCTCCTGGTACTGCTTGAGGAACTGCAGCGCGAGCCGCCCGGTGAAGAGCGCGAGCACCGCGTCGGCGTCGCGGCGGATCTGTGCGAGGAACGGCGCGAAGTCGTTGGTGTTGAGCGGGGCCCAGATCCGCTGCACGATCTGGCCGCCGCCTTCTTCGAACACCTGCTGGAAGCCGCCGATGATCTCGTAGCCGAACGCGTAGTCCATGCCGATGGCGGCGATCTTCCGGTACTTGGTGTTCTTCAGCACCCAGTCACCGAATGGGTGCATCGGCTGGCTGGTGGCCCAGCCGGTGCGCACGATCCACTTTGCCGGCTTGCGCTGGGTGATGTCGTCGGCGGCGATGACCGGGAACGTGGCGGGAATCTTCTGAGCGTCGATGTAGGGCTGCAGCGCGTAGCCGACGTTGGCGAGCATGCCGCCGGTCAGGATCGCGATCCTGTCCTGGTCCACGAGCTTGCGCGCCTTGTTGAGGGCGGTCGCCGGATTGCCCTCGTCGTCCTCGACGATGACCTCGATCCTGCGTCCGGCGATCTGGCCGTTGATCTCGTTGAGGTAGAGCTGGTTGCCGTTGACCATGTCCTTGCCGATCTGCGCGAAGGGGCCGGTGAGCGGCGCCAGGAAACCGATCTTGATCGGCGCGGACTGCGCCGGGACGCCGACCGGCGCGGCCAGCGGCGTTGCGAGCGCGAGCAGGGCGACGATGGCGACGATGCGGACACGACTCATGCGTTGGCTCTCCTTGCGTCGCTAGCGCTGCGACCTGAGCGCCCCGAGCACGCCGCGGGGCGCCCAGAGGATCACCCCGATGTACACCGCGCCGAGGATCAGCAGCCAGCGCTTGGTATAGACGCTGACGAAGTTTTTCAGAAAGACGATCATGGCGGCGCCGAGCGCCGGTCCGGCGAGAGTGCCGGGTCCGCCGAGCGCGACCATCAGCAGCGTCTCCACGGACGTCACCAGCTGCACGTCCACCGGGCTGACGAAGCCGTTGTACCAGGCCCACAGCACGCCGGCGAACCCCGCGAATGCGCCCGAGATCACGAACGCCAGGTACTTGTGCAGCCAGACGTCGTAGCCGAGCGCGCGCATGCGCGTCTCGCTCTCGCGAATGCCCTTGAGCGTGAGGCCGAACGGCGAGCGCGCCAGCGTGCCGAGCGCGGCCCACGCCAGCGCCGTCGCCACCAGCGCGAAGTAGAAGAAGGGCAGCGGCGCCGAGAGCGACCACGGCAGCGGCAGCTCCGGCCGCGGCACGCCGGCGATCCCGTTGTCGCCCTTGGTGAGCGAGACCCAGCGAAAGGCGAGGCCCCACACGACCATGCCCAGCGCGAGCGTGATCATCAAGAAGTACGTGCCCGTCGCGCGGATCGCGATCAGGCCGAACAGCGCGGCCGTCACCGTGGCGAGCAGCACGCCGGCGACGAGACAGGTGAGGAAGCCCGCCTGCCGCTCGGTGGCGAGAATCCCGACGGCGTACGCGGCCGCGCCGAAGTAGGCGGCGTGACCGAGCGAGGGCAGGCCCGTGTAGCCGAGCAGGATGTCGAGGCTCATGGCGAGCACGGCCATGATGGCGACCTGTGTGAGCAGCGTCAGCGGATACGACGGCAGCGCCGGCGCCACCGCGGCCGCGGCGACGAGCGCGCCGATGCCGAGCAGGATCGCGCGATTCACGCGCGCCCGAAGAGGCCGGTGGGCTTGAGGGCCAGGATCAGGGCCATCGGCGCGAAGAGCGTGAAGTAGGACAGCTCGGGAAACAGCGCCTTGCCGAAGTTGTCGAGCAGGCCGACGAGGAGCGAGCCGACCATCGCGCCGGGCAGCGAGCCCAGACCGCCGACAATGACGACGACGAACGCGTAGGGCAGGATCTCGAAGTCGAGGCCGGGATAGACGCCGAGAAATCCGGCGCCGACGACGCCGCCGAAGGCGGCCAGCGCAGCGCCGAGGGCGAAGACGCCGAGCGACACGCGGGGCACGCGAATGCCCACGCCCTGCGCCATCTCCGGATCGTCCACCGCGGCGCGAATCATCGCGCCGATCCGCGTGCGATCGAGCAGCAGCCACAGCGCGGCGCCGACCGCGACCGCGATCACGATGATGAAGATGCGGTAGATCGGAAAGCGTCCGGGCCCCGCGGTGACGACGCCGGCCAGCAGCGACGGCGGCCGAATCGAGTAGGGGTCGCCGCCCCAGATCAGCAGTGCGAGGTCCTGGAAGATCAGCGCGAAGCCGATGGTCATCAGCACCTGGCCCAGTGTCTGACCAGCCAACCGTCGCAGGAACATGCGCTCCATCGCGATGCCCACGACGGCCAGGGCCAGCGCGCCGGCCACGAGCGCCAGGACGTACGACCCGGTGCGCCAGATGACGGAGAGTCCGACGTAGCCGCCGAGCATGAAGTACGAGCCGTGCGCGAGGTTGACGACGCGCATCACGCCGAAGATCAACGAGAGCCCGCTGGCGAGCAGGAAGAGCAGTGCCCCGTACGACAGGCCGTTGAAGGTTTGGGTCACCCAGAATTCCAGAGTCACAGGCTCGCCTCGCCTGCGGCTGCGGCTCGCACGGCCACCGTCACAGCCGCAGGAAGCGCCGCGCGTTCTCCGACAGGATGCGGGCCCGGTCGCGCGCGGAGAGCTTTGCTCCGCGCACGACGATCTCGCGCGGCCGCGCCGGGCCCATGTCGAAACAGAAGTCGCTGCCGATCATCACGCGATCGGCGCCGACGAGACCGACGAGATATTGCAGCGCGGCCGGCGCGTGGCTGATCGTGTCGTAGGTGAAGCGCCGCAGGTACGCGTCGAACGGGCGCTTGGCCACGCCCTTCGTCTCGGGCCGCACCTTCTGGCCGTGCGTGAGCCGGCCGACGAGATACGGCATGGCGCCGCCGGCGTGCGGCAGGCAGACCTCGAGGCGCGGGAAGCGATCGAGCACGCCGCCGAAGACGAGATGCGCGGCCGCGATGGCCGTGTCGAACGGGTTGCCGAGGAAGTTGTTGAGGTAGTAGCGGCCGAGGCGGTTGCCGGCGCCGATCACCGTGAGCGGATGCAGCAGCACGGGCAGCCGCCGGGCTTCGCAGCCCGCGAAGATCGGCGCGAACGCAGGATCCGACAGGTCGCGGCCGTTGATGTTGGTGCCGAGATAGACGCCGCGGATGCCCGGCAGGGCGGCCGCGCGCTCGAGCTCCGCGAGCGCGCGCTTGGGGTCCTGCATCGGCAGCGTCGCGCAGCCGACGAAGCGATCGGGGTACGCGCGATGCGCCTCGCTCATCGCGTCGTTCACCGCGGCGGCCAGACGCTGACCGAGATCGCCGTCGGCCCAGTACACCATCGGCGACGTCAGCGAGAGCGCGTGAACGGCGACGCCGACGCGGTCCATCGCCTTGCGTCGGCGGTCGAGATCCCAGTACGTGGCGTCGAGCGGCGCCGTGCGCGTCTCCTTGAGCACGATCGTGGGACCCTTCGGGTCCGAGCGGTCGATGCGCGCCTGGGACGGCGCGCCCTCGCGCGCGATGAGATCGAGATAGCGCTCGGGGAAGAAGTGCGCGTGTACGTCGATCGCGTCCGGCCCGGCCACGGCCGGGATTGTACTATAGAGCCCACTTCCACCCGCACTGCGAGCCGGAGGACGTCGTGGGGCTGGGGCCCCACCGTGCGAGGCGAGCATATAAAAAAGGAGCCGCCCGTGAGACTCCCACACGAACGCTTCGACTACTCCGCGATCGTCGATCGCAAGCCCTGGCGCCTGCCGAAGGGCGCGCGCATCGCCGTGTGGACGATCGTCAACGTCGAGGAGTGGGACATCGAGAAGCCCATGGCGCGCCAGTACCTCACGGCGCCGCAAGGCGTCGCGACGGTCCCCGACGTCCCGAACTGGGCATGGCACGAGTACGGGATGCGCGTGGGCTTCTGGCGGCTGCACGAGGCGCTCGTGCGTCGCAAGATTCCCGCGACCACGTCCATCAACGCGAACGTGTGCCACTCGTACCCGCGCGTGGCGGAAGCCATGCGCGACGCGGGCTGGGAATTCATGGGCCACGGCGTCAAGCAGGGCGCGCTGCACGTGCAGCCCGACCAGCGTGCGGTGATCCGCGACTCCATCCAGATCATCCAGAAGTTCACGGGCAAGAAGCCGAAGGGCTGGCTCGGCCCCGGACTCACCGAAACGTGGGAGACGCTCGACCTGCTCGCCGAGGCGGGCATCGAGTACGTCTCCGATTGGGTGAACGACGACCAGCCGTACGCGATCCGCACCGCGCACGGCCCGCTGGTGTCCGTGCCCTACACGCTCGAGCTGAACGACATCCCGACGATGGTGATCCAGCATCACGAGTCGTCGGCGTGGGTGCAGCGCTGCCGCGACCAGTTCGACCGTCTGTACGCCGAGGGCGCGAAGAATCCGCGGGTGATGGCGATCGCCGTGCATCCCTACATCCACGGCGTGCCGCACCGGATCCGCTATTTCGAGGAGGTCTACGACTACCTGCGTCGGAAGAAAGGCGTTTGGCTCACCACCGGCGAGGAGATCTACGCGTGGTGGAAGGGCGGGCGCCGCTAGCTCCGACGCAGCGCCCAGAGCGCGAGGCTCTGAATCGCAAGCGCCACGGCGGCGGCGGCGGTAAACGCGAGCG
>Ga0209266_1002174_pt1 | contig 12538 bp, 14 predicted proteins | sample GraSoiAngelo_132_FD_185889 | JGI IMG/M metagenome (GOLD analysis project Ga0209266, IMG submission 185889) | Grasslands soil microbial communities from the Angelo Coastal Reserve, California, USA - 14_0929_02_40cm (SPAdes) (version 2) | ecosystem: Environmental > Terrestrial > Soil > Grasslands ...
AACCGGAAAGATGGGATTCGGCAACGTCAATATCGCCTTGTCCCTGGCCGAGGCGAGCCTCAAGCAGCAGGGAATCACCAGTCCCACGCCGCAGCAGCTGCAAAGCTCGCTGACGGGCATTCTCGATCAGCGGGCCAGCGCCAAGGGATGGGGCCAGATCGCCAATTCAATGGGCCTCAAGCTGGGCGAAGTCGTGCGTTCCGAGAAAGCGGGACAAGCGGGAAGTGAGCAGCGCGCGGAAAATGCCCGCGCGGAGCGGCCGGAGCGGCCACTGCGTCCGGAGAAGCCCGAACGGCCCGAGAAGCCCGAGCGACCCGTGCGCTGATAGGGCCGAGGGAGAACAAAAGGAATGCAGGGAAAGCTGTTCGCGCTCGGCCTGCTCGCCTTTGCGCAGGGTGCGCTCGCCGCGGACGCCGGGGAGTTCAGCCTCGGCGTCGGCTTCAACTACAGCAGCGGCGAGTACGGCACCTCGACCAATACCGAGATCCTTTCGATTCCCGTCATCGCGCGCTATGACCACGGCCCCTGGATCTTCAAGCTCACCATTCCCTATCTGAGCATCTCGGGCGGAACGTCGGTCGTTCCAGGCATCGGGCGTGTCTCCAGCAGCAATCCAAAGCGCCGAGGCGACGGCGCCAGTGAAGCGACCGCCACAGGGCTCGGGGATATCGTCGCTTCGGCGACCTACACCACCTTTTATAACAGCGTCACGACGTTCGGCGTCGATGTCACGGGCAGGGTGAAGCTCGGCACTGCCGACCGCGACCAGGGCCTTGGCACCGGCGCGAACGACTACGGCATGCAGGTGGACGTATACAAAACTTACGGCCGCGTCACCTATTTCGGCGGTATCGGCTACACCGAGCTCGGCAGCTCGCCCTACATCCAGCTCGACAGCGTGCTCAACGCCACCGCGGGAGCCAGCTACAAGCTCGACGAGCGCAACAGCGCCGGGCTGAGCGTCGACACGCGCGAGCGTGCTTCGCCGAGCGGCTCTCCGCAGCGCGAGCTCACCGCCTTCTGGACGCAGAAAATCGACAGCACCTGGAAGATGCAGGCCTACGTGCTCAAGGGCTTTGCCAACGGCAGCCCGGACTGGGGAGTCGGCGCTTCGGTCGCGCATGCGTTCTGACGCCGGCCGACTGTCAGAAACGGTGCGCCGTGACTTTTTCGATGCGAGGAAAAAGACGGCCCGCGTAGCATGCCGCGATGCGCAAAGCCATCGCCAAATCCGTTGCCGCTCTTTGCATGTTCGCCTGCGCCCAGCTTGCTCTCGGCGCGGACGACGGCCAGTTGAAGCTGGGGCTGCGCTTCGATCGCAGCCTCTCCCAGGCCGCGGATCCTTACCCGGGCGTTTCCAGAACCCCCGAGCGCTTGCCGTTCATTCAGCGCGAGAGCGCATTCGACTACATCGTGGATGCGAATCACTGGGTCTTCGAACGCAGAGCTGCCGCAATGAGCTACGACTCGCGCGAGCGCCTGTCCCCGTTTTCGCCGCCGCAACGCGAGCTCGTCGCCTTCTGGTCGCACAGGCTCGACAGCATCTGGAAGACCCAGGTCTTTCTCATGAAGGGAGTCGCCGAGGGCAGCCCGCGCTGGAGCGCCGGCGCTTTTGCCGTCTACCCGTTCTGAGTCCGCTGGAAGCGTTCCCGCGTCGCAAATAGCACGGCCGCTACGGCAAGCGTCAGGCCGGCATACAGCAGCCAGGCGCCGCGCCAGCCGATCGCGTCGCGCAGCAGGCCGCTCAGGAAGAGCGCGCTTCCCATGCTCAACGACTGCACCAGCGTCCAGCCGCCCTGATAGGCGCCCCGGCGTCCAGGCGGCGCGAGCCGCGCCACGGCGGCGGGCACCGCCGAGCTGAAGACGAGCTCGGCGAAGCTGAACACCACCGTGCCGGCCATGTAGGCTGCCGCCGCGCCGGGAAAGAGCGCGTAGCACACGAACGCCGCAGCTACGAGCGCAGCGGCAGCGCCGAGCATGCGGAACGGCCCCATCGGCTCGATGCGCGCAGCGACCGGCACGGCCAGAAGCGCGACGATGATGCTGTTGCCGCCGAGCACCAGCCCGATGTAGCCCTCGGCCAGCCCTTCATCGGCTGCGAACAGCGGCGACGCGGTCACCACCTGCCCCATGGCAAACGGGAAAATGAACGCGAGCGCCGCGAAACCGAGAAATACGCGATCCCGGGCCACCGACAGCACCTCGGTCATCAATCTCGACTCGGCCCTTTGCAAGGGCAGAGTGCCGCGCAGCGCCACCGTGTAAAGGATCGCGACCAGCAGGTAACCGATGCAGCTGATGGCGGCCAGCAGCCCGTAGCCCTGTTCCGCGACGTAGCCCGCCGGCATGACGCCGAGGGTGTACGCGACGCTCATTCCCGTGTAATTCACGGCGAGCACGGCCTGGCGCCGTTCGGGCGGAGCCAGGTCGAGCAGCAGCGCGGTCGCCACCGGCATGTTGGCTGCGCCGGCGATTCCCATCGCGGTGCTCCACGCGAGGAGCGAAGCCGGGCCGCTCACCAGCAGAAAGCACGGCAGCACGGCCGCCGTGATCAGCGCGGCGGCAAGGAGCAGCGGGCGGCGGCCGACGCGGTCCGAGAGCGCGCCGAACATCGGCGCGGCTGCGCCGCGCAGCAGGCTCTCGAGCAGAAACGCGGCGCCCACCGTGGCGAGGCTGATGCCCGCCACGCGCACGAAGTAGATGCCGAGGAAGGTCACCAGGCTCATGCGCGCCGCGACGGCCACGAAGTTGGCCGTCACCACGACGCGAATGCGGCGGTCGAGCTCTAGAAACCCCAATAATCCAGGCCTTCGGGAAGCGGCTCGCCGAGCGTGAGCGAGGCGAGCTTGGCGTACTGGCCCTCGGAATAGAGCAGCGGCTTGCCTTTCTTTCCGAACAGCACCTGCTCCACCTGCCCGAGGAAGATGGTGTGCGTGCCGTGCGCGAGCTTCTTCACCACGCGGCAGTCGAACGACACCAGCGCGTCGATCAGCACCGGCGAGCCGGTGGCGAGCCGCGTCCAGTCGCGCGACTTGAAGCGCGCCTCGCCGCTCTGCGCGCCGCTGAAGGTGGTCGACAGCTCCCAGTCCTCCGCGCGCAGCACGTTGACGCAGAACGCCCTGCTCTTCGCCACTGCGCCGTGCGTCGTGGCGAGCCGGTTGATGCACGCCAGCACCGTCGGCGGATCGGCGCTCGCCGAGCACACCGCGGTGGCGGTCATGCCGTAGCGATGGCCGGCCTGCATGCTGGTGATGATGTTCACCGCGCCGGCCAGCGCGCGCATGCCGACCTTAAACTGATCGGCCTCTACAGGCTTCGCGTCCACGCGGCAGGCTTGGTTATCATTCAAACATTCTAACCATGGAACCTCACGGCTTTCTTCAGCAGGCCCTGGTCTACCTGGCCGCAGGCGTCATTGCCGTGCCCCTGTGCAAGCGGCTCGGCCTGGGGTCGGTGCTCGGCTACCTGGTCGCCGGCATGGCGATCGGGCCCTGGGGCCTGCGCCTCATCGCGGACCCGCAGACCGTGCTGCAGTTCTCCGAGTTCGGCGTCGTGCTCCTGCTCTTTCTCATCGGCCTGGAGCTCAACCCGCAGCGCGTCTGGGCGCTGCGGCGCACGATCTTCGGCCTCGGCGGCGTGCAGGTCGTGGCAACCATCGCGGCGGTCGCCGGCATCGGCGTCGCGCTCGGGCTGCCTCTTGCCGTCAGCGCGATCGCCGGGATGGGATTCGCGATGTCCTCGACCGCCATCGGCCTGGCCACCCTCACCGAGAAGAACCTGCTGCCGACCCCGGGCGGCCAGGCCTCGTTCGCGGTGCTGCTGTTCCAGGACCTGGCCGTGATCCCGCTGCTCCTCGTCGTCGGCCTGCTCGGCGGCGAGGCCGAGATGCTGAAGTGGGCGGACGCAGCGAAGGCGCTCGGGATGATCGCGCTGCTCATCGTCGCCGGCCGGTTGCTGGTGCGCCCGGTGCTGCGCTACGTGGCCGAGACCCGCCTGCGCGAAGTGTTCGTCGGCTTTTCTCTGCTGCTCGTTCTCGGCACCGCCGCGCTGATGGAATGGGTCGGGCTGTCGATGGCGCTCGGCGCGTTCCTCGCCGGCGTGATGCTCGCCGATAGCGAGTACCGGCACGAGCTCGAGCTCGACATCGAGCCGTTCAAGGGACTGCTGCTCGGCCTGTTTTTCATCGCCGTGGGCATGTCGGTGGACGTCGGCCTGTTTCTGCGCGCGCCGCACCTGGTGCTCGGCCTGGCGCTCGGCGTCGTGCTGCTCAAGGCAGTCATCCTGTTTCCGATTGCGCAGGCATTCGGCTATTGCGAGCGCGCCGACGCCGGGCTCTTCGCCGTGGCGCTTTCGCAGGCCGGCGAGTTCGCGTTCGTGCTGTTCGGGGCGGCAAGCACCTTTCTTCCTTCGCCGGTGGCCGCCATCCTGAACGCGGCGGTGGCCGTGTCGATGCTGACCACGCCTTTCGTCGTCATGGGCTACGAGCGTTTCCTCATGCGGCGCCTCGACCGGCCGGTCGAGCGCGCGCCCGACGCGATCCGCGAGACCAACCCCGTGATCGTCGCCGGCTTCGGCCGCTTCGGGCAGGTGGTGGTTCGCGTGCTGCGCGGCCTTGGGATCGGCGCCACGGTCATCGACCACGATCCCGGCCAGATCGACACCGTGCGCCGCTTCGGCTGGAAAGCGTACTACGGCGATGCGACGCGGCTCGACCTGCTCGAATCCGCCGGCGCGGCGAGCGCCAGGCTCCTGCTCGTCGCCATCGACGATCCCGAGGCCGCGATGCAGATCGTGAAGCGCGTGCGCTCGCGCTTCCCGCAGCTCGCGCTGGTCGTCCGGGCGCACAGCCGCACCGACGCTTTCGAATACGCCGAGATGGGCATCCCCGCGGTGCGCGAAGTGTTCGGCTCGGCCCTCGACGCGGCGGCGCGCACCCTGAAGATTCTGGGATTCGAAGAGAGCAACGCAGAGCGCATCGTGCAGCGTTTCGAGGAATACGACGAGCAGCAGATCGCGCTGAGCGCGCCTCACCGCCACGACATCAAGAAGCTGGTCGCGCTCACCGAGCAGGGCCGCCGCGACATCGCCCAACTCCTCGCCGAGGAAGCCCGGTCAGCGCCGCAGGTTGACCAGAACCATGAGTGAAGTCGAGCGCACGGAGATCTTGCACCATGGCGGCGATTTTGGCGTAACATCAAGTCATGGTGCGCAAGGCCAAGCGAACCGATCCGCAAGCCGATTCTCCGGCTGCCTCCAAGGAAGAGGCCCCGCGCGGGCGCATCATCGAGCGGCCCGACGGCTTCTACTGGCAGGCCGGCGGCGAGGAGTACGGGCCGTTTCCGACGCTCGGCGAGGCCGAGACCGACATGCAGTCGGCCGGCGACGGCGAGTTCGCGCCCCCCGACACGCTGCAGGAAGCCGAATCCGAGCTCGGCATCTCCGAGTGGATCGATCCCGACAGCGGCGTGCCCGCGGAAGACTCGGTGCCGCGAATCGAAGATCACTGAGCCGGCACAGTCACGGTTCTCGACGACAAACGCAACTGGCAGCTCGCCAACGGGGTGCGGATCAGCTGCGTCAACACGCAGTGGGTTGGCGGAACCGAGGAGATCAGCGGCGTCGGCGGCACGGAGCGCGACGGCTCGCCGTGGAATTCGCCGGTCGGGGCCGTGATCGTGGCGATCCAGGACGGCCAGTCATACTTCGTCCTGACGCCGGTGGAAGCGCTTCTCGTCTCGGTGTACGTCGACGCGGCCGGGAGAAAACGCCTCAAAGCCGGCTTCGACGAGAGCGATGCGAGGCTGCTGCGCCTGGCGAGGTGTGCCTAGTCGAGCGGCTCGAGCTTGATGATCGACGCGCCGTGGTTGCTGCCGACCCAGAGCGCGACCGGCGTCGCGGAACTGTCGACAAACACCCTGCGGATATTGGTGGGCCTCGGCAGCAGATACTCGACGAAGCGCCCGCTCTTCGGATCGAGCCGCAGGACGCGGTCGCTCAGCATCGAGCCGGTCCACGCTTCGCCGTTCCTGTCCAGGGCGATATCGTAAGGGGCGGACCACGCCGTCGGCGCTTCCCACTCCTGGAAGCGCTCGGTCGCGGGATCGAACAGGCCGATCCGGTTGCCGCGGTACTCGGCGAACCACAGGCGGTCCTGCGCATCCATCATGCCGCGACGGGGGGATGAGCCCGGCGTCGGTGTCGGATAGAGCGTAATTTTCCCGGACTTCGCATCGATCCTGCCGATGTGCTCGTTGGCGAAGTCGGTGAAATACACGTTGTTCTTCGAGTCGGCGATCACGTCGTAGATGTTGTGGTTGCGCTTGGAGTCCTTGAACGGCTCGAAGGTCTCCCACTTGCCGGAAGCGAGGTCGATGCGGTGCACGGCCGCGAAGCCGTTGTTCTGCGTCCACATCTTGCCGTCCACCGCGAAGTGAAGCGGGCTGGTCATGTTGATCTGCGTGTTGGCCTTGTTCAATTCCGGCGGGATGCTCCACAGCTGCAGCTTGCCGCTTTTCCGGTCGAGCTTGGCGATGGCGCCCTGGTACATCATGCCGGCCCACAGGTTCTGCTCCCGGTCGAAGCGCAGCGACAGCAGGCCGGTCGGCCAGCCCTTCTTCAGCTCCGGCACCGGGTACTCGGTGACCTGGCCGCTCTTCGGATCGAGCTTGCCGATGCTCTGGTCGCCGAAGTCGGAATACCACGCGATGCCGTCGGCGTCGACGACCACGTCGTGCGGCTCGATCGTCGGCCGCGGCAGGTCGTACTCGGTGATGATGACGCGCGTTCCGCGGCCGCTCGGGCGAAGGAGGCTTTGCAGCGCAAACCGCCAGCCCGGCCCCGAGCTGAGATTGATGGCGCTAAGCCATTCCGCCTGCTCGCGCTGAAACCGCGCGCGCTCTTCGCCGATCAGCTCGCGATCGCGGTCGGCGAGGCGTCTTTGCGGCCGCAAAGCCGTGCTCTGGTTCGCGTACCCTGCCATGCGCTGCAGGGTCTGCACGAAGCCCGCGCTGTCGTGCGTCGAGCGCACGATCCGTTCCAGCGTGTGGCATCCGACGCAGTTGAGGAGCGTCCTCTTTTGCGAGTGCGTGCCCGGAACGCTCGCGATCCATTCCGCATTCGAGAGCTGGGCTGCAAGGTTCGACGTTCTGCCGAGATTCAGATCAATCGCAGTTCCTTGCGGCAAAACGGTCGCGGTCGCAGGACCGCTGAGGACGTACCCGACTGCCCGGATGCCGAGCGAGTAGGTGCCCGGCTGCAACCTGGATGCAGGAAAGCTGTAGCGCCCTTGCGCGTCGCTGACCACGGTGACCGTCGCGCTGGAGCCGGCCGCCTTTGCGCTGACCAGCACGCCTTCCATCGCGCCTTCTTCCGCGGAGCTGACGCGTCCGCTCAAGGCTTGCGCATGAGCCAGACCGCAAAACAGCAAAAGCAAAACAATCTTCAGCATGTCGGCCTCCGCGCTAATGCAGGATCAGCTTCTGCACGCGCCAGTTGAGCAGCTCGGCGACGTAGAGCAGGTTTTCAGACGGACAGGCGATTTCGTGGATCCAGCCGAACTGCTTGAGCTGTTTCCCGGATTCGCCGAATACGCCGAGCACCTTGCCCTCAAGGCTGAGCTTGTAGACCCGGCCCGGGTAGGCGTCGGATGCGAACAGCACCTGGTTGGGCCCGGGCGTGATGCACAGCGCCCAGGGCGCACCCGGCGCCATGGTCAGCGGGCCGCCCGAGGCTTCGAGCTTGACGAGGTCGGGCCGGTTGCCGATCGCCGGACGCGCCGCCGGATCGTACGGCACATCGATCCTTATCTCGCGCAAGAGCGCGCCGTCGCCATCGAAGACCTGGATGCGGCGATTGCCGCGGTCGGCTACATAGATGTTGCCCCTGGCATCCGCGGCGATGCTGTGCGGCGTATGGAACTCGCCGGGCTTGCTGCCGCGGTCGCCCCACGACTTGAGCCAGTTGCCGCTGCTGTCGACCTTCGCGACGCGGGAGTTGATGTAGCCGTCGCTGATGTAGGTGTTGCCGGCGGGATCCCAGGTGACGTCGGTGACCTGGCGGAAGCGGCCGTCCTCGGCCGGCCGCGGCGGGCTGGGGTGCTTCAACGGCCCGGTTTCTTCATCGGAGGCTTCCTGCTTGCGGCCGAACAGCATCGCCACCCGCCCCCGCGGATTGAACTTCACCACCATGTCCGAGCCCTTGTCCGTGACCCAGATGTTGTCGCGGCTGTCGACGCGCACCGTGTGGCCGAACGACCAGGCGTACAGGTTCCTGCCGATCTCGCGCACGAACTTGCCGTCGCCGTCGAACTCCAGCAGCTGCGTCGCCGCCGCCGCGTAAGCCGGCCCGGTCGTGTTGCCGCGCGAGAGAACGAACACGTGGCCCTTGGAGTTCACCGCCACGCCGGTCACCTCGCCGAAATGCAGGTCGCGCGGCAGCTTGAGCGGGTCCGGAACGGAGTCGAACTGAATGACTTGCGCGTAAGCCGCCGGATTGAGAAGTACAAGGACTGCGAACAGCGCAACTCTCAGGATATTCATTGCGTCACCAGCGTGGTCGCCGGCGCTCCTATGTCCTTGACCATGAAAATCAGCGCCTTGGCGGTCACGCTCGCGCTGGGATTTCTCGACACGACGTGGATGTCCTGCGCCGCGCCACCCGCCGGCAGCGATGCGATGAGCACGATCGCGACCAACGCATGGTTGATGTTCATCCGCCCTCCTCTTCCGAACATTCTGCGAGAAGTATAGCTTTCGGCAGGAATAATCGCGGTGCAGGACTGTTGAGATTACATGAACCCGGCAAAGAAGGGCCTGTGTCGCTTGCTGGTCGTGTCGGTCAGCTTTCTTTCGATTCACTCCGCCCGCGCCGAAATGATCGGCACCGAGCAAGCCGTCACCTATTTGCGCCGCGCCGAAGTTGCAAGTCAGCTTTGCTCTTTGGGCGTGGAGCGGGCGTTCGCGGAGCAGCGGGTCGCGGCGATGTCGGACGAGGAGATCGATACGCTCATCGGAAAGCTGGGCTCGCTACCTGCCGGAGGGCAAATGTCTGGAGGTGGCGCGAGCTCGGGCGGATACGGCGGCGGCGGCGGCGGAGGTGCGTTCCTCGCGGTTTTGCTGCTCGCCTTGCTCGTCGCCTGGTTGATCTACATTGCTACGCCGCGTTCGCCGGCCAAGACACTGAATTCCAGTTTTTGAGTCCCGCGCACCACGGTCAGCCGGCTCGCCGTGCCGATTCGCTCGGCAGTGAGCAGCCGATGCAGGTCGTCGATGCCGTTGACCGGCTGATCGTCGAAGCTCACGATGAGATCGCCCGCCTGCAGGCCGGCGGCGATGGCAGGTCCGCCCGGCTCGACGGATTCCACCCGCACGGCATGGGCATTCTCGAGCTGGAAGTGCCGCGCGATGCGCCGGGCGAGCGGCAGGTTTGCGCCCGCGATGCCGAGATATCCGCGCCGCACTCTGCCGTCGCGGAGAAGCTGCACGACCACCCACTTCACGGTGTCGATCGCCGTGGCAAAACAGATTCCCTGCGCCCCTGGAATGATCGCGGTGTTTACGCCGATCACCTCGCCGCGCGAGTTCACGAGCGGCCCGCCGGAATTCCCTGGGTTGAGCGCGGCATCCGTCTGCAGCACGTCGTCGATCAAGCGCCCGGTCTGGGCGCGCAGGCTCCGGCCAAGCGCGCTCACGACGCCGGCAGTGACCGTGTGCTGGAAGCCGTACGGATTGCCGATCGCGATCGCGAGCTGCCCAACCCGGAGGCCGCGCGACGAGCCAAGCACTACGCTGGGCAGCGCATTCGCGCCGATGCGGACCACGGCGATGTCGGTGTCCGGATCTTCACCCAGGAGGTTGGCGTCGCGGCTGAATCCATCGGCGAAAGTTGCCTTGATGCGCCTGGCCCCGTGCACCACATGGCTGTTGGTGAGGAGCAGCCCGTCGGGCGTGAACGCAAAACCAGACCCGGTGCCGCGGCGCGAATTGGCGGCCAGCTCGACTTCGAGATGCACCACCGCCGGACCGACGCGCTCGACCGCGCCCACCACCGCCTGGGAATAGGCGTCGAGCAGCTCCGCGTCATCCGGGGCCGCCGGTGCAGCCGGCGAACCGTGCCCGCTTTCGTCGAGGAGGAACTGGGCAGCTAAGTCCATTCGTCTTATCCTCTGCACGCCCTGAGATGGGGACAGAAGGGGAAAAGCGAAGACCTGAATTTCTAGTACACGGTTTCGACGGGGACGCCGAACAGGTAGCCGGCGCCCCTTTCCGTGCGGATGTAGCGCGGCTCCGCCGGATCCTTCTCGATCTTGCGGCGCAGCCGCATGATCTGCACGTCCACCGAGCGGTTGTAGACCTCGTCGTTGTGAAGCCGCGACAGGTCGAGCAGCTGGTCGCGCGAGAGAATGCGGCTGGGCGCGCCGAGGAGCACCACCAGCAGGCTGAACTCGCCGTTGCTGAGCGGCACCGACTGGCCTGCGGGGCTCATCAGCCGGCGGGTGTTCAGGTTGAGCTCCCAGCCATCGAAGCGGTAGGCGCGGATGCCTTCGGGCTTGCCCTGGCGCACTTCGGCGCGCCGGCGACGCAGGATGGTGCGGATGCGCGCGAGCAGCTCGCGCGGGCTGAAGGGCTTGGTGAGATAGTCGTCGGCGCCGAGCTCGAGGCCCATCACGCGGTCGGCCTCCTCGGCCCGGCCCGTCAGCATGACGATCGGGATGGCGGATTCGTCGCGCAGCCTGCGGGCGAGCCCCATGCCGTCCTCGCCCTTCAGCTTGAGATCGAGCACAATCAGATCCACGACTTCCGCGCCGAGCAGCGCCTGCATCGCGTGGCCGTCGGCGACGGCGCTGACGCGCAGCTCGTGCTGCCCGAGATAGTCGGAAACCAGGTCGCGGATCGTGGGGTCATCATCGACGACGAGCACGTGGGGCAATGCCGCATAGGCCGATGTCCGGGAATCGCTGCTCATGGCTTGGATATTCATGGCTGGGTGCGAGTCTAGCCAGGTGCCGGCCGGCCCTATTACAGCTGTAACGCGCGCCCGCGCCGTTGTAAATTACACGCAATCAGGGGAGCTTGGAATCGGGAAGTGAGCGAGGCCGCCAAAACCCGTATCGACGTGCTGGTTATCGACGACGACGCCATCATGCGCGATCTGATGGCCGATTGGCTCGAGGCGGCAGGCTACCGCGTGCGCAAGGCCGAGGGCTGCGGTGCCGCGCTCGCCGAGTTCAGGCGGCAGGCGCCGGCTTTGGTCGTGACCGACATGTTCATGCCAGGGCCGTGCGGTGCCGAGGCGATCGCCCGGCTGAAAGCCGAGCAGCCCGGAATCGCTCTCATCGCGGTTTCCGGCTATTTCAACTCGGGGCAAGGGCTCAGCGCGGAAGCGGCGCTTTCTGCCGGCGCAGACCGGGCGCTGCCCAAGCCGGTCAAGCGCCGCGAGCTGATCCAGGCGGTGGCCGAGCTCGTCGGCCCGCCGGCCCGGTAGCCGAGCGATGCCGACGGCTGGGGCCCGATCGGCCGCCTCCCGCATCACCCTGACCCGCGCGCTCGTCGCGCTCGGCGCCGTGCTGGTCGGCATCAACGTCGCTTCCGCCATCTGGGATGCGCGAACCGATCGCGACCGCACGGAGCTGCGCGCGCGGCGCAACCTGTCCAACCTCAGCGGGCTGCTTTCGGAGCAGACCGCAGCCGCGCTGGAGACCGTGGACCTGGTGCTGCGCGATGCGGTGCGCGACGGGAGCACAGCGAAAGTGGCAGCCATGGCGCCGCGGCTGCGCGACGAAATGATCCATATTCCGCAGGTCGCCGGCTTCCTCGTGATCGACGCGGACGGGCGCGTCGCGGGGCGCACCAACGAGACCCCGGCGGTCGATCACGGCTTCGCCGGGCGCGCGTTCTTCACCGCCCACCGCGAGGCGCGCGATGCAGGGCTTTTCTTCAGCGAGCCTTATAAGGGCGGTGGCGATGGCACGAAATGGCGCTTCGTCATGTCGCGGCGCCTGAACACGCCCACCGGCGCGTTCAGCGGCGTCATTGCCGCGGTGATGGAGATCGAGAATTTCGACCGGCTCTACCGCATGATCGACGTCGGTGAGGGAGGCTTCATCAACCTTCGCGCGCGCGATGGCACCATCATCACGCGGGTTCCCGATCCTCGCGAGGCGCGTGGACGCAAATTTCCGAATCCCGAGATCTCCGCTGCGGTCGATCGTGAAGGCCGTTTCATCGGGTGGACGACGAGCCCGGTCCTGAACGAGCGGGTGCTCGTGTCGGCTGTCATCGTGCGCGGCTTGCCGCTGGAGGTGATCGTCGGCGCGACTGAGGATGCGGTGTTCGCCCCGTGGCGCAGCGAGGCCTGGCGCATCTTCCTGCGCACCGTGCTCACGTCGGCCGCCATGCTGGCCTTGATCGCGCTCGCGGCGTGGGGACTCGCCCGGCGCGCGCGGGCGCTGCAGCGCAAGGAGAAGCAGTTCCGCGCGATGATCGAGTACAGCTCGGACGGCGTGATCCTGACCCGCCCCGAGACCGGCATTTTCTACGCC
>Ga0209266_1002175_pt1 | contig 12538 bp, 7 predicted proteins | sample GraSoiAngelo_132_FD_185889 | JGI IMG/M metagenome (GOLD analysis project Ga0209266, IMG submission 185889) | Grasslands soil microbial communities from the Angelo Coastal Reserve, California, USA - 14_0929_02_40cm (SPAdes) (version 2) | ecosystem: Environmental > Terrestrial > Soil > Grasslands ...
GCTCGAAGTCGGCCGGGAGATCGGCACCTACTGTGGCCGCAACAACAAGCGAGTGCACCTCGAGATGGGTGGCAAGAACGCGATACTCATTCTCGACGACGCCGACCTCGAGCTCGCCGTCGAAGGGGCCGTGTGGAGCGCGTTCGGCACCAGCGGCCAGCGCTGCACGGCGGCGAGCCGGATGATCGTCCAGAGCGGCATCGCGCCGGCGTTCACCGACGAACTCGTACGTCGCGCGCAGGCGTTACGTTTGGGGGACGGTCTCGACGCGACAACCGATATGGGGCCGGTCGTGAATATGCAAGCACTCGGGAAGATCGGCCGATACATGGAGATCGGTAGCGATGAAGGCGCAGCGATCGCTTGTGGTGGCATGCGGGCCTCCGGCGATGGGCTGGACAATGGCTACTTCTTTCAGCCGACAGTGTTTACAAACGTGCGGCCGGCAATGCGCATCGCCCAGGATGAGATCTTCGGGCCGGTCACGGACATCATTCGCTGCGGGGACCTTGAGCAGGCCATCGCAATCAACAACGGTGTCCAATACGGCCTTTCGTCCGCGATATACACCCGGGACATCAGCAAAGCGTTTAAGGCTATGGAACGGATGACCACGGGAATCGTCTATATCAATGCGGGGACGATTGGCGCCGAGGTGCACTTGCCTTTCGGGGGAACGCGGGGCACCGGCAACGGGCATCGCGAGGCGGGGCAGGCAGCGCTCGACTCCTATAGCGAGTGGAAGACCGTGTATATCGATTATTCCGGACGGTTGCAAAAGGCGCAGATAGACCGCCCCGAGGGCGACCGAGGTTGACGTCGTCCGGGGCGCCTGGAAACGAGTGTCGCGGGACGGTCGCGCCCTGCCGGCCGTCCGCGCACCGCGTGCCGCGTCGGTTGATCCGGAAGGATCCCAGCTGCGGGAGCGGGTGGTCATCGAATCCGTCCGGCCGGAGGTAGACAGCGGGCGCTTCCCGGCCAAAGCGGTCGTCGGGCAGTGGTTTGTGGTTGGCGCCGACATCTTCGCTGAATACGAGCCGATAGTGTCATCGGTCCTGCGATACCGCCGAGATGGAGAGGCGGAATGGCACGAGACGCCGATGCAGCCGGCCGGCGAAGACCACTACGCTGGGGCGTTCGTCGTCGATCAGCTCGGCACTTACTACTACACAATCGAGGCATGGATCGACCGCTTCGAGACCTGGCGCCGCCTGCTCCGACGTAAGGTCGCGGCCCGGCAAGACGTAAGCGGCGAGCTGAAGATCGGCGCCGCCTTCGTCCGAGAAGCCGCCGCTCGCGCCGCGGGCCGCGATAGAAAGCAGCTCCAGGCAGCGGCCGAGCGGATAGCGAGCGGAACGCCTCCGCGCGAGAGAGCTCGCGCCGCGCTCGCTGATCAGCTGGCCACGCTCATGCGTCGCTATCCGGACCGCGGGCGGGCAACACGCTACGATAAGGGGCTGCTGGTCACTGTCGACCCGCCGAAGGCGGCGTTCAGCGCCTGGTATGAACTGTTCCCGCGGTCCTGGTCGCCCGAGCCGGGACGGCATGGGACGTTCCGCGACGTCGAAGCAGTCCTTCCCTATGTGGCCGGGATGGGCTTCGACGTCCTTTACCTACCGCCGATTCACCCAATCGGACGCAGCCACCGGAAGGGCAAGAACAACTCGCTCCGGGCGAAGGCAACCGACCCGGGCAGTCCCTGGGCGATCGGCTCCGACGAGGGCGGGCACAAGTCGGTCCACCCTGACTTGGGCAGCCTCGCCGACTTTCGACGGCTTGTCGCGCGGGCGAATGAGTACGGGCTCGAAATCGCTCTCGACATCGCGTTCCAGTGCTCGCCGGACCACCCGTACGTCAAAGAACACCCTGAGTGGTTTCGGCGACGGCCCGACGGCAGCATCCAGTACGCAGAGAACCCGCCGAAGAAATACGAGGACATCTATCCCTTCGACTTCGAGACGAGCGATTGGCGGGCGCTCTGGGAGGAGCTAAAGAGCGTCTTCGTCTTCTGGGTGCAGCAGGGCGTCCACATCTTCCGCGTCGACAACCCGCACACCAAGCCGTTCCGCTTCTGGGAGTGGGTCATCGCGGAGATCAAGCGCGACTACCCGGACACGATGTTTCTCGCTGAGGCCTTTACCCGGCCACGGCTGATGGAACGGCTGGCGAAGAGCGGCTTCACTCAGTCCTACACTTACTTCGCCTGGAAGACGAAAAAGGACGATATTCGCGATTACTTCACGGAGCTGACGTCCGCGCCCCTCAAGGATTACTTCCGGCCCAACGCCTGGCCGAACACGCCGGACATCCTGACCGAGTACCTCGTGACGGGTGGCCGCTCGGGCTTCGTCGCACGCCTGGTACTCGCAGCAACGCTTTCATCGAGCTATGGCATCTACGGCCCAGCGTTTGAGCTGGGCGAGCATACTCCCGCTCAGCCGGGCAGCGAGGAGTATTTGAACTCCGAGAAGTATGAACTGAAGCGCTGGGACATCGCACGGAAGGACAGCCTGCGCGAAATCATCACGCGCGTCAACGCCATTCGGCGGGGAAACCCCGCCCTCCATTCGAATGAGGGCCTGACCTTCCACCTAGCCGATAATGAGAATGTCATCTGCTACAGCAAGCGTACCGAGGACGCGCGAAACATCGTTGTCACGGTTGTGAACCTCGACCCGAAGCGCGCTCACTCGGCCGTCATCGAATTGCCGCTCGAAGAGTGGGGCATTGACCCGAAGCGCGCCTTCCCGGTCGACGATCTCCTGAACCAAAGCAAGGGCCGCTGGCGAGGAAAGCGGCATGAACTACGCCTCAAGCCGAAGACGTCCGCGTCCGCCATCTTCCGGCTCAGCGGGAAGGCAACGGAGCAACCCGATGCTTCCGCGTAACGATTCGGCCGCCTCGCACGGCGACATGCTCTGGTACAAGGACGCGATCATCTACCAGCTCCACGTCCGCGCCTTCAGCGATAGCAACAACGACGGCATCGGCGACTTCCGGGGGCTAATGCAGAAGCTGGACTACCTGCAGGACCTCGGCGTAAGCGCACTCTGGTTGCTCCCGTTCTACCCGTCGCCGCTCAAAGACGACGGCTACGATATTTCGGACTACTCCGGCGTCCATCAATCGTACGGGTCGCTTCGTGACTTCCAGGCGTTCCTTCGCGAAGCTCACCGACGTGGACTGCGTGTTATCACTGAGCTCATCCTGAACCACACCTCAGACCAGCACCCGTGGTTCCAGCGCGCTCGCACCTCGCCGCCCGGCAGCCGCGAGCGCGACTTCTATGTCTGGAGCGACACTCCCGAGCGCTACCGCGACGCCCGGATCATCTTCAAAGATTTCGAAACCTCGAACTGGACCTGGGACGCAACCGCGGAAGCATATTACTGGCACCGCTTCTACTCCCACCAGCCGGACCTTAACTTCGATAACCCCGACATGAGGCGGGCGCTGCTCCACGTCGTCGACCAGTGGCTGGGCATGGGGGTCGACGGTCTCCGCCTGGATGCCGTGCCCTATCTCTACGAGCGAGAGGGCACGAGCTGCGAAAACCTGCCGGAGACGCACGAGTACCTGCGAGAGCTGCGGCGTCATGTCGACGGGCGCTTTCCCGGCCGCGTCCTGCTCGGCGAGGCGAACCAGTGGCCCGAGGACGCCATCGCCTACTTCGGATCAGGCGACGAGTGCAACATGGCCTTCCACTTCCCCTTGATGCCGAGGCTCTTCATGGCCGTTCACATGGAGGACCGTTTCCCGATCATCGACATCCTCCAGCAAACGCCGCCGATCCCCGAAAGCTGTCAGTGGGCGGTCTTCCTGCGCAACCATGACGAGCTGACGCTCGAAATGGTGACAGACGAGGACCGCGACTATATGTACCGGGTCTACGCGCAGGACAGAGAGGCCCGCGTCAACCTCGGCATTCGCCGCCGGCTGGCTCCACTCCTGAACAACAACCGCCGCCGGATCGAGCTCATGAATGGGCTCCTCTTCTCGCTGCCTGGCGCGCCGATCATTTACTACGGCGATGAGATTGGCATGGGCGACAACGTTTATCTCGGCGACCGTAACGGTGTCCGCACGCCGATGCAATGGAGTGGCGATCGTAATGCAGGCTTCTCGCTCGCCAATCCGCAGCGTCTCTACATGCCGGTCATCACTGATCCGGAATACCACTACGCAACCGTCAACGTGGAGGCGCAGCAGAGCAACCCGCACTCGCTGCTTTGGTGGACGAGGCGCTTGATCGCGCTCCGCAAGCGCTACAAGGCCTTCGCCCGCGGCTCCATCGAGTTCCTGTACCCCGAAAACCGCAAAGTGCTGGCTTTTGTTCGCCGCTATGAGAACGAGACGATGCTCTTCGTGGCAAACCTGTCCCGCTTCGTTCAGTACGCCCGACTCGACATGTCGCCCTACAAAGGGACCACCCCGGTCGAGCTATTCGGGCTGACCGAGTTCCCGGAAGTGGGCGACGCCCCATACTTCCTTACTCTCGGCCCGCATGCCTTCTACTGGTTCGCTCTCGAACCGCGGGGAGTCGAGTCAGACGCGCCAGAAAGAGCGCCCGAACCCGCTTCCGTCCCCGAGCTTTCAGCGCTAATTTCCGGAAACGGCCTCTTCTCCAGCGTTGGCCGGGGCGCGCTCGAAACGGCTCTCCCAAAGTACCTCAGGTCACGCCGGTGGTTCGGAGGGAAAGGGCGCCACATCCAGTCGGTCGAAATGATCGATGCTATCGATATGCCGCCCAACGGAGGGCCGGAAGCGCACCTTGTCCTCGTCAAGCTGTCCTATGTAGAGGGCGAGCCAGAGACCTATTTGATCACCGTCGCCTCTGCTGTCGGCGAGGACGCTGAGCAAGTGGCTAGGGATATGCCGAACTCGATTATCGCGCGCGTCAAAAGGCGGCCTGATGAACCGGCCGGCGTCCTCTACGAGGCGATCAATGACAAGCACTTTGCCGCAGCCCTGCTCGAATCCATCGGCCGCCGGCGGCGTCTCAAGGGTTCGGCTGGTGAGATCGCTACTTCGCCGACCGAGGTGTTCCGCCGGCTACGCGGCGGGCCTGATGCAAACATTGACCCGTCCCCGCTCACCGGCGACCAGACGAACTCCTCGGTGGTCTACGGGGACAAGCTGATACTCAAGTTGTTCCGCCGGCCGGACGAAGGCGTGAACCCGGACCTCGAGATCGGCCGCGTTCTAACGGAAGAGACGCCCGCCGTCCAGGTGCCATCGGTTGCGGGGTACATCGAATATCGGCGCCACCGGAGAGAGTCGATGACGCTGGGTGTGCTTCAGTCTTACGTCCCAAACGAAGGCGACGCCTGGAACTACACGCTGGATAACGTCGGGTCGTACCTGGAGCGCGTTCTAAGCACGGGTGGGGACGTAGGCCCCGCGGCGGACCTTCTTCCTTCGGACGATCTTTTGGATCTTGCGCGACGGGATGTTCCTGAGGAAGTGCGCGATCTGATTGGTACATACATCCAGTCGGTTGGACTGCTGGGCCAGCGGACGGCCGAGCTTCATCTCGCACTCGCCTCGTCTGGAGCGTCAGCCGGCTTCGCGCCGGAGCCGTTTACGGGCCTTCACCAGCGTTCGCTCTATCAATCGACGCGCGGCTTGATGGCCTCCGTCTTCCCCGCGCTCCAGAGGAAAGTCGACAGCTTGCAGAATGGCATTCGCGAAGAGGCCCGAACGGTGCTCGACCTGGAGCCGCAGGTGCTCCGCCGCTTCCAGAGCATTCTGGAGGGCCAGCTAACCGGCATGCGCATCCGCTGTCACGGCGACTATCACCTGGGGCAGGTGCTCTTCACAGGCAAGGACTTCGTCATCATCGACTTCGAGGGCGAGCCAACACGACCCCTATCGCAGAGGCGGCTCAAGCGCTCCCCGCTCAAGGATGTCGCTGGGATGCTCCGCTCGTTCCACTACGCCGCCTATTCCGCGCTGTTCAACCAGGCCGCTCGTGGGATCGTACCGGCGATGCGTCTCCCCAACATGGAAGCTTGGGCGGGTGTCTGGTACAGGTGGGTGGGCGCTGCGTTCCTTCGCGAGTACCTTCACGCCATGGGCGACTCACCGATCCTGCCGAGACGGCAAGATGAACTGAGCAAGCTGCTCGGGGTGCTGGTCTTGGAGAAGGCGGTGTACGAAGTGGACTATGAGCTGAACAACCGGCCGGACTGGCTGCGCATTCCGCTACGGGGCGTCATCCAGGAAATCAACCACCACTAGGCTCTGGGTCGCTCGCGTGGCTGCCGGCGGCTGGGTTCGCCTCGCACGGCATGCGCCTCGCACATCACTGTCGACGCGATTTCACCAACTTTTCACTGTAACGCTTGGGCCGGCGCGACAATCTTACTTTGTGAAGCGCTTAGGGCGGGTCGATTTCACTGTCGCGGAAGTTCCGTTCACTCAGCAGTGGACAGGGCGCCAAAGTCGCGCTTCTTGCAGACGCATGAGAGTACTTGTAGTAGACGATGAACCGGACGTAATGGAGGTCGTGAACCTCTGCTTCGGCCTTCGCTGGCCCGAGGCCGAGGTCACTCCGGCGAAGGACGCCGAGGAGGGCCTGAAGTACCTTGAGCAGGACCCTCCGGACATCATCTTGCTGGACATCGTCTTGCCCGGTATGGACGGCTTCCAGTTTTGCCAGGAAGTCCGCCGTATCTCTGACGTGCCGATCGTCATGTTAAGCGCGCGCGACGGCGAAGTCGATAAGGTGCGCGGTCTTGAAATGGGCGCAGACGACTACATCACGAAGCCGTTCAGTCATCTCGAACTGCTGGCCCGCGTGCGCGCTGTCCTGCGTCGCTATCAGAACCAGCTTCCTGCGCTCGGCGAAGTGTTCGAGTCCGCGGACTTGCGGGTCGACTACGCCAGCCGCCACGTTACCGTGAAGGGTCGCACCGTCGCCTTGACGCCGACGGAATACTCACTTCTCTTCCACCTGACGCGAAACGCCGGGCGCGTCCTCCCTCACCAGACGCTGCTAGCGAAAGTATGGGGGCGCGAATACACGGACGAGATCGACTATCTTAAGGTGTACATTCGACGGCTCCGCCAGAAACTGGAGTGCGACACCAGTTCGATCGGCACGATCGTGAGCGAACGCGGCGTCGGCTACAAGTTCATCCAGGCCTGAACCGAGAGCGAGCTCCTGAACCTCTTCGCCGCGAGCACGCCCGGCGCAGAATTTACCGTTTCTTAACCGAATACTTCATACAATCCCTTTCTCCGCCTCACCGGTTCGCTTGACAATTGAAGCGATGGCAGCGTGTGAATCCTGCGGCATCCGGCTCGGTGCCGACTGCCTTCACGTCGACGATAATGCCTACTGCTGCACAGGGTGCGCCGCCGGCGGACCCTGCGTCTGCACGTACGAAAACGATCTTGGCCGTTATCCGCCAGCGCACTACGCGCGCCCCGTCTCCCTGGCTGAGCTTCTCGGCCGCTACGAAGAGGGCATCCGGACCAATGGCCAGCCGGCCGACGGGAGGCCTCAACCAGCGCCTGAAGACCTCTTCTAGCGTCCTCGGTCGCTATAGCCCTCCAGGAACGCCAGCCGCCAACCCGGAGAATCTCTGCCCTGTCCGGTGAAATACCGGAAGATGGTCCCAGATTCACCCAAATTTTTCAAACGGAACTCATACGGAAATCAAATGCCAGGCGCTGGGTGACAAAACTAGCATGTTATCGATGGGCGCGGCAGCATGATTAGCCGCCCAACCTGCCTAAATTCGAGCGCTGCCGCGTAGCCCCATCGATGGAGGTTTTGATGAGAGGGCGCGGAAATAGCCGACACGGTTTTCGCGCAGATACCGCAGCCGCAAGCGGCCGGGCCATCGCCCGGGTCGCTCCCCCGCTGCTACCGGTGCGTCGCCTTGCATGGCTGCTTGGCGCCGTCATCCTCGCCGCGCTGGCGGTACTGCTGCTGACTTTCGGGCCGCTTAGGGCATACGCCGTCAACGAGACCGGCGCCGGCTCGCCGGCCCCGGTCTCGGCCAATCCTTCGGCCGTAGCATCGGACTGCCCGGACGGCTATGTGCTCGACTTTGCCGGGCTCCCCGCCGGAACCATATTGGGTGAGCAGTACGCTTCGCTGGGCGTCCACATTTCAGGCAGTACGAGCCGGACAGACCGGCCGGACGCCGTAGTTGTCTTCAACTCGAACGGCACGGGCAGCCACGCTCCTGACCTCGAAGTGAGCATCGGCAACATCGCGCTTCTGCCCTATACTTTGAGCGATAAGAACGGCGACGGACTCGTGGACTACCCCGTCGACAGTAATTCCGGCGGTGAGCAGGTCTACACGTTCGACTCGCCGGTCCACATCGGCTCGTTTCTCTTTGTGGACAAAGACCACGGTACACCCGACAGGGCTACGGCATATGGCGCGGATGGCAACGTGGTCTCCTCGGTGCCAATTCCTGTCGGTGCAAATGCGTCCGTGCAGACGATCGATGTCAACGCCGACAATGCGGTGAAACTCGCGATACGGTACCGCGATTCCGGAGCGCTGACGGGCATTCAGATATGCCCTGAGGCGTCGACTTCCCAAACGGAGCCGACGCCGACTCCTCGACCGCAGACGACCAGTTCGGGAACATCCAACCCTCCGCTGGTAGCGACGCCGCGCACGGTCAAGACGCTGTCGCTGCCGTCCGCTTCGCTGCCGAAGACCGCTGTGCTCCCTGCTGCCATGCCAAGGACCGGCGGCGGTCCTGAGCCGAGCTCAGAGACGGGCACAGGGGCGCTGGCGGCTGGTCTTCTCGCGCTGTTCAGCGCCTGCGCGGTCGCGGGTGTCCTCCGGCGCTCGCACTTCTGCTGACCGACAGTTGAGCGCGGCTCGACGGGTTATCCACACCTGCCTCGTACTCGCTTGACAACTACACTAATTCTTCCGGATAATCAAAGTGCTGCAGCAGGGCCGCAACTGCCGCAGTTTCAGCGCTTTCGGGTCTCATCGCCGCACCCCCGCGAGCAGTTATTGACTCGGGAGCGCTTTTTCTTGCCCTACGCCTTCCCTCTGTAACTCTCGCTGCCGTCGCGTCATCACTACATAAGGAGAGACCTTTCCTGTGGACGCGGTGGAGCATACCTTCGATCCCGTACGCGAGCCCGGCCTCGGCAGGCGCCTCGCACTGTTGGGCGTGGTCGTCGGCGTGATGGCTGTCTTCCCGGTATACGCTCTTCTTCTCGGGTTGAATCTCACCGGGACTCTGTTCGTGCTAGCGCCCGGCGTTTTGGCTGGTCTCTCGACGATCGTCGGCATCGAGGTCGGACTGCGTTGGGAATATCGAATGCGCCGCCGTCACACCTATCCGCACGAGCTTGGCTGCGAGCTCGCTCCTATCTATCAGTTCCCCGCTGCCTGCCGCCGGGCCGCGAAACTGATCGCTCACTGGCTGCGCGCGCGCGCCGTCGTCGTCGGCTGGCTCACCGAAGATGGCCAGTTGCTGGAGCCAGTGGCCGTTTACGGTTTCCCCTCCGGCTGGCTGAAGCGCGCGCCGAGCCTCTCTCTCGGGGATGGCCCACTCTCCGGGACACTGCGGCAGGGCAAGCTCTTGACGAGATCCTCCACTGAGGGCGACTCATGGTTCTCGGGAGGAGCGCGGCGGGAACGGGCCGTATATGTCCCCCTGGTCGCCCGGGGCCGGCTGGAAGGCGTCCTCGCCATAGCAGCGGCGGGCAGGAACCCGCAGGTCCGCGACCAGCGGCTGCTTGCGGCGCTGGGCGTCGTCCTCAGCCTGGCGCTGGACAACTGCCGCCTCTACGAAGGACAACGCGCCCACGCCCAACATCTTCATGAACTAAACCGCATGAAGAGCGACTTCCTTTCGACCGTTTCGCATGAACTGAGGACGCCGCTCACCTCAATCATGATGGCGGCCGAGATGCTGCTCGAGGAGGAAGAAACCAGGGACCTGCAAAGCACGCGCGGCAAGCTCGTCGCAACGATCGTGCGAGGCGCTTCCCGCCTCAGCAGCCTCGTCGCCGACCTCGTCAATATCTCCCGGGACGACGAGTTCAAGCCGCGGCTGGAGCTTGATTCGGTCTCGATCGATGACCTGGTGGCAAACGCGGCCGCCATCGTTCAACCACTTGTCGCAGCCAAGCATCAGACCATCGACCTCAAGTCATCGGCGCCCGGTACGCTGGTGCGAGTCGACCGACTCCGCTTCGAGCAAGTCCTGATCAACCTTCTTTCCAACGCCCAGCGTTATACACCTCCGGGAGGGCACATTACGGTTAGCACCCGCCTTGCTCGCGGCGAAGTGATCCTGACCGTAGCCGACTCGGGCCCGGGCATCAGTCCGGAGGACCGGGAGCGGATCTTCGAGCCGTTCTATCGCGGCGACCGCTCCGGATTAGGTCTCGGCCTCGCGATCGCCAAGTCCCTGGTAGAGCTCCACAACGGACGCATCTGGGTGAACGATTCCGACCATCACGGCAGCGAGTTCTGCGTTACCGTGCCCGCGCAAACGCCCGCCAAAGAACGCGCGCTCGTCTCACCCGCCACCCATTAAGGCCTAGACGCCCGCACGCCTCTACGGCACGGGCCGGTTCGCGTTACAGGAATATAATTTCAATATGCGGCTGCGCCGTCTCCAGCTCTTCGACTATCGCAATTTTGAGCGCCTGGACATCGAACTCGGCTCTAAGGTGGCGCTCTTCGTCGGCGATAACGCACAGGGCAAGACAAACCTCCTCGAGGCGGTCTATTTGCTGGCCACGTTGCGCGGCGTCCGCGCCGAGACCGACGTGCAGCTCATCCGCCGGGAGCTTCTGAGCGATGTCTTGCCGGCTGCTCGGGTCGTCGCGGAGGTCGAGACGCTGGCCGGCGCGCTGAAGCTCGAGGTCGCGGTCGTTGCCAGGGACGCCGGGCGCGGCGCCAACGCGACCAAGACGGTAAAGGTCAATGGCGCGCCCAAGCGCCTGTCAGACGCCGTCGGCCGGCTCACGGCGGTGCTCTTTAGCGCGGACGACCTGTTAATGATCGAGGGTTCGCCTTCGCTGCGGCGACGCTACATCGACCTTACGCTGATGCAGGTCGACCAGCAGTATTCCTCCGCACGCTCGCGCTACGAGCGTGTCCTCGTCCAGCGAAACCACCTGCTCAAGCGGGTGCGTGAAGGCGAGGCACAAGCTGAAGAGCTGGGCTTCTGGACGGACGAGCTAACCAAAGACGGCGCGCTTATCGTGCAACGCCGCGCGGCCGCACTCGCGGAAATAGGCGGCCTGGCCGCAGACTACCAGCGGGCGCTGGCTGAGGGCGAAAATCTCGGCGTTTGTTATCAGTCCAGGATCGACTCGCCCCCGTCCGATCCGGCCCTTGCTTCCGAAGATGAGATCGCTGAGTGCCTTGCGGCGAACCTCACAAGTGGCCTTAGCCGCGATATCGCTGCGGGCATGACCTTGCAAGGCCCGCACCGCGATGACATGCTATTCGCGCTGAACGACCTCCCCGCGGCCGGCTACGCCTCGCGGGCACAGCAGCGGAGCGTCGCCCTTTCGTTACGCCTCGCCGAAGCCGAGCTGCTGCGGCGCCGCCGCGGCGAGGCGCCGGTCCTGCTGCTTGACGACGTGCTCTCGGAGATGGACGCGTCTCGCCGACACGCGGTCCTCTCGGCGGTCCGCGACGTGGAGCAATTGCTGATCACAGGCGCCGACTGGGACCGCTTTCCAGCGGGATTCACCTCCGGCGCGTCTTGCTTCAGTGTAATAGACGGCGAGGTCCAACCTATCACGGCGGTGCAGGCGGCAGCGAGAACAGCGGACTCCTGAGCCGGCGCGGGGTCATCACCCAGAGCGCGCCGGCCGCTACGCTCACTTCGGCTGGCGAATCGGCGAGCGCCTCCCCGTCGAGCTGGGCTGGGAACGGCTTCTCGCTCGCGATCCTTAAATGGCGCACCCGTTTGAGCTGCACGCGACTCGATCCCTGATGCCGTCTGAGCAGCGTTAGGGTCGCCAGCCGTACGGTATCCCAGCGACCACGTCCCTCGTAGACGCAGACGTCTAGCTGTCCGTCATCCACTATCGCATCGGGCGTGATCTTTGTAAGCCCAGCGTATATTCGCGTGTTACCTGCGACGACCATCAGCGTCCGCGCGCTTCGCGTCTCGCCGTCGAGCGAAAGCGTTACCCGCGAGCCGCGATACGCCATCGCCTGCCTGGCTGCGGAGAGCGCGTACGCCGCCGCTCCCAGCCTTCCCTTCATGCCGTGCGATACGCGTTGGACGACAGCAGCGTCGACGCCGAAGCTTACCTGCGAAAGGAAGTAGCGAGAGCCGGCTCTGCCGAGATCGATGCGCCGGCGCACTCCTTCGACGGCCAGACGGACGGCCTCGGCCGGCTTCTTCACCAGCCCCATTTCCCTCGCCCAGAGGTTGATGGTCCCGCTCGGTATGACCGAAACTGCCGTCTCCGACCCTGCGAGCCCGTTGACGGCCTCGTTGAGCGTCCCGTCGCCGCCGCAGACGAAGACGAGCGGTACACGATGCTCAGCCGCCATGGCTGCCACGGCCTTCGC
>Ga0209266_1002177_pt1 | contig 12530 bp, 11 predicted proteins | sample GraSoiAngelo_132_FD_185889 | JGI IMG/M metagenome (GOLD analysis project Ga0209266, IMG submission 185889) | Grasslands soil microbial communities from the Angelo Coastal Reserve, California, USA - 14_0929_02_40cm (SPAdes) (version 2) | ecosystem: Environmental > Terrestrial > Soil > Grasslands ...
GGGGACGACCGGCTGAAGTACGCTGCGCCACGTTTTGCGACTCACTCGGCCGCGCTGCTGATGGCCGTGGCGATGCCCTGGCTGGCTTTCCACGTACCGGTTGGTGCAGCGCCCGCCATGGCCGGCGCCTCGAGCCCCGGGACAGCGCTCGCGCAGGCGCCGTTCGGCCGCGCGGTGGATGGGATCGGTTGGTCCATGAGCGGGACGCTCGTGGTCCCGGCGCTGCCGGTGACGCCGCCGGGCGAGAAACATCGCGACATCGTCCATTACCACGCCCTCGACGGCGACACGCTCCGGGCGCTGGCCGCGAAGTTCGGGCTGTCGGTTAATACTCTGCTCTGGTCAAACCCCAAGCTCGTCGACCGGCTGACGGCAGGTCAGGAAGTCTTGATTCCGCCGGTCGACGGTGTGCTGGTGAAAGTGGGCGCCGCAGACACCGTGGCATCGCTGGCGCAGAAATACCGCGCGGAGTCGGACGCGATCATCGAGTTCAACCTCTTGCGCCATCCGGAAACGTTGCCGGTCGACGACTACCTGATGGTGCCGTACGGTGTTGGGCCGGAGCCACCGTCGGCGCCGCAGTCGAACGCGCACACGGTCACGGTCGGAAAACGCTCCTGGTACGTCACGCCCGTGTGGTCGTCGGGCGGAGGGGTTTATCCGTTCGGGCAGTGCACCTGGTATGTGAACACTCGCCGGCCGGCGCCGTGGGGTGGTAATGCGTGGCAGTGGTTCTCGCGCGCTCGAGCCTACGGTCGGCCCGAGGGAGCGACCCCGCGCGTGGGCGCCATCATGGTCACCTGGGAGTCACCGTACTGGGGCCACGTCGCCTACGTCGAGCAGGTGTACACGGATGGGAGCTGGCTCGTCTCGGAGATGAACTACTACGGTTCGCCCGGCGGCGGTTGGGGCCGCGTCAGCTATCGCCACGTCGTCCCCGGAACCATCCCGCTGATCGGCTTTATCTACTAGCCAGCGCTTCGATCAGCCTTCCAACCGCCAGCACCCGCGCCTCGTCGTTCCAGCGGCCGACCAGCTGCACTCCCACCGGTAACCCGCTCACCTCGCCGTAGGGGATGGATAGCGCGGGCACCCCCGTCAGGTTGAAGGGCGCGGTTAGCCGAACGAGCGCGCCGTCAACCGGCTCCACGCCAGTCCGCCAGGGCACGGTGCGCTCGCCAACGACGGGAGCGGTGATCGGCGTGGTGGGGAGCAGCAGAAGATCGATCTCATCAAAGATGCGGCGCAGAGCATTTGTGATCCTTGCTCGCATCCGCTGGGCCAGCACGTAGTCAGCGCCGGCAACGAGCGCGCCGAGCTGGAGCCGGACGCGCACGTCCGGACCGTAGGCGCGCGGGCGGGCTCGGATCCACCTGGCATGGGCCGCGCTGGCTTCAGCTCGCAGGGTGACCAGTTGTGTCACCACGGTCCACGCCATTTCGGGAAGGTGAACATCGCGGACCCGAAGACCGCTCCGCCCGAGTGCCGCGGCTGCCTCCTGCAGCTGCCTGGACACGCCCGGCTGGAGCGGCTGCAGGATCGAGTCATGAAGGATGCCGACCCGAAGTCCGTGGGTGGTCACCCGCCCCGCCTGCTTCCAGGCTCGTCCGCCTGACAGTGCATCGAGGAGAAGGCCGGCATCCTCGATCGTCCGCGTCAGGGGTCCGGCGTGATCCAATGACCACCCCAGCGGGATGGCGCCGTCGAGCGGCAGGAGCCCATAGGTCGGCTTCAGCCCGACGCAGCCGCAGAGCGAGGCTGGGATCCGGATCGATCCGCCGGTGTCCGACCCCAGCGCCGCGGCAGACAGGCCGGCCACCACCGCGATGGCCGATCCACCACTCGAGCCGCCCGGACTGCGGCGCACATCGCGGGGATTGCGCGCCACCCCCCACCAGGGATTCGCGTTCGTCACCCCGTAGGCAAACTCGTGCAGGTTGGTCTTGCCAAAGATGACGGCGCCAGCGGTCCGTAGCCGCGTTACGACTGCGGCGTCCCTCGACGGCACCCAGTCCCGAAGGATGCGCGAGCCCGCCGTGGTCCGCAGCCCGCGGGTCGCAAACAGGTCCTTGACGGCGATCGGCACCCCGAGAAGCGCGCCCGACTCGCCCCGGGCCAGTTGCTGCTGCGCTCGCTGGGCCGCCCGCCGAGCCCGCTCGCCGGGAGGCGTGATGAACGCGCGCAGGTCGGCCGACCGCTCGATTCGTTGCTGGTACGCGTCCAGCAGCTCCAGCGGGGATATGGTCCGGCGCCGTAGCGCCGTCGCGAGCTGGGCCAGCGGCGCCGTCGCCAGACTCGGGGGCAGTGCCATCAGTCGTTCGAAGGCTCAGGCGCCAGCGCCGATCTCAATTCTTCGACCAGCGCCTGGTACCGCTTCCATGCCGGACCCAGCGCCTCCAGGTCCGCTGCGGTCAGCCGGAGCCCTGCCGTCCGTGCGGCGGCGGCCAACCGGTCCCTCTCCGTCATCGGCACAGTATGCAATCCGTGACCGGCAGGGGTTTTGTCGTCGCTTTATGGGGGCGGGTCGGGTGCGGGGTCCCATCACCACTTGCGAGTGCGAAAAAGTTTGACAAGACCGCTGAGTCCGCCCTAAGCTGCCGTTGCCGCCACCGGCTCTTGGGGAGGCGCAGGCTGGCGGTGCCGCTGCCGTTTACCTAATTTTCGTTGCTGAGGAGCCCGAAACAATGCTGCTTGTGGAAGTCCGCCGCCTGGATATCGCGCCGTCCGCCGATCAGTTCTGGACGATCGTCTCCCGCGTCAACGGCCCGGAGTTCATGGGCGTTCTATACCGAGCCCGCGAAGCCATTTTCGACAGTGCCGGAATCGCCTTCACCATCGACCTGCTGAACAAGTTCCTGCAGTTTGACGTGACAAAGAGTTGGTCCGCCGCCGATGAGGGGGAGCTGTTCATGGGGTCGGCGCCGGTGGTCGGCTGGTTGCGCGTCCGCCGTCCGGGCTCGGCCACCCTGCGTGAGCTCCGATCGGACGACATTCATTTCATGGAGCTCGAGCACGCTGCCAAGCCGGCGTTCGTGGAAGTCGGTGTCGCGTATCGCGCCGGCACCGAGAAAGTGCGAACGGACTTCCTCAAGCGCATTCGGACCGCCGCCCAGGAGGCGCTTGGCCAGGAAGTGGGGACGCCGTCGTCCTGGCCGGTGCTCGCCCCCGTGGGCAGCCATAACTTCGATGCCATCCGCAAGTCCCGCCAGGCATCCTACGAAGCCAGCGCCGAAGAAAACCAGGCGATGGCCGCGTTTACCACCCCGGAGATTCGGGCACTCATCCGCGACCTCGAGCGAGTTGGCTCGCTGACGGTTTCCGACCTCCCCAAAGTCCTGGGCGAGGCGCAGGGGACGGCGGTCGCCGGCAGGCTCGGTGAGCTGCGCAACCTTGGCCTGATCCAGTCCGAGTATGTGATCGTGTGCTCGCGCACCGGAAATGCCGTGCTCCGCACTGACGATCCGAACAAGCTGCAGAAGATGGCACCCGATTGGATGAAGTGCGCCTGTGGCCGGCCGCTGAATGAAGAGCGGGTTGACCAGGTGATCGTGCCGACCGACCGCGCCACCGCGCTCAATGACAAGGGTCGCTGGATGACGACGCTGGCGACGGCGATCCTCCCCAAGCTCGGCATTAGCCGTGAGCAGGTCATCATCGACGCCAGTCCCCAGGGCACGGACATCGTGCTCGACCTCAGCGGTGACCTCGTGCTGGTGGTCCTGAAAGATCACGAGTTCAACCTGGCCGATGCCTATGCCTTCAACGCCAAGGTCTCACGCATCAAGGCCGCAGAAGGCGTGATCGTCAGCAATGAGGGGCTCTCCGGCGATGCCAAGAAGCTGGTCCAGGATGAGCTCGGTCCGCAACGCGCCCGGATCACGGATCCGTTCCGGATCACCTTCGTGGAGGGCGTCCAGGCGTTTGAGCACGACCTCGGCCGGGTCGTGGAACGGCGGCGCCGCCAGTATTTCCTGCGGGCGCTCGGCGACCTGGCGACCATCCAGGGCCTCAACATCGGTCAGCTCGCGCTGGCGAAGGTCGAAGCGGGCGGCCGCGTCGGCAAAGAAGTCGTGGCGCCGGAGGCCGTTCCCGCCGAGGCGTAGCACCGAACCGACACCATTCAATCCATCTCCCTCCCCCGTCTGCGGGGGAGGGTCGGGGTGGGGGTTCGATCAACACTCGTTCGGAGTGGATCTGCGGAAACCCGCTCGCGTAGTGTAGGGCGGTGCGAATCGGGAGTCTTGTCGCCGGGGTCATCGCCATCCTGGTGGGCGCGGTCTGGATCCTGCAGGGCTCGGGCGTGCTCCCCGGGAGCTTCATGACCGGCCAGACCATGTGGCTGGTCATTGGCATCGTGGTCGCGGGCCTGGGCCTCGGTCTGGCATTCAACGGACTTCGCCGCCCGGCCAAGCCGTAGCCGATTGAGCCGCCATCGCGCGCTGGTCACCGGGCTGAGCGCGGGCACGCTCGCGCTGGGCGTCGACTACCTGGCCCACGCCTTCGTCAACGTGCCGCTCGCCCCGGAGCAGGCCGGTTATCTCTTGCTCAAGGTGCTCCCGCTGTCCACGTTCGCGGACTTGCTCAAGACGCTCGGGACGCTGGCCAGGCCGCTCCTGCTCATGGGCGCGACCGTCGTGATCATCGCGGCTTATGGCGCGGCCGCCGCGGTGCTTGGGCGTCTGTTGCCCCACTGGACCATCGCGGCGATGACCGGGCTGGTAGCGCTGGTCGCCGGGGTGGTTGCCCTCATCGCGTTTTCGCCCGGCGACTCCGTGCTAGGCATCGTCGTCGAGGTCGTGCTGTTGGCGGGCATGGTCCCGCTGGTGGCCGCCGTCCTCACCCAGCTCACCTTGCCGGTCGGCGCTAACGAAGATCGGCGGGTTTTGCTCCGCAACCTCTTTTACGGGGCGGTGGGCATCGCCCTGGTCGGCGTCGGCTACGCCAATGTTCGTCGGTTTGTCACGGCGCTCGCCACCACGGAGGGGAACCGCGCGGATCGCGAGGTGACCAGTGTCAGCGACTTCTACGTTGTCTCGAAAAATCTCGGCGGCGACCCGGTCGTCGACGCATCCACCTGGCGCTTGAACCTGCCAACCCGATCCCTGACCTACGACGAATTGCTGACGCTGCCATCGGATGAGCTGGAGCTAACCCTGGAATGCATCAGCAACGAGGTTGGCGGGACGTTGATCAGCAACGGGATCTGGAAGGGGCCGCGGGTCAGCGACCTCCTGGCGCTGACGACCGTGCCATCCGACGCGGTCTGGATGCTGATCGAGAGCGCCGACGGCTACACGGAAAGCTTTCCGCTGCGTGACCTGACGCCGGATCACCGGCTTGTCACGCACCTCAACGGCGCTCCACTGACCTCGCAGCACGGCTTCCCAGCGCGCTTTATCTTTCCCGGCCATTACGGAATGAAGCAACCGAAATGGGTCACGCGCATCCACTTCTCGGCGACCGACCAGCCCGGCTACTGGGAAAACAACGGCTGGGACGAACGGGCAATCGTCAAGACGATGTCGCGCATCGATCGACCGTTCGACGGCGCCGCGCTGGCCGCCGGTGCGGTTCCCATGCGCGGCATTGCGTTCGCCGGCGCCCGCCGGATCAGCGGCGTCGATGTCAGTTGGGATGGGGGGCGCGCCTGGCATTCGGTCCAGCTGCAACCCGAGTTCTCCGCCTATGCCTGGCGATTCTGGGAGCTGACGCCGACCCTGCCGGCCGGCCAGTACCGGATCCGGGTCCGGGCCCGGGACGGCGAGGGAACCTTACAGCCCTCCAGATCAACGGCGACGCTGCCGAACGGCGCCGACGGCTACCACACGATCACGATCACGGTCGCCTAGCGCTCTCAGCCACTTCTCAGCGATACGCCGGACACCGTATAACAATCCGCCCCTACCGTAAGGTTGGAGCTCGCTGGAAACCATGAACGGTCGCGTTGTACCGTCAGGGAGAGGAATATGTCCTCGAACGCGACGCTGAGGTGGGCGTCGGTGCTGGGCACGCTGTTGCTGGCCCTGCTCTTTGGTGGCGTCGTCGCCACGTCCGAACGAGTCCACGGTGCAGAGTGAGAGCCATGTCTCCTGAGCTCCAGAGCCGTCACTTCGACGCGCTCGGCTCCACCTGCGAGCTGCTCAGCCTCGGCAGCGGGCAGGCGGCGCTCGAACGCTGCGAGCGATGGGTGCGCGACGCCGAGGCGCGCTTCACGCGTTTCCTTCCCGACAGTGAACTCGCGGGGCTGAATGCCGGCGGCGGCCGATATGTTCCAGTGAGCCCGGAGCTGTTTGCGATGCTCGAAGCTGCGCTCTGGGCATTTGAAGAGAGCAGTGGCCTGGTGAATGCGGCGGTGCTGCCGGCGCTGGTCGCCGCCGGTTATGACCGGCCATTTCGGCTGGGTCTGGCGGAGCCGGCGCACCTCAACCCACTGCCCATCCCGAGGCTGCCGGACGTGCTGATCCTGGATCAGGCGACTCGTTCAGCGGCGCTGGCTCCGGCAGCGGCGCTCGACCTTGGCGGAATCGTCAAGGGGGCCCTGGCCGACATCCTTATTGATGAGCTCGGTGAGAACGCCGTCTGCAACCTGGGCGGCGACCTCCGCGTCCGCGGCGCCGGTCCCGACGGCGATGGCTGGCACATCGGCCTGTGCGACCACTCAGCGGTTGCGCTCACGGACGGAGCGGTCTGCACCAGCGGCGTGACCCGGCGGCGCTGGGGCCAGTCCATGCATCACCTCATCGATCCAGGGACAGGGATGCCGGCCAGGACCGACCTCGCCGAGGTCTCGGTGGTGACCGACAGCGCCCTGCGTGGCGAGGTCTACGCCAAGAGCGCCATGCTCCTGGGCGCCGCCGCAGGGATCGCCTTCCTCGAAGCGCGCGGCGTGCACTACGCCCTGGTGCCCGCCGTCGGCGCCGGAGATGGCATCCTTCCCGCGGCAGCGTGACCCTCGACCAGCTGCTCTGGCTCACGTCGCGGGTGGCCGCGCTGACCGCCTTCTTTGTCCTGGCCGCCGCGCTGGTTACGGGCCAGGCGCTGCGAAGCGCGATGTTCGAAGGCGCCATGCGCAATCGCGAGCTGTCCAGTCTCCACCGTTTCCTCACGATCTGCTGGGTACCGTTTGTCTTGCTCCACGTCGTGACAATCACCATCGACAGCGTGGCGCGAGTGAGCCCCATCGACCTCGTCATCCCGTTTCGGGTCGCATACGCCGCCCTGCCGGTCGGGCTGGGCGCCATCGGCTTCGACCTGCTGTTGATCGTCACCGTCACCAGTTACCTGCGGCGCCGTCTCGACCCCACTACCTGGCGATGGCTACACCGGCTCTCCTATGTGATGTTCGGGGTATTTGCGCTTCATGCACTCCTGGCCGGATCAGATTTCGCGCGCCCACTCGTGCTGGCTCCGGCCGCCGGGGTCGTCGCCTTCATTGCGATCGTCAGCCTGGCCCGCCTCGCCTTCGGACGCTGGGAAACAACCGCCCATTAGACTCTCGGGGCAGGTAAGCGCGATTCTCAGGAGGACTGACATGCGCGTGATGGATGTCGTCAATGAAACGAAAACGGCCATGCGGGCGAGTGAGGTTTTCGGGACTCCTTACGAGAAGAACGGGGTAACGATCATTCCTGCGGCCAGGATCGCCGGCGGCGCCGGTGGCGGCGGCGACCAGCAGGAGCCGCAGGCAGGCGGTGTGGGTTTCGGGGTGTCATCGCGTCCGGTCGGGGCCTTTGTGATCAAGGGCGGCGAGGTCAGCTGGCAGCCGTCCCTGGATCTGAACCGAGTGATCTTGATGGGCCAGGTCGTGGCCATCGTGGCTCTGCTCACGGTGCGCGCGGCCATCAAGGCCTGGGCGAAACGGCGCGCGTGATCCCGGCGGCGATCGACCTCGACCTGCAGTCGGTCCGGCGGCAGTTTCCCGCGCTCGGGCTGCGGATCGACGGCCGGCCGGTCGTTTACCTGGACAATCCGGCCGGTACGCAGGTGCCCCAGCGGGTCATCGATCGGACCACCTCCTACTGGCAGACGATGAACGCCAACCAGGGCGGCGTGTTTGCTACCAGCGAGCGCTCGGACGCCCTGATGCTCGAAGTGCGCGCCGCCGCTGCGGCGTTCGTCAACGCCGATTCGCCGGAGGAGATCGTCTTCGGGCCGAACATGACCACGCTGACGTTCGCCGTCAGCCGCGCCATCGCGCGCGAACTGCGGGCGGGCGATGAGATCCTCGTCACCCGGCTCGAACACGACGGCAACGTGTCGCCCTGGCTGGCACTCCAGGAGCAGGGGATCATCGTCCGGTTCGCCGACATCAAGACGCCGGAGTGCACGCTCGACCTCGATGACCTCCGGCGGCAGCTGACGGCGCGGACCCGCCTGGTCGCCGTGACCCACGCGTCCAATGTGGTTGGGACGATCCCGGATCTTCCGGCGGTGGCGAGCGCCGCTCACGCGGTCGGGGCCTGGATGTGGGTGGATGCCGTTCACTACGGTCCTCACGGGTCGATCGACGTGCAGGCGCTCGACTGCGACTTCCTGGTCTGCTCCAGCTACAAGTTCTACGGCCCGCACCTCGGGATCCTCTACGGCGTCGCGAACTGCTGGAGCGGCTGCGGCCCTACAAGGTCCGGCCGGCCAGCGACGAGCTGCCGAGCCGCTGGGAGACCGGCACCCAGAACCATGAGAGCCTCGCCGGCCTGCTCGGCGCCTTCGAGTACCTCGCCGATCTTGGCGGGTCGAAGGTGGTCCGGCGGGAAGCGTTCGAGGCGGCCATGCAGCGAATCCAGGCGCACGAGCAGGCGCTGGCGGCGCGCCTGCTCGCCGGCCTCGAACTGATTCGAGGGATCCAGATTTTCGGGATCACGGCACCCGATCAGCTTCACCGCCGCGCCCCCACCGTCTCGCTCATCTGGCCGCCCCACCGGCCGCAGGCGCTCGCGCGCTGGCTGGCCGGCCAGCAAATCTTCACCTGGCACGGTGACCACTACGCGCCCGAGCTGATCGCCAGGCTGGGTCTTAGCGATCGTGGCGGCACGCTTCGGATCGGCCCGGCTCACTACAACACCGCGAGCGAGGTGGATCTCGTTCTCGAAGTGCTGGCCGGTTTCAAAGGCTGATCAACACCACGCCGGTGAGGGCCAGCCCGATCCCGGCCTGCTGCAGACGCGCCATGCGCTCATCCAACACGATCCGCGCCAGCACGACGGTGGCGACCGGGTACAGCGACGACAGGATCGAGACGACGCTCAAAAGGCCGGTGGTGGTGGCAAACGCAAAGAACACGTCGGCCCCGACGTCCAGCACCCCGACGGCAAACAGCGCTGGCAGGTCGGGCGGACGAGGCTTGATGCGCGATCGAAACGCCAGCCCAAGAAGCAGCAGCACGGAAACGCTGCCGGCCCGCGTGGCCAGCACTCCCCAGACCGCGTCGGGCCGGCTGGCAAAGCGAATCGCCACCAGGAAGAGCCCGAACGAGAGCGCGGCGATAAGGGCCAGGCCGGCGCCGGGAACGAGCCGCCGCCCGGGCTGCGCGGGGCGGCGATCGAACGCCAGCAGCGCGACCCCACCCAGGGTCAGCGCCATGCCGGCGAGCTGAAGCCCACCGGGTCGTTCACCGAGTGTCAGCCCGACGAGGACCGGAACCACCGGCCCGGTAGCGGCAATCGTCGAGACCACGCTGACCACGCCGATGGCCATGCCGCGGTAGATCGCGGCCAATCCGACCAGACCGATCAGGCCGGCGAGAACGCCGGCCACCATCCAGGGCCCGGGGCGGAAGGGTACGCCGCGCACGATCACGACGGCGGCGATCATGGCCAGGGTCGGTGGCTGCGACAGGAAGAGCACCGCGAAGGTACCCAGGCGTCGAGTCTTGAAGCCGCCGATGAAATCGCCGACGCCCCAGCTCAGGCTGGCCGCGAGCGCGAGCAGAACCGCGGTCAGGTCGAGACCCGCCGGACCGTAGCCCTGACGGCAAGATCCCCGAGCCGCTGCCGGTGGCCGCGGCGAAGCAGGAGCACCGCGTCGATGGGCCAGAGGAAAACGAGCACGCCGATCGCGTTTCGCAGCGCCGCGCGCCACCAGCCTGGTACCCCACCCTCGGGACCGTACACGGAGATGCCCATCAGGAGCTTGCCAAGCGTCTGGCCGGTTCGGGCCTCGTAGGGCACCCGATAGAGCAAGGTCACGCCGGCAAGGAGCAGGAGACCTTCCGGGTCGAGCACAACCTCTGTTGTCTCGAGCCCGGATGCGGCGGTCAGAATGAGTACGGTGATCCCAAAGGTGAGGGTCAGGTCGACGATGGCGGCCCAGAGGCGGCGGATCAGCGGATAGTCCTGCCAGGTTCGGTCGTCCCGGTCACGAAAAAGTTTGGCTTCAATCGAGTCGGCCAGATTCCGCCGCACGGCGAAGACGATCGGCTCCAACGCGGTCAGCGCGCCGCGACGCGCCAGCCAGCGGATGGACAACACGACCGCCAGGGTGGCCAGCGTCGTGACCGCGATGACGAACAATCGGTGCTCGGCGCGGTGAAATAGCCGGACCGCTGGCTGGCCGACCAGCGCCCCCAGGCCGACGAAGAAGGCGATGTAGACCAGGACGGAGGGAATCAGGCCGGCCGCAAAGGTCAGGCGAGGCATGTTGCTGACGCCCGCCGCCTGGGTTGTATGAATGCGCAAGCCGGGTATCAGGCGACCGGCGAAGACGGCCGGCGCGCCGCCTCGGCGCAGCAGGTGGATCGCGCGTTCGAGCGCCGGCCGAAAGCGCAGCGTATCGGCAACCTTCATCACCGCAGGCTGACCCACCGTGGCGAAAATCTCGCGGCCGATCATGGCCCCGATCACCGTCGCCAGCAGCAAGGCGGCGACCATGGGGACCGGGTCTACGGTGCCACTGGCGATCGCGATGCCGGCGATCATCAACAAGAGGTCGCCGGGCGCGAACGGAACCGGGACCCCACTCTCCTCGATGAAGACCAGGCCCGCGATGACGGCAATCAAGAGATCGCCGCTCAGGTTCGAGATCGAGCCGATCGGGTTCAGTTGATCAACTGCCGAATCAACGGGATGGGGAGATACCCGCAGCCGAGAAAGGCGTCGTGGAAGCGCTTCAGGGAGTAATCCGGGCGGCCCTCCAGGTCGGTGCGCAGCTCGAGAATGAGCAGCTTGCCGAGTGTATAGCTCAGATACAGCGGATCCCAGGCTCCCCGCATCGCCTCGCGCTTGGCCGGCAGTTCCGACAGGAATCCCATCGACATGAACAGTTGAATCGCTTCGGGCATCGGCATTGCCTGGCAGTGGAGACCGAGCGCAACGAGGAACCGGCAGTCGCGCAGGAGGGCGTCGCTCCGCTGCGCCAGTTGAAGTTTGGGATCCGTCGAGTAGCCGGCGTCGAGCATCATCTCCTCGACGTAATGCGCAAACCCCTCGACATTGGCATAGGACCAGAACAGCTGACGCGTCCTCGACCCAACTCGCCGCTCGTGCAGGGATTGCACGAAATGACCCGGGTAGGCTTCATGGATCGAGACGTTTTCGAGCATCGCGTAATTGAGGTGACGGAGCCACTGCTCGCGGCTGGTCTCGCTCCAGTCAGCGGCAGGCACCGTCACGTAGTAGTAGCTTTCGGTGGCGACGGTCTCGAGCGGCCCGGCGCTATCCATGGCGGCACTGATGTAGGACGCGTACGAGGGGGTCGGACGGACCAGGCAGCGCGCCTCCGAAGGGATCGAGACCAGGTCGCGCTCCAGGATGAAGCTGCGCAAGCCTTCCAGCGTGGCCCTGACGTCATCGATGATGGTCTCGGTCGTTGGATGATGCCTTTCCAGGTCGCGCAGCGCTGCGCTGACGCCGCCTCCGGGGCTGATGGCCTCAGCCGCGCGTTCCGCCTCCGCCATGTTGCGCTCGATGTCCGCCCGAACCAGGTGCTCGAGCTCGGCGACGTTCGCAGGAACGAGCTCGCGGGTTTGCAGTAGGCGCAAGAAGCGGTCTTCGCCCAGCGCGAAGTGGTCGTGAGCGTCACGCTGGCGTTGCTTGAGGAAGTCGACGGCTGCCCGGGTCTCCCGCACCGCCCGGTCGATTGCCTGGAGCGTGTCAGCGTCGCCGGCGGCGGCCGTCCGCACCTCGCCGTCGAGATAGGCGGACTGTCCGGCGGCGGCTTCGATTGCGATCTGCAGGTTCGGTCGAGGGAGTGACGCCTCCAGGTTGTCGCGGGCGGCCTCCAGGTAACCGGAATAGCCGGCAAGGTGCCGCCGCAAGGCGGCCAACCGCTCGCCCAGCGGCGCGTACGGCCGCTTGAGATAAGAGCTCACGTCCAGCTCGCTGCCAGCACCCATATAGAACATCGGTTCCGTAAACGGCCGCCGCAACTCGGTCAGTTCGAGCCGGGCCGTCTTGAGCTGGATAAGCAGCCCTTGCCGGTCCACGTCCTGGTCCCGGCTCAGCCCCGCCAGCGGCTCCAGCACTCCAATCTGTCGGTCGATCTCGCCAATGCGGGCGTGGATGGTCGTCGCCGAGAGGTCGCCCACGACACCGTCG
>Ga0209266_1002178_pt1 | contig 12530 bp, 12 predicted proteins | sample GraSoiAngelo_132_FD_185889 | JGI IMG/M metagenome (GOLD analysis project Ga0209266, IMG submission 185889) | Grasslands soil microbial communities from the Angelo Coastal Reserve, California, USA - 14_0929_02_40cm (SPAdes) (version 2) | ecosystem: Environmental > Terrestrial > Soil > Grasslands ...
GTATGAGGGGAATGAGACGGTTTTCTGCTGCAATGCGCAGCCGAGTTAGGGCACGAATGGACGATTGACCATAGCAGCGAGGCACGGCACAATGCGTCTCTTCAGGAAACGTTCGTGTACAGAACCTGATGTGATGGGGAAGGAGAACCTGGCGATGAGGCTCATGCTGCTTCGGCACGGAAAACCCGAAAGCGAGTCGCCAACGGGGCGAGACTTCGATTGCCCGCTGGCAAAGGAGGGATTTCGACAGGCGGAGTTCATCGCTGCACAACTGGAGAAGGGACACAAGCTGGCGGGAAGTACGCCGGTGGCGGTACTTTCGAGCCCAGCGGCGCGAGCGAGGGCGACGGCGAAGGTCATCGCCCAGGCCCTCGAGCTGCCTGTCACGATACAGGATGTCCTTGGGCCGGATTCTCCGAGGAAGGATGTACGCACTTTTGTGCATGGGCTCATCAACGGCACTGCCCCGGTCCTCATTGTCAGTCACAAGCCGCAACTTGAAAACTTGATCTCAGAAATGATCGGCAAAAATGAGGACTTGCGGTATGCCGAGCTCATCTGCCTGGAAGCGCAATCCCAAGCGGACCGCTTGAACGGGCGCGAACTCAGCCGGGTGTGCCCTGACGAGGAGAATTAGATGATTCGGACTCCAACGCGGTGCCATCGGCCCGATTGAACAAGGCCGCCTTCTCCGTCAAACGCCGAATGGGCCCTGTGACTCAACCGCCAAACAAGCATCAACTGTAGAGGCCGTGATCGATGCGGCCGAGAATCTCGTCAACCTGCGAAGCGCCAATCGGAGTGTTCAGTAGTTGCAGCGGTACTTTGCCCATTAGAGCACGATTCGGCTTAGTCAGCCAGCGGCCGGCTTTTTCGTCATCGCCAATTGTTTCAATTGCGTGGGCCACCACCTGTAAGAAACGGAAGACTCTGTCCGACTCCAGCGGTTGAAATTTTCCTTCTTGCTTCCGGCGTGCCAGTGTTCTTTCCGGCAAGCCGAGAGCTTCCCCAACCTGAGCCCGAGTCCATCCGAGGCGTTTCAAGACGGATTCGAACGGCGCATACGGAAATCCGGTTATGAGCAATTTACGCAATTCTTCCGTGTCGGAAAGCTTTTGCGCTAAAGTTTTCGTGATTCCGATCACTTTTCCCAGGTCCACTTCGTTGATCATAAGCTCGAAGCCATCTGGCATGACCATAACGCCAAAATTGCACGCTCACAATGGTGCCCATAATTTCAGCTCGGGCGGGCGTTACCGACATTCCAGAATTTTCGAAGGAGCAGGGTGCCGTGGCGGGAGGTAGTACCGAGGGTGTGACGCCGTTTTTCGGTCCCGCCGCTCTCACAAACAGGGTTTAAAATTCCTACACTTTGCGGCTGTCACTTGGCCTGCTGAGCCAGTACATTGCCGGGGAACCGGGCCTGGATGTAAGTGATGTGGCCGTTAATCTTGTTGAACCAGTGAGCGCTCCCGGGCGGGATGACCATCAAGTCTCCCGGCTGGAGTTTGACCGTCTGCCCTCCCTTGATCCCCGCGGTCCGGTTCTTCGGATCGGGCATGGATCCGCCCGTCGTATAGGTAGCACTGCCTTCAAGGACGTAGTAAACCTCCGTCACGTCGTTACCATCACTTTCCTTCGTGTGCACGCTCGCGTTATTCGGCCCGTCGACTCGGCGGCGAATAGTGAAATTTTCCGGTGGGATGATTATGGCGGCCTGACCACCTACGACTGACTGCGGCGACTTGTCGTCGTCAAGAGTCTTCTTCAACTGAGCGGACGGAAAGAATTTGCCAGGCGGGGTCATCACGGCCTGGGCCATTCCCGCCAGGTCGTGCAGCGACAGTACCGCCATGATCAAGAGAAGCGCACTAAACAACACTTTTTTCATCATCTTTCTTCCTCCTTGCAACAATCGTCACCCGTCGAGTGGAACGAGGAAGCGGTGAGCCGCTACGCCGGGCTAGGAGAAGCTACACGCTGGCGCGGAAATGGCCGATGATGCCCCATATCCTTGCCAGGAGTCGTCGTCTTGAAATCACGGACCGGTACGGGACAACGACTGTCTTCAGGATGATAGCAAAAGAATGCGCTGACTTTCGGAAACGGCGATACAATTGCAGCCAATTGCTCAGATGACGAGGAGAGGGAAACATGATTACCGTGGCGCTCATGGTGATGATGCAATTGACTCCAACAACATCATTCATCGTTTCCACAAGAGCAGGTCTTGTGAATTACGTTCAAGGCTCGGCGACCGTTAAGGCGGCCACAAGCATTCCTGCAGGTCAGCCCGTCGGCACGGGGCCGGGAGGCGCCGTCGAGATTTTGCTGAATCCGGGTTCCTATTTGCGAATGGGTGAAAACTCGCAGGTCATTCTCGACAACGTCGACTTGTCCGCGATCGCCCTGAGAATCATGCAGGGCTCCGCCGTCATTGAAGCGAATGAAATCGATAAGGGGTCGCCGATCAAAGTCGGCATCGGCAATCTGAAAGTGGAAATCGTCAAAGACGGCATATACCTGTTTACCGACGGCAAGGTTGTCGTCGTGGACGGCAAAGTCCGCGACGCGAGCAACGGCCTGTTCTACGGCAAGGGCTATCAGATCGCCGATGACGATCATGGATACCGTGCGCAGAAAGTCAAAACGTTCACTACCGCGCTCGAGCTGTGGAGTCAGAAGCGCGACGAACTGATCGCACAGGCCAATTTGAACGTCTCAAACAGTCTTCGACGTACTCCCAATTTGCCGCTGAACTCCTTCCTCGATGTTTGGCTGTGGTATCCCGCGTACGGGGCTTTCATCTATATGCCCGGCGCTCGATACCGTTCGCCGTATGGTTATCTCTATCGAAGCGTCGGCGAGTTTTTCGGCGGTTCCGGCGTCGCTTCGAGCGGATCCAACTCCGGCGGGTTCGGTAATTCCGGCCGCAGTTCCGGCGGCTTCACCGATTCCGGCGGCGGCGGTTCCGGCGGGTTCAGCAGCGCCGCGCCATCCGGCGGCGGCGCCTCATCGGCCGCTCCAAGCGCGGGTGCGCAAGGCGGATCGTCTTCCGGACATACCGCGACACAGGGCCGTTAGTCACCAAGGCACAAAGGCACGAAGCTATTCAAAACGTATATCGCACCGCCAGCTGCACGGTACGGGCGTTGCTGTTGAATACCCGATCCCACTTTGCAAAATCCGGACTGGCGGGATTTAGGAAACTGCGGCTCGTCACATAGGTGTTGTTCAACTTCACGGAATTGACGAATCCGGGCGTGTATTGCGGATGATTAAAGATATTCCCAAAGTCGCCGCGGAACTCGATCGCTTGACCTTCCCGCACAACGAACCTCTTCGCAAACGACATATCGAAGTTATCGATCGGCCGCGTCGGCAGAGTATTACGCCCGGCATTCGGAAAAACGCCGAGGCCCGCGCGAATGTACATCGCGGATGGATTCGTCGCGAGATATGCCACAGTCTGTCCCGCGCTGTTCTTCAGAGGTGTAACGTCGCTTCCTTTGGTTGGATCGCCGGCCGGATTCACAACGGCTCGATCGCCTGCGCTGTCGCCATTCAAGTTGGAATCCTGATCGCTCTGCACCGTGACATATTCCGGCGATTCGTAAGTGTAGATTCCCGCCCATCGCCAGTTCCCGGCAACGTTCTTCATGATCCAAGTCGACGAATCGCTGAACCACCGGGGTTCGTAGGTCCAACTCAGCGTCAGCCGATGCCGCCGATCGAGGGCGGACCTAGATTTGTCATTCCTCAGATTCAAGAAGTCCTGCTGCCGGCGCGACGTCAGAAACGTCGAAAAATGCGTCGCGCTGCTGTCGTCGATGTTGTGGCTCCAGGTGTAAGCGCTCACGAATTGTAAACCGCGAGTGAACCGCCGCGTCAGTTGCGCCGCCAGTCCGTGATAAAAAGAGTTGCCGATCGGCGGCCACCATGTCACCGCGCTAAAAAACCCCAACGGACCAAGGATCGGATTGCGCTGCGCGTCGGAGCTGTTCCCTGCGGCGCCTCCCAGATAGAACCCGGTGTCGGTATTGCCGGCCAGAAAGTAAGGCAGCGAATTCAGCGTCGCTTGCGACGGCGCTGACAAGTAGGTTTGAAGCGTTCGATCCGGCTGCACGGGCGCGAAACGCAACATCTGATTCTGTACCAGCAAATGGACGCTGCGCGTTCCGAGGTATCGCACTTCAACGGTGTAGTCCTTGTGCAGTTGGTGTTGTACGCCGAGCGTCCATTGGATCGAGTAGGGCGGAACCTGGTCGGGGATGTAGCTGGACGTCGCCGCCCGAGCGTCCGCCTGGCTCAAATTGCGGCCAAACGTGATTTTGCCGGGAGCGATTCCTCCCTTTGCGAGGAACGGCGCCGTAAACACGGTCGGAAAATTTTCGGCATCGACAGTTGCGCTGAGCTGCGGCGGGTAGGCCGTGCTTCCGACGTTGTCAAAGATGACGTCGTAGGCCATTCCGATTCCGGCTCGGATCGAAGTGGTTCCCTTGGTGCCGGGCGAGTACGCGACGCCGAGCCGCGGAGCAAAGTTCTTGTTGCCGACGCCGGGCTCTTTGAAATTGATGACGCCAGGCACGCTCGAAATGGCATTGAGCGTTTGCAGCTGCATGGTTGCGGGAACCGTGGTGCGCTCCCACCGCAGACCAAGGTTCAGCGTCAGTCTCGGCGTGACATGCCACTCATCCTGGCCGTACAGATACGTCGCCCAGTTATTTCCAAAATATTGAGTGGCGCCGCCGAGATCGCGCTCCGCCAGATTTTCCGGAACGACGTCGCGAAGGTAAGACTGCAGCGTTTGATAAATGTAGTCGCCGCGTTCGCGCTGAATGAAATGCTGCGGCGAAATCGAACGGCGGCCATCAAAACCGAATTTGATGTTGTGGCGGCCGGCGCTCCAGCTCATGTTCTCAACCGCCTGATACGTGTTTTGAACCGCCGACTGCGGCGCATTCGGATCGGGGCCGATGTTCAGGCCCAGGTCGGTTTCAGCCGTGATGTTGGGGAATCGATCGAGACCGGGAAACTGAAAACCCGGATCGACGAAAAACTGCGTGTAGCGGTTGAATCCGATTCTTGTTTCGCTGGTGAATGCCGGCGAGAGCGTGTGGTAGAAGCCTGCCGTTGCTAAGGAGTAACGCCTCGGAAGTTTCGTCCAGAAGGCCGGGAGGTTGGCCGTCGTATCGATCGAGTCGACCTTGTTGTAGATGAAGCGGCCGCGGAGTTGATCTCCCCCGTCGAAGTTGTAGTCGCTGCTCCCGACAAGCGCATATTGGTTGGTATAGTTCCCGCCGACAATCGGCAGAATGCCGATCGGAATGGCGACGCCGTTGACCGTCGTCGTTCGATCCGCGGCCGGCGCCGCGCGCGCATACTGCTCGAGAATCGCCAGGTTGGTTTTCGAGACGCCGGCTGTGCCGGCGGCATTCAGCGCGGGCATCGCATCCAGCAGAGCATAGCCGGCGGCGGTCGGCGCTCTCACCGGAGTCGCTGCCGTCGAGCCCTGGCCCAAAGGCGCGTACTCAAAGTTAGCGAAGTAGAACCATTTGTTGTTCACGATCGGCGCGCCGATGCTGCCGCCGATCCGGTTCTGATCGAAGCGGGGATTTTGCGTTTCTCCGAGCCGCTTGAAGGACTGGTCCATCGCATTCAGCTTGCGATTCTGAAAGTACTCGTACAGCGAACCGTGAATGTTGTTCCCGCCGCTCTTCACGATCGTATTGAACTGGCCGCCCGTGGAATGGCCGAATTCCGCGCTGAACTGGTTTTGCAGGAGCGAGAACTCTTGCGTGGCTTCTGTCGGCACATACACGAGCGGACCGGTAATCGTTTTGTTGTTGTTGTCCACGCCCTCGATCATGAAATTGTTGTTCATCGGCCGCTGGCCGCCTATTGAAGGCCCTGTCCCTTGGCCGATCCCGCCGTTACTCGCGATACCCGCGCTGAGCAGCGACAGGTTGAGAGCTCCGAAAAAACTGCCGCTCGATTCGATGATCGGCAGATTCACGGCCTGCTCGGGTTTGAATGTCGATTGCAATTGCGAGGATGTCGTATCCACGGTGGTGGACGCTTCCACGACTGCTACGGAGGCGGTCACGCCTCGCAATTGAACCGTCACATTGGCAGTCGCCGTCTTGTTCAATTCCACCAGCACGTCTTTGACGCCGCTGTCTGCGAACCCTCTGGCCGCGACCGTGACATCGTAGTCGCCGACCGGCAGGTTGTTGAGGCGGTACAAGCCGTCCACGTCGGTCTTGGTGGAATACTTTACGCCTGTCGCCGTATTCGTCACGGTGACCGTCGCATTGGGCACAGAGGCGCCCGTTGGATCCAAAACCGAACCCGTTAAATTGCCGTCAATGGTTTGGCCGAAATCGAGGCGCAAGAAGAGCGTCAGGCACAACAGCAGCATGATGATGAGCGTCGATTTCATGGCAATCGTTAACAGACAGAGCAGCCGAATTCATATCTGGGTGCGCATGTGACAGGCCGAGGCCTGCACGAGCGCGCCGGTTCAGAAAACGTGATTCAGTTCCACGGCATGATGCCCTAAACGGCGCCCAATACGTGAGCCGCCTTTCCGTAATCCTCCGGTCTTATATATAAGATGTAACCGTATCCGCCGCTTCCGTCGGTGACCCCACTGGAGGCATACACATTGATGTTGGCCTCAAGCAGCGTGAAATGGATGTCGGCCAGCGCGCCGAGGCGGTCGTCATCCTGGACCAGAAGAGCACGTTGCGGCCCCGTTAGTCTGAGTCCTGTCCTAGCTGCGGTCTTGGTGAGCAGGTCTGAGTTGTCCGGAAAGAGAACTAATTGAGTATGATCAGGGCCCATCGGAATGGCGTTGAAGGCGAGGAGATTGACTTGTTCACTCTCGAGCTGGGAGAGCAAACGGTAAGCCTCTCCCGGCCTATCGTGGACCATGACATAGAAATACTCGACGGTACGAACACGAGCGCCCATGATTCTACCTCCGGCGCGGCCGGTGAATGGCTAAACGTCTGGGTTTCTTACGCCATGTTACGCCGTTCCGAATCAATCGCTAACAGAAAATCCACTTTCGTTTCAAACGGACCCCACAATAGGCGACTGAAACGCTGACCAGCTAAGCAGGCGCGGCATTAGGGGCGCAATCGAGAGAAATTGTCGCATTTGAGCGGAGAAGCAGCAGGTTCTCCGGATCAGTAAGATCGCCAGGGTCGATCAGGGGCCGAGAGCCACAGGGCTACGTGACAAAAAAGGGCGCGTCCGCTATCCTGTTCGCAAAGCAATTCGAGCAGTTGTTTGACGAGGCGTTGGCCGGAAGATGGCGGAACTCAAGGTAGGAGCCATAACGGAGTGGCGAAGGATTTCGCCGAGCCTGTTGGTGTTCCGCATGATGCCGGAACCTGGAACCCGGTTCCCCGATTACAAGCCGGGCCAATACATTGCACTCCGCCGTGAGGACTGCAGATTAACCAAAGTAGTCCGCGACGCGGATGGGCAGATTCATTACCTGCCCGACCTGGACGAAGCCGGCAATCCGAAACTCGGCGCGGTCACTCACTCTTATTCGCTTGCTTCCGCCCCCGCTGAGACTCGGGAAAATGGCCATCTGCAATTTTATATCGTCCTCGAAAAGACAGAGCAAGAGACCGAGGGCCGTTTGAGCGGAGCGCTGTTCAGGCTGAATTTCCCCGAGGATAACAAGTTGATTTACGTCAACCGGATCACGGGTAGCTTCACGCTTGACCAGAGAGCCAACGGTTTCCGCAGCGTGTTATTGGTGGGGACCGGCACAGGATTAGCTCCCTTCGTGTCAATGATCAAACAACTGCATTTTGATGCCCGCCGCGGTGTGAGGGATGATACTCAGTACACGCTGATACACACAAACCGAACGTTCGAGGAGTTAGCCTTCCACGAGGAACTGCGGGCCATCGAGAGCGCTCAACGTTTCGACTTCGTCTACGTACCCTCGGTGAGCCGCCCCACCGTGCGAGACCTTACAGATACCAACATAGGCCGAGGGCGCGCAAATAACCTGTTCCGCCACATCTTCGATATGCCCTTGAAAGAGGAGGAGTATCTGGAGCAGGCCCGGTTCAGCCAGGTGGATATCTCCAAAGCGAGGGCCGAACTCGACAGTGCTGTTCGGCCAGTGCTTCCCGGATGTATTCTGCGAAGCGAACTGCAAAAGCGGCTAAATCCTGAGCGCACGGTGGTACTCACATGCGGCAATCCTTCCCTTATGGCCGACATCAATTACATCGCCGCCAGGCAAGGCATGCGCTTTGAAAAAGAAGACTGGTAACACGGCGGAACGTTCGCATTCAGGCGCATGTCGGCGACGATCACTTTTTTGTGGTTTGGGTTAAGCGCGATTCCGTGCGTCACCCCCGAGACCGGAACTCTTCCGCGTCATTGTCGATGTTCTCTAAAGCCGAAGACCCCAAAGTGTCCTTCGCTCAGGCTCGAATCCACTCGCTTCCAGCGTGCGCTCGATAGCTGAATTGCCAGGATGGACCTCGGCACTGACGCGGCGGATACCGCGCTGGCGGGCATTTTCGAGAAGAGACGCGATAAGGCTGCCGCCCACGCCTTTGCTTCTCCATTGTGGTGACACAAACAACGCGACGATATCCATCGTTTCACCGCGGAACTCAGTGCGCCATTCGTAGGATGCGTAGGCATATCCCCACAGCGTTCCGTTGGTTTCGGCCACGACAATGAGCCCCAGATCGGCGGAATTCATGATGTGCTCGAAGACGCGGCGGGCATCTTCTGCAGTTCCATCAGCGCGAATGTTCTCGAGGAGTTCACTGGCGAGCGCGCAAAGCTGATCCATGTCTCGCGGATTGGCAACTCGAATTTGGAATGGACGCACGCTCACACAAGAAACTCTGGGTGCGGGCTAATAGATCCCCGACTCTTTCGACACGTCGTGTTCTTTGGTCCAGCGCGCCTCGCGGGCGGTTGAAGGATCAATGACCGCCTTAACCTCGCAGATGGTATCCGCAGGAAAACCGCTCAGATAGGCGTGCTCGCGAATCAATCGTTGATCGCGCGCGATATAAACGCTGTAGACTTTATCGGCGGTGACGAAGCTTTCCAGCCACTGGATCTCCGTACCAATCTCCTCAAGCGCACGGCAAGACCTGTCAGAAATGGCCGCGAGTTCGTCGCGCGACAAAGCACCTGCGCCAGGCATATTACGTTCGATCACGTACTTTGGCATGACTTCTCCTTTCATCGAGGCAGTATACAACCGCCGAATCGGCAAATGGAACGGGGCGCGTCCCGAGCCCTAGGGTATCCTCCATAGGAGGTAAGCAGCCACCGCGGTTCCCAGAGTCGCTCCGCCGTAGCAGAAAGTGTTGATCAGTTCGTTGAGGTGCTTGATCTGCAAACCGTCGTAGAGTGTAAACCGGAACCGGTGAGCCCAGTGGAACAGCGCAAGAGAGCAAAGGATGAACAGATATACTCGAGTGAGCGGATGCCGGACCAGGGCGAGGAGGTGTTCATAGCTTGGTGCGTCCACCCATCCCAGGGGAAACGCCAGCCCGAATAGCAACACGTGGATCGGCATCAGCATCGCCGAAACCACGCCGCCTGCGCTGAAAAGCATCCACAAAAACGGCTCGTTCGATCTTTTGTGCATTTACCCTCGCAGAAGGATCCAAGCTATGGCGGCGGATATAACCACCCAGGCGACGTAGTTCGGTGCCGCGATGGCCAAGCTAGAAAGGCGTTTCCCGCGCAACCGGATGACCATCGCTTTCGGGGCCAGATTAAACCAAGTCACGGCGTGGAAGATGACGAAAGCAAGGCTCACCGCGTTCAGCGTCAAAAGAAGTGGACTCCGCAGCCAGTTCTGTAGTTCCGCGTAGTCTGCCGGTCCACGCGTTAGAGCCCGGATCTGGAGCAGCGTTACTACCACGATCCAGGCCACGAAGACACTGCTCGCTTCCCTAAGGATGAATTTCACATACGGCCAACGGGCCAGCCACCAATAAGTCGAGACGCGAGTGTGGTACGACCGGGGCAGATACTCGGTTGGATTGTTCATCGGCTACTCCGCTCCTCGCGGCAGCACCAAGGCTTTCAGCCATTCCATGGTGGCCGTTAGCTTGTACTGCTGAATGGCGGCGGCCGGGTCCACATTCTTAGGACAAACCTGCGTGCACTCGCCAACAAACGTGCATCCCCAAATTCCTTCGTGATGGGAGAGGATATCGAGGCGGTCACTGGCCCCCTGGTCCCGGGAGTCCAGGTTGTACCGCTGAGCCAGGGCAATCGCGGCGGGTCCACTAAACAGGGGGTCCAATCCGTAAACCGGACAGGCCGCGTAACACAGCATGCAATTAATGCACATGCTGAACTGCTTATACGCGTCCATTTGCTCCGGGGTTTGGAAGTATTCCTCGTTCAAGGGTTTTTCCACCTTCCGAATGATCCACGGTTTCGACTTCGCGAGCTTCACCAGGAAATCCGAGGTGTCGACCACCAGGTCGCGGAGCACGGGGAAGTGACTCATGGGCTCCACGCGCACGGGGCCCGGAGCATAGTCCGAAAGGAACGTGGCGCAGGTCAATTTGGGAACTCCGTTGACCATCATTCCGCAGCTCCCGCAGACTCCCATGCGGCAAGACCAGCGAAACGACAGCGACCCGTCGAGGTGGTCTTTGATGTAATTCAGCGCGTCGAGCACCACCCATTCTTTTCGGAGCGGGACCTCGTAGGTGTCGGGCCGAGGTTTCTCATCATGCGCCGGATTATACCTTGTGACTTCGAGCGTGATCCTGTTCGCCATACGCGTTCACCTTCCGTAGACTCGCTCGCCCGGGGGCCAGCGAGTAATGGTCACGGGCGAGTATTCCACCCTGGGCCGGCCGTCCGGACCGCAGTACGCCAGTGAGTGCGCGAGAAACTTCTCATCGTTGCGATGCGGATAGTCCGTTCGCTGGTGGGCTCCCCGTGATTCTCTTCGCTCCATGGCGCAGTGCACCATCGTTTCGGCCACATCCAGCATGCACGATAACTCCAGCACGGAAATCAGCTCCGTATTGAACACATGGCCTCGATCGTCCAGACGGATGTCGCGGAACCGGTCCTGGAGCTGTTGGAGTTTGCCAACCGCTCCGGCCAGCAATTCACCCGAACGGTAAATGCCGGCACATTGTTCCGTGATCTTCTGCATCTCCTCGCGGAGGTCCGCGATCGGCTCCCGGCCTCCGCTCTTGTGAAGAAACTGTTCCTGGAGCCGCGCCTCTTCGTCCAGCGCCTGGGCCAGAAGCTGGCGCCCCGGGGGTTTTTGTTCTGCCGCATAAGCCGCCGCCGCACCCCCGGCTCTAGCGCCGAACACGAGCAGCTCCGGCAGAGAATTCGAACCCAGCCGGTTGGCGCCGTTGATGCTGACACAGGCGACCTCGCCTGCCGCGTACAAGCCCCCCAGCGGTGTGGCCCCGTTCAAGTCCGTATGAACGCCGCCCATCATGTAGTGAACCACGGGGCGGACCGGAATTAACTGCGTGACGGGATCGATGTGCTCATATTTGAGACACAGCTCGCGGACAAAGGGGAGCTTCGTGTTGATCGTCTTCCCTCCCAAGTGTCGAAGGTCGAGATTCACCACTGCACCGTACGGTCCCTCCACGGTGCGGCCCTTCGCCTGTTCTTGAACAAACGCTTGCGACAGGCGATCACGCGGACCCAGCTCCATGCTGCGCAAGACCGGCGTCGGTTCCGGCTTGCCGAGGTCGTAGTCCTGCAGGTACCGATAGCCGTCCTTGTTCAGTAAGTAACCTCCTTCAGCTCGGGCTGCCTCGGTAATGAGAATCCCGGTAAACGGGAGACCCGTGGGATGATATTGAACGAACTCCATGTCCTTCAAAGGAGCGCCCGCTCGATAGGCCAGCGCCATGCCATCGCCGTTACTGATGGCCGCGTTGGTCGTGAAGCGGAACACACGGCCACAGCCACCCGTGCACAAAATGACTGCCTTAGCGGTGATCGCCTGAACCTTTCCGGTAGTCAACTCTAACGCCACTACGCCCTGCACGCGACCGTCGTCCACCAGCAGTCTGGTGACAAAGTACTCGTCATACCGAGTGACAGCGTCATATTTGAGTGACGTTTGAAAAAGCGTGTGGAGCATGTGGAAGCCGGTCTTGTCGGCCGCAAACCACGTCCGTGTCTTTTTCATTCCACCAAAAGGCCGTACGGCGATGCGTCCATTGGGTTCCCGGCTCCAGGGACAGCCCCAATGTTCCAGCCGCATCAACTCTAGCGGAGCCTCTTTTACGAAAGCCTCCACCGCGTCCTGATCGCACAGCCAATCGCCGCCGGAAATCGTGTCGTAAGCATGCTCGTCCAGACTGTCGTCCGGAAGATAAACTCCGGCCGCTCCTCCCTCGGCCGCCACTGTGTGACTTCGCATCGGGTACACCTTTGAAACGACCGCCACACTGAGTTTCGGATCCCTTTCGGAAATAGCAATGGCGGCACGCAAGCCGGCGCCGCCACCGCCGACCAGCACA
>Ga0209266_1002179_pt1 | contig 12530 bp, 15 predicted proteins | sample GraSoiAngelo_132_FD_185889 | JGI IMG/M metagenome (GOLD analysis project Ga0209266, IMG submission 185889) | Grasslands soil microbial communities from the Angelo Coastal Reserve, California, USA - 14_0929_02_40cm (SPAdes) (version 2) | ecosystem: Environmental > Terrestrial > Soil > Grasslands ...
GGCGAAGTATGGTCTTACCTCGAAGGATATCGTGAGAGCTGCGAAGAAGCTGGTCGCGGCTAGGTGATTATCGATTGAAGATATTCCTCGACACCGCCAACATCCCGTCCATCAAGACTTTCGTCGATATGGGGGTTTTGGATGGGATAACCACCAACCCGACCCTCATCGCCAAGGAGAACAGGGAATTCGTTGAGCTCGTTACGGATATTCTGAGACTTGTTCAAGGACCCGTAAACCTTGAGGTGGTTAGTCAGGAGTCTGAGGGAATGGTCCGGGAAGGGCATGATCTTGCCGCCCTGGGACCCAATGTCGTGGTCAAATGCCCCATGACGGGCGAGGGGCTCAAAGCGGTCAGGAGGCTTCACAAGGATGGCATCAAGACAAACGTAACTCTAGTATTCTCTCCGAACCAGGCGCTTCTGGCGGCAAAGGCTGGAGCGGACTATGTTAGCCCATTCATCGGTCGGCTCGACGACGCCGGGCATGAAGGGATGAAGATAATCGAAGAGATTTTGCTGATCTACCGAAATTACAATATTGATACTCAAGTGTTAGTGGCTAGCATTCGTCACCCGATGCACGTTGTAGAGGCTGCGAAGCTGGGTGCTCATGTGGCCACGATGCCGGCTGATGTCTTGGACAAGATGGTGAAACATCCATTGACTGATATTGGGCTGAAACGGTTCTTGGATGATTGGCAAAAGGCGGGTCTCAGGCTCCCAGAAGGAAGGTTGACCGTTCCGAAGGCGAAGCCTCTGGTCCAACGACCTTAGAAATCTGCCTGCCGAATGTCGTCTCCTATCGTGCTTGAGGCTTCAACTCTGTTCCAGGCTAGTTCGGAGTCTTCGCCGTCAGTCTTTTGAATAGGTGATTATTCCTCTCTCTGTTACCCTTTGGCGAAGTACATATTCGTCACCGGCGGAGTAATGTCCGGAATAGGAAAGGGAGTCATTGCAGCTTCTATCGGCAAAATTCTACAAGTACGAGGACTAAAGGTCACAGCCGCAAAGGTCGACCCCTACCTCAACTATGATGCTGGAACGATGAACCCGTACATCCACGGCGAGGTCTTCGTAACGGAAGACGGGGGCGAGACCGATATGGACATCGGCACCTACGAGAGATTTCTAGACATCAACGTTCCAAAGAGCCACAACATTACGACCGGACAGATCTATTCCTCTGTCATCGAACGAGAGAGAAGAGGAGACTTTCTTGGAAAGTGCGTCCAGATAATTCCACACATTACCGACGAAATCAAGGATCGTCTTCGAAATATTGCACGCGAGGATGCGGATGTTGTGATAGTGGAGATAGGTGGGACTGTCGGCGACATCGAGTCCCTCCCATATCTAGAAGCTGCCCGTCAATTCAGGTTCGACGAGGGAATCGGAAACGTCGTCAATGTCCACGTAACCCTCGTTCCGATGCTCGATGTTGTCGGTGAACAGAAAACCAAGCCAACACAGCACAGCGTTCAAGAGCTTAGACGCATAGGCGTCCAGCCTGACGTTATTGTTGCTCGAAGCAAGGTGCCTCTTAAGCCAGAGCCGCGAAAGAAGATCGCTCTCTTCTGCAACGTCGAAGAATCCGCGGTCTTCACCTCCCAAGACATCGCTAGCATCTACGAATCACCTCTCCTTCTAGACGAACAGGGTCTGGGCAGTTACATGGTCAATAGGCTTCAATTGTCAAGCAAGGAGCCCGAGTGGAGCTCGTGGAAGAAGATGATCAAGACCCATCTTGGACCGGAAAACCAGGTTACAATTGCAGTCTGTGGGAAATATGCCGAACTCGCTGACTGCTATGTTAGCGTCAACGAAGCGCTTCGTGATGCAGGCGCTACCCTAAACGCGAAAGTTGATCTGGAGTTTATTGAGACTGACGATTTCGAGACGGATCCCTCAAGGGTCCGCGTATTGTCCGGGTTCGACGGACTCTTGGTGCCGGGAGGGTTTGGGTCGAGAGGCTCCGAGGGAAAGATCAGAGCAATAGAATACGCGCGAACTCACAACATTCCATTCTTAGGAATCTGTTTCGGATTCCAACTAGCAGTGGTCGAATATGCCCGGAGCCTAGGAATGATGGATGCGGCCAGCTCAGAGCTGAGCTCGAATTCGAAAAATTACGTTATTGACCTAATGCCAGAGCAGAATAGCTTGTTGGAGAAGGGCGGGACCATGAGGCTGGGATCGCATGAAATCTCCATTGACACAGAAAGTATCGCATACTCGCTCTATCAGAAAACGAAGGCTTGGGAGAGGCATAGGCACCGGTACGAAGTCAACCCCAAGTACATTCCACAACTCACGTCGAAGGGATTAAGATTCTCAGGAAAGAGCGACGCCAGCCGGAGAATGGAGATACTGGAACTGCCGAGTAACACGTTCCATTTTGCGACGCAGTACCATGCAGAGTTCAAGTCCCGACCTGGACGACCCTCGCCACCCTACAAAGGGTTAGTACAGGCTGGACTAAACTCGAAAAATCGACAGTTGAAGACCCACGCGGTTCTCGCGAACGCCAGGAAATAGCCAGGTTTGTCAACGTCAAATCTAGATACTGGCGCAAAGGCTCCGAAAGGAAGGCAAACACCAGTCCTAACCATTTCCATAACGGCAATGTTTACCGCCCTTGTTTTCGTGGTCACACAGTTTGCTTGGGTTCCCATCTCTGTTGTTCCAGGTCAAAGATTTGACGCCGGTGACATTATCATCTTCATCGGGGCTTGGACTTTCGGTCCTTTAGTCGGGGGTTTTGCTGGCGGAGTGGGTTCATCGCTTTCAGACGCATTGGTCGGAGGTGCTCCTTACTGGCCCTTCACTCTAGTCATCAAGGGCCTTGAGGGCACCATAGCTGGATTGATCTATCAGCGCACTTCTGGGTCGCGACTAAAGCTTTCATGGCTACTAGCAAGTTTGGTCATGGTCGGCGGATATTTCGTCACAAACGCCGAATTCATTGGTCTGATAGTGGGCGTAAATTCCACGCTGAACCCAGGTTTGATAGGTGGCCTTGTTGAAGTTCCCTTCGATATAGCTCAGGTTGTGGCGGGTGGTATTATTGCCCGACCCGTGTCCCGTTATCTGAAAAGTGCTCTTCCATCGGCCCTGTTGACCAAAGGGCCGAAGGGCAGCTGAAACTCATTTAAGGTGTCGGCTGACTCACGCAGATGTAGAGTACGTTGCTTCCTCTAACTATCAGGCTTCCGTAGTTTGTAGCTGGGTCGCCGCCGCGATACTCTCTCGCTCCGTCGAGGATGATGTTCATGTGGCTGTCGCAGTCGATCATCTTGCCCCGATACTCAGTATCGTTCTTCAGCTTTACAGCCACGTCCCCGTTCATCTTGCGGATGAGAAGGTTCAGCGGCTTTCTCGAGGGTTCCAAGTAGCAGCCTTATCGCGGCTGTTCGGCTGAGGCCATAAAAACTCTTTGCCAAACCACGGCGTTCGGATATTGGACTCTCAGTCTAGTTAGCTCTCTGAGTCTTCTCTCGCCAGCATCTTCTGGTTGTGCTGTTCCTTCCTGAAATCGGTCTTCAGCTTTCCGCATCTTATGCATCGAGCCATCTGTCCTCTTCCGCGCCATTGGTGCGAGCATCCCGGCATTCTTGTCAGGGCTAGAGGGGCGGGTCTAGTTCTTAAAGTCCACGAAGCCAGACGCCGATTCAGCACTCATTCTATAGAGTCAGCTGGACGGAGAAAATAGAGGGTCTCCCGGTCAGAAATGATCGTTGATTGCACGGGTTTCGCCAGAGAGTCAGGATTTGGCAGTCCGGGCTGCTGGAAGAGAGTGAACGCTAGTAGCGAGTTTTCGCGGCTAATTCTCTTAAGATCGGCGATGAAACTTGAAAGATTCGACCCTGCATTCGCCGTAGAGATTGAGACCGTGCAGTCTGATGAAGCGGTCTTGAGAGGCAGCGAGGACGAGCTTGCTAACACGTAATCAGTATTAGGGGTCTTTCTCTTCGTCGCGATCCGCAACATCTTTGCAGACAAGTCTATACCTATCGCATAGTCGTAGATCGCGCCCGCTTTTTCGAGGAAGCTGCCGGTTCCGCAACCGATGTCGATCAGAACTTCGAAGTGTCTGTTTCCAAGGAATCCCAAGACCGTTTCGCACTTGCGGGATTGTTCCTCACCATAGAGTTCGTCGTATGAGCCGGAGAGGGTGTTGTACCATTCTGCGACTTGTCTATCGTCCTTTTCCAAACCATGCTGATATATTGCGGATGGAGAGTTGAATCTTTCTAGCGTGATCTGAGTGCCAGTCTTCGTCTCCCCTAACCTAGAACAGGCTCGGTCGGAGCTAGTGAAAGCTCTGGAGGCTAGGATGATAGTGGCGATGGTTGCGAACTGTACGGTCAGCTATTCCGGCCGGACGGGCAGCGACATGGGGGAGGGTGAGAGGCTTGTTATTTTGAAAGGTGATGGTTGCGTGCTAGTTCACAGGGGCAGGGACTACCAGCCCGTTAACTGGCAGCCGTCTGGTTGTGTCTTCCAGACCGGGATCGAAGATCAGCGTCTGATCGTAAAGGCTGTCCGCCCCAGTCCATTGGAGACGCTGAATATCGAAATGGACAGGATTGAGTTTCTCAGCGCTTTCCGTTTGAGGGACGAGGCAGAGTTCATCCTCCACTCAAGTGAGGAGGAAATGCAGAAGGCCATACTCGCAGAGCCGGGTCTGATCGAGCAAGGGCTTCGAGTGATAGACTTCGAGAAGAAAGTTGCTCCCGGATTCGTCGACGTTTACGGAATCGATTCTCAGGGAAACACTGTGGTCATTGAGATCAAGAAGGATCCGGCTGGAGCTGCTGCAGTTAAGCAACTCGTCGAATACCTGAAGTACCTTTCACCGGCAGAGGGCAAGAAGCTTCGACCGATCATAGTCGCACCGTCTCTTGCCAAGGGCGTTCTGCCGACGGTGGAGAAGATGAAGATCGAGTTCAAGCCGCTGACGCTGCAGAAGAGCTTGGAGACGTTGCAGAAGCGTGTGAAGTCCGACCAGAAGGCGTTGAAGGGATGGCTCGGAGGACCCGAACAGACGGACTAGTCCTAAACGGAAAAATCTGCAGAGTCTGATGTTAGTCTCTTTCAGTCTTGTTCGTAGGGAAACTTCTTCTTCGTAGCTTCCAACGGCTTGACGCTTTCCTTGCCGCTTGTCGCGTCCGGGGTCTTATCGTCCGATTTGGATTGAGTCTTCTCGGATTTCTCCTGAGTTGTCGAGATATCTTGAGGAGCCGCCGGTTTGACTGGATTTGGATCGACTTGTGGAGTGTCTGGCCGGGGTTTAGTGACTTCGGAGCTAGATAGGGGACTGGCGCTCGGCGGGGGGCCCCTGGGCAGGCTTGTTGGGCGAGGGGGTCGGGGGAGAATCTTGGGCATTGCAGGGTTTGCCATCGGCCCGACAATAACACTTGGCGGGACAATTCTAGGCGCCGGTGCCGGGATGTATGGCTGTTTTAGTCCACCCGAGTCGGAGACCGCCGGTGCCCTTCTTGGGGGAGATGATGGGGTAAGGATTCCCCTAGACTCCCCTATGAATTTGGGACTGTCTTCCCAGCTCGAAGCGCCCTGACCCGGTGGTGAAGTCGGTGTCGGTCTGTCAAAGCTTCTTTCAGTAATGACTGTCGGCGGCAATGACCTTTCAGAGCTTTTCTCCGTGATCATGATTATTGGTTTCGAGAAAGCGGGCGAGCCTGTCGATGGTACGGGTTCAATTCTCGGCGGTGGGACTCCTGTCTCACGCTCGAAGGGGACGTCCTCGCGGCCCGTCGCAGTTGATCGCGCGCTTATTGGCGGGCCTGCTTCGAGTGGTGTTCGAAACGCTTTCTCCCAAGATCCAGGCCGAGGTTCACTGGGACTAGGAGTGATGGGGGCAGTGCTTGTGATGACCGGGCTTGGGTGAACCTTTTCTATCTTGAGTTCGGCTACCTGTGCCTCTAATACGAGGTTGCGTTTCATCAGATTCTCCAGCATCTGCAATGCTCTTTCTAGTCGAATGCCAGGTCGTAGGCCTCGTTGGAACTTGAAGGCTAGAGTGATGGCGAGTGTTGCTATTATGACCATGACTGCAATGTCAATTGTGCTGAACGATAGCTGTGGGAATCTCTGCAGACTACCGGCCAATTGGTCAGCGACAGAAGGGTTGTTTGCGTAGACGAGGAATATCCAGTATGAGAGCCAGCCTACGAGCGCGGTCTCTATTGCTACGAGTTTGATAAGGAGTTTCCTCAAACTATCCTTCTCTCCATCTTCGGAGTGACATGTGCACCTCTGCTTCGTAGGAGCCTAAGACTTGGTGTAACTGGCTCTGATGGGTCAAAGTCCCTACTTTGCCTCTCCGACTCCTCGGTCTTTCCGGAGAGTCTTCAATATCGTGTCTAAGGCCGTGTCCCAGTCCATCTCTCCTCCGCCGCCAGGCGAGGGGGGGTTCTTCGATTCCGTCCCCGGATTTCTCGATGACAGATCACCGAATGATTCGGGCTTCGGTGAGGAATCTGGTGATTCTTTGTCGGGAGTTTGTGTAGGAGGCTTCCAAGGCTGAGGCATTGGCATTGGTACGCCCATAGGAGCAGGTGGTCGGGGTCCAGGTTGACCGGGTCCAGGTTGGGGTCCCATTCCGGGTGGAGGTCGAGGTGGACCCGCACCGAATGGTCTTGGCGGTGCCATTGGACGCTGCTCTCCCGGTCTGCCCGGACCTGGGATGACAAATGGGCGGGGCCCACCCTGTGTTGGGGGAACCGGGGGTCTCATTGGCATTGGGCCTGGTCGAGGAATTCCCTGAGGAGGCGGGGAACCCTGCGGATTGGTCGGCCCTGATCCCGGCGTCCATTTGGGAGGAAGTGGAGGGATCGATCGCACCCCTGTAGACTCGGATGGAGGCCCAGTTCCGGGCCGGTCTATGGGGGGAGCCCATTTTGATGGGACTGCAGAGGACTGTGAACTCTGAGAGGGAACCGGGGTACTTGGGAACGGTACCCCTGGTCTAGCTGAAGTGTCGAGGCCTGGTTTCTGGAAGAGTGGAGCTGAATCTGATCTCTTCTCGTCCATTGTTGACTGGGGCGGATTCCAGCTAGGGCCTGGTGCCGGCCGCGGCGCCTGTTCAACGGGTTGACGGATTGTCGGACTCGGTTGGTTCTGGGGGGGTGGTGTATATGGAGAGGATGTTGGTCTGGACGCTTCCGCCCTGAGAGTCTGTAGGACTGCCGATGTGCTTTTGCCCATCGTTTCCTGTTTTTGAGCCTGGAAGGGTTCAGAGGAAGGCTTGGCGCTGGCTGACCATGTCACGCTAGGGCTGTTTCTTGAACTGCTGGGGGACGAGCTCCTGGGTAGTGGTGGGACGGAGTAGGCTGTGTGCTTTGACGTCGAGGATGGCGGTGCGCCGGTTGGAAGGATCTGTCTCGAAGGCGAGGCGACCGGGGACCCCGTTGAAAGTAGTGATCCTGGTTTGAAGGACTTCGATTTCTGGATCTTTCCTACAAGACCTTGGTCACCGTGCCGCCTCTTTAGTAGGACGTAGCCGAAGCCCGATCCGCCGCCCAGCCCGATGGTGAGAACTATGAACGGTGAATAGGGTCCGATGGACGTGTTGACGTAGTTCTGGAAGTAGACGTCGTTCAGATACTGGTTTACGAGCCAGAACATGAGGAATAGGTTGACTAGGAAGGAGATGGTGGTTCCGATTCGTACCTTTACCATCAGTAATCATCCTCGGGTTTGTTTGTTTTCTTGGGAGGTTTCAGTACGGTCCGGATTGTTGAGACAAGGCGGGTGAACCCGTAGGCTGAGACGATCATCAGGACGACTATTAGGAATACTGGGTTGAAGGATCCGAAGTATTGTTGTTCGTAGATGTTGTAGAAGTATTCCGTGACTAGCCAGACGCCGAAGAATAGCACGATACCGTATTCGAGGATGGATGTGAGGAGTGTGGTCTGGTATAGATTGCTCCCCGCGGAGTCTTCTCCATGCCAGCCCAACAAAGTTTCGATGTACCTTCTGCTTCCACTCTTCTTGGGTTGGGCCTCCTCCTCAACCCCCAATAATCCTCAACGCAAGATGCCCGTCTCCGCAATCACCATAAGCGTGCTGTAACCGGTGGAAGATGAAACGCGGTACATTGACCAGTGACAGGATTATCTTCGCACCGATCTACAAGCTAAATCAGAGACGGCGCATCTTTTCGCACATTAAAATACGGCACAGAGCGAAAACTGTCTAGCTCTCAAAGTGAGCCATGGTGACTCAAGAAACCGCCCGGAAATACGAAGTTGTAGAAGACCTCCCGGGTGTCGGCCCATCAACCGCTGACAAGCTGAAAGAGCTCGGCTTCCACACAGTCGAGAGTCTAGCAACGGCCACCATCAGAGAACTCGTCCCTGCTGGGATCGGCGAGAAACAGGCTGCGAAGATCATCGGTGTGGCCCGAGACAGCATCTCACTCTCGTTCATCAGAGCTGACGAGCTGATGAGGATGAAGGCCAACGTGCGACGGCTCACAACCGGCAGCAAATCCTTCGACGAGCTGATCGGCGGCGGACTAGAAACCCAGACGATCACGGAAGTATACGGGGAGTATGGAGTTGGCAAATCAATCCTCTGCCACCAACTAGCCGTCAACGTTCAGCTTCCAGTAGACAGAGGCGGTCTGGATGGTGGCGCATTGTATCTGGACACTGAGCAGACTTTTCGTCCCGAATGGATCGTCCGGATGGCAAAGTCCGCAGGGCTGGAAGCGACGGACGTTGCGCAGAGAATAATCTACTCAGAGGCGTACAACTCAGATCACCAAGTCCTTCTCTTGGAAAAAGCGGATCAGATAATCAAGGACAATAACATACGAGTGATAATAATCGACTCGCTAACGTCCCATTTTAGAAGCGAGTATCTGGGAAGAGAGATGCTGGCAGAACGACAGCAACGTTTGAACAATCACATGCACAGGCTAATACGACTCGCCAGAGGATTCAACGCCGTGGCAGTTGTAACTAACCAGGTCATGTCGAAGCCCGACCAGTTCTTCGCAAATGCAGTCGACGCCGTCGGCGGCCACATTGTCGCCCACACAAGCCATACTCGGGTCTTTCTACGACGCGCGGCGAGCGGCCCAATTAGGATAGCGCGCCTCGTCTCCAGCCCATACCTTCCCGAGGGTGAGAGAATATTCAAGGTCACCGAGACAGGCATACTCGACGTATCAGAGGAGGACGAGGTCAAGCGTCGTCGGTAAAACCAAAGAGCTCAATTCCAACGGACTCTGTCAATCGCTTCTTCCAGAGCGTGGAAGCTCGAGCCTGGACGGATGCGGAGAAGGAGCTCGATGGTATCCGACAGAAAGCGGAGAACGCTCTATGGTACAAGGGATACGTCAAGGCTTTGGAGGGATTGTTGTTGACATATCGGACCAACGATGACAAGTACATCTACCTCCCAAAAATTCTCGCGACCCGCGGCGAAGAATCGATCAACCAACTCCGGAAAGAGTTCGGAGAGTTTGCAACCAACGAAATTCACGGAGAATACGACAGAGGATACTTCAAAGCGCTGGAAGATTATGTCACACTTCTATCCTCATTGAAGAGCGCAGCTCCTACCTCCGCGCCGCCGGCGACGGTGGAAAAGAAGGAACCTGCTAAGAAGGATGAGGGTTTAGAACAGTATAAAGTAGAATCGTCGTGAAGATCATCCAGATAACGTAAGACCCCATACCAATAGTCACGTGCTTGTTGGGACCCTTCAGCACCTCGGGACCATAGCCCAGAAGATTCTTCACCAAAAAGACGGAGACGGAATAAACGCCTATTCCAACAGTAATCATGCTAAGAGTGCCGAGCCCGACTCCCAACGAGCCGAAACCCGCAAGGTTGTAAATGACACCCGCTAAAACACCGAAGCCGAGTCGAATCCAGTAAACGAGTGAGGCTGGAGGCAGACGGCCGATGAATCCTTCCTTCGCTGTCTGAACAGCTAGGTTCGACCCGGTGCTCGACAAGGTTCGAAGGGGGCCGGCTTCGATCGTGCTGATAACGTTTTGCTGGAAAAACACGGCGATGTTCACATGAAGATTTTATAGAAGCCGAGACCCCTCGCCGTTCTGCCTTGTCGGTGCACGAGACTGAGCCGGAAGCTATTATCGTACGAGACATCATGACAAGGCCTGTCATCACCGCAAGAGAATCGGACACTGCGGCTGATGTCGCGAAACTTATGGCCAAACATAGCATCGGTTGCGTGCTCGTCTCTGGCAAGAAAGGAGAGACGATCGGAATAATTACGGAACGAGATATTGTTCAGAGAATCGCAGCCAAGAATCTAGTGCCGTCGAAGGTGACCGTGGCCGAAGCCATGTCCAAGCCCGTTGTCACGATAAAGTCAGGCGCCAACGTTACAGACGCCGCGAAGCTGATGAACCAGCGAAAGATCCGAAGACTGGCCGTGATGGAGGACGGAAAACTAATGGGAATCTTGACGATGAAGGATATTCTAGAAGTTACTCCTGCAATAATCGATCTCGCCTCGGAGAAGAGCCAAGCCGGGCTCGGAAGGACCCCACGAACCAGCACTTCCCGTCTATCCGGCTATTGTGATGAGTGTGAGACTTGGTCAGAAGGGTTAGTGCAGAAGGATGGGGTCTTCCTTTGTCAGGACTGCGCAAAAGAACTTGGCCCCGCCGAAGAAGAGAACTGATACTGCAGTAGACTTGGAAGACCGGAATATTCTGGTCGAAGACGCGGACATCTGGAATGGAACCGGGTTTAGAAGAGGCTCCATTCTAATCGAAGAGGGTCGGATCAAACGAATAGCTCGCAGCATACCTAATAGCGGCATTGAGACGATCGACGGTTCGAGACTCAAGGCTCTGCCTGGGCTCATAGATGTTCACGTCCATCTCAGGGACATGAGACTGGCTCACAAGGAGGATTTTGCAACTGGCACAGCTGCGGCGGCGGCTGGAGGATTCACGACTGTGCTTGACATGCCGAATACCGTTCCCGCAACCGACTCGGTTAGTCACCTGATTGAAAAGCAGACGGTTGCAGCTCGGAGAATCTATGTCAACGTGGGCTTTCACGCAGCCGCGGTGCATAATTCCCATGACTTGGAAGCGTTGGCGGAGGCCGGAGCATTCTCATTCAAGCTCTACTTGCCGAAGCCTATTGCGCCATTCGATGTCCAGAATCATCAGTTGATAGAGAAAATGATGCGTGCAGCTGCGCGAGTCGAGACTCCGGTAACTGTGCACGCAGAGGATCTAACCGCCGCAGAAAACACGAGCAAGGGAGACGGCTTCGAAGAACTAGCTGAGGCTCGATCTCCGATCCTCGAAACTCGTGCTGTCGATAGACTCTTACCAATTCAGAAGAGAGCTCGTTGCAACGTCCACTACTGTCATTTGACTCTCCGTGCTAGCCTCGCGAAGATCAATGCGGCTTCGAGATCGACCAGCGAGGTCACACCTCATCATCTCCTCCTGTCCAAGAAACTCTTGTCCAGAATTGGGTGGAAAGCATGGATGGTTCCACCTCTAAGATCTGAACAGACAAGGCGTAGCCTACTCAACTCCACACTTACGGGTCTCGCCAGCGTCATTGCCAGTGATCACGCCCCGCACACCATCAATGAGAAGGATCAGTCAGCCAGCAAAAGCCCGCCGGGCGTCCCGGGATTGGAGACGACTCTACCATTGATGCTCACACTAGTCAACAGACAACAGATGAATCTCTCACTTCTAGTGAGACTTCTCAGCGAGAATCCTGCAAGAATTTTCGGTCTAAAGTCCAACGCCAAGCTCCGGAAAGGAGCCGATGGCGACCTGGTCCTGATTGATCTGAAGAAGAAATCAAGGATAGATTCTAGTAAGTTCTTTTCGAAAGCAAAGTTTTCGCCCTTTGACGGATTCAAGACACAGGGTGCAGTCCATTCCACCATCGTTGGCGGAAGGCTCGTCTACAAGGAGGCAGAGATAGTCGCCGGGGAAGGTTCTGGCTTCGTCCTGCGAAGTAGGCCCTCAGATTGAGGTTTGTCGTCGACGGAATGCTGGGAGGCTTGGCTCGCTGGCTTAGAATGCTGGGATATGTGACAGAGTATGACCCGAAGGCAGACGACAACAGTCTCATACAAAGCTCTCAGGTGCCGGACTCAGTCCTCTTGACGCGGGATGAAGAACTGCACAATCGGGCTCTAGGAAAGAACATCCACTCGGTCCTGATCATTGGCGGTACCGAGGAAGCTCGACTGGGACAGCTAGCAAGAACTCTTGGCGTTACGCTTGACATAGACATGTCCGCAACTAGGTGCCCTGTATGCGGCGCAGAGCTCCACGAGATTACTAAGAAAGAAGCCACCAGTGACGTCCCGGCGAAGAGTCTCGAACTCTACGATCGATTCTGGAGATGTAGCAATGCGGGATGCGGGAAGACGTATTGGGTGGGAAGTCACTGGAAGCAGATACGTCACACCTTGGAAGAAGCCCGAAAGATGATGTCATCAGAAGAGAAGGACACGAAATGCTAACGACCGAAGAAG
>Ga0209266_1002181_pt1 | contig 12528 bp, 10 predicted proteins | sample GraSoiAngelo_132_FD_185889 | JGI IMG/M metagenome (GOLD analysis project Ga0209266, IMG submission 185889) | Grasslands soil microbial communities from the Angelo Coastal Reserve, California, USA - 14_0929_02_40cm (SPAdes) (version 2) | ecosystem: Environmental > Terrestrial > Soil > Grasslands ...
GCGTGTGCAGAAACAGTTGGTGCAGGAATATGGGCGGGAACCGTCGCCAGAGGAAGTGGCCGAAGAAGTGCTCCTGCCAGTAGATCGCGTGCGGTCAGTTCTTAAGATGGCCCAACAACCAATCTCTCTCCAGTCTCCTGTGGGCGAGAGTGAAGAAACAAATTTTGGGGATTTTATCGAGGACAGGGGCGCCGAAAACCCAAGCGACATGACTGCGATTGTGTTGTTGAAAGAAAAAATTAAGGACGTGCTGGAAACCCTGACCGATCGCGAAAGGCAAGTCCTCGAGCAGCGATTCGGGCTGGTCGATGGCTACAGCCGAACCCTAGAAGAAGTAGGCCGGCAGTTTCAAGTCACCCGGGAACGTATACGGCAGATCGAAGCAAAGGCATTGCGCAAAATGCGGCATCCAACGCGTATTCGGCAGCTCGAAGGATTCCTTGAAGCTCCCGGCCTGTGAACATTGGTTTTCGGCTGCCATTCGAGCGCAACTTCCATCTCTGCAGATAGTTCAATTTTATTGGAGACTATGGATCGTGAAGATGACAAGGAATTGTGGGATATGCTCGGTCGCATTCCCGAGATCACGCTATCGCCGTTTTTTGCCCGAAACGTGCTGAGGAGAGTTCGTCAGGGAGCCACTCCTTTCGAGCGGGCACGAAGTTGGTTCAGTTTGCGGAGACTTGCTGCGGCGTCCGCCGTGGCAGCCGTCGTGATCGGCTTGGCTATCGCCACACATCATCCAGTCTCGCAGACGCCCGCTGTGAATGACTCAGACGTGGTGGCAAAAATCGATCCACAAGATTATGACGTCGTGGCCGATCTGGATGAATTGATCGCCTGGGATGAAAATAGCGTGTGGGAGGACAAACCAACTTTGTAAGTTAGTCGTTGCTTTGTCGGTCTTCGCTTTGTCTTGCGGAGCCGCACAAGCGCAACCGCAATCACATCGGCCGGTTGGGCGACCTCCAGTCGGAGCTCCCCATGGCCGTCCCCCATCCAAGAGCATACGTGAGCGGTGGCAGGCAATGCCTCCGGGAGCTCGCCAAAACTTTCAGCGCAACGCGGAGCGTTGGCTGCGCATGAGTCCGGAAGAGCGCAATGTGATGCGCCAGCGGGAGAATCTGCGCCGGGAAACCATCAGGCGCGAGACCGAGGCAGCGGTTCGTGACTCAGGCCTGCATTTGAGCCCGCAAGAACGTGCTCAGTTTGAATCGCGCTATATCCAGGAGCGGCGAAAAGTAGAACAAACGTTGCGGCAGCAAATTGAAGCCGAACGACAACAGCAGCTGCCAGCGTTGATTCAACAGCTGAAGAAAGAGTTCCAGATTGACCAGCCAACCAAAGGGCCGGCGGCAAAGCCGATAGAGTCGCCCAAATCAAAGAAGTAGCGATTCACGCCTTTTCTTGTGTTTTTAGGGGCGTTTCTGGAAAAAGAAACTGGCCCGAGATCGCTCTCGAGCCAGCTCGATCTGGATTTCTAGGCGTACGTCAACTTAGTACCGATAGTAATGATGATGACGGTGGTGACGATATGCCCGCCGTACCAATAGTAAGGCCTGTAGTAATACGGCCGGTAATAGCGGTACGGGTAGTAGTAACCGTATGGATAATATCCGTAGTAGCCCGGCCCGAACCCAACCGAGAAGTACACTTGCGCATCGGAACGCGAGGCTGAAGCAAATGCCAATCCGCCTGCCACCAGTGTAATCAAGAGAAGTTTCTTCATTGTTTTACCTCCCATTAATTAAACTGAAGCTGAAAAGAAAAGTTTTCTGGTTTATTCGGATGGACGAAACTCCGGATATCCCGTGATGCAAAGGCTTTGGCCAACCTGTTCATAAGAAACGCGCTGAAGACGCAGGGCACTCGCAGGCGTTTTGGCGCCGTGACCCCGGAACGCGATTACCGGACCTGCGGTTAGGATGGGGCCCAAATAGAGCTGCACTTTATCAATGACGCGTGCGTCGAGGGCCTGACCAAGAACTTCACCGCCGCCCTCGATCAGCACGCTCGTGACCTCGCGTTCGCCCAGATTTTTCAGCACAGCACCAAGAGACTTGCGGCTATAAATCAGCGTTCGCGGAGCATGCCGGTCGGAAAATAGATAAGCATTCTGCGGCAGGTTTCCTGAGCGACACAATACGACCCGCTGCGGTTGCCGCGCGCTGGGAACGCCGCGCACCGTCAGTCGTGGGTTGTCCGCTCGGACCGTTTGCGCTCCCACCAATATCGCGTCCACCGTGGCGCGAAGCTGATGCGCGTGACGGCGGGCGGAATGTCCTGTGATCCAATGAGACTCACCGGCAGGTCGCGTCAGTCGACCATCGAGCGACATTCCGCACTTTGCGATAACAAAAGGACGACCTGTGACAATCCATTTGTTGAAAGCCTCATTAATTTGTGTGCACTCATCAGCCAAAACGCCTTTTCGTACTCTGACCCCCGCGTTTCGCAATTGCACAATCCCTTTGCCGGAGTGGCGCGGATTTACGTCAATCGCACCGACAACCACGTTTCTGACTCCAGCCTGAACTATGGCATCTGTGCACGGAGCAGTGCGTCCCTTTGTGGAGCACGGTTCCAGAGTCACGTAAAGCGTTGCCCGCGCGGGGACGCGCGCGGCGAAATTACGGAGGCATTCAACCTCAGCGTGATCGCGGCCGGCCCCTCGGTGGTGTCCTCTCGCCGCGATCCGGTTGCCGACGACGAGAATCGCGCCAACCGCGGGATTAGGGCTAGTCTGACCAAGCCCCTTCTTTGCCTCGCTGAGGGCCGCGCGCATGAACTTTTCGTCTCGTTCTCTATCCATTGTTGCGAGACATTCATAATTGTTCTCGCTCGTCGCGGCAACGGCAGTGCTTATCCAAACACTCACTAATCACGCTGTGATCAGAACTTCAGGGAAATCTTTTCGCGTGCTGAGACACTCGGCTAATTCGTGCCTGGAGGGATTCGAACCCCCAACCTTCTGATCCGAAGTCAGAAGCTCTATCCGGTTGAGCTACAGGCACTCTGGGAAAGTCATTAGTGATAAGTGAGACGTGAGAAGTGACAGATTAGAATCCAATGCCGGACTTCTCACTAATCACTCCTCACTTCTCACGTAGCATAAAAAGGGTGGCCGACGGGACTCGAACCCGCAACAACCAGAACCACAATCTGGGGCTCTACCATTGAGCTACGGCCACCAACAATAACGCAGAACAAGATTTTAAGATTCGAATCTCCATTTGCAAACCCGGTGTCTGTTGGTTGTAAGGTTGGACGGTGGTTTTTTTCTCATTTCGCGGTGGGCAGGGCGAAAGGACAAAGGAGGAGAGGCTTTTAACCTTTGCTAAACAAAGGACTCGACTTTCCCAAGTCATTCCCCTAATTCTCGACGCCGGTGGAACGAAAATTTGCCTGCAGCTTGATTGGTGCCTCGGCTGGTCCCGGCGTGAGGCGGGGTGGGTCGGCTTTTCTTGCGGTCTTGTTTTTCCTTCTTCTGATAATTCCGCTTTCGGCGCAGCAGGACGATCCGAGCGAGATTTTTCTTAAAGCTTATCTCTCGGCGCAGCAGGGCGAAAAACTCGAGCGCGAAAACCGATTTAAGACCGCCCTCGCCAAATTTCGGTTTGCTGGAAGCCTAATCGAAGAATTGCGGAGATCGCACTCCGATTGGCAGCCGGCGATCGTGGAGTATCGCGGCCGTAAGATCGGCGAAGGAATCTTGCGCGTCCAGGAACGTATATCGAGGCATGATGAATTGAGCGCGGCTGCCAGTCCTCTGCCGGAGGTTGTTCCTTCACTTCCCGAGAATGAGGCCTGGTCGGAGCCCGGTCCCGAGGTCGTAGATCCGCAACGACTCGACACGATTTCCCAAGGGCCGAGCGATGGGGCGATTCAAGAGGCAACCAGGAAATTGCGTCGCAAGGTGAATCAACTGCAAGCGGCGCTTGAAAAATCGCGCAGCGATCTCGAAACCGCCCAAAAAGAAAAGGCAGCTGTAAACACTCATCTGGAGGAAACAAGCTCCAAGCTTGAGAATGCACGAAAGGAAATCGAGACGTCGAAGCAGTCAGAACGCTCGGTACGCGATGAACTCGCGCAGACGCAGGCATCGATCAAAGCGCTTCAGTCATCGCAAGAAAATGGGCTCGAACAGTTGCGCACGGAGATCGCCGATTTGAAGGATGCCGTTGCTGTTGCGAAAGAGGCGCGTGCAACGGCAGAAAAGCAAAGAGACGAAACCAACGCGAAACTCGCCGAGGCAAACAGGCAAATCAATGCGGTAGAACAGCAGCGCGACAAAGCGATAGCCCAGCTAAAAGCCGGCAGCCAAACGGAACAGCACCCGCAGGCGCTCCTCGGCGAGAATGGCGATCTTAAGCTCAAGCTGGCAGATTTAGAGGAAAACGCGCCCGCTAAGGCCGATTCAACAAGCGCTGAGGAATTGGTGGGAGTGAAGCAGGAGGTTACGCAGCTCCAGCAGCAACTGGCCGAAAGCCAGAAAGGGAATCAGTATCTCGTGGCGAGAGTTGCGGAGCTTTGGGTGCAGTTGGATGAGACTGGCGCGCAGCTTCAGAGCGCGAAGTTGACCGGCAAAAACAGCGAAGAAACGGACCGATTGATGAGAGAAAACGAACTCCTGCGAAACATCGTGGTACGCGAACGGGAGGAAGAAGCGCGTCGGGAGGAAGCAAGAAAATTGATGCTGGCGGACCTCGACAGATTAAGAATCAAATCTGATTCGTTGAATAAGGAGATCGAACTCCTCGCTCAGCCAGTCACAAAACTAAACAGCGAAGAACTCGGTCTGCTTCGTCAGCCTGTGGTTTCAGTTTCGGATCAGAACCGCGGCGCATTGACCGCGAGTTTTATTTTTGCGAAAAAATCCGCGGGAGATTCAGTCGAGGCCGAGGCGACGACGAACAATTCCGGCGGGTTGAAGGAAGAGGCACGCGACGGCCCGCACGGCGTTGTGCACGCCGCCAGGGAAAGCTTCGGCGGCGCGAGTACCGAACCACAGAAACGTATGTCGGGAAGTTCTGACCAAGGATCCGAATGACTTTTGCGCGCTTTAAAGTTGTGCCGTGACTTGACCGCGAAATCTAACGGCGAATTGTTCGTCTAACTGGATTTTCCCACGCAACGGGCCGATCTCAGTCCGATTTCCGAGCCTGAGCGAATGGCGCTCCGCTATCAAGAGCGTCCCGTTGACGATTGATTCTGTATCCGGCACTCTGAGACCGCCGTATCCGTCGCATGAAACCATTTCTTACCGCTAACTGGCGTTATCTGGCGATGCTGAATTACGTTGTCGATCCTGCGCTGATTGAACCGCTCGTTCCGGTCGGAACGGATATCGATTATGAAAACGGCGAGACGTTCGTCAGCATAGTCGGATTTCTGTTTCTCGATACACGTCTTCTGGGTCTTCCAATCCCGTTGCATCGCGATTTCGAAGAAGTGAATCTGCGTTTCTACGTGAGAAGAAAATCGGCTGACACTTGGCGACGCGGTTTAGTCTTCGTCCGCGAGCTTGTGCCTCGCCGTGCGATTGCGCTCGTTGCTCGTGCATTTTATGGGGAGCGGTACTTCGCTCTCCCGATGAAGCACAGAATAGAGCACGTCGATGCTAAACTAAGCGTCGAATACTGCTGGCGACGTGGAAAGAAGTGGGAGTTTCTCAAGATGAGTGCAGCCGGCGAACCGCAATCCATTTCCGCCGGTTCACATGCCGAATTCATTACCGAACATTACTGGGGCTACACCTGTGTCCGGGGCGGTTGCAGCGAGTACCGCGTCGAACACCCTCGCTGGAAAATCTGGAACGCGGCCAGCTTCGAATTTACCGGCGACGTCGCTTCCCTTTATGGCGAACAATTCGTCCAGACTCTGAGTGCGACTCCTCGCTCAGCATTCATTACGGACGGTTCCCCAATTACCGTCCAAAAGCGCGAGGTATTGTTATCTCAATAGGAGTTGCCTCAGCACAAACGGCAGAATCCCGCCATGCCGATAGTAATCGACCTCGATTGGCGTATCGATGCGAACTTTCGCAGGCACAGAGCGCTTCTGCCGATCCTTGCCTTCGATCTCGAGCATTACGGTTTGGCCCGGCTTAATTGTTTCAGATAAATCAGTGATCGAAAAGATCTCTGAGCCTTCGAGCCCGAGGGATTGCGCTGTTGTTCCATCGGGAAATTGCAAGGGCAACACGCCCATGCCGACGAGGTTCGAGCGGTGAATCCGTTCGAAGCTTGCAGCAACAACCGCCTTCACCCCTAACAAACGCGTCCCCTTCGCAGCCCAGTCGCGCGACGAGCCGGTACCGTACTCGTGCCCAGCGAGAATCATCAGCGGAGTATTTGTCTTGGCATATTTCATCGCTGCGTCGAAGATCGACATCTCCTCGCCTTCACCGTTCGCAAAATATTTCGTCACTCCGCCTTCAGTCCCCGGTACCATTAAGTTCTTGATCCGCACATTGGCGAATGTTCCGCGCGTCATCACCAGATCGTTGCCCCGCCGGCTGCCGTAACTATTGAAATCTCGCGGTTCAATCCCGCGCGACTTCAGATATTTTCCAGCTGGCGAAGTTTCTTTGATCGCTCCCGCAGGCGAAATGTGATCGGTCGTTACCGAGTCGCCGAAAATGCCAAGTGCGCGAGCGCCTCGAATCTCCTCAATGTGCCCCGGCTCCATCGAGAAATTTTGGAAGAATGGAGGCTCATGAATGTAGTCGCTCTTCTCGTCCCATTGGTAGATGTCGCCGCTGCTCGATGGAATGTCGTTCCACTTCGGATTTTGATCGGCAAAATCGCGGTATAGTTTGCGGAAGGTTTCGGGTGCAAGCGCCCTTTGCATGGCGTCCCGGATTTCACTGAGACTCGGCCACAAATCTCGAAGGAAGATTTCTTTTCCGTTTTTACCTTTCCCTAACGGCTCACGCGAAAGGTTAATGTGCACGCGGCCGGCGAGCGCAAACGCGACCACCAGCGGCGGCGACATCAGGAAATTCGCCTTGATATGTTGATGGACGCGCGCTTCAAAGTTTCGGTTTCCCGAAAGAACTGAGGCGGCAATCAGGTCGTATTTATTGATCGTCTTCTCAATGTTCGCGTGAAGCGGCCCCGAGTTGCCGATGCAGGTGGTACAACCGTAACCGACGAGGTTAAATCCGAGTTGATCGAGATATTTCTGTAGCCCAGTCTTGTCGAGATAATCGGAAACAACACGCGAGCCCGGCGCGAGTGATGTTTTCACTCCAGGATCGACATGCAGGCCATGCTCGACTGCTTTCTTTGCGAGCAATCCGGCCGCGATCATCACGCTGGGATTGCTCGTGTTCGTGCAACTGGTGATTGCTGCGATCAGGACGCTGCCATGCCCGACGTGAGTGCGACCGTGCGTGAAAACGTCTCTGGACTCAGCTTCAATTTCCTTACCAGGATCCGGTGTTGGCCGGTTTGCAATCATCTCAATCTTGTTGAGTTCATCCCCGGCACTAATTCCCTGGTCTTCTTTTTTATCGGTCGAAAACATTTCCTCGTCGCGAGGCGCGCTGCCGTTCAATTCGACCAGATGCTTTTCGCGAAGATCGGCATTCTGTTTGCCGTACCCGCCATCACGAACCGGCTTTTCGAGCAACTCGCGAAACGTTTTTTCAAGATCCGGCAAATTAATCCGGTCCTGTGGCCGTTTGGGTCCGGCGACGCTCGGCTGCACCTGCGCCAAATCCAGATCGATATCGACGCTGTAATCGATTTCGCTCCGGAGCGGCATGCCGAACATTTTTTGCGCCCTAAAATAATTTTCGAACGCAAGGCATTGTTCTTCGCTGCGTCCGGTCGCCCTCAAGTAATCGACCGACTCTTGATCAATCGGAAAATATCCCATCGTTGCGCCGTACTCCGGCGACATGTTTCCGATGGTCGCGCGATCAGGCACCGGCAGCGATGCAGCTCCTTCACCGTAAAACTCAACGAACTTCCCAACGACTTTTTGCGCGCGCAGCAATTGTGTGATGTGTAGCACCAGATCAGTCGCGGTGACGCCTTCGCGCAGTTGTCCACTCAAGTGCACGCCGACCACGTCCGGCGTCAAAAAGTAAACCGGTTGGCCGAGCATGCCGGCTTCCGCTTCGATTCCGCCTACGCCCCAGCCAACGACGCCAAGACCGTTGATCATGGTCGTGTGCGAATCGGTGCCGACGAGAGTGTCAGGGAAGAAGAGTTGAGAGTTGAGGGTTGAAGGTTGAGAGGAAAGAACGCCCTTGGCCAAGTATTCCAGATTCACCTGGTGCACGATGCCGATCCCTGGCGGGATGAGCTGGAACGTTTTGAACGCCTGCTGTCCCCACTTTAGAAACTGGTAGCGCTCGCGGTTGCGCTTGAATTCCATGTCCAGGTTCAGCTCCAGCGCTCGCGCGGAACCGAAGAAATCGACCTGCACCGAGTGATCAACCACCAGATCGACCGGCACGAGGGGTTCTATGATTTTCGGATCACCTCCGAGTCGTTTCACCGCGCTACGCATCGCGGCGAGATCGACCACCAGTGGCACGCCGGTGAAATCCTGCAAGACGATGCGGGCAACGACGAATGGAATTTCCTCGTTCGCCGGAGATTTCGCGTTCCAGTTCGCCAGCGCTTCGACATCTTTGCGCTGTACTTTTTGGCCATCGCAATTGCGTAGCACCGATTCGAGAACAATCCGGATACTGATCGGCAACCGCGATATTTTCCCAATTCCCCGTTCCTCCAGGACCGGAAGCGAATAAAAAAATGCCTCGCGCCCTTTCCCGGCATTAAATTTCCTCAGCGTCTTAAATTCGTCGTTCATGTTCATGTTCTATCATGCTGAGCGAAGCGAAGGACCGCCTACAGACTCGTAGTGGCATGCCCGGCATTCTGACTGATCAAAAGCACAATTGAGAGGTCCCTCGCCATCTCCGCGGCTCGGGATGACAACTTTAAGCGCGCGCGTCATTTCAATTCTTCCAGTTTTGCTTTGATCTTTTCGAAATTCGGCAATTCTCTCGCGTCGTTGTTGCTCTCCGCGTACTGGATCACACCGTTCTTATCGATGATGAACGCGGATCGTTTCGGCACGCCTCCCATGCCGAGATTCATCTGGGGAAGGAACGATTCGTACATCACGCCGTAATCCCCCGCGATTTTGTGTTCGTAGTCGCTGAGCAACGTCACGGTAATTTTCTCCTTTTGGGCCCACGCTTCCTGCGCGAACGGATTATCGCCGCTTATTCCGTAAACGGTGGCATTCAAACCCGTGTAAGCGTTCAAGCCTGCGCTAACTTCGCACATTTCGGTTGTGCAGGTACCTGTGAAGGCCATGGGAAAGAAAAGCAGAAGTGTGTTTTTCTTTCCGAAATTGTCGCTCAGTTTGATTTGCTTTGGCCCGTCAGCGGCCTTGGTCGATAACATGAAATCTGGCGCTTTAGTTCCAACAGCGAGTGGCATAAATGGATTCTCCAGTTTGAGTTCAACGTGGGGGGACTTCCAGTATAGGTTCGACAGCGGAGTGGTCAAAACGAAGATCGCGATTCGTTGAATCGTTACATCGTAATTCCCGACCGAGTTACGGATCTCGAATTTCGGATTACGATTCACTGCATCCCATGGAACTCCTCTGGTGGTCTGGTGGTCGGTCGCAGTCATCCTGTTCGCGGTCGGCTTGATTGGCACCGTGCTGCCTGTGTTTCCGGGGACAATTATCATTCTTGCCGGCGCGCTTCTTCACCGGATGATGCTCGGGCCGGAGAAAAGCGTTGGCTGGGGAACCATCACGACCCTTGTGCTCCTCACCGCAGCGGCGTATGCGCTCGATTTTCTCAGTGGTTACTTTGGAGCCCGATATTTCGGTGCCACAAAGTGGGGAATGTTCGGCGCGCTACTCGGAGCCGTCGTCGGTATCTTCTTCGGGATCGTCGGATTATTTCTTGGACCGGTAATTGGCGCGGTCGCCGGTGAATTCATCGCCGGCAAACGAATGATAGATGCCGGCCGGGCCGGCTGGGGAAGTTTGCTGGGAAATCTCGGTGCGATGATTTGCAAACTTTTTATTGCGCTCGTGATGATCGCGATTTTCTTCATGACGGTGCCGCCCCCGTTTTGATGGGGTCATGTCGATCGGGGTCGAGACATCCTTAATTTCCCACACGATACCTACTAAACCGGGGCTCATTACCGCAAATGAAGAATGGTTTAGCTTATCGGCGTTTCATCCGCCCGATCTTCGGTTCTCTTTTCTTCCTGGCTGGCTGTGATAAGTTATTTGGCGATGGCAGATGATCGCTGGCGAGCTGCTTGCGGCTTGCTGGAGGAAAGTCACAGTTGAAAAACTGCGATGACGGAGAGTGTCACAGAAAAAATACCGCCGGTTCTTTGGCAACAAAGTGCAGGCAAGGGTGAAAAGGCGAGGTAAGAGCTCACCGCTCGCGGAGCAATTCGCGAGGCACGAAAAACCCCATGCGGTGCAAGACAAAACAGAGGAAGGGTAGCCGGCCCGATTTATCCTCGGGTATCGTCGCATTACGGTCCCGCGACCGCGGGATCGGACTCTTGGAGAAATCTGGGAGAGATAAATGATCATCCTCAGTATTTTGCTAGCAAAAGTGCTGGGACAGAATTCGGCTTATCGCCATCAAAAATATGAAGGGCGCTTTCGGAAACGAAGGCGCCTTTCGCTTTTGCAATTCGAGCGGGGAGAGCGCGCTCTGACGCCGGTAGCCAATTTTAGGCCACAGAAGGCTTAAGCTTAGACTTTTTGTGCAGCAGCGGCAGAACTTTGTCCACCAACGCGTCAGACGTGATGCCGTGTTTCTTCCGCAGGATTGGAACCGCGCCATGCTCGATGAATTGATCGGGCCAGCCTATGCGCACTACCGGCGTGTTGATCATTTGCGAGTGCAAATGTTCCATGACCGCGCAGCCGAAACCGTTGTACAAAACATGATCTTCGATCGTGCACACGACTTCGACGCTGCGCGCGAAAAATTCGAGCGTGCCGGTATCCATCGGTTTGATCCATCGCGGATTGATGAGCGCGACGGAAATTCCTTTCTCCTCCAGTTTGCGGGCGGCTTCCTCGGCCACTTCAAACATGTTGCCAAGCCCGAATATTGCCACGTCGCGCCCATGCTGCACGACTTCCGCCTTGCCGATCTCGAGCAGCTTGGGTTCCGGCTTGATTTTTGCGCCTGGCCCCGACCCTCGCGGGTAACGAACGGCAATTGGGCCGGAGTTGTAGTGCGCCATGGTCCAAAGCATATCGACGAACTCGTCCTCATCCTTCGGCTGCATGTGCACCCAATTGGGGATGTGGCGAAGGTACCCAATGTCGAACAAACCGTGATGCGTTGGGCCGTCGTCGCCGCTTAATCCGGCGCGGTCCATGCATAACTTTACATTCAAGTTCTGGATGGCGATGTCGTGAATCGCCATGTCGTAGGCGCGCTGGAAAAATGTGGAGTAGATTGGCAGGAATGGTTGCAGTCCTTGCGTTGCCAACCCGCAGGCGAAAAGCGTGGCATGCTCCTCCGCGATACCGACATCGAAATAGCGGCCGGGATGCGCCTTGGCGAAATGCGAAAGGCCGGTCCCGCTCGGCATTGCGGCGGTGATGGCAACGATCTTTTGATTTGTCTCCGCAAATTTGGCGAGCGTTTTGCCGATAATTTCCGAATACGTCGGCGTAGGCGTTGGCGCAGTCTCGCCGCTCTCGATCTTGTATTTGCCGAGACCGTGGAATTTATCCGGTTGCTTGAGCGCCGGGGCGTATCCCTTGCCTTTCTTGGTGAGAATGTGCAGCAACACCGGCTCTTCCTGCGTCTTCAGAAATTCGAATGTCCGGGTCAGCAATGGAATATCGTGGCCGTCAATTGGGCCGTAATAACGCAGGCCCAACTCCTCGAAGATGACACTCGGCACGAGCAAGCCTTTGACGCTTTCCTCCACTTTGTGTGCGAGGTGTACGCCCGTTTTCCCAAGAATCGCCTGGACAAAGTCGCGAGCCTTATCGTGCAGATGCGCATAAGTCGGATTCGTGACGATGCTGTTCAGGTAATTAGCTATCGCGCCGACGTTTTTCGCGATCGACCATTCATTGTCGTTGAGCACGACTATGAAACGCTTCGTGTGCGCTTTTACATTGTTGAGTGCTTCGTAGCTGATCCCGCACGTGAATGCGGCGTCTCCCGCTACGACGATGATGTTCTCGTCCCCACCACGAAGGTCGCGTCCAACCGCCATACCGAGCGCAGCGGAAAGCGCCGTCCCCGCATGACCGGCACCGTAGCAGTCGTGTTCACTCTCGGTGCGCAAAAGAAAACCGTTGAGTCCGCCGAATTGGCGCATCGTATCAAAACGATCGAGCCGGCCGGTAAACATCTTGTGAACGTACCCTTGATGACTGACGTCCATAACGAATCGGTCGTGCGGCGTGTTAAAAACCCGGTGCAGGGCAATCGTCAGTTCAACAACACCGAGATTCGGGCCCAGATGTCCTCCGGTTTGGGATAGG
>Ga0209266_1002182_pt1 | contig 12526 bp, 6 predicted proteins | sample GraSoiAngelo_132_FD_185889 | JGI IMG/M metagenome (GOLD analysis project Ga0209266, IMG submission 185889) | Grasslands soil microbial communities from the Angelo Coastal Reserve, California, USA - 14_0929_02_40cm (SPAdes) (version 2) | ecosystem: Environmental > Terrestrial > Soil > Grasslands ...
CGAACGCCAGCAATACGGATACGAGTGATGAAATTTTTGTTCGCCAAGCAGCATGCCGCGCTGGCGAAGCAACTCCACGATGTCGCGGTTAGCGTCGAAGACGTATTTGCCGGTGAGATTGGGCAAACCAGCTTCTTCTGTGAAACGGCCATGATCATCGACCGGCGATAAGATCTGCAGATTGTTCTTGCTCCCCAAAGCATAATCGTCCGCCCCGTGACCGGGCGCGATGTGCACCGCGCCAGTCCCGGTATCCATGGTGACGAAATCGGCGGTGAACACGGTGACTTCCCGATCCAGGAAGGGATGCCGCGCTCTGATATTTTCAAGCTTTGCTCCGGGAAATGACGCGAGCGGTGGGCCAACTGGATTGAACTTTGTGCTCGCGCAAAACTGCGAAACGAGCTTCTCCGCCAATAGCAAAGTTTCAGAGGTGCCATCGCGCGAAAATTCTTGGACGACATAATTCTCCTTTGGATCCACAGCGATCGCCAAATTGGCCGGTAATGTCCATGGCGTAGTCGTCCAAATGGCAATGCTCGTTCCATCCGGCGCGTCCGGCGCTCGCGCCCTGCCAATGATCGGAAATTTGACGAAAACGGCCGTATCATCGCGCTCCTGATATTCCACTTCGGCCTCGGCCAGTGCGGTCTGGGCGCCGGTGCTCCAAAAGACCGGCTTCTGCGCCTGATAAACCAGACCTTCCTCAACGAAAACCGCGAAGGCGCGCAGGATTTCCGCCTCGTATTTGGGGTCCATCGTCAAATACGGATTCTCCCAATCGCCGAAAACTCCCAGGCGCTTGAATTGCTCGCGCTGGATGTTGATGAACTTTCGCGCGAACGCCTCGGATTTCTTGCGCACCTCCAGCGGAGAAAGTGCGCGCGATTCCTTCACCACCTTGTATTCGATGGGAAGTCCGTGACAATCCCAGCCGGGGACGTACGGTGCGCGCTTGCCGAGCATCGTCTGCGATTTTACCACGAAGTCTTTGAGGATCTTGTTGAGCGCGGTGCCCATGTGCACATCGCCGTTGGCAAAGGGCGGACCGTCGTGCAGAACAAACAGCTCTCGACCCTCCCTCGACTTCTGGATTTGCTGGTAAAGCCGTGTTTCCTCCCAAACCCTGAGCAGCTCCGGCTCGCGCGCGGCAAGGTTCGCCTTCATCGGAAACTCCGTGCGCGGCAGGTTCAAAGTATCCTTATAGTTTTGACTCATCAGGAACGAGCGACGCTACGTAATATCGAGTCACTCTACAAATCAACGAAGCGAATTACCCCGGCTCGCAGGGTACAGAATTTCCGGCAATCGTATCTCTATCCGCTGGCATATTCGCGTATCAACTGGCGCACCAAGTAGTCGAAGAAGTCTGGTCCTATTTTTCACCGTCTATCGATCAATTTGATTGACAGTCATCGTGAATTTTGTCTTAGATAGAGGCCGACACCGAGGACGGCGGTGTCTCGCCTCAAGGATGTCCGAGAAAGACATTTCCCAATGCAGAAATCGGCGCGACCAGAGGTCGTGCCCTGCCATTTAAACTAAGATGAAAACGAAATCTCGTTGCTGTTCTGGTTTCTTCACTCCGCGCGCACTGGTCGGCTTCGCACTATGCTCTACTGGTGCGTGGCTGGCTCTGTTGAGCTTTGCCTCGACACCGTCGAGCGGAACTTTAACTAACACGTCCGGACCGATTAGTTACACCGCTGGACCATTTTTTGTGGCAAACCCGACTCCCGTTATTCTACTCGACAGCGGACCAGAATGCTCTGGTTCAGCTCAGCCGTGCGATGATTTCGCGCTTACGGTGAATTTGCCAGCGGGTTACACGACCACGTATCCGAACGCGTCGGTTAAGGTGACACTCAGTTGGATCGACAGCGGCAGTGGCTCATCTGATTATGACCTCTACATCTACAAAACGCCTCGCCCCGATTGCAACCCACAGGATTGCACCAGCACCGACGGCAGCCAGGCCGCTGATTACCAGTCGGCCAGCACCAATAATCCCGAAATAGCTACCATCAGCCCACTGCATGACGGTTCGCAGACATACACAATCGTCGTGGTTCCCTATACGCCTACTGGTGAGACCGTGCATGTGACAGCCGAATTGGTGCCTGGCTCCGGAAGCACTGGCGGCGTACCGGGATTCGGCGGGCCTGACCCGACCGCGCCAGGTGTTCCGCGCTACCAGAATTTCTACGCGCCTGATGGCACCTCTGCCCAAAGCAGCGAAGGCGAGTTCAATATCGGCTATAACCCAAAAACCGGCCGGATTATGAACATGAATCTCGGTCCAGTCTGGCGCATCACCCCACCCGAACTTCTCTCACCCGCCAAGCCCGAATGTTGTGAAGGTTTGTGGGAGGATAAGAGCAATCCTACTACCAATACCGGACTCGACCCGATTCTTTGGACGGACCAGAAGACTGGCCGCACCTTTGTGTCTAATTCTACTGCCGGCGCGAATGCTGTTTATGGCTACAGCGATAACGACGGCGACACCTGGGTGCCACTTGCTGCTTCACCACCCAGCGGCGGCACCGACCACGAAACCATCGGCTCTGGGCCATATCCGGCCTCGCTGAGCACGCTGTCAAGTGCGGCGAACCAAGGTGAGGCAGTTTACTATTGCTCGCAGAGTTGGCCGCTTGGTCCCGCGACCTGCCAGCGTAGCGATACTCTGGGCGCAAGCTACGGCCCGGGTGTATTCGCTTACTACGGCAATGGCATCACCAAATGCGAGGGGTTGCACGGTCACGTCCATGTCGCGCCGGATGGCACGGTATGGTTACCGGTTAACCAATGCGCCGGCAACCAGGGTGGCGCGTTCAGTACGGACGGCGGTGTCACCTGGCATGAGTTTATCGTACCGAACGCTATATCGCAGGCCGAAGGAGCTGATCCTTCCATCGCGATCGACAGCAACAACAGGATCTACTACGCCTATGTTAACAACCAGCCGGTGCCTGCCGGTAGCCCGCTGGAAGGACATGCACGCGTCGCCGTTGGCACTCTCAACAAAAGCACCAACACCATTAGCTGGACGGGTGACATCGATATCGGCGCTTCGCATGGCATCAAGAACGCTGCCGAAATAGAGGCAGTAGGTGGCAGCGCCGGCCGTGCCGCTGTAGGTTTCCTCGGCACCGACATTGCCGGCGATTACCAGGCGATTAGCTTCCCCGGCGATTGGTACGCATTCATCGCCACGACCTATGATAACGGGCAACATTGGGTCACGGTGAACGCTACTCCGAATGATCCCGTTCAGCATGCCAGCGGTATCTGGCAGCAAGGCGGTAGCCATCAGGACCGCAACCTGCTCGACTTCAACGAAATCACCGTCGATAAGAACGGGCGCGTCCTTTACGGCTACAGCGATGGTTGCGTAAGCGATGGTTGTATTGCGGGCACTGCCCCGAACGACTTCACTGCCTTCATGCGCGTCGCGCGCCAATCCGGCGCTAAGAGCTTGTTCGCCAGCTACGACGCGAACACCGACACAACGACAGCGTTGCTGCCCAAGCCGCCGTGCTTATCAGGAGCACGGGATTCCACCGAGTCCTTCTTAAGCTGGAAAGCGCCGGATAACGGCGGCGCCGCTATTACCGGTTACAAAATTCTCCGCGGCACCAGCGCAGGTGGTGAAACAGTGCTTGTCGCCAATACCGGTAGCGACAAGACGACGTACATCGACACTACGGCCGATCCGACGGTAAGCGACTACTACTATACGGTTAAAGCGATCAACAGCGTCGGTACTGGCAACGCCAGTAACGAGATCGACCTGAAGGTTGGTCCATCTTTGCAACCCCCGCTTCCATATTCGTGCAGCGGGAACGACGTAGTAACCGACCCCGCAGGAGATGCGCACAATCCATCCGGACTCGGTGGGACCACCAGCCAGGCCGACATCACTGCCATCTCTTTTTCAGCTAACACTCCGGCCACGACCATCACCACGAAGATGAACCTGGCTAATCTCACCGACGTCCCCTCGGCCGGCACAACGTTCACCTTCTACTACGTCATCTGGACGGGGAATAATGGAAACCAATATGCTACGCGAGCAACGGTGAGTCCAGGCGTGGTTAGTTACGCGTGGGGACCATGGGACGCAGGTAATGAAAGACTTGCAAGTTCGACTTCCACCACAGGTACGTTTACGCCTGGTGTGAATGGTACGATCACCGTAAACGTGCCAAAAACTGGCGTCGGTAATCCGACGATACCTATCACGGATGTGAATGGGACGCCGGCTGTGACTAATCCATACGGACTCACCATCGCCGGCGAAGGCGCGCTGGGCAGCGGACTGTACTTCATCAGTCCGATGGACCGTGCGCCGAATACCGGCTTTGGCCAGAAATGGGCAGTCTGTCCGCCACCGAATACTCCGCCAACGGCGGTGCTAACCGCAAATCCAACCTCGGGCCCGCCACCGTTGACGGTTAACTTCGACGGCTCCGGCTCCTATGACTCGGATTCCGGGGACCACGTCGCTTCTTACACATTCAACTTCGGCGATGGAACATCGACAACCCAAAATACGGCAACCATTTCCCATACCTACAGCAAGGCGGGAACATATGGAGCGACGCTGACTGTAACCGATACGCACGGCGCAAAGAGCGCGAACTCAGCTGAGGTCACCATTACAGTTACTGCACCCGATCTGATTGTTTCCACCCTCAAGGCTGCTAACAATCAGGCGAAGCAAGGCCAGAAGATTCCGATAACCGCTACGATCAGTAACGTTGGCCAGGCGAATGCCGGCTCGTCCTATACAGGCTTCACGCTCGATGGCAAAACGAGTATCGGTCAGGTTTCGACGCCCAGCATACCAGGTCAGTCATACACAACCGTCACGTTGAACTGGGACACGTCGAAAGTGAGCAAAGGCAATCACACGATAACAGCCACCGCGGACGTCAGGAACCAGGTTGCTGAAAGCGACGAAACGAATAACACCAGCGCTCCAATCACCATATACATTCAGGGCAATCAGACAAGGTAGAACTGTCGCTCAAAGCGAGTAATCTGGGATCTCAACATGCCGCATTCGCGCGGCATGTTTTGTGTACGCAGGAAATGGCGATGACTTACGAGGCTGCGATTCGCCGGCCAAGGTTTCTGGGTCACATTGTTCAGCAGATCAGAATGGACGGATCGCGGCTTCACGCGACAAAAAAAGACTGACCCAGCAGAGGGCGGACTCATTCAATATGCGCTTGCATTGATACAGGCTTGATTTCGGCGCGACTTTTTACTTGGATGCCAACGTGCCGGCTGATGATCAAGTGACCTCACTAACCGGGGTCGGCGGAAGCGCGCAAAACGGCCCGGTCGCATTTACGACCACGCATTGGAGCGTCGTGCTTGAGGCGCAGGGCGAATCACCGGCGGCACAAGAAGCTCTAGAAAAACTGTGCCGCACATACTGGCGACCGATTTATGGTTTCGTGAGGAGACAGGACGTTGAACCAGAAGAGGCGAAAGATCTCACCCAGGGCTTTTTTGCGCTGCTTCTGGAGCGTCGGGATCTGGATGCTGTGCGCAAAGAGAAAGGACGTCTGCGTTCTTATTTACTCACGTCGCTCAAACATTTTCTGACGAACGAGCGAAACCGCGCCATGGCCATTAAGCGCGGTGAAGGCCAACTGTTGATCCCACTAGAGGAGTTGCGCGACCGTGAGCGTGGCGGTTTCGAACCGGCGAATGCATCGACTGCTGACCAACTTTACGAGCGCCGCTGGGCTTTGGCGTTGCTACATCAAGTGCTGACGCGATTGGGAGATGAATATCGGGCCGCTGGCAATATCACGCTGTTCGAACGCTTGAAAGCGTTGCTCACGGACGAACCGGACCGCCTGTCGCAGGCGCAAATTGCCGATGAACTGGGGATGACTGAGAATGCGGTCAAGCAAGCGTTCCATCGCCTGCGCGAACGCTACCGACAACTATTGCGCGAGGAAATCGCACATACTGTGATGGCGCCGGGTGACATCGAGGATGAGCTGCGGCATTTAATTGCCGTGTTGCGGGCGTAACCTGCACGAAGATTTTCTGCAGTACTTATTGGGACGTTGTATCGTCCGACCGGCTACATGACGACGGCCACCAAGGTCTGTGCAAAGTGCGGGGCGAAGATTTTCTCCGACGCACCGCAAGAATTTTGTAGCGCCTGTCTGTTGGAGACTGGTCTCGGTCTGCTCATAGATGAAATCGACGAGGCGCCGAACTTAGGTAGGGCGCGACCGACGGGCGCGCCGAAAATGAAGTCACGCACCGTAAGAATGCTTGGTGATTTTGGCGACTACGAGTTGCTGGAGGAAATCGGGCGCGGCGGTCAGGGCGTCGTCTATCGTGCACGGCAGAAAAGCCTGAACCGAACAGTCGCGCTCAAGGTTATTGGCTTGGGACATTGGGCTACGGAAGCGCATTTGAAGCGCTTTCGCCGCGAAGCGGAAGCCGCCGCCAGCTTGGATCATTCCGGCATCGTTCCCATTTACGAAGTCGGCGAGCGCGATGGCTCCTGCTACTTTAGCATGAAATTCGTCGAAGGCGGCCAGCTTGACGCAGTGGTCAAGCGCGAACCAATGCCAATCCGGCGCGCTGTGGAATTAATTGCTAAGGTAGCGCGCACTGTTCACTACGCACACGAGCACAGCGTTCTCCATCGTGACATCAAACCGGGAAACATCCTGCTTGATCAAAAAGGTGAACCGCACCTCACCGACTTCGGGCTCGCGCGACTGGTCGAGACGGAGAGCACTGTCACACGCACGATGGAAGTGCTGGGCACGCCCAGTTACATGGCGCCGGAACAAGCAGTAGGTAATAACGCGGCCGTCAGTGGCCTTACCGATGTTTATGGACTTGGCGCGGTGCTTTACCAATTGCTAACCGGCCATCCGCCTTTTGCAGGTGGTACAACCTACGAGACTATCAAGTTACTGCTGGATACTGAGCCGCGGCAACCGCGCTTGTGGAATTCAAAAGTAGATCGCGATCTTTCAACGATCTGCCTCAAGTGCCTTGAGAAAGATCCCAAGCGCCGTTACTCTTCTGCTTTCGCGCTGGCCGAAGACCTTGAACGCTGGCTAAAGCACGAGCCGATTCTAGCCCGGCGCGCTGGAATCCTCAGCCGCAGCAAAAAATGGATACGACGCAATCCAACTAGCACGCTGTTGGCAGCGTCTCTGGTTGCGCTGGCAGCTGCCGCTGGCTGGATTGTTTCGAAAAGTGACCTTATCCGCCGTCCGCTAACAACTGGTCTCGCCGTGTTGCCATTTGAAAATCTGAGTGACGACAAAGAGCACGCGTTCTTTGCCGACGGCGTCCAGGACGACATCTTGATCAAGCTGGCGAAAATCGCCGACCTGAAAGTGATCAGCCGCACGAGCGTCATGCAATATCGCGGTAAACAGGACGTGCGGCAGATCGGCGATGCATTGCGTGTGTCGCACGTGCTGGAGGGAACGGTGCGGCGTTCCGGCGGGAAGGTGCACGTAAATGCGCAGTTGGTGGACACTCGCACCGATGCTGGCATATGGGCGGAGGAATACGATCGCGACCTGAATGATGTGTTCGCGATTGAGGCGGAAGTGGCGCAGTCAACCGCAAATCGGCTCAGAGCTAAAGTTTCAGCTCGCGAAAAGGCCGCCATCCAAGCGTGGCCGACCAAGGACCTTGTTGCCTACGACTTATACGTCCGCGCTAGGCCGTTGATCGAAGAGGCCAACAGCCCGGACAGAGCAAGTAACGAGAAGGATCTTGGTCAGGCGGTGGACTTACTTAATCAGGCGATCGCGCGCGATCCTACTTTCCTTCTGGCGTATTGCTGGCTGGCTCGGGCCCACGATGCACTTTATAACACGGAAGTTGATCATACGCCCCGCCGTTTGACCTTGGCGAAGTCGGCAATCGATTCCGCCTTTCGCCTGAAATCAGATTCAGGCGAGGCGCACCTGGCCCTGGCTCTTCATCTCTATTGGGGATATTTCGATTACGACCGCGCCGGCGCCGAACTTGCTCTTGCCCGGCACACTTTGCCGAACAATCCAAAAGTCTTTGAAGTGACAGGATGGATCGACCGTCGGCAGGGTCGCTGGCCTGACGCCATGCGCAACTTCGAGCGCGCGAGTGAGCTGGATCCCCGAAACGTTCTTCTGCTAGCTAACTTGGCAGGCGTGTGTCGTTATGCACGCGCTTATGATGAAGCGAATAACGCTCTTGCTCGGGCCCTTGCGCAGGATCCGAACGATAACGGTCTGCGGCTATTTCGCGCTCATCTTGCAATGAATTCACAAGCCGATACGCGGCCGTTTCGCGCGGCAATTGAAAAGATTCGACCGGACGATCCTGAGTTTGCAAAAAATAACGGATTAGCGCGTCCGAAGTTTTTGCTCGCTCTGTTAGAACGCGATCCTGTCGCAGCTGCCCGCGCCGCGGAGGCGCTTCCCGAAAACAATGCAATTGGCGATGAGATTGAGTTGGGTCGTAACTTTTGGAAAGGGGTGGTTGCTCGCATGAAAGGAGATGTTGCTGCGACACGTATCGCCTTTACCGCGGCGCGTGCGGAGCAGGAGGAAGCAGTCGGCGCACGGCCCTATAACGCGTCGCTTCTCTGCGGCCTGGGCTTGATCGATGCTGGCCTTGGGCGAAAAGAAGAAGCACTGCGTGAAGGTCGGCGCGCAGTCGACCTTATGCCTGTCGCAAAAGACTCCCTCTCAGGCACGTTTGTCCTGACTTATTTTGCCCTGATTTGTGCGTGGACTGGTGAACGCGACCTGGCCATTGAGCAGCTCGAGATTGCCGCGAAAATTCCCGCCGGTCCAGAGTACGGCGACCTGCGGTTGAACCCAATATGGGATCCTTTGCGCGGCGACCCACGCTTCGAAAAAATCGTCGGGTCCCTCGCGCCAAAGTAAGCTCACCACGGATTACGCGGATAACCCGGATACGGACGTGATTCAGAAGGAGTGGTAGGGCGCGACCGCTGGGCGGGCCGAATCGGGCGCCCAGTTGTAGGGCGTCTGTGTCAAACGCCGAGCAAGAACTGATCCTTTGCAGCCGCGCAATCCGCGTCCTAGCGGAATAATCTTATTTCTCGAAAATCCCGACAATATTTTCCGTATCAATGCGAACGGCCTCACTCTTGCCGAAAAAGAAGATCATATGAAAATCCTCTGGCGCACCAAATTGGCGGGGCTCGTTGAATAAGTATCGCGCGCCGTTTGATAATCGCACGCCAAACGGACGAAATGGATGGCGCTTTGCTAATCGCTTTAGATCGATCGCCTTCATTGCATGACATTTTACACTTTCACCCAAGTGTCGTCACTGGAAAAACGGGATCTCGCCACCGAGTGAATGCTCTCATCATAACGTTCTTCTGCTTCAGCTGCGACAACACAAGGTCACTCTGGCCACCACTCCCAATCCCGTGGTATCCGCGCAATCGGCGGTAGCTCCGCTTCAACGATTCAACGCTTCAACGATTTACGCGGCGAAGCCATTTTCCGCGTAACCCCGCGCCGGATTTCCTGCAGTACATGGGTGAACGGCCAGAAGTGACTTCCCACGACGGGAAGCCAAAGAAGGCCAAAACAAACAAACAAAAGGAAATTAATAATATGAAAAAACGAAACATTACATTCACAACAATTCTGCTGGTGCTTGGCTGCTTTGCGATGGGCTCGGCGCCCTCCGCGTCGGCCACGCCCACGCCCGTACCGGTTACCATCACTGCTACGTTTGATTTTGCGGGGTTTCCCAATGTAACGGGAACCTTTACCACAAGCGGGGCCCTTACAATTTCAGGACCTGCTACAATGCACGTTGACCTTAATTATAACGGTACGAGAGCTCATTGCGTGGTTACGTTGATAGCACCACTTGGAAACATCATTATTGATCAGGAATGTCAGTTTGCCACTTCCCCACCTAGGGGAAGATGGGAGATTGTAAGCGGCACAGGTGCTTATGCGAATCTTAACGGGAATGGGTCGCTTACGATGCCGCCTCCGCTTGTCGAAGCAATGACAGGGTTTATTTACCAATAAAAGGTGGGCATCATAAGATCCTGATCGCTACACTTCCGCACGAGAGCCTCTTCGGTCGTCGTGAAGACGCGCCCGGAGAGGCTCCTGGCATTCGCTGAACCGTCGCAATTCCAAGTCTCGCCATAACCGGCCGGTCAGCAAATGGCCGCAGTTCGCAATCAGCCGCCACGCTTCACCAGTGTAGCGGCTTTTTGTTTCGCTTTAAGGAAGGGCACGCGGCTGGAGAAGGCAATCGTGCCTAGTGTGCAGTGCCGCGTGTCCCAAAGAGACTAGGATTCTCATGCGCGCGCCGCAGGAGCATCCGCTCAGGTGTCGTTCCATGTCGTGCACACGCAGCGACACGTGGTGCATTCCGTTGATGGCAAGCGGATGCTTCCTCTTCATTGTATCTTCATGTCGTTGGCGCTGGCCATTCTCTCGCAGGCGTCGCCGAGTTTAAAGCCTAAACGCAACATGACACACCGGGAAGGATCGAAAAAGGCCCTGCGGATTTTTGTGTTGGCGGACACGCACAATCGTTTGCCGGAAAGCGTGAAAGAAATAGCCAAAAATGCAGATGAAATCTGGCATCTTGGAGATGTGTGCGCAGAAGCAATCCTTGACGAGCTGCGCGCGGTCGGACCGTGCGTTACGCAAGTGCGCGGAAATTGTGACAGCAATTTCGAGTGGCCGCAGGTTGTCGATCTTGTGCGCGGCGGATTAAGATTTCGTCTGCAACACGTTCCGCCGGATCAACCGCCGGAGAATGCCGATGTTTTACTGCACGGACACACGCACGTTCCGCGGAACGAAAAGCGCGGGAATGTTCTGTTTCTCAATCCCGGCTGCGTGACCCGGCCAAACCGCGGCTCACCACCTAGTGTAGCGCGGCTCGAAATCGCGAATGGAAAAATCAATTGGAAGATCATCCCGCTCCGCTGACGCGATTTTGTTCATCCTGATGATCTGTCTTGATTAAAAAGCCGCGCACCGCTTTTGTTCAGCAGAGATGACGGCTTTCCTTGATCAAATATTTGTTCGCGGAAAGCAAACGCTGCTTGCACCGATGGCGCATGCACCGGGCTGGCTGGTGCAGATTGTTTCGAGTCTGATTAATATTTTCGCTCTGCTCGCCGTGTTTCTCACGCTCTTCGCGCTCATCTCGGTGTTGGAGCGGAAAATTCTCGCACGGATGCAGAACCGCTACGGACCGAATCGCGTGGGGCCATTCGGTCTTTTTCAGCCAATCGCTGACGGCATCAAAATGCTGATCAAGGAAGACATCGTGCCGGCGAGGGCCGACAAGCTCGTGCATTTCCTCGCGCCGGTCCTCATTGCTGCTGTAGCGATCCTCACCCTGGGCGTGATTCCGTATGGGCGGAACATGACCCCGTTTGCCATTGACGGTGGCATACTCTTTTTCTTTGCCGTGGGATCGGCCACGGAGTTGGCAGTCTTCATGGCCGGCTGGGGCAGCAACAATAAATTTTCCATGCTCGGCGCGATGCGCGCGATTGCCCAAATGTTCAGCTACGAGCTGCCGCTCATCATCGCTGTGCTACCCGTGGTGATGGTGGTCGGCTCGCTTATGCCCGACCGAATCGTTGCAGCGCAAGCGCAATACACGTTTGGCTTGGTACCGCGCTGGTTTGTCTTCACGCCGTGGGGCGCAGCGGCGTTCATTCTATTTTTTGTATCCGGTCTGGTGGAATCGAACCGCACGCCGTTCGACGTGCCCGAAGGCGAATCGGAAATCGTCGCCGGGCACATGACCGAGTATTCTGGATTCAAATATGCCACGTTTTTCATGGCGGAATACCTCGGGATGTTCGCCATCAGCGGGCTCGGTGTGACGTTGTTCCTCGGGGGCTGGCATGCGCCTGCGGGTGCGCTTGAGTTCCTCCCATCGTACGTCTGGTTTTTCGCCAAGCTGAGCGCGCTGCTATTCGTTTACATCTGGGTCCGTGGAACGCTCCCGCGCACGCGCATCGATCAAATCATGAATTTGGCCTGGAAATTCATGTTGCCAATGGCATTCGCCTGCGTTATCGCCGCTGCCGTTTGGCACTATGCCGGGCGCGGCTTGCGGGGATGGCTGTGGTCGCTGGTGGTGATCGCAATTGTCTATACTCTCCTGTCGATCTTGCTCGACACGCGCAGGAAGTTCGCTCCGCGCGTTTATCGCTTCGCTGAATGAACGGTGCCGCGTTTATTTTGATCGCGATTCTGACACTTGGTGCGGCGCTGGCCGCTGCAACGTTGCGGAAACTGATGCACGCTGCGCTCAGCTTCGCAGTGGCTTTGGTCGCGCTGGCGTCCTTTTTCTTTCTGCTGGGCGCAGAGTTCGTCGGCCTGGCGCTGGTGTTCATTTACATCGGGGCGGTCGCGGTGCTGATCGTTTTCACGATTCTCCTGACGCGGCGCGATGTGGGAAAAGATCGCGGGTTTAACTGGGGCGGTGTTCTCATCGCCCT
>Ga0209266_1002184_pt1 | contig 12515 bp, 7 predicted proteins | sample GraSoiAngelo_132_FD_185889 | JGI IMG/M metagenome (GOLD analysis project Ga0209266, IMG submission 185889) | Grasslands soil microbial communities from the Angelo Coastal Reserve, California, USA - 14_0929_02_40cm (SPAdes) (version 2) | ecosystem: Environmental > Terrestrial > Soil > Grasslands ...
GGTGGCCCAATCTATTGCTCAATGCTAGCTTGCGCCACATGCGACTCGTTTGGACCGCGCTTCTCGTTGCTGCGACGGGTTGCGCGGCGTCTGCAACGCGTCGCGCGTCCGCAGCTGCCGCTCCGGTAGCTCCTTCCGCACACGAGTCGTTGCACATCACGGTCGTCTATCCCGACACCGCCGAGCCGATTCAGGCGCAGGACTCGTCTTTTCTCTTCGGGAATGTCGGTCGCGGCCGGGCGGACGTCGTGCTCTCCGTGAATGGCCAGTCGGTTCCCGTGTACGCGAGCGGGAGTTGGCTCGCGTGGGTACCGTTGCCGCACGATTCGCTCGTCCGTTTTCACATCGTCGCCCGTGCCGGTGTCGGGGGGGGCGCGGAGCAGGGCGAGACGACGTTCGTCGCACGTATCGCGCAGCCGTTCCAGCCGCCGGCGGGCGCGGCCGCATGGATCGACACCACGAGTTTCTCGCCCACCGACTCGCTCGCCTTTCCCGCGGGTGAAGGCATCCGGCTCTCGCTTCGTGCGACGCCAGGCGCGCGGGTGCGACTCCGCATGGAAGGAAAGGGAGCGATATGGTTCGTTCCCGACACGTTGCCCGAAGAGCCGGCATGGGGCGTGCGCGCGTTCGGCACGGACACAACGGCCTACCAGCTGCCGGTGGCCCGTGACCGGTATGTGGCGTGGCTGCCCGCGCAGCTGGTCTGCGACGCCATCGTCGAGGCGATTGTCGGAACGGACACGGCGCGCGCCGTCTGGCCGCTCGTCGTGGACACCGTCGATCGCGCGCATCCCACCGTCATCGTCCTGAATGACGATACCGCGCATACGGGCACGACCGACAGCTTGACCGTCGGAAAGGCCGTTCCCTACGGCACGTACAACTGGTTCTTCCCAACGGGAACGACCGCGGTCGCGGATGGTCGCTGGAGCGGACAGACCCGGCTGCGGCTTTCGCGTGGGGCCGACGCCTGGGTCAACACAGCCGACGTGGTGCCGCTTGCGCCGGGCACGCCACCCCCGGGCGGCATCGTCGGTTCGGTTCGGCTCATTGCCGGGCCGCGATCGCTGATCCTGCGCGTGCCGCTCCCCGCACGCGTTCCGTTCAAGGTCGAAGAGGACGAGCGCAGCCTGACGGTGCGCCTTTACGGCGTCTCCTCCGACGTGAACTGGATGCAGCACGGCGGCACCGACTCCTACGTCACCCGCATGAGCTACGCTCAGCCCACCGCGGACGAAGTCACGCTCACACTATCGCTCGCTGGACGAGTCTGGGGATATCGCACGCGCTGGAGCGGGCGCGATTTGGTGCTGGAGATTCGCCGCCCACCGGTGATCGATCCCCGACGCCCATTGGCGGGTCGCACGATTGTGCTCGATCCCGGCCATCCGCCCCTCGGCGCGAAGGGGCCGTCGGGCCTCTGGGAACCGGTGGCGGTGCTCGCAGTCGCGCAGCAGGCAAAGACGCTGCTCGAAGCGGCGGGCGCGACGGTCTTGTTGACCCGTACCGATTCCACGCCGATCGAGCTCTACCCCCGTACGCATTTTGCCGAGCTCCACGACGCCGACGTGCTGGTCTCGATTCACGCTAACGCGCTGCCGGATGGCATCAATCCATTCGCGAATAACGGGACCAGTGTCTACTACTTCCATCCCCGCAGCGCCGCGTTGGCGCGCGCGCTCGACCGGGCGCTGGTCGCGGAGCTCGGCGTCCACGATCTGGGGATGGGCCGCGGCGATTACGCGCTCGTCCGCGATCCCTGGATGCCGTCGGCGCTCACTGAAGGCTTGTTCATGATGATTCCCGAGCAAGAGGCGATGCTCGCGAGTCCTGAGGGGCGGCTGCGCTATGCGCGAGGTGTCGCGAAGGGGATCGAGGACTTCCTGCGGGAAATGGTGCGGTGATCACGACGCACGACGCACGACGCACGTTGATTCTATTGGCACTCCTCGCCTCACCGTGCGCCGTCCCCGCCCAGGTCAATCCGTCAGGGCCTTGGAGAACACTTCACACAGAGCACTTCCGCGTCCACTTTCGGCCCAGCTATCGCGGCGTCGCCGTTGAAGCGGCTGCGGAAGCGGAGCGCGCGTTTCGCCTGCTGTCCACGGAGCTCCATCCGCCGCGCGGCGTCACCGATCTCACGCTCTCGGACGACATCGACACACCGAATGGCTTTACGACGACGTATCCTTCCAACCGCTTCACCATCCTGCTCACGCCGCCGGTCACCGATCCCGGGCTCCAGACCTACGACAGCTGGCAGCGGCTCGTCATCGTGCACGAGCTCACGCACGTCTTTCATCTCGATCGCTCACGCGGCATCTGGAACACGTTGCAGTCGGTCTTTGGTCGCGCTCCCGGCCTCTTTCCCAACCAATATCAGCCGAGCTGGGTCATCGAGGGGCTCGCGACCTACTACGAGTCCCGGTTCACCGCAGGTGGGCGCGCGGAGGGCAGTTATCATCGCCAGGCGGTCGGAGCGGATGCCGCCGCTCAAAAGCCACGATCGCCATGGGACGCGTTGCTGTTCACGCGCTGGCCCGACGGTCTCGCGCCCTACGCGTACGGGAGCCGGTTCTGGGAGTATCTATCTCAAAATGGGGGGGGCGGGGGGGGCGGCGACTCTGTCATCCCGCGCTTCAGCGAGCGCACAGCCGGTCAGCTCATTCCGTTTCGCGTGGGCCGGCCCCGGAGCACTGGTCACGTCGAGCACACTCATCGCCGGCGGTCTCCGCAGCCAACCGACGCCGCGCATCTCGTCCGACCGCCGATCCATCGCGTATGTCTACGACGACGGTCGCGGCGCTCGCCGCATCCGCGTAACCGACGTCCCAAGCGGTCGCGTGCTGCGTTCACATCGTGTCAACGGTCAGGTGAGCTATGACTGGCTGGGCGACACGTTGATCGTCGCGCAGCTCGATTATGTCGGCCGCTGGACCGTACGCAGTGACCTGTGGCGGTGGTCGCCGCATGGCGCCTGGCAGCGGCTGACGCGGGACGGACGCCTGATCGAGCCGCGTGTGGGTGCCGGCGTCCTCGCGGCATTGCATCTCGGACCAGCGCTCGATGCGCCGGTGTTTGCCCCGCAGCTCACCCGTGACGCCCTCGGTGCGCCCGGCGCGACGTGGGGCCCGACGGTCCCATCGCCCGACGGCCGGTCGGTCGTGGCGGCGCGTCACGAGAACGGGCACTGGGCCCTGGTGCGCTGGCAAACCGGCGCTCCACGCTCGCTCGAGGTGCTGTTCGAATCACCGTCCGCAGTCGCTGATCCCGTGTGGACGCCGGACGGTGTCCTCTTCGTAACAGACGCCCAGGAGTTTCCGCAGATCCATCTCTGGAAGCCTGGCCAAGGTGTGACACAGTTGACCGCGGAGCCATTGGGCGCGCGCACGCCCGCGCTGCTGCCCGACGGACGGATTCTGTTCACCACGTTGGGACACAACGGCTGGGAGCTACGCGCGGTCGCGCCGCTCACCCCATCGCAGCCGCTGGCCGCCCTCTCGCTGCCACCGCCGTTCGATTCCGCGCCGCACGTCGCCATGCGCGAGACGGGCTACTCCTCGTGGCCATCATTGCGGCCGCATTTCTGGATCCCGCTCGGATTCGACGCCGCTGAGGCCGGCCGCTTCCTCGGCGCCGCGACGGCGGGCACCGACGCGCTCGACCGCTACAGCTACTACGCCGAGGGTCTGGTGTCGGCGTCGCCGCTCCGTGCGCAAGGATGGTTCGTGCTACTCGACAACGCGCTGGGCAACCCCACGCTCGACGTGTCGGCGTCTAACAGTTGGGCGCTCGTGGGAATCGACAGCACGGGACATGTGGTGTCGACCGAACGTCTCAACGCCGCGCTAGGAGCCACGCTCGTCACCCATCGGTGGCGCAGCTTCCTCTCGCTGCGAGTCGCCGCGGAATACGAAGGAAGGCGATACATCTCCTTGCCCGATACGTCGCTCGCTGCGATCTGCACCGGTTGCCGGGGCCGCGACCTCGTCGGCGGCTCGGCGAGCGTTGCGCTCGGATCGGTGGTGGCGGCCCCGCTTACAGTGTCGCTCCAGGACGGTGCAACGGTCGGCTTCCTCTACCGTCGTCGCGAGGAGCAAGGCACGTCACGGTGGTCGAACGAGTTCCGCGCGCGCGGCGGCCTGTACGCGCGACTCGGCCCGCGCCTCGGGTTCGCGTATCCAGTCCTTGCCGTTCGGCTCGCGGCCGGCGCGATCACCGGGACCATCCCCGATCTTTTGTCGGTAGGCGGCGTCTCATCGGGACTGGCGCAGATCGGATTCGGGCAGTCGATCGGATCGTTCCGCACCTTTCCGGTGCGCGGATATGATGGCGGCGCGGCACGCGGGCATCGCGCCGCCACGGTCTCGGTCGAGTACCGGATGCCGCTGGCGATGCCGGGCAGGTCGATCGGGCATCTTCCCGTCGGCACCGACAAACTCGCCCTGTCCGTCTTCAGCGACATCGGTGACGCCTGGGATCCAGGGCAGGGGATCCGGCTGTATCGCTTGCGCTCCGTGGGTGCGGAGCTGGTGGCCGACATGACCGTCAGCTACGATCTGCCCCTGACCTTACGGTTCGGCGTCGCGCAACCCGCCACCGGTCACACGCGCCTGTACGCCGCCTTCGGCGCCGACTTCTGACGCGTCTCTAAACTCGAAGTTCGCTGTCCGACGTATAATCAAAGACCATGGCGCTGCTGCTCGTCCTTGCAGCTCTGGCACAGTCTCCAGCCGATCGCGTCGCGGTTGAATCGCTGCGCGATTCGCTCGCTCTTGTCACCGACAGCGTCGCGCTGGCGCGCCTCGAAGCGACCACCATCGAGCTCGCAAAACGACATCGGGACGACCCGCTCGTGCATTTGCGGCTCGGTTTCATCGCGGATCGTCTCGGCGACCTCACCAAGAACAAATCGCATTACGACGACGCGGCCGGAGAATTCGAGTGGGCGGGCGAGCTGCGTCCCGAGTGGCCCTATCCGTGGTACGGCCTCGGCCTCTCGGAGCTTGCCGTCGGCGAGAGCAGTGTGATGGCGATCGAAAACATCCGGCAGATGCTCGGAAAGGATTACCTGTCGAAAGCCGCGAAAGCCTTCGCGCGCGCGACGGTCGCCGATCCGAGCTTCGCCTCGGCCGTGGTCGATCTCGCGAATACCGCGCTGACGCAGCGCATCCGTCCCCGGCTGGACGTGGCGCTCAACGCGGTGCGCTTCGCCGCCGCATCGACGGCGGGACGCCAGCCCGACGTGCAGCTCGTGCGCGGCCGTGTGGAGCGCGAGGCGGGTGAGACCGACTCGGCGCTCGCGGCCTTCCACGCCTATCTCGCCGCCCAGGGAGATTCGGGGATCGGCTTACTCGAGATCGCGCGCACCGCGTACCTTGGGCGCCGGCCCACCGAGGGTTGGTCTGCCTACTTCAACGGCATTCGCGTCGCCACGTCGCCGGCCGCGCTCGGTCTCTACCGGGCCGATCTCTCCTGGATCGCGGAATCCACGGCGCTGAAGATGTTCGACGCGCTCGCGACTCCCGGTGAGCGTGCCGCCTGGCTCGACGAGTTCTGGAACAAGCGCGATGTCGTGCAGGCGCGCGATGTCGGCGAGCGGCTCGCCGAGCATTACCGCCGCTGGTTCTACGCCCGCCACAACTTCCGGCTGGTCAGTCGCCACCGGCATTACGACATCACCGAAGTGTATCGCCCCAACCAGGCGGAGTTCGACGATCGCGGCATGATCTACATCCGGCACGGCGAGCCAGATCGCCGCGCGCGTTTTCTCTGCCGCGAGCCGGAGGATCCGAACGGCGAAGGCTGTGCGGCGAACGAGAGCTGGCTGTATCGCCGCCGCGAGGGCGATCTCGTTTTTCACTTCGTGGCGCGCGGCGACGTACAGGACTACAAGCTCGTCGAAAGTTTGGCGGACGTGCTCGGTTTCCGCAGAGCGGTGCGGGCGTCGATGAGTCTGGACCCCGAAGTGCCGGCCCTGTATCAGTCGCGCGATGAATTCGGGCCGCTCTACGATCGCGTGGCGCGCAGCCAACACGCCGCCGGCACTGAGCTGGCCGAGGACCGGATTCAGGGACGACGCAACATCACGCTCGGCACCAGCAGCGACAGCTATGCGCAACGCTTCGATCAGGTATTGGATGTGGTCGCGAATGCCTTCGTCCTGGGGACGGGGGGGGGGACCGGGGGGACCGGGGGGACCGGGGGGACCGGGGGGACCAACCGCACCGACAGCGTTGGCGAGATGCTGCACGTGGTGTTTGCCATCCCCGGAGAGCGCCTCAATCCCGATCCGGCTCCCGACGGCGTGCGCTATGCACTGCGGTTCCGCCTGATGGTGTCGGACTCGAACGACCACCTCGTCGCCCGCGTAGACACACTGCGTGTCTTCGCCGCCCATCAGGCACTGCGCAATCCCTCGTATCTCACGGGCCTGCTCGCCGTGCCGCTCGCGCCCGGACAGTATCGCTACCGTCTGCTCGTCACGAGCGTCGATGCCAGCGCCGGCGACCTCGTGATCGATGGACTGCGCGTCGAGAATCTCGATCCCCGCCGCTTTGCGGTGAGCGACGTCGTCGTCGGCCGAGCGGGGTCGGGTCTCGTGTGGGTGTCGGTGCCGAGCGACACGATCTGGCTGAATCCGTTGAATCGTTTTCCCGAAGGCAGCGCCGCGGAGTTGTATTACGAAGTCTACGGACTCGCGAGCGGCGCGCCGTATCACACCGTCGTCCGGCTCGAAAAGGAAGGCGGTCATTCGTTATTCGGTGCGATTCGCGGTCTGTTCGGCGGCGGGCGCTCGCCGGTGTTGCTCGAATTCGACGCACCCGCGGACGGCCCGGTGACACGCGTGCATCGCGGGATTGCATTGCGCGACGTCGGGAAAGGCAATTACCGGCTCACCGTCGTTCTCACCGATCCCGCGAGCGGCGTGAGCGTCACGCGCTCGCAACGATTCCAAGTCGTCGCGCGCTAAACTGTTGACCCTGCTCCGCGCGAACCCTAAGTTAGCCCGTTCGCTCGGAGATCGAATTGTATTGCTCCCGCTGTGGCACCCAGAATAAGGACACCGCGAAGTTCTGCGATTCCTGCGGCCTCGACCTGACCGTGGCGACGCCTACCGGCGTGCGCATCGAGGCACCGGAAATCACGGAAATCGATATGGTGCGCCAGGAGCTCAACGAGGAATACGAAATCCTCGAGGAGCTGGGGCGCGGCGGCATGGCCATCGTCTTCAAGGCCAAGGAAAAGCAACTCGATCGCGAAGTCGCAATCAAAGTCCTGCCGTTCTCGCTCGCGTTCGATAAGGAATTCGTCGAGCGCTTCCAGCGCGAAGCCCGCACGTCGGCCAAACTCGAGCACCCGAACATCATCCCGATCTATCGCGTCGGCAAATCAGGCCGCGTGATTTACTTCGTGATGAAGTTCCTGCGCGGCAAGCCGCTGTCCAGCGTTCTGGCGGCCCGCGGGAGCCTGCCTCCGCTGGAGATCAGGAAGATCCTCGCCGAGGTCGCGCGCGCGCTGGCGTACGCGCATAAGAAGGAAATCGTCCACCGCGACATCAAACCCGACAACATCATGTTCGACGAGCACGGGCACGCCGTCGTGACGGACTTCGGCATTGCGAAGGCGGCCTCGGGTGGGAAGCTCACGGGCACCGGGATGTCCATCGGCACGCCGCATTACATGAGTCCGGAGCAGGCGAAGGCGCAGCCGCTCGACGGTCGCAGCGACATCTACTCGCTCGGCGTCGTCGCCTACCAGTGCCTCACCGGCGCCGTGCCGTTCGATGGCGAGGATTCATTCTCGATCGGTTACAAGCACATCATGGAGGAGATCCCGACTCCGCCCATCGATACCCACGACAAGCGCACGCTGTTCGAGATCATCAAGAAGATGATGGCAAAAGTGCCCGATCAGCGATTCCAAAACGCCGAGGAGCTGGTGGCGGTACTCGAAGGCGGACGCTCCGTCTCCTTCACGACCGATGCGACGCAGGCGTTGCCATCCATGGCGCGCCTCTCGGCAGCGCCGACGACGCCGCTCCCCCGCGCCACCGGCACGCGTCCACCCGGCGTTCCTCCGACGATCACCGGCGAAGCGCCAACCGCGCGGCGGTCGGTGCTGGCGGGCGTGTTTCTCTGGTTGCTCATTGTCGGCTCGGTGCTGGGCGGTGGCGGGTTCTACGCGTACAAGCAGGGCCTGATTTTCGCGAAGACAAGAGGGCCGATCGGCGATTCCACCGCAACGCGCGACACCACGCACCACGATTCGACGAGCCTCGCCGCTGCCGACGGTGCGAAGGAGACGCTCGACACGAGCCGCACCGCGATCGTGCGGCCCCCGCCACCCCCGTCGGGACCGCCCGGACGGCTGGTGCTCCAAGGGATACCGCGCGGGGCCCGCGTTTCCATCGAGGGCCAGCAGGTGCAAGGGACGCAATTGGAGTTGGCGTCCGGGGTCCATCACCTGACCGTGCGGGCCGCGGGGTACCAGACCTACGATCAGCAGGTCACGATCACGCCCGGTCAGACGTTCACGATGCGGGTCGTCATGCAGAGCACCGGCGATGAAGCCGCGGGCCCGTGCGATCTGTTCGGTCCGGCGTACAATCAGGACAACCTCTGTTTCGACACCCGCCCGGTGCCGCTATCACCGACGCTCATCCCGGTCCCTCAGGATGCCCCGATCTTTCCGCGGCAAGCGATTCTGCTCATGAGGGTCTCGCGCAACGGCACGACGATGGAAGCGCGCGTGTTTGTGCCCTCGAATGTGGAAACCTTCAACAACGAAGCTCTCGACATGGCGAAGAACCTGCGCTGGAACCCGGCTCAGAAGAACGGTGAGCCGGCCGAGGCGTGGGTGCAGTGGCCATTCCAGCCCGTACGCCAGTAATCCATCCGACCGCCTTCATCGCGCCGGGCGCCGTCGTGCTCGGCGACGTGACGTTGGGGCCACGCTCGAGCGTGTGGTACCAGGCCGTGCTCCGTGGCGACATGGCACCAATCGTGGTCGGCGAGGATACGAACCTCCAGGACGCCACCATCGTGCACGTGGACGAGGGCAAGCCCGCGCTGATCGGTGCGCGAGTCGGCGTAGGCCACCGCGTCATCCTGCACGCCTGCGTTGTGGAAGACGAGTGTCTCATCGGGATGGGGAGCATCCTGCTCAACGATGTGCGCATCGGAACGGGCAGCGTGGTCGCGGCGGGCGCCGTCGTCCCCGAAGGCATGCAGGTGCCGCCCGGCTCGCTGGTCATGGGAGTCCCTGCGCGTGTCGCGCGTCACGTCGATGATGGTCTGCGGGCGCGCATTCGCGGGACGTGGGAGCACTATGTCGCGGAGGCGGAGCGCCATCGTCGTGGGGCGTTTCCGCTACAACGAACAAGTTTGTGATGTTAATACTCGGAGTGTGAGACGCGCCAACGCGAGTCATCAGTCTTGCCGGGCTCTACACACACGCCTACCTTGGGCCTCCACGTTCCGTTAACTTCCTAAATTCCTCTCGATTCGCCGTGAGCTGCGCATGACCGCATCTGAAGACCGCCCCAGCCTCGACCTGAACGCCAACGCGCTCACGGTCCTCGAGCGCCGCTATCTGGTCAAGGACGAGCACGGGAAGCCCGTCGAGCAGCCCCAGGACCTGTTCTGGCGGGTCGCCCGGACGATCGCGGCTCCCGACCGGGCGTATGGAGCGTCGCAGAAGGCGGTCGAGAGCGTCGCCGAGACGTTCTATGAGCTTATGGCGACGCGGGTGTGGATGCCGAATTCGCCTACCCTGATGAACGCGGGCCGGCCGCTGGGCCAGCTCTCCGCCTGCTTTGTGCTGCCGGTCGAGGACGCGCTCTCCAACGGACGGTCCGGGATCTACGACACCCTGCGGGCGATGGCGCTGGTGCATCAATCGGGGGGTGGCACAGGCTTCTCCTTCTCGCGCCTCAGGCCCAAGAACGACGTCGTCCGCTCCACGATGGGGGTCGCTTCGGGACCGGTGTCGTTCATGAAGCTGTACGATGCCTCGACCGACGTGGTGAAGCAGGGCGGCACGCGCCGTGGCGCGAATATGGGTATCCTGCGCGTCGATCACCCCGACATCCTCGACTTCATCCACTGCAAGGATGACCTCACGCAGGTCACGAATTTCAACATCTCCGTCGCCGTGACGGACGCGTTCATGCTCGCGTTGGAAGCTGGGAAGTCGTACGACCTGATCCATCCGCGCACCGGCAAGGTGGTAGGGCAGCTCGACGCCCGCGACGTATTCAAGCAGATCGTCCACGGTGCCTGGAAGACGGGTGAGCCGGGCGTGTTCTACATCGACCGCGCCAATCACTACAATCCGGTTCCGCATCTCGGCAGCTACGAGGCGACCAACCCCTGCGGCGAGCAGCCGTTGCTTCCGTATGACGTCTGCAACCTCGGCTCGATCAACGTCGGGTTGTTCGTCAACGAGACGGCGAGTGATGTGGATTGGGACTGCCTGCGGACTGCGGTGCACCTCTGCACGCATTTCCTCGACAACGTCATCGATGCGAACCGGTACCCGCTCGAGGAGATCGACAGTCTTGCGAAGCGGATTCGGCGTATCGGGCTGGGCATCATGGGATGGGCCGACCTGCTCGTCCGCCTCGGCATCTCCTACGACTCCGATGCCGGCGTCGCGCTTGGCCGCAAGCTGATGCAGTTCATTGACGAGGAGTCGAAGGTCGCCTCCGAGAAGCTGGCGGAGCAGCGCGGCGTCTTCGCGGAGTGGGACCGCTCGATCTGGGGACCGGATGCGACCTGCGCCCGCAACGCCCGCGGTGAGCGCATTCGCCCGATGCGGCGGCTGCGCAACTGCAATCTCACGACCGTCGCGCCCACGGGCACGATCTCGATCATTGCGGGTTGCTCGTCAGGCATCGAGCCGCTCTTCGCGGTCGCGTTCATGCGCAATCAGGCGGGCGTGTTGATGCCCGATGTGAACGAAGACTTCGTGGCGATCGCCAAGCGTGAGGGCTGGTATTCCGACGAGCTCATGAAGAAGATCGCGGAAGCCGGCCACATTCATTTCGATGCCGTGCCGGCGACGTGGCAGCGCGTGTTCGTGACGGCGCACGACGTGACCCCGGAGTGGCACATCCAGATGCAGGCCGCCTTCCAGGACTTCACCGACTCGGCGATCTCCAAGACCTGCAACTTCGCGAATGACGCGACCGAGGAGTACGTCGAGCAGATCTACCGCTATGCCTATCAGCTCGGCTGCAAAGGCGTGACGGTGTATCGCGACGGCGCGCGCGAGAACCAGGTGCTGTCCACCGGCTCGACCGCCAAGAAGGTGCAAGAGGGTGCAACGGGCGGCACGGCGGGGAAGGACGCGCTCACCGAAGCGCTCAGTCGGATCGCCGAGCTCGAGACCGAGTTGCATTTGACGCGCGATCGGCTCCACGACGTGGAAGCGGAGAACCTGCAGCGGCGCGCGAAGCGCTCTCGCCCGGATCTGCTCAAGGGTTCGACGCGCCGCGTCGAATCGCCGCTCGGCACGATGTACGTGACCATCACCGAGGACGACAAAGGACAGCCGTTCGAAGTGTTCATGTCGCTCGGGAAGGCCGGCGGCGCGCTGATGGCGGACGTGGAGGCGATCGGCCGGCTGATTTCGTTGGCGCTGAGCTCAGGCGTGCCGCTGCCCGAGATCTACCGGCAGCTTCGGGGGATCTCGTCCGATCGCGCGGTCGGATTGGGACCGCACAAGGTGTTGTCGGTTCCCGACGCGATCGGCATCGCGATCGAGAAGTGGATGCAGGACAAGCAGGGCGTGCAGCAAGACCTGCTGGACGGCACCGCAACTCCCGCTGTCGCGTCGAGCGAAGTAGTCCGGGGGACCGCGGGCGACGCCACGCTTCGCGCCGCGCTCGGGCCGGGCCAGGACTTCATCGGTGCCTGCCCCGACTGCGGCTCACAGCTCGCGTTTATCGAGGGATGTGCGAAATGTCACGTCTGCGGTTTCTCGGAATGCGGGTGAGCTTATTTCGACCGCGACCGCTGTGACTCCAGTCACGACGGGCACTTGCGGGGCAGGGTAGTCTTAGGCCATGGAAAGCTCGCGGATGGTTCTGCCGACGCGTCTGCAGGTGAAAGGGTGGGCGCGGGTCGGTCCCTCCGGCGCGCACACGCTGCGCCGTGGCGCCTGGTATCCGGTCGTGCGGATCTCCTCCAGCAACATCGTCGTCCTCGACGTCAACCGGCACAATGTGCCGGTGGACCGCCGCTTCCTCGAGATCCGCTATCACCCGCCCGAGCGTTGGACGATCGTGCGCTGCGAGCCGCGCGTGATCGAACGACTGGGACGAATCTTTCCGCTGACGTACGCGGTCTGCCCCTCGTGCCGGCATCGGCAGGGCATTGAAGCCAGGACCAATGACATGACGTGCGATCGCTGTCATAAGACGGCGGGAATGGCATGGGATGAGCTGAGCTAGAAACGCGAAACGTGATACGATTTACAGAATTACGACCGAATCCCCCAGAGAAACGGTC
>Ga0209266_1002187_pt1 | contig 12507 bp, 5 predicted proteins | sample GraSoiAngelo_132_FD_185889 | JGI IMG/M metagenome (GOLD analysis project Ga0209266, IMG submission 185889) | Grasslands soil microbial communities from the Angelo Coastal Reserve, California, USA - 14_0929_02_40cm (SPAdes) (version 2) | ecosystem: Environmental > Terrestrial > Soil > Grasslands ...
TATACATACCCCTGAACCTCGCAGAGCGCGATCGCTCCTTCGGCAAATGTGCCGTCCCTGTGGAAAATCGCGTCGTGAGAATCTTTCCAGCCCTGATGGATTAAACCGTGTTTCGCTTTGCGAGCATATTCTACGAAACCGTCGCCATCTGAATCGCCATAACGATCGATCCACTCAAGCGCGCGCTCGATATTTGGCCAAATTGACTCCACGAATGCGCGGTCGCTGGTGCGCTTGTGGTAAGCGCCGGCGAGCATAATAAAGAGGGGCGTCGCATCGATGCTGCCGTAGTAGCGTTTAAACGGGACCTCTCCCAACGTGGCCATTTCATCGGCGCGCATCTCGTGCAGTATCTTGCCGGGCTCCGCATCCTGCTCCGGGCTGTGCGCATCGGCCTGGGTAGCTGCCAGGTACGCCAGGACTCCACGCGCGATAGAAGGATCAAACCACAGACATTGGAGTGCGGTGATGATTCCGTCTCGCCCGAACACGGTGCTAAACCACGGAACACCAGCGTAAGGATACGGGCCATACGGCGTTTCCGTTCGCATCATGTGGAGATCGGCGAGCGAACGGTTTAGCCAATCGTTGAACTGTTCGTTTCCGGTAAAAATCTGGGGCTCTCGGGCGCGCAGGCCTTCGAGCGCAGTCGCCGCCTCCTCCACAACCTTCTCGTAGCACGGCTGGATTTCAGCCGGCGAATCGCCATCGACTTCGCATGCAATTGCGCACCGGTAACTGGCATCTTTTCCGGATTCCAACCGGATTTGAAACGTGGCGACGGACTCATTCAGCCGGGTAGGCGGCGGATCGAAAACGATTCGCGTCCGGCGAATGCGGTTGTCCAATCCTTCGTAGGCGAGCACAAGCCCGCGCTTGGTGACCTGCGTTTCCAAGCGACGTCCGCGTCGTTCTCGGTTCATGCCGCGCAGTTCGAAAATGTCGGCAAAGTCAGCATCGAATTCGATTGCGAAAGAGACATCGACAGCTGCGCGTCCGTAGTTATGGATCCGAAGCCTCTCGTGACACGTTTTTTCCCACAGAATCTTCGAGCGAAACACGTGCACGGTTCCTCGCGGAATTACTATCTCGCTGTCGCGCCACGCATCGGGGTTCGTGGCATCCACCGCCATGACCGCGTTGTCTTCTCTGACAGTGGAACTGAGCAGTAACGGCCGGTCCTTTCCTAGTCTCAAAGTTAACCGCGACAAGAACCGAGTGTCCTGATAATAAAGGCCGAGTTCACCGGTCCCGAAAGTCTCGATGTCACCGAATCGGTCGAACACAGCGAAGGTATCCCCTTGTTTCAATACCCGCGTGCGAACATCGACACGGGCAGACGATGAACGAATATAAAATTCATTCCGGATGCGGATGACTTCCCTGGCCATTATGCGCACACCTCCAAAAGCTTGATTGGAGCACGTGAATTATGAATCGGCAAAAATCGCAATGAAGGATGCCACGCACAAGTTTTCCTCGTCGTCGCTGCCGCTCCCTCGATCTGCTCGCGAAAGGCTCCGTCGACGCCCTTTGCCGCCACGTGGCGACTCAGCTTTCCTTAATGACGCTGCGAGGATCTTTGTCCTGGCGTAATCCCAAAAATAACGGTGCACGTAATTTCTTGTCACGCGTCCATTGATTCGCTCGCTTCCCGCGAGCTCACCCGCTGCCCATCGCGGGCTTGACCGTCTATCTCTCGCGGCATCCCTAGCCGCTCGGTTCGGCTAGGGCCTAGTGGACGCTTCTCGCACAACTTCGGTCGGCCTTTTGTCATCTCGTAGGCCGAGGAACACGGGAGCACGTAGTTTTTTGTCTCGCGTCCACTCGGCGAATTTGATTTGGGCGATAAATTTCGGATTTACCCAGTGCATCTTTTTCATCATTGAAGGCGTGATTCCTTGCACCCATTGTCCGTTTTGTTTCGATGGCAAATCGACAAACGGACAATCGTTCCGCGCTTCTTTTTGGAGTTTCTTGCGCAATATCGATAACGATTTCGCAGTGAAGCCCGTGCCAACTTTCCCGGCGAAAACGAGTTTGTTGTTGTCATAATAACCAACGAGGATTGCGCCGAAATGTTTGCGCGCGCCCTGCGGTGGCGTGTATCCGCCGATGACAAATTCCTGTTCGTTCACACATTTGAGCTTGATCCATGCGCCGCTTCGGCGGTCGGGCTCGTAAACCGAGTTACGCTGTTTGCCGATAAGACCTTCCAGACCGCGGCGTTCCACTTCTTCCAGAAGCCGCTTTGCGTCGCCGCCAATTACGCCTGAGTAACGGATCGGATCCCCCGCACCGGCGCAAAGCTCTTCGAGAAATTTCTTACGGGCCTCCAGCTGCAGACCAAGCAAGCTTTTTCCGTCAAGCTGGAGCAGGTCGAACGCGTAGAAATAAACGGGGCTCTTTCGCCCCTCCATCTGGAGCGCTTGCAGCAGTTGAAAAGACGAACGGCCCTCATCGTCGAGCGCAACGACTTCGCCATCAATGACGAATTCGCGTGCCGGCAAATTTTTTATGGCCTCGACGATTGCCGGGAATCGTCCAGACAACTCGTTTTCATTTCGGGACAGCAACGAAACTCTTTTGTCCGCCTTGATTGCGATCAGGCGAATGCCGTCAAACTTGAGTTCATAAACCCAATCATCCGTCGCAGGCGGTTTCTCAACCAGCTTCGCTTTCATTGGCTCGATGAAGCGCGGTTTCGCCGCGGGCAAATCCGGCAGGGATCCGGCAGCTGCCGAACCGAGCCGTCCGCGCGCGTCGCCGGACGGAGGTGCCCGGCGCGCCCGGCGGTCGCGCCCTACCACATCGCGTGCTGCCATCGCCTGTCGAATGCGCGCCTTAAATTGCGACGTCGGATTTTGATCCGCTTGGCGATCAGACTCCCACTCGGCATCGCGCTCCTCGGCGATTTGCTTCATTGTGCGTTGTGTCTTCACCGATTGATCTTCGAGTTTTTTCGAAATCGGTTTGGCGTCGGCTCCCGTTTTCAGGATGAGCCACTGATTCTTTTCATTATCGCGACCACGAATTCGTACCAACGTCCACTCGCCTTTTGCTTTTTCCCCGTCGAGAACGAGGTGAAGCTTGCCCTCGCGCAGCGATTTCAGCGGCTGTTCACCGTAAACGTAGTAAGTGCCGCGGTCCCAAACCATCACGGTACCGCCACCGTATTGTCCTTCGGGAATTACGCCTTCGAAGTCTTCATATTCGATCGGATGATCTTCCACTTCGACGGCGAGATGTTTTTCGCCTCGCTTCCATGGAAGTCCTTTCGGCAGTGCCCACGATTTCAGCACCCTTTCCATTTCCAGTCGGAAATCGTAGTGCAAACGCCGTGCAGCGTGCTTTTGAATCACGAAACGCGACGCGCCTTTTACTTTTTTGGGTAACGGTTTTCCTGCGGGCTCAGCTGTCTTCTTGAAGTCGCGTTTCTGTTTGTATTCGGCCAGTCCCATTCTGCCAAAAATACCCACGGATCCCCTGCCTGCACGCGAAGTTGTGATGGTGCGCTCGCAGCGGCGGGTGCACCCTTTAAATGTTGGCGCTACAACAACGCGTTGAGGACAACGCGTTCCACCTACGCTTCGTTTGGCAGCGGCTCGCCAACGAGATACCGAACAAACCGGCGGATGACAATGTTTTCGCCCAGCTCCGCAATCTTACCAGTAAGCAAATCTTTGATAGTCACGTCGGGATTTTTGATGAAGGCTTGTTCAAGCAAACAGACGGTGCTGTAGAATTTCTTGAGTTTTCCTTCGACAATCTTTTCCGCAACGTTGTCCGGTTTGCCCTTGACCTGGGCCTTGTAAATCTCGCGCTCGGCTTCGATCAGGTTACCGGGAACATCTGCGCGACTAACGTAGAGCGGATGTGCTGCGGCGATATGCAACGTGATGTCTTTCACGAACTCGCGGAAATTCTCGTTCCGAGCCACAAAATCGGTCTCGCAATTCACCTCTACGAGTACGCCGACCTTGCCTTGCAGGTGAATATAGGAGGCCACGATGCCCTCCTTCGTTGCGCGTGCGGCCTTCTTGCCAGCGCTGGCAATGCCTTTGGTCCGCAAAATCGTCTCCGCTTTGGCTAGATCGCCGCCGCTTTCGACGAGAGCGCGCTTACAATCCATAAAGCCCGCATTGGTTTTCTCTCGGAGTTGTTTCACCAATTGTGGGTCGATTTCAGTCGTTGTGTTCATCAGGAGTTAAATCGTTAATGTTAGAGCGTTGCGCTGAGACAACGCAAAGTTCAGGCTGAGACGCCAGCCATTTCCACCTGCTCGCGAATGCGCGCTTCGTTGCTTGCCGAAACGATGGCATCCACAAGCTTTTGCAAAATGACCCGGATAGCCCGGATCGCATCATCATTGCCTGCGATTGGGTAATCGATGATGTCGGGGTCGGCGTTTGTGTCAACGATGGCGACTACTGGAATCGCGAGGCGCCGCGCCTCGTTCACGGCGTTTTGCTCGCGGAGCGTGTCGATCACCACCAAAACATCGGGTAACTGCGACATCTCAAGTATCCCCTCGAGGTTGCGCCGGAGCTTGGCGGCCTCGCGATTAAGCGCAGCCAACTCCTGTTTTCCCATTTTCTTATATTCGGGCGACTGCTCGATCTCTTCGATGTATTTCAGTCGCCCAATACTTTTGCGAATGGTAGCGAGATTAGTCAACGTGCCACCGAGCCAACGTTGATTTACGTAAAATTGTCCGCAAGCCAGCGCCGCCTCCTTTATCGCTTCCTGCGCCTGCTTCTTGCAGCCGACAAACAAGATTTTGCCTCCGCGTCGCGCGACTTCCTGGAGAAATTCCGTGGCGCGTCGAAGTTGAAGAACAGTCTCGTCCAAATTGATAATGTAAATCTGATTACGCTGTTCAAAGATGAAAGGCTTCATCTTTGGATTCCAACGCTTCGTCTGGTGTCCAAAATGGACACCAGCTTCCAACAACTCAGGTACTAATTCCGTCGTATCTGCCATAAGAGAAATTCCGCGAAGGGGGAACTTCGAGAGCGGGAGCGTGAAGATGCTACAGCACGCGCGGGTGCGCAACCTGAAATTGCGGTGTCTTTTCCGCCTATTACCGTCTGCCTTGAGATCGGTGATAACTCAGCTCAAATCCGGCCCCATCGTGCGCTAAAACTGAATAGCGCGCCGCTAACTGGAGGTTCGCGAGTGCTTCTCCGCGCGTCTCGCCAAAATCCAGCAGAGATCAGAAAGACGGTTCACGTAACGCAAAATCTCAGGGTTGAAATCTTTCTCGGTGGTACTGAGTGCGGCGATGTGCCGCTCCGCGCGGCGGCATGTTGCACGTGCAAAATCAAGAGCTGCGGAAAGCGCGGTGGCGCCGGGGATCACCCAGTCTTTCGGATAAAGTGATTTGTCTTTCTCGAGATCGAAAATGACCGCTGTAACACGGTCCACCATCGCCGAAGTCGTAAGTTGAAACCCATCTTTGACGTAACGTTCCCGATCGCTTGGCGCCGTTGCCAGCTCGCCCATCACAACAATCAAATCTTTTTGTGCGGCGAGGATTTCGTTCGAAATCAATTTATCGGGTGAACCGGATCGGGCGAGACCGAGCGCGGCCGTTAGCTCATCGATACATCCGTAAGCTTCAACACGGGGATCGGCCTTCGACAGGCGACGGCCATACATCAGCGATGTTTCGCCCTCGTCGCCGGTTTTAGTGACGATGGACATCGGCCAATTCTAGGCCGTTTCTGTGAAACGCCAATCCGTCAGATGGCTACAACAACGCCGATTCTACCCTATCGCGGGCTGTGGCTCGGCTTCTTCGATCACAGGCGCGCCAATCGGCTCGCCTTTTTCGATTAGCTTGATCTGGCGATGGTCGGGGAAACCTGTTCCCGCTGGTATCAAGTGCCCCATGATGACGTTTTCTTTGAAGCCACGCAGCTTGTCGACTTTACCGAGCGTTGCCGCTTCGGTGAGGACACGGGTCGTATCTTGGAACGAGGCGGCAGAAATGAAGCTGTCCGTTTCAAGCGAAGCTTTCGTGATGCCAAGTAGTACGGGAACGGCTTCTGCTGGTTTGCCACCCTTTTCGACGACCTTTTTGTTTTCTTCTTCGAAGTCAAGCTTGTCCACCTGATCGCCCCAGAGCAACGATGTATCGCCGGGATCGGTAATCTTCACCTTGCGCAACATTTGACGCACGATGATCTCGATGTGCTTGTCGTTGATTTCCACGCCCTGCAACCGGTAGACCTCCTGCACTTCATTAACCAGATGCTCCTGCAATTCCTGCGGACCGCAGACTTCCAGAATCTCGTGCGGCACGATTGGACCTTCAGTGAGTTGCTGACCCTTCTTCACGAAATCGCCTTTAAACACGATGATATGCTTGGTGAGCGGGATGAGATGCTCTTCTTCGGCTCCCGTGTCCGGATCTTTTAAAATCAGGCGTCGTTTGCCGCGAACCGTCCCGCCCATCTCAGTTACGATGCCGTCGATCTTGGCAATTTCAGCTGCGTCCTTCGGCCGGCGGGCTTCAAATAATTCGGCGACTCGCGGCAGACCTCCTGTGATGTCCTTTGTCTTTGCAATCTTGCGCGGCGTTTTCGCCAGCAATGCGCCAGCGCGCACTTTCTGGCCTTCCTCGACAATGACGTGAGCGCCAGCCGGGATGGAGTAGCTTGCAAGCACTTCCTTCTTGTCATCCACAATGACAATCTGCGGGTGCAAATCCTCCTTGTGCTCGATGATCACGGTCCCCATGAGGCCGGTCGCTTCATCGACGTCCCGCTTAATCGTGACACCCGCAATCATATCGCGGAACTCGATTTTACCGCCTTTGTCCGTGAGAATTGGCACATTGTAAGGGTCCCATTGAACGAAAGTTTCGCCCTTCTTAACTGTCGCTCCGTCGCCTTTGGAGATCATGGAGCCGATGACGACGTTATATCGCTCAAGCTCGCGGCCTTCGGCGTTATGCACACTGATTGAACCGTTCTTGTTGAGAACGATCCAGCTACCGTCGAGCGCCTGCACAGTGCGCAGATCGTTGAAGCGCACAGTGCCATCGTTCTTCGCCTTGATGATCGGTTGCTTGAAAGTCTGGCTGGCGGTTCCACCGATGTGGAATGTGCGCATGGTCAATTGTGTTCCGGGCTCGCCAATTGATTGAGCAGCAATGATACCTACCGCTTCGCCAAGTTTGACGAACTGCCCAGTCGCGAGGTTGCGCCCATAACACATCGCGCACACACCGCGGCCGCATTCGCACGTAAGAACCGAACGAATCTTCAAGCTCTCGACGCCGACACGCTGAAGGTCCGCGGCAATCTTCTCATCGATGTATTGGTTGGCCTTGACGATCTTCTTCTTCTTGTCAACGGGGTCGGCAATCGTTTCGCAACTGACACGCCCGATGATGCGCTGGCCAAGATCCACGACTTCCTCGTCGCCTTCGTAAATGGAACGCACCACGATGCCGTTTACAGTGCCGCAGTCTTGTTCATTGATGATCACGTCCTGTGCAGCATCCACCAGTTTGCGTGTCAGATAGCCTGAGTCAGCAGTCTTTAGCGCTGTGTCGGCGAGACCTTTGCGAGCGCCGTGAGTGGAAATGAAATACTCGAGCACACTGAGTCCCTCGCGGAAATTAGACGTGATCGGGCGCTCGATGATTTCGCCTGAAGGTTTGGCCATCAAGCCGCGCATGCCTGCGAGCTGACGCACCTGCTGGCGATTTCCGCGCGCGCCGGAATCGACCATCAGATGAATGGGATTATACTCTTTCCGTTCCTGATTTTCCTCTAGCTCGCGGAACATTACGTTAGAAATCTGATCACCAGCGTGCGTCCAGATATCGATGATCTTGTTGTAACGCTCGCCGTCGGTGATGATACCCTTGCGATATTGCTGTTCCACCTGGCGGACCTGCTTGTAAGCGTTCTCCAATTCGGTTGCTTTCTTCTTTGGAATGATCATGTCCGAGATTCCAATCGAAATGCCGGCGCGGGTCGCTTCCCTAAACCCGAGCTCCTTAAGTTTATCTAATGTGGCGACGGTCTCCACTGGCCCGGCGATTTGGTAACACCGCCAGATAATATCGCTAAGCTGCTTCTTGCCAGCAGCCTTGTTAAAAAATCCAAGTTGCCTCGGCCAAATCTGATTGAAAATGACTCGGCCTGGCGTTGTCTCGATGGTTTTCGCTTCAGCATTCCCGTAGATGGTCTGCTTACCAAAATCAGGGTTCTTAATCCGGATCCGGTCGTGCGCGTGAACGCTGCCCTCTGCCATGGCAAATTCTACTTCGGCTGCATCCCCAAACAGCGGTAAGCGCTGCCCATCTTTACCTAGACTTCTGGGATTTTGAGTCAGGTAATAGCAGCCGAGCGTGATGTCTTGAGAAGGCGTGGTAATAGGTTTGCCACTGGAGGGAGAGAAAATGTTATTCGGAGCGAGCATAAGCATGCGCGCTTCCATTTGGGCCTCGACTGAGAGCGGCACATGCACCGCCATCTGATCTCCGTCGAAGTCCGCATTGTAAGCGGTGCAAACCAGCGGATGAATGCGAATCGCTTCGCCCTCGATCAATTGCGGTTCAAACGCTTGAATTGACAATCGATGCAAAGTAGGCGCGCGATTGAGCAATACCGGATGGCCTTTGGTGACTTCATCAAGGATGTCCCAGACCTCAGGCGTCTGGCGCTCGATCATCTTTTTCGCGCTGCGTACCGTGTGCACGTACCCGAGATCTTTCAGCCGTCGAATAATAAACGGCTCGAAAAGCACGAGCGCCATTTTCTTCGGCAACCCGCATTGATGCAGCTTCAACTCCGGGCCGATGACAATCACGGACCGACCTGAGTAGTCGACGCGTTTGCCGAGCAGGTTCTGGCGAAACCGACCGCCCTTACCTTTCAGCATGTCGCTCAACGATTTCAGAGGCCGATTGCCGGCGCCAGTGACGGCGCGACCGTGTCTACCGTTATCGAACAAGGCGTCTACAGCCTCTTGGAGCATTCGCTTTTCGTTGCGAATGATGACGTCTGGTGTTTTGAGGAGGAGGAGGTTTTTGAGCCGGTTATTACGATTAATGACCCGGCGATAGAGATCGTTCAGGTCCGACGTCGCAAAACGGCCGCCTTCAAGGGGAACCAAAGGACGCAAATCCGGTGGAATCACCGGCAACACGTCGAGAATCATCCACTCAGGCCGCGCGTGCGAATTCTGGAATCCTTGTACGAGCTTGAGACGCTTGGCTAGTTTCTTGCGAATCTGCTTGCTCTTCGTGGCACCCATCGCTTTCTCGAGCTCTTTATTGAGCTTGTTAAGGTCGATCTCGGCCAGGAGTTTCCGAATTGCTTCAGCGCCCATGCCGGCAACGAAATCTTCGCCGTATTGCTCCTGCGCCTCGCGGTACTCGACTTCATTGAGCAGCTGTGTCTTCTGCAGTGGCGTCTTGCCCGGATCAATGACGATGTAATCTTCGTAATAGATAACGCGCTCGAGCTGGCGCGCGCTCATGTCGAGCATGAGCCCGATCCGCGAAGGCATGCACTTGTAAAACCAGATGTGCGAAACGGGCACCGCCAATTCGATGTGTCCCATCCGTTCGCGGCGGACGCGTGCCAGAGTGACTTCTACGCCACACCTGTCGCAGATTACTCCCTTATGTTTTATGCGCTTGTATTTTCCACACGAGCATTCCCAATCCCGCGTCGGACCAAAAATGCGTTCGCAGAAAAGGCCACCCTTCTCCGGTTTGAATGTGCGGTAATTGATCGTCTCTGGGTTCTTGACTTCCCCTTTGCTCCACGACCGCATCGTGTCGCTCGACGCAACACCGATCGCGACTTGATCAAAACCCACGGGACGCTCTTCGCCCACTAACTCACGCCAGGAATGTTCGTTCATGATTTTCTCGAATGATTGTGATTTTAAAACTATGCGACGCTTTCCAGAAAGCTGGGCGGCTGTCCGCCCACCTTCACGTCAAGGCCGAGGCTCTGCATTTCTTTAATCAGGACGTTGAACGATTCGGGCGTACCCGCTTCCAACGAGTTGTCGCCTTTCACGATCGATTCGTAAATCCGGGTTCGGCCTTGCACATCGTCAGACTTAACAGTCAACAGTTCCTGTAAAGTGTACGCGGCGCCGTACGCCTCAAGAGCCCAAACTTCCATCTCGCCGAAGCGTTGGCCCCCGTATTGTGCTTTGCCGCCAAGCGGCTGCTGAGTAACAAGCGAATACGGTCCGACTGCGCGGGCGTGAATCTTGTCGGCAACAAGGTGACCGAGCTTCATCATGTAGATGTGGCCAACCACCACTTCCTGATCGAACGGATCGCCAGTGCGTCCATCAAAAAGGCGCGCTTTACCGTTGTCTTGCACCCAGGTGAAGCCCTCCTTCTTTCTGGCATCCTTCAAGTATTCGCCAATCTGTTTTTCTTTGATTCCGTCGAACACCGGAGTCGCGACTTTGAATCCGAGCGCCTTCGCAGCAACGCCCAGGTGTGTTTCCAAAACTTGTCCCACATTCATACGGCTGGGAACCCCCAACGGATTCAGCACAATCTCAACCGGTGTCCCGTCTGCCAGGAAAGGCATGTCTTCTTCAGGCACGATTCGGGCGACGACGCCTTTGTTGCCGTGGCGTCCAGCCATCTTGTCGCCGACACTGAGCTTCCGCTTGCTGGCGATATAAACCTTAACCTGCTTGATGATTCCCGGGTCGATATCGTCTCCGCTCTCTACCCGGTCGGTCGCGCGATCGCGCTCCAGCTCAAGCTCCGCAAATTTGTGCTCGTACGAGCCAATGATTTCACGGATCCTGTTACGAATCGGACTTGGATCGATCTCGACGTGATCATGCGCCGTCGCCAGCTTGCGCAACAGCGTCTTGGTGATTTTGCGATTGGCTGGAATAATGATTTCACCGTTCTTAGCGTTTACGACATCAAGCGGGACTTTTTCTCCCAGCAGGACATTCGAAAGCGAATCGGTCAATTGTTCAACCAGCGCCTCTTTCTTTCGCTTATGCTCTTCGCTGATGGTTTTAAGCTGTCGTCTGGTTTCCGCCGGCGTGAGCTTTTCGCGTGAAACTTCGCGACGGGACGAAACCTTTACGTCCATCACGATCCCATAGGTGCCGGAGGGAACTGTAAGCGATGTATCTTTCACGTCCGCTGCTTTCTCGCCAAAGATCGCGCGAAGCAGGCGTTCTTCCGGCGCTAATTCTGTCTCGCTCTTCGGCGTGATTTTTCCAACCAGGATATCGCCCGGCTTCACTTCCGCTCCGACGCGCACTACGCCATCCGGCCCCAGGTTGCGCAAAGCTTCTTCACTAACATTGGGAATGTCCCGCGTAATTTCCTCCGGGCCGAGCTTGGTATCGCGCGCGCCGATCTCGAATTCGTCAATGTGAATGGACGTGTAAACGTCTTCCTTCACCACCTTTTCGGAGATCATGATCGCATCTTCGAAGTTGTATCCGTTCCACGGCATGAACGCGACCAGCACATTGCGTCCCAGCGCAAGCTCCCCACGATCGGTGTTCGGGCCATCGGCGATGACTTGGCCGCGTTTCACATGCTGGCCTTTTCGCACAATCGGCTTCTGATTTACGCACGTGCCGGCGTTCGAGCGCATAAATTTGCGAAGTTCGTAAACGTAAATCCCAGCTTCCGGGTCAGTCTTAAGTTTCCGTTTGCTCTCGGGCAGGTGACCATCTTTCGTGACAACAATCTGATCCGCTGTGACTGAAGCGACCTTGCCGCTCTCGATGGCCAGAACAACAGCGTGCGAGTCTCGCGCCACTTTTTCTTCCAGCCCCGTGCCTACGAGTGGCGCTTCGGAAACGACTAGCGGCACACCTTGGCGTTGCATGTTGGAACCCATTAGCGCCCGGTTTGCGTCGTCGTGTTCCAGGAACGGAATCAGGCCTGCTGCCACCGAGACGAGCTGCTTCGGCGACACGTCCATGTAATTCACTTTGGCGGGATCAACTTCAAGAAAATCGCCACGATAGCGCACAGATACTTTTTCCCCGGTGAAATGGCCACGTCCGTCAATCGGCGCATTGGCTTGCGCCACGAGGAAATTCTCTTCTCGATCCGCGGTGAGATATTCTATCTCGTCCTTCACACGGCCCTTTTCCACCTTCCGATAGGGCGTCTCGATGAAACCGAACTCGTTGATGCGGGCAAACGTGCTCATCGAGCTAATCAACCCGATGTTTGGCCCTTCCGGGGTTTCGATCGGACAAATGCGCCCGTAATGCGAAGGATGAACGTCGCGCACTTCGAATCCCGCACGCTCCCGGCTGAGACCTCCAGGTCCAAGCGCAGACAAACGGCGTTTGTGCGTCAATTCCGCCAGCGGATTTGTTTGATCCATGAATTGCGAGAGCTGCGAACGCCCAAAGAAATCTCGGATGACTGCGCTGAGCGCTTTTGGATTAATTAGCTTCTGCGGGGTCATCCCATCTACGTTGATGTCGAAAAGGGTCATGCGCTCTTTGACCAGACGTTCG
>Ga0209266_1002190_pt1 | contig 12494 bp, 10 predicted proteins | sample GraSoiAngelo_132_FD_185889 | JGI IMG/M metagenome (GOLD analysis project Ga0209266, IMG submission 185889) | Grasslands soil microbial communities from the Angelo Coastal Reserve, California, USA - 14_0929_02_40cm (SPAdes) (version 2) | ecosystem: Environmental > Terrestrial > Soil > Grasslands ...
CCTCGAACGGCGGCGACGGCGTCGTCCCGGTCCGGATTCCCTCCAGCAGATGCGCGACGAGCGGCGCGATCAGGGCCCGACCTGTGACGTCGAGCTGGTCGCCGTCGCCGGCCAGCGGCGGCGGTGCGGTGCGGGGCACCACGGGCTCGAGGCCGCCGCCTGAGGTCTGGCGTAGCTCTCCCTCCCACCAGCGCGCGCTGCCGCGACCCAGGCGATAGCTCATCGCGCCGCGCGTCCCGAACGCCTCGAGCGTGTGCTCGTTCACCCCGTGCGCGGCGCGGCTCGCGGTCAGCGTCACCTGCGCGCCGGAGTCCAGCTCGCCGAGCACGGTGCAGTAGTCCTCGGCGTCCGGCGGCCGGCTGACCCCAGGCGCCGAGCGCGACGGGTAGGCGATGCCCGTGTGCGCCGACACGCGCCGAAATTCGCCGAAGGTCCAGCGGACGAGGTCCACGAGGTGGACGCCCATGTCGCCCATGGCCCCGTGGCCTGCCTGGGCGCGGTCCATCCGCCACGTCGCCGCGGCCTTCTCGTCGGCCCAGCGCGAGCCGAGCCAGCGCAGCGCGAGGTGGAGGATGCGGCCCAGCGCACCCTCGGCGACGCGAGAGTGGAGCTCCTGCATCGCGGCGGCGAAGCGCCAGTTGAAGCACGTCATCCCGACGCGCCCTGCGCGGCGCGCGGCGTCCACCATCGCCTCGGCTTCGGCGCGGGTCATCGCGAGCGGCTTCTCGCAGAGGACGTGGGCGCCCGACGCGAGGGCGCGGACGGCGATCACGCGGTGCAGGTGGGGCGGCGTCGCGATGACGACGATCTCGGGCTTGGCCTGCTCGATCATCTCCTCCCATCGCTCGAAGACGTGCGGCACGCCGTAGCGGTCGGCGACCGCCTTCGCGCCCACCACGTCGCGCTGGCAGACGGCGACGACGCGGCAACCGTTGGCCTGAAACGCGGGGATGTGGGCGCGGCCGAAGCCGAGCCCGACGACGCCGATCGTGAGCGCGTGTTGGGTCATGGATCAGTCCCTGGTCAGTTCCTGTGAGGGTTGAGGTACGGGCTGACGGGCTCCTCGTAGAGGAAGAACCGGGCCACGCCTGGCAGGCGCCTGTCAGGCGGTACGAAGCACTCGCACGGGGTGCCGGGGGCCGCGAACGAGCGGATCGGGCACCAGCCGTCGGGGGCGCTGCAGATCGTCGCCATCGGAGTCTCCGAGGGCGCCCGCGGTGGGCGGGTCTGCGTCGCCGGCCTCGGCGGCGCCGGAGGCCGCGTGGCGCCCTCGGTGGGCGACTGGCGCGGCCCGCTCTGCGCGCCGATCGAAGACGAGGGCTGTTCAGGCTCCGCGCCACTCGAGTCGTGCGCCACCGCGAAGGCGGCCGCGAAGGCGAGGATAATCGCGGGCACCCGCGTCATGAGCCGATAGTACCCGCAGCGGGCACGTCCGCCAATTGACAGTGCCTCCCCAGGGTGATAGAAGCGGGCAACCGTCCGATCCGAAAAGGGGGTGGGACGAGCCGCCGGGTCCTGAAGAACTTCCGCGCAGCGCGCCAAGTGCCAAGGAGTCTCTCTATGCAAGCGACCTCTCGTCGTGAGTTCCTACGCGTCACCTCGGGTGCCACGGCCGGCATGGCGTCCTGGCTGGCGCTCGGCAGGGCTCCCGCGTTCGCCCAGAAGCGTGAGCTGACGTTCCTCAGCTGGAATCACTTCGTCCCGGCCTCCGACGACGAGCTTCGGAAGCAGGCTGATGCCTTCGGCAAGCTAGCGAACTGCGAAGTCCGCGTGGACACGATCGCGCACCTGCAGCTCCCGGCGAAGTTCGCGGCGGAGGCGCAGGCGCAGTCGGGTCACGACTTGCGCTTGTCGTTCGGGGCTGATCCCTTCCTCTACGAGAACCTCCTCGCCGACGTCGGGGACATCATCGACGAACTCGGCAAGAAGTATGGTGGCTGGTATCCGTTCGCCAAGGAAGGCTCCCAGACGGCGTCTGGCTGGAAGGCGGTGCCCTGGTTCTGGATCTCCTTCCCGGCCACCTACAACATGACCCACTTCAAGCAGGCCGGGCTGGAGACGCCCAAGACGTGGGCTGAGCTGCTCCACCACGGCAAGATCCTCAAGAAGCAGGGCAATCCCGTCGGCATCGCGATCAGCCACTGCGCCGACGCCAACAGCACCTTCTGGTCGGTCCTGTGGTCTTATGGAGGCAAGGTGCTCGAGGCCGACGGCAAGACGCCGGCCATCAACTCGGACAAGACCGCGCAGGTGATCGAGTGGTACAAGGAGCTCTATCAGGACGCGATGGAGTCCGAGGTGTTGTCGTGGGACGACGCTTCGAACAACCGCTGCATCCTCGCTGGCAAATGCTCCTGGATCCACAACCCGATCAGCCCCTACAACCTGGCACTCGCCAAGAAGATGCCGATCGCCGACGAGATCAACCATCACAACAGTCCCGGCGGCCCGGCCGGAATCCACTCGGCGCCGCCCATCAACCTGATCGCCATCTGGAAGTTCTCGAAGAACGTCCAACTCGCCAAGGACTTCGTCAGGTTCCTCTTCCAGAAGGAGAACTACGACGCCTGGATCGTCGCCTCAAACGCCTTCAACCACCCGCCGCTCAAGCACCTGGCCGACCATCCCATCTGGGCGCGGAATCCCAAATTCGCGATGCTGCCCAAGGAGGCAGAGTACGCGCACGAGCGCGGCTGGCCGGCGAAACCGAACGCGGCGGTCCAGCTCATCCAGGTCAACTACGTCCTGCCCGACATGGTCGCCAAGGCGGTCAACGGCATGCCCACCAAGCGGGCCATGGCCTGGGCCGAGGACCAGATCAAGCTGGCCGTGCAGGGTAAGCTCAGGGAAGCCGGCGCCTAGCATGGCCGTCGGCTCCCGCGTGCTGGAGGCGGCCGGCCTGGTCCGGCCCGGCCGCCTCGCGCGCATCCGCGAGTGGTGGGAGCAGGAGCACGTCTTCGGCTATGGGCTCATCCTTCCCGCGCTGCTCCTGATCGTCTGTCTCGTGGCCTATCCGTTTGCGATGGCCATCTACTTCAGCCTGTCCGATTACTGGGTCGGCTCGCCCGGGAAGTTCACCGGGCTGCAGAACTTCCGGGACATTCTCGGTAACGAGATCTTCCAGCGCACCGTCTACAATTCGTTCGTCTTCACGTCGATCGCGGTCGCCTTCAAGACGGTGCTCGGTATCTGGCTCGCCATGCTTCTGTTCCGGAGCTTCAGATTCAAGCGGTTGATCCGGGGGGCGGTGCTGCTACCGTGGGTGATCCCGACCGCGCTGTCGACGCTGGCGTGGGTGTGGATGTTCGACTCGCTCTACAGCGTCGTGAACTGGACGGCGATCCGCCTCGGGATCATGAGCCCGCCCGGGCCCAACTGGCTGGGCATGCCCAACTACGCGATGACCGCGGTGATTGCCGTCAACGTCTGGCGGGGGCTGCCGTTCTTCGCCATCATCGTGCTCGCGGGCCTCGTCTCCATCCCTCGCGAGTACTACGAGGCGGCCGCGGTCGACGGCGCTGGCTCCTGGGGGCGCTTCCGGCACGTCACCCTGCCGCTGCTCAAGCCGGTCCTGGCGGTGGTGATCCTGTTCTCGACCATTTTCACCTTCGCCGACTTCAACATCGTGCGGGTGCTCACGCGCGGCGGTCCGGTCAATACCACGCACCTCTTCGCTACGCTCGCCTACCAGGTCGGCCTCGACGGAGGCAACCTCGGTCAGGGCGCGGCCATCTCGCTCTTCCTCTTCCCGATGCTGGCCGCCATCGTGTTCCTCCAGCTCCGCTACATCCGGAAGGAATGAGGTGGACGTCGGGGTCCGATCGCGGGGGGCGAGGATCCGGTCGGCGGCGTTCGGATACGCGAACGTGATCCCGTTCATCTGCTTCGCGCTGTTCCCCTTCTACTATATGGTGATCACCTCGCTGAAGAACGATGCCGAGCTCTACGACCTCAAGGCGGTCCCCTTCCTGATTCAGACCGGCGTGATCACCGACCATTACCGTTACCTCCTCGCCAAGACCGAGTTCCTCGCCGGCTACAGCCTGGCCCGGCTGCGCTTTCGGGGTGTGAATGCCTTCGGCACCGCCGTGTTCATCACGTACCTCGTCCCCCCCACGCTCCTGTTCCTCCCGCTCTCCCAGGTGGTGGTGTGGCTAGGGATCTCGGACACGATCTGGGCGCTGATCGTCACCTACCCGACCTTCCTGGTGCCCTTCTCCACGTGGCTGCTCATGGGGTACTTCCGGACGATCCCCAAGGAGGTCGAGGAGTGCGCTCTCGTGGACGGCGCCTCCAGGATGCAGACGCTCATCCGCGTGGTCCTGCCCATGGCCGTTCCCGGCGTCGTGTGCGCCGCGCTCTTCGGCTTCACCCTCACCTGGAACGAGTTCACGTACGCGCTGACGTTCATCTCGCAGAGCGCCAACAAGACCGCGGTCGTCGGGGTGACCGCCGACCTCATCCGCGGCGACATCTATTACTGGGGCTCGCTGATGGCCGGCGCGATCCTGGCGAGCCTCCCCATCGTCGTCATCTACGTGTTCTTCCTCGACTACTACGTGTCCGGCCTCACGGCCGGCGCCGTCAAGGGCTGAGACCTCCCGCGCCGGCCAGATTACGGCGGGAGGGCCCCGTCGATTTACAATGGACGTATCGTGCCTTCTCAGGAGACCTTCCAGAGGCTCACCCACAGCATCGACACCGTGATGAAGGGGCAGGCGGTGGCGATTCGTAAGCTGCTCGCGGCGTTCGCGAGCGGCGGCCACGTGCTGCTCGAGGACTACCCCGGCACCGGCAAGACGACGCTCGCCAAGGCGCTCGCGCGGTCGATCGGCGCCGCGTTCAAGCGCATCCAGTTCACACCGGACCTCCTGCCGTCGGATATCCTGGGCGTGTCCGTGTTCGACCAGCGCGATCGCGCTTTCCATTTCCACGAGGGCGCGATCTTCACGGACATCCTGTTGGCGGACGAGATCAATCGTGCCTCGCCGCGGACCCAGTCGGCGCTCCTCGAGGCGATGGCCGAGGGCCAGGTGTCGATCGAGGGGCGGACGCTCAGGCTCGGGGAGCTCTTCTTCACCATCGCCACCCAGAACCCGGTCGAGTTCCGCGGCACGTACCCCTTGCCCGAGGCGCAGATGGACCGGTTCGCGATGCAGTTCGCGCTCGGCTACGTCGCTCCCGAGGAGGAGGTGGCGATGCTCTCGGCCCAGGCGCAGCGCCACCCGCTCGACGACGTCACGCCCTGCGTGTCGACGGATGACGTGCTCCAGCTCCGGCGGAGCGTCAAGGAGGTGCGCGTAAGCGACGAGCTGAAGCGCTACGCCGTGGACCTCGTGCGAGAGACGCGCACGGTCCCCGGGGTGCAGCTCGGCGCGAGCCCTCGCGCCTCGCTCGCGCTGGTGAAGGCGGCCCAGGCGCTGGCGCTCCTGGACGGCGGCGCCTTCGTCGTGCCCGAGCACGTCCAGGAGCTCGCCGTGCCCGTCCTCGCGCACCGGCTGGTGATCGACCCGCAAGCGCGCTTCTCGGGTGTCACCGCGCGGGGGATCGTCGAGGAAATCGTGAAGAAGGTGCCTGTGCCTTCGTGAGGCGGGTCGCCTACCGGCTCTTCCGGTCCACCTCGACGTTCCAGTACCGGCTCGGCCGGCAGCTCACGCCGGCCGGCAAGTTCGCCCTGGCCGCCCTCGTCGCCGCCGCGGTGATCGGGTTCGACACAAATCGCACCGTGGGCTATCAGGTCTTCACGCTCCTCGCCGCGCTCCTCAGCGTCAGCACGGCGTGGAGCGGTGGCTTCCGGGTGCGCCTGGACGTCCGGCGCGTCCTTCCGCGCTTCGTGACGGCCGGCGAGCCCGCCGCGTACCCCGTCGTGATCCGGAACGGCACCGCGCGACCCCAGCGCGGTCTGGTGTTGCTCGAGGATCTCGCCGACCCGCGCCCGGCGGTCGACGAGTTCCTCCACGCGCGCGAGCCCGGTGAGGAGCGCCGGAACTGGTTTGACCGGACGGTCGGCTACCCCCGCTGGGCTTGGCTCGTCGCGCGGAAGCGCGGCGCCGCGATCGCGCCGCGACCGCTGCCCGCGCTCCGGCCGGGCGACGCGGGCGAGGTGGTTATCGAGCTCCTGCCGCTGCGCCGGGGCCGCCTCGCGTTCACCGCCGTCACGATCGCGCGGCCCGATCCGCTCGGCCTCGTCAACGGGCTCGTTCGGGTCCCGCTCCCCGGCTCGCTCGTGGTGCTGCCGAAGCGCTACGCGATGCCGGACCTGGCACTGCCGGGGGCGCGGAAGTACCAGCGTGGCGGCATCGCTCTCATCTCGTCCGTCGGAGATTCGGAGGAATTCGCGTCCCTGCGCGACTACCGCCCCGGCGACCCGCTGCGCCGCATCCACTGGAGGAGCGTGGCGCGGGTCGGCCGGCCGGTGGTGAGGGAGTACCAGGGCGAGTTCTTCGTGCGCCACGCGCTGGTCCTCGACACGTTTGCGGGGCGTCCAGAGAGCCACGTCTTCGAGGAGGCGGTCTCCGTCGCGGCGTCGGTCGCTTGCTCGATCCAGACCCAGGACTCGTTGCTCGACCTCTTGTTCGTCGGGCCCGAGACGTACTCCTTCACCGCGGGGCGGGGCCTCGGCCACACGGACCGCCTGCTCGAGGTCCTCGCGGGCGTGGGCCCCTGCCTCGACAAGCCGTTCCGCACGCTCCACCATGCCGTCCTCGAGCGCTACGCGTCGCTCTCGGGCTGCGTCGCCGTCCTGCTCGCCTGGGACCAGCCGCGCCGGGACTTTGTCCGGCACCTGCGCGCCCTCGGCGTGCCCACGCGCGCCTTCGTCGTCAGCGAGCCGGCTGCGCTCGAGGCCGGTGCCGGTCACGAGGTCCACCGCCTCGAGGTCGGTAGGATCGCCGAGGGGCTCGCCCACCTGTGAGTACACCGCCGCTGCTGCTCGGCGCGGCCGTGTTGTTCTGGGGCTGGGCGACGGGGCTCCTCCTGCCCGCGATCGCGGTGGCTGCCATCCTCGAGGGCGCGCGCGCCGTCCCCTGGCGTGTCGACTTCTCGCGCCGGGACTTCAACCGCGTCTCCGATCTGTGCGCGATCCTGTTCGCCGGGAGCGCCATTTACCTCTTCACCGCCGTCGGTGGGATGCGCGTCGTCGACGGGCCCCGGGCAATCACCGTCCTTTTCCAGTGGCTGCCGCTGCTGGCGGCGCCCCTCGTCGCATGCCAGGCATACAGCACGGCGGGAACGGTGGACCTGAGCGTGTTCTTCTGGACGCTCCGGAAGAAGGCCGCGGACGAACCGGGGGCCTCGTCCGGCGCGCTCGACCTGGCGTATCCCTACGCGGCGCTCTGCATCCTCTCGGCGAGCGCCGCCAACGTGAGGACTCCCGCATACTACGCGAGCCTCTGCCTGCTCGCCGTGTGGGCGCTCTGGTCTCGTCGCTCGCGCCGCTTCTCCTCCCTCTGGTGGGGCACGTCGCTCGCCGTGGCCGTCGTCGCGGGGTACGCCGGACACCTCGCCCTCCACCGCGTCCAGCAGAAGCTCGAGGAAGTCGCCTTCGAGTACATCTCGGGCCTCGTCCGCCGGGACACCGATCCCTTTCGCTCGACCACGGCGATCGGCCATCTCGGGCGGCTCAAGCTGTCCGACCGGATCCTCCTGCGCGTGGAGCCGGCGGCGGGCCAGGGTGCGCCGATCCTGCTGCGCGAGGCGAGCTACAACGTCTACAAGTCGCCCGCGTGGTTCGCGCTGGGGGCCGGGTTCACGCCCGTCCAGCCCGAAGCCGGTGGCGAAACGTGGAAGCTTGCGCCCGGGCCCGCTCCGGAGACGAGTGTCGGCGTCTCGGCGTATCTCAACCGCGGCCGGGGCGTGCTGCCCCTCCCCGCGCGCGCGATGGAGATCGACGGGCTCGCGGTCGTCCGGCTCTCGAGTAACCGGCTCGGCGCGGTGAAGGTGGACGAGGGGCTCGGGCTCGTCACCTATCGGGTCCGCGTCGGGCCCGGCGCGCTGCTCGACGCGCCGCCGACGGACTTCGACGTGGGCGTCGCCGCCGCGGAATCGGTCGCGGTGGCGCAGATCGCGGACGAACTCGAGCTGGCGTCCAAGCCGCCAGCGGCGCGGCTCGAGGCAGTCGCCGCCTTCTTCCGGACCAACTTCCGCTACTCGACCTACGCCGACCAGCCCGTCGGCGGGGCACCGCTCGAGGACTTCCTCGTCCGCAAGCGCTCGGGTCACTGCGAGTACTTCGCGACCGCCAGCGTCCTGCTGCTCCGCGCGGCGGGCGTGCCGGCGCGCTACGCGACCGGCTACTCGGTGCAGGAGTGGAGCCCCTTGGAGCGGCGCTACGTCGTCCGCGCGCGGCACGCCCACTCGTGGGCGCTCGCGTGGGTCGAGGGCGCGTGGCGCGATCTCGACACGACGCCGCCCGAGTGGGTGGACGCGGAAGCGGCGGGCGTGGCGTCGGCGTTCGAGCCCGTGAGTGATTTCTTGTCGTGGGTGGTCTTCCTCTTCTCGAGATGGCGCTACGGCGAGGGCTGGGACGGCGTCGGCCGGTACCTCGTGTGGCTGCTCGTGCCGCTCGTGCTCGTGCTCGCGTGGCGCCTCTACGGGCGGCGGCGGATCGGGCGCGCGAGGACCGAGGCGGCGCGCGGCGAGCCAGCGGCGCTCCACCCGGGCGCTGACTCGGAGTTCTACCTGATCGCCGACAGGCTCGCGGTGGCGGGTCTCGGCCGGCGCTCCACCGAGCCCGTCTCGACCTGGATCAGTCGTCTCGAGGAAGGGCACGCACCCGTGGCAACGGACACGCTGCGCCACATCGCGCGACTCCACAACCGTTACCGCTTCGACCCCGACGGGATCGGTGCCGATGAGCGGCAGGCGCTCCGGGCTCGCGTCGAGGCGTGGCTCGCCGCGCCGGGGACGGGTCGCGGCTAGCGCGCGCGATTGAATTGGGCGCCGCGTTGTCTTACCTTGAGTCCCGCGGTGGCCGACGAGACGGCGCCTCGCGCCAAGCCTCCGGGAGGACCCGTGCCCTTCGTGAGCGGATCGTACCAGAGCCCCAAGCTCGAGCTCCGCGCGATCGGCCCGCGCGAGGTGGGCGTCTTCGCGACGCGAGCGGTCCGGAAGGGCGAGATCCTGACGATCTCGGGCGGCGTCGTGCTCTCGTACCGGGAGGTGAAGGAGCTTCCGCGGCGGCTCCAGCGCCTGTGCTTCCACATCGAGCACGGCTTCTACCTGGTCCCGCCGCGTGGCCGGAAGGTTGCGATGGGTTTCTACATGAATCATTCGTGCGCGCCTAACGCCGGCGATCTCAACGGCGCGTCGGCGCTGACGGCGATTGCCCTGCGCCCCATCCGGAAGGGCGAGGAGGTCACGTGCGACTACCGGACCGTCGCCGACCCGGACGACCGGCGCTACCGGCCTCTCTTGAAGTTCCGCTGCCGCTGCGAGGCGAAGAACTGCGGGGGTGTGATCCGCGCGTAGCCGCGAGGCCAGGGGCCTGCGGGGCGCGAGGGCGCTCAGGCCCCCTGGGGGCCCGAGCCGAAGCGGAACATCCCCTCCTGGATGCCGAGGGCGCTCTTGCCGATCGCCTCGAGCATCCGGTCTACCGTCGGCGGCATCAGCGTCGCGGTCCGCACGTCACGAAGGGCGCGCTCGGCGGGGTAGTCCTTGTAGACGCCGCGCCCGCCGACGACCTGGATGACCTTCGACGTCACGCTGAGGCCCGCCTCCGTCGCAAGGTACTTCGCCCGGTTGGCCAAGAGGGCGCGCTCGACCATGTCGGCGTCCGCCCAGCTCGCCGCTGCCTCCTCGAGGACGAGCCGCGCGGCGTGGAGCTGTGCGGTGAGCTCGCCGATGTGGCGCTGCACCGTCGGGTCCTGAGCGACAGCGATATTGTCAGGCCTGACGACGCGCTGGCGCGCGTAGTCGATCGCGAAGGCGAGCGCCGCCTCGGCGACGCCCACGTAGATCGCGGCATAGCCGAGCCCGAAGCTCTCCACCACGCCGACCTGCATCGCCGACCCGGGCCGGCCGAGGGTCGCGTCGCCGCCGATGCGCACGCCCTTGAACGTGACGGACGGGCTGAACGTGGCGCGCATGCCGAGCGTGTTCCATTTCGCGTCGGTGGCGATACCTGCCGTCTCCGCCGGCACGAGCGCCTGGAGGAGCGCCTTGCCCATGTCCGCCTCGCCGTCGAGCGCGCACCAGACCATATAGTAGGAGGCGCCGAGCGCCATCGTGCAGAAGTGCTTGACGCCCTCGATCACCCAGTCGTCACCGTCTCGGCGGATCGCGGTTTCCATGAGGAACGTGCGCGAGAGGCTCACCGCGGGTTCGCTGCCCCAGCTCCCGAAGAGCTTGCCGAAGCGGACGACCTCGGGGAAGTAGCGCCGCTTCTGCGCCTCGGTCCCGAGCACATCGATGAAGCGCATGACGGTCGAGTGCATGTGCAGCGTCATCGCGGTGTTCGCGCAGCCCTGCGCGATCGTGCGAATGACCGCGACGTAGGTGGGCATGTCGAGGCCGAGCCCGCCGTGCGCGCGGGGGATCGCGGCGGCGAGGTACCCCTCGGCCCAGAGATCGCGCCAGCTCTCGACCGGGTTCTGCCCGGCCAGGTCGTAGTCGGCGGCGCGCGGCGCGAGGCGCTCTCGCGTGAGCCGCTGGACGCGCTCGACGACGCGCCGTTGCTCGACGCTGGGCGTCATCGTCAGCGCATGCCGCTGACGTCGGCGCGGTCGGAGCCCTTGCACCGGCAGGTGCCGGCCCCGTGCAGCTCGATCATGTTGCCCGCCGGGTCGTGCATGAAGATCTGCTGCGACCGGGGCCCCACGACGCCCTCCGACACCCAGTACGAGACGCCGAGCCGGTCGAGCTCGCGGCGCGCCTCCTGGATGTCGTCCACCGCGAGCGCAACGTGCGGCGACGACGGATCCTTGCCCGGCCCCTGCGCGAACTTCGACTGGCCGTTGACGCCCATCAGATGGATCTGCGCTCGGCCGCCGACGTCCACCCAGTAGCCCGGGATCGTCGGTATGTACGGGCGCCCCGGATCGTGCGAGAGGCCGAGCACCTCGTTGTAGAACCTCATCGCCTTGTCCGCGTCCTCCTGCGTCGCGCCGACGCGGATTCCGTGATGGTGGAGTTCGAGCACCCTGATGGCCATGGCGTCCTCCTCGCGGATGTGGCGCTGATCATAGGAGCGGGTTCCCCCGGGTGTCAATCGTGGTAAAGTCCGCCGTGGTAAAGTCCGCGCAATGAGAACGTCGACGGCTCTGCTTCTCGCCCTCGCCCTCCTCGGTGTTCCCGTGCCGGGCGCCGCGCTGGAGACCCTCCAGGTGATCGTCTTCCCGGGAGGGTTCAACTGGCCGATCTGGGCGGCCCAGGAGAGGGGGTTCTTCGCACGCGACGGGCTCGAGGTGGAGCTCACACCCACGCCCTCGTCGGTGTTCCAGCTCACCAACCTGATCGAGGGAAAGTTCGACATCGGCATGACGGCCATCGACAACGTCATCGCCTACCAGGAAGGGCAGGGCGAGGCGCCCGTGTCGGGCACGCCGGACCTCTTCGCCTTCATGGGGGGTGACAACGGGTTCCTGCGCCTCGTCGTCCAGCCCGAGATCACGGGCTACGCCGAGCTCCGGGGCAAGGCGCTGTCGGTGGACGCGCTCACGACCGGCTACGCCTTCGTCCTTCGCAAGATGCTGGAGCGGGGCGGGCTCCGGGAGGGCGACTACACGCTGGTGCGCGCGGGAGGCGTGCTGCAGCGCTTCGAGGCGCTGAAGGAGAAGAAGCACTCGGGCACGCTGCTGATCACGCCGTTCGAGATCCTCGCCGAGTCCGCCGGCCTCCGTCGTCTCGGGAACGCGGTCGACGTCCTCGGTCGCTACCAGGGGCTCGTCGGCGCGGCGCGCCGCTCGTGGGCGCAGACCCACCAGCGGCAGCTCGTCGGCTACATCCGCGCCTACCGGGCGGGCCTCGCGTGGCTCTACGACCGCGCGAACGCGCCCGAGGCGCTGGCGCTGCTGCAGAAGAACGTCCGCGGCATGACGGCGGAGCTGGCCGCGAGGACCTACGACGTTCTCCTGGGCCGCGGCTTCGAGCCCGACGCCGCGCTCGATGTGGAGGGAATCCGCACGGTGCTCGCGCTCAGGAGCCAGTACGGCCGTCCGCCGAAGGAGCTGACCGACCCCGCGCGGTATTATGATCTGTCGTATTACGACCGGGCCAGGAGGTAGGCGACATGGCGGTCAAGGCGCTGCTCCACTACGCGCTCGAGGTGCCCGACCAGGGCGCCGGCGAGAAGTTCTACTCGAATTTCGGGCTGCTCAACGCGCCGAGCCGGGACAGCGCGGTGCGTCTCAGGCCGGCTCCACTGCAGCGTGAGTCGGTCCTGCTCTACGGCGGGCCGAAGAAGCTCCTCCACCACCTCGCGTTCGGCGCGCCGGGGGACGAGTACGCGGCGACGCGCGAGGCCGTGCGGCGCGCGGGCATCCGCGAGGTGGACTCGC
>Ga0209266_1002191_pt1 | contig 12487 bp, 12 predicted proteins | sample GraSoiAngelo_132_FD_185889 | JGI IMG/M metagenome (GOLD analysis project Ga0209266, IMG submission 185889) | Grasslands soil microbial communities from the Angelo Coastal Reserve, California, USA - 14_0929_02_40cm (SPAdes) (version 2) | ecosystem: Environmental > Terrestrial > Soil > Grasslands ...
GATGGCCTGGCTGCAGGCCGCGCAAGTGAGGCTGGACGCGGAGCCGTCGCGCTCGACGTGGTCGAACTGGAGACTCCCCACGGGAGTCCCACCGGTTGGTTGATTCACGGATCCTCCTGGAAGCCGCTACGGGCGTTGGGTACGGCCACTAGCTTTGGAAGGGCGGGTGACGGTTGCAGTGAGAAACGACCATGGGGTAAGGAACCTTATGTCCATGATAGGGTTGCGCGCTGCAGAGATACCAGTGGGTATCTGAACTGGCGATCCTACGCAGTCTTGTTGCCAGAAACGATTCCCACAGGTATCATAGATCCTGATGGGTATCAGACAGAAGCGCACGGCCGAGACGAAGGCGCTGCTCTTCGAGGCGGGACTAAGCGTGTTCGCGGAGCGCGGCATCGAATTCGCCACGCTCGACGACATCGCTCAAACGGCCGGCTTCACCAAGGGCGCGATCTACCGGCAGTTTCCTTCGAAGGGCGCGTTTCTGCTCGCCCTGTTCGAGCAGTACGCCGCCGTGGCCCGGTCGGGCGCCGGGGCGCGCCAGGCAGCATGGTTCATCCCCCTCACCCTGCAGTTCGCCGCCCACGCGATGCGGGATCCGTTGCTCAGGCGGCGCTTCGCCGTCGTGCTGGCGGAGGTGCCTGACGGCGGCACGCCCGATGGGCAGCTGCTCAAGGCGCTCGGGCGAGTGCTGCCGCCGGCGTCACCTTCCCCGCCCCGACCGCCGTAGCGGCTTGAGGGCCTCATGGTCTATCTCGCTTCGCTCGTCATACTGCTCATCCCCTACTGGCTCGGGCCCATCGTCGTATGGCTCACCCAGAGGGCCGGTGCCCCGTCCGGCCTTCGAGCCGTTCACTCTGGGGCGGCACGCGGTGCCCGAGGACGTCGCCGCCGCGTTCCGCCAGACCTGCGACGCGGTCACCACCGATGGCTTTCATGTCGTCGCCGATCTGTTCCAGAGCGGTCAAATGAAGCACGTCAGCACCCGTGTCGCGACGGGCGGACGGTCTCGATCCACAACAGTCCCGTTCCAGGGTCGTTCACGCCGCCGCCGTCCCGCGTCGTCGTGCCGCTGCCGATCGTGCAGGACCCGGCGCGGCTGTGCCGCATCACGCGCGTGTACCTCGAGCGACATTACCGTGGCGTGGAGCGCGCCCCGTTCGAGCACCAGGACGAGCCGGCCCGGTTCCTCGGGGGTGCGATGGTGCGCGAGCTGACCGAGCAGGTCGAGGCGGGTGCATGGCGGCGATCTTGCAGGACTTGAATCGGTCGGCCACTCCCTGCTCACCGAGGGCTTCGCGGTGAGCGTCCCGTCGGCGCGCGCGGAGCGACTCGTGGCCGCGGCGCAGCCGCGCTTCCTCGAGACAGGATTCTATCTGTTCCGCTCGGAGCAGCACTTCGGGATCGCGGGCCGCTCCGACCGCGTCGCGCTGTTCCCGCGCAGCGACCGGTACGAGATTCTCCGACTCATGGGGACGAACGGCTGGAACTACGACATCGGTCCCGACAGCATCGTCGCCTGGCTGCGGGTGCTCGAGCGCGACCATCCGTTCGTCCTCACCGGGATGGGGTTCGATTGGATGGTGGACGCCCTCGCGCAGGAGCTCGGAGAATCGCAACGGCTCTACTGCTGGTGGGACTAGATGGAGGGGCTCGCGGTCGTCGGCGTGGTCTTCGTCCTCATTGTCGTCGGATACTTCGGGGTGTCCGCCGTACTCCGCCGCATTCCGGCGCCGTCGCTCCGACTGCCGACCGGCCCGATCCCGGACACGTGGCCCGGGATCGTGGAGCACAACGTCCCGCTCGCTCGTGGGCTGAGCTCGGACGAGCGGGAGCGCTTGCTCCGGCTGGTGCAGGTATTTCTGGCGGACAAACACTTCGAGGGATGCGGCGGGCTCACCCTCACCGAAGAGATGAAGGTCACGATCGCGGCCGAGGCGTGCCTGCTGCTGCTCCATCTCGAAGGCCCGTGCTATCCGTCGCTCCGGACGGTGCTCGTGTATCCTCACGGATTTGTTCCGAAAGTCGCCCGGTCTCCCGGGACGGGCGAGGTCGCACCGCCTCCCGTCCGCCTGATGGGCGAATCGTGGGGAGACGGTGTGGTCGTGATCTCGTGGGACGACACGGTCCGCGGGGCGCGCAATCCCGCCGACGGGGAAAACGTCGTGTTGCATGAGTTCGCCCACCAGTTGGACGCGGAGGACGGCGTCACGGACGGCGCACCGCTCCTGGCACCGAGCGCCGTGCGTACCTGGGGCGGCGTGCTCTCGGCGGAGTACGAGCGGTTGCGCCGGGACGCCGCCGATAATCGACGGTCGGCGCTCGACGAATACGGGGCGACCAACAAGGCCGAGTTCTTCGCGGTCGCGACGGAGACGTTCTTCGAGAAACCGGTCCAGCTCGAGCGCGAGCATCCCGAGCTGTACGGGCAGCTGCAGCAGTTCTACCGGCAGGATCCCGCGCGGCGAGCGCCGGCCCCTCCCGCACCTCCACCCCCGGGAGCCGCCCCGTGACATCGTCGCCTGCCCGGCTGGTGGACCTGAGCCATACGATCGAGCACGGGATGGTCACCTACCCCGGCCTTGCCGTGCCCGTGATCAGCGACTGGCTCTCGCGCGACGCGTCCCAGACCCGCTACGCCCCCGGCACGACATTCCAGATCGGGAAGATCGAGCTGGTCGCCAACACCGGCACCTACATCGACGCGCCGTCCCATCGGTATGAGGGCGGCAAGGACGTTTCTGACTATCCGCTGCAGGCCGTCGCCAACCTCGCGGGCGTCCTGGTCCGGGCAACGGAGCGCGCCGGCCGGGCGCTCGACCCGGGTGTGTTCCGCGGGCGGGACCTGGGCGGCAAGGCGGTGCTGGTGCACACGGGCTGGGACGTCCACTGGCGCAGCGAGCGGTACGGCACCGGCCATCCCTTCCTGACGCGGGCCGCGGCGGAGCACCTCATCGCGGCCGGTGCGGCACTCGTCGGGATCGACTCGCTCAACATCGATGACGCGGCCGACGGCGCGCGCCCTGTGCACTCGCTGTTGCTCGCGGCGGGGATCCCGATCGTCGAGCACTTGTGCCGGCTGGGCGGGCTGCCGGATGCTGGCTTCCGGTTCTATGCGGTTCCACCGCCTGTGAAGGGGATGGGGAGCTTTCCGGTGCGGGCGTTTGCCGTCCTGGAGGAATGACAGCAAGCGTACAGCATCATGACATGAGTACTGACAATGCAGAGGGCCCGGCGCAGGCAGAGTTGCGACCCGTAGGTCCCACCGGGGTTGAAGGCCGTGCCGTCGGGGGGGTTCGGGGTCTTGCTAAAGCGGACTAGGTCGAACAGATGCTGCCCCTCGAGGAAGAACTCACGCTTGCGCTGGTCGAAGAGGGAGTCGGCCACCGTAGCTGAATCGACACTCGTGAACGCGCCCTGACCGCCGCGCGCGCGGAAATTCGTGATGATGCTGTCCGCGCCGACGAAATCGCGCACGGCGACATTGGCCTCAGCGATGATGAGACGGGCCTCATCCCGTGACGCGAGCCGGATCGGGCTCGACGACGCCGTATACTTGTCCTGCCGGTACAGGTGGTAGCCCGTGACGCTGTTCCGTCCCTTGTCAGCAAACGGGACTCGGGGGTCATTCGTTTTCGTGTAGGTCGTATGATAGAACTGGATGCCACCCGACGTGCTCGAGCGAAGCGTCGGCGACAGATCGAAGCTCGCGGTCGCCGCGTAGTCAACGGTGGTATTGTCATTGGCGCGGTTGTTCAGAGCGATGTAGCCGAGCGCATCCGATTCAAACGTCGGGTTGCTGACGAGCGAGTCGACGCGTGCGTACAGCTCCGAATTCTCTTCGCGCGTGCGTTCCACGCCGAAGGTGATCCGGTGCGTGAACCACTTCACCGGGTGGTGTTGCAGTTGGAAGCTTCCCGTGAATCGATCCAACCCTGCGTGAAGTGGTACACTTCGTCGTACTGGGTGGGATGACCGCTCCAGAAGCCCTCGCGGAACGTGCCGAGGTTGGGGGGGTCGCGAGGACCGTGGTCCACACCCGGCCGCCGAAGCCCGCTTCTGCGCTCAAGTGCGTCGGCCCGGTCACGTACCCCACGTTGGCCGACAGCGTTACTTGCTCGCTCGGTGTGACCGTCAGGTTTGCGCGCCGCTCGTGTGGCGGAAGTCGTTGCTGGGCTCCGCGCCACCCTGCAGCTCGGTCCCACCCGCCACGTAGTAGCGCACGGCGCTCGACCCGCCGCTGACGCTCACCTGGTAGTCGGACACGCGTCCGGTACGAAAGATCTTGCCGATCCCAGGCTGCGCTTGCAGGACGTTCATGTTGATCGAAGCCGTGTCCAGGTGCGTCGGGCTCACGCGGACCGTATCGTAGTTCGTTTCGAAGCGTCCCTCCGGGTTGCCGAGGAAGTTGACGCCTTGGCGCAGCGTGAAGTTCCAGCGCGCCGGTCCCGGTGCGCCCCGCTTGGTGATGATTTGGACCACTCCATTCGACGCCTCGGTCCCGAACAGGGTCGTCGCGGCCGGTCCCTTCACGATCTCCACTGCCTCGATGTCGTCGGGATTGAAGTCGTTGAACCGTGAGATCGAGCTTGAGCCAAAGGACTGGTTCTGGGGGCCGGTCGCGAAATCGGCGTCCGCGCGCACGCCATGTTGATCGGCGATGCCCGCGTGACATCCGCGGCGTTGATCCGCGAGACCGCGTTCCCGATCTCCCGCTGCGCCGTGGCCGCCGCTGTGCCGGTCACGACCACTTGCTCGAGCTCGAGCGCCTTCTGGTCGAGGGCGATGCGCAGGTTCGTGTCGCCCACGTTCACGGTGTCCGTGCGTGCCCGGAACCCGATCATCCGGACCTGGAGCACCGCGGTCGCGCCCGCAACGTCGTTTAGGGCGAACCGGCCGCTCGCGTCCGTGAACGCCCGGAGGGCAGTGCCTGCGACGGTGACTTGTGCGGCGGCCACCGGCGCGGGCCTCTAGGGGCACCGCGTTCCTCGATGGCGAGCTGCGTCCTCCAACGATATGTTCCCGAATTCGATCTCCGTCGGAGCACCTATGCCCGTCCGCGTCCTCACGCTCGTTCTCTTCCTCTCGCCGGTCGCGCTTGCGGGTCAGCGCACCCAGAAGCCCGCGCTGCACGGACGCCACTGGGTCGCGATCACCGGCAAGCCGCTCGCCGCCACGGCGGGCGCCATGATCTTTCAGAAGGGCGGCAACCCCGTCGACGCGGCGTGCGCCATGCTCGCCGCCGTCACCACCATGTGGGACGTGCTCTCCTGGGGCGGCGAGACCCAGGCGCTCATCTACAACCCGCAGACCAAGAAGGTCATCGCGGTCAACGCCCTCGGCGTCGCGCCCACCGGCGCCACGCCGGCCTTCTACCGCTCCAAAGGGATGCGCTTCCCGCCCGAGTACGGGCCGCTCGCCGCCATCACCCCGGGCACACCGGGCGGCCTCATGACGATGCTCGCCGAGTACGGGAAACTGAGTCTGCGCGACGTGCTCGAGCCGGCGATCCGCATGGCCGACGGCTACCCCATCGAAGAAGAGACGGCCAACTCGATCGAGCGCAACAAAGGCTGGCTCAAGCGCTGGCGCTACTCGAGTGCCGTCATGCTGCCGCATGCCGGGGAAGCGCGCGAAGCGCCCGAGGCGGGAGAGATCTTTCGGCAGGCGGACCTCGCCGCCACGCTGCGGAAGTTGGTCGACGCCGAACAGCAGGCGCTGCGCCAGGGCAAGAGCCGGCGGGACGCGATCCTGGCCGCCTACGACCGGTTCTACAAGGGCGACATCGCGCAGGAATTCGTCCGGGGAATACGGGAGGAAGGGGGGCTCATCACGCTGCAGGACCTGGCGAGCTGGAAAGTTAAAATCGAAGAGCCCGTCATGGCCACGTATCGCGGGATCGACGTCTACAAGCTACAGCCGTGGTCGCAGGGCCCGGCGATGCTCGAGGCGCTGAATATCCTCGAGAACTTCGATCTCAAGGCGATGGGCTACAACAGCGTGCGCTACATCCACACCGTGTACCAGGCGATGAGCCTCGCGTTCGCGGACCGCGACTTCTACTACGGCGACCCGGCGTTCCCGCCGGAAGAGCCGATCCGGGGCTTGCTCTCGAAGGACTACGCGCGGCAGCGGGCGCACCTGATCAATCCCGACCGCAACGATCCGGGCATCAAGCCGGGCGATCCTTATCCCTTCCAGGGGGGGACGAACCCCTACCTGGACCTGCTCCGCGGCTGGCCCCCGCCGGCGCGCACCCCAGCGACGTCCGGCGGAGGGAGCCAGACGGAGGAGCAGCCGCTGGAGGGGGCCGCGCTCGCGGCGTTCGACGAAGCGTTCACTCGCGGCACGACGTCGATCGAGGCCGCGGACACCTCCGGATGGGTCGTGTCGATCACGCCGTCGGGGGGGTGGATTCCAGCCGTCATCGCGGGCCGCACCGGGGTCGGCGCGAGCCAGCGGGCGCAGCAATTCGTCGTCGATTCCCTCGACAATCCATTCAACGTGATCGTGCCGGGGAAGCGCCCGCGCGTCACGCTTACGCCGAGCCTCGCGCTGAAGGACGGGAAGCCGTTCCTGGCGTCCGCGGTGCAGGGGGGTGACACGCAGGATCAGAACCTGCTGCAGTGCTTCCTCAACATGGTCGAGTTCGGGATGGACGTGCAGGAAGCGGTCGAGGCGGCGAACATCACGAGTTACCAGATGCGGAACTCGTTCGGCGACCACGAATCGCAGCCCGGCCGGCTCACCCTGCGGTCCGACACGCCGCCCTGGGTGCGCCGTGACCTGCGCGAGATGGGGTACCGGCTCGACTTCCAGGACCGCACCTCGGGCCCCATCAACGCCATCTTCTTCGACTGGAAGCACGGCTCCTTTTGGGGCGGCTCCTCAAACCACGGCGAGGACTACGGAATCGCGTGGTGACACCATCCCGGCACCAATCCGTCAGTCCGCCGGCACGGCTTCGCGTGTCGGCTTCTTCTCCGGCTCCCGCAGCCCCGCCTTCCGCTCGATCTCGCGCGTGATGTGCATCGAGCAGAACTTGGGCCCGCACATCGCGCAGAACTCAGCGCTCTTGAAGTACTCGGCGGGCAGTGATTCATCGTGCAATTCACGCGCGCGCGCCGGATCGAGCGACAGGCGGAACTGCTCGTTCCAGTCGAACGCGTAACGCGCGCGCGATAGGGCGTCGTCGCGGTCGCGCGCACCCGGGCGGCCGCGCGCGATGTCAGCGGCATGCGCGGCGATCTTGTAGGCGATCACGCCTTCCCGCACCTCCTCGGCGTTGGGCAGGCCGAGGTGCTCCTTACGCGTCACGTAGCACAGCATGTCGGCGCCGTACCAGCCGATCATCGCCGCGCCGATCGCTGACGTGATGTGGTCGTAGCCCGGCGCAATGTCGGTTACGAGCGGCCCCAGGGTGTAGAACGGCGCCTCGTGGCAGATTTCCTTCTCCTTCCGGACATTGATCTCGATCAAGTGCATCGGGATGTGGCCCGGTCCCTCGATCATCACCTGCACGTCTTTCGCCCAGGCCCGCGTCGTCAGCTCGCCCAGCGTCTCGAGCTCGGCGAACTGGGCACGGTCGTTCGCGTCCGCGACCGAGCCCGGCCGCAGCGCGTCGCCCAGGGAGAGCGTCACATCGTACTTGCGCGCGATCTCGAGGATGCGGTCGAAGCGTGTATAGAACGGGTTCTGCTTGTCGTGGTGCATCATCCAGTACGCGTGCAGCGACCCGCCCCGCGACACGATCCCCGTCACCCGGCCGAGCGCGAGCCCCACGTACTCGCGCAGGATGCCGCAATGGACCGTGACGTAATCCACCCCCTGCAGCGCCTGGTGCTCGACCATGTCGAGCAGGTCGTCCTCCGTGAGATCCTCGACCTGCTTCACCTCGGTCACGGCCTGATAGATCGGTACCGTGCCGATCGGCACCGGCGAGGCGTCGACGATCGCCTGGCGGATCGCGTCGATATCGCCCCCCGTGGAGAGATCCATCACTGTGTCCGCGCCGTAGTGGACGGCGTGGTGCAGCTTCTCGAGCTCCTGGTCGATGTTCGACTCGACCGCCGAGTTGCCGATGTTGGCGTTGATCTTCACGTGCGCCACCTGGCCGATCGCCATCGGATCGAGTCGCTTGGCGAGATGGTTCACGTTCGCGGGGATGATGAGTCGCCCGCGGGCGACCTCGTCCCGCACGAGCTCGACCGGGAGCCCTTCCCGCTCCGCGACGCGCTGCATCTGGGGGGTGATGGTGCCCTGACGGGCGAAGTGCATCTGCGTGAGGCAGGTCATACGGAGCTCCCTTCGCCGGTGCGAACCGGATCAGGTTCAAAGGGTGTGATCTCAGCCCGTTCGATCAAGCACGACCGGTGGGCACCCCTGTCATCGGTCAATCTAACCTGGCGACGTCGCCGTCACACCTCCCGCGGCTTGGGGGGCCCGTAGCGATCGCCGGGCTCGTGCACCTTCTCCCACTCGGACCGGAACGCGAACGGATCGACCCCGCTCGCCCGGTCGAGCGCGAGAATCCCGTCAAGGTGGTCGATCTCGTGCTGCAGCAGCTCCGCCATCGGCCCCTCGAGCTCCATCGTGTGCTGCTTGCCCTTCGGGTCGGTGTAACTCACCGTGATCTGGTAGGCCCGGGTCACGCGAACGAGCAGGTTGGGAAACGAGAAGCAGTCGTCCCAGACCAGAAAGTCGTCCCGCCCTACGTCCGTGATCTCGGGGTTGATCATCGTCCAGCGCTGCTTGTCCATCTGGACGAAAACGATCCGCACCGGCGCGCCGATCTGCGGCGCCGCGAGCGCCCGTCCCATCTTGTATTTCTTCCTGGCGACGGCGAGCGAATCCCGCAGATCGTCCGCGACGAGCCGCGTCGCGGCGGACTTCGGGTTCTGGACCCGCTCGCAGCGGACACGCAGGATCGGATCGCCCAGCTGGCGGATGCGTCGTACGGCCATGGGCCGCCAATTTGGGGGTTTGGCGGCGGCGTGCAACTCGCGATAACGTCAAAGCATGGGTCTCGCCGGGGTGGTGCTCGCTGCCGGGGCCTCGGAACGGATGGGTAGGCCCAAGGCACTCTTGGACTTCCGAGGCCGGCCCTTCGCCGTCCGCATCCTCGAGGCCCTGGAAGCACTGGACGTAAAGTCCCGGGTCGTGGTGCTCGGTCCCGACGCCGCGCGCGTCCGACCCTCCCTCGCCACCCACGAGTGCGTCATCGTCGAGAACCCCGATCTCGCCGGCGAAGCGATCGGATCGCTACGCGCCGCCCTCGCCGCCCTCGAGCTGATCCGCCCCTCGGGGATCGTGGCGTGGCCGGTGGATCTGCCGCACGTACGCGTCGCCACCCTCGAGCGCCTGCTCGAGGCACACCGGCGGAGCGGCGCGGCCGCGGTCGTCCCGAGCTTCGCTGAGCGGCGCGGGCATCCGGTGATCTGGGATCGGGCGCTGTTCTCCGAGCTCGCCACCAGCGCAGCCGCGACCCGGCACGGCGCCTGGGCGGTGCTGGCCGCTCATGACCAGGATCTCGTCACGGTGCCAGTCGACGACCCGGCGGTGATTGACGATCTCAATACGCCGGAGGACTATGAGCGTCTGATCAGGGAGGTGAATCGCGATATCTATTGAGCTTGGTTGACAATCCCGAGTAATTCCTGTAGGATTCGCATTCGCCATGGCCCCATCTCTGCAACTTACGACGCACAAAGGACTTCGGGAGCCCCAATGAGCAGCGGTATCGAAGCCCAGGTCCTCCAGCCCTATAAGTACGGCTTCGTCACGGATATCGAGTCGGAGACCGTCCCCCCGGGCTTGAGCGAGGACGTCATCCGGCTGATCTCCCAGAAGAAGGGTGAGCCGGCGTGGATGCTCGAGTGGCGGCTCCGGGCGTACCGCAACTGGTTGAAGATGCCCGAGCCGCACTGGGCCAATGTGCAGTACGGCCCGATCGACTATCAGGCCATCAGCTACTACGCGGCTCCCAAGCAGCGGCCCAAGCTGGACAGCCTCGAGCAGGTCGATCCCAAGCTGCTCGAGACGTTCGAGAAGCTCGGGATCCCGATTGAGGAGCGGAAACGGCTCGCGGGGGTGGCGGTGGACGCCGTGTTCGATTCGGTCTCCGTCGCGACGACGTTCCGCGAGGAGCTGAAGAAGCACGGGGTGATCTTCTGCGCCATCTCGGAAGCGATCCGGGAGTATCCCGAGCTGGTGCAGCAGTACCTCGGTTCCGTGGTTCCCTACAACGACAACTTTTTCGCCGCCCTCAACTCGGCCGTGTTTACGGACGGCTCGTTCGTGTTCGTCCCGAAGGGCGTGCGCTGTCCGATGGAGCTGTCCACCTACTTCCGTATCAACGCGGAGTCGACGGGTCAGTTCGAGCGGACGCTGATCGTCGCGGACGAGGGGAGCTATGTGAGCTACCTCGAGGGTTGCTCGGCTCCGGTGCGCGACGAGAACCAGCTGCACGCGGCGGTCGTGGAGCTCGTCGCGCTCGACCGTGCGACCATCAAGTACTCGACCATTCAGAACTGGTACCCGGGCGACGAAGCGGGGCGCGGCGGGATCTACAATTTCGTGACCAAGCGCGGCGCCTGTCGCGGCCGGGGCTCCAAGATTTCCTGGACGCAGGTGGAGACCGGCTCGGCGATCACCTGGAAGTATCCCGGCTGCATCCTCCAGGGCGACGACTCGATCGGCGAGTTCTATTCGGTGGCCGTGACCAACCACCGCCAGCAGGCGGACACCGGCACCAAGATGATCCACATGGGCAAGAACACCCGCTCGACGATCGTCTCGAAGGGCATCTCGGCGGGCCGCGGTCAGAACACCTACCGCGGCCTCGTGAAGATCCTGAAAGGGGCCGAGCAGGCGCGGAACTACTCGCAGTGCGACTCGATGCTGATCGGGGACCGATGCGGGGCGCACACGTTCCCGTACATCGACGTGCGCAACAGCACGGCCATCATGGAACACGAGGCCTCGACGTCCAAGATCGGCGAGGACCAGATCTTTTACGCGAAGCAGCGCGGGCTGTCCGCCGAAGACGCCGTATCGATGATCGTGAACGGCTTCTGCAAAGAAGTCTTCAAGGAGCTACCGATGGAGTTCGCCGTCGAGGCGCAGCGGCTGCTCGGCATCAGTCTCGAAGGGAGCGTGGGATGACGGGCAAGGGGAAACGGGACACGCGACACGTGCTGCTCGAGGTCCAGAACCTTCACGCCACGGTCGAAGGACGGGAAATCCTGCGGGGAATCGACCTGACGGTGCGCGCCGGCGAAGTGCACGCGATCATGGGGCCGAACGGTTCGGGGAAGAGCACGCTCGCCCAGGTCCTCGCGGGTCACCCCGCCTACGCCGTCACCGCGGGCCAGGCGCTGTACGAGGGCAATGATCTGCTCGCGATGGCACCGGAAGCGCGGGCACGCGAGGGCGTGTTTCTGGCGTTCCAGTACCCGGTGGCCATCCGCGGCATCACCAACGCCTATTTCCTGCGCTCCGCAGTGAACGCGCTCCGCAAGCACCGCGGTGAGGAGGAGCTCGGGCCGGTAGAGTTCATGGACGCGCTCGAAGAGAAGCTCAAGGTGATCGGCTGGGACTCGAGCTACCTCACCCGGCCGGTGAACGAAGGGTTCTCGGGCGGGGAGAAGAAGCGGAACGAGATCCTGCAGCTCGCGGTGCTCGATCCCAAGCTCGCGATCCTCGACGAGACCGATTCCGGACTCGACATCGACGCCCTGAAGACCGTGGCCCGAACCGTGGACAAGCTGCGGCGGCCCGACAACGCGACGGTGCTGGTGACGCACTACGATCGGATCCTCACGCACATCGAGCCCGACGTCGTGCACGTCCTGGCCGGCGGGCGGATCGTCAAGTCGGGCGGCAAGGAGCTCGCGCGCGAGCTCGAAGAGAAGGGGTACGACTGGCTGCGCGAAGAGGCCGTCGTGGCATGACCGACGTCGCCGACAGGACTGAACGCTACGTCGCCGACTTCGAGACGTTCGCGCGAAACGGCGCCTCGGGCGCACCCGAGTGGCTGAGGGAGATCCGCGAGGGGGCGATCGGCCGCTTCGCCGAGCTCGGCTTTCCCACGATGAAGCAGGAGGAGTGGCGCTTCACGAGCGTCGCGCCGATCACGGACCAGCGATTCATTCTGGCGCATGCTCCCCGCTCCCCGCTCCCTGCTCCCTCAGACATCGAGCGCCTGTGCGTCGGTGCGGGCCCCCGTGTCGTCTTCGTGGACGGACGCCACGCCCCGACCCTCTCGACCCCGTCGGACCTGGCCGGTGGCGTGTGGGCGGGAAGCCTCGCCGCCGCGTTTCGGACGGACGCGCGGCGCGCGGAGCTGGCCCGTGCACACCTGGCCCGTCACGCACGCTGGCGCGACAGCGCGTTCGCGGCGCTCAACACCGCGTTCCTGGCGGACGGGGCATTCGTGCAGGTTCCCGGCGACGTCACGCTCGAGCAGCCGCTGGAGGTGGTCTTC